>Ga0181573_10000916_pt1 | contig 30285 bp, 19 predicted proteins | sample 101ome_25_FD_148643 | JGI IMG/M metagenome (GOLD analysis project Ga0181573, IMG submission 148643) | Coastal salt marsh microbial communities from the Groves Creek Marsh, Skidaway Island, Georgia - 101409BT metaG (spades assembly) | ecosystem: Environmental > Aquatic > Marine > Intertidal zone...
TCACCAGCCAGTCCAGCCCAACCTGCCCGCCGTCGGCGCACCGCACCAGCTGCCGGTCGTACTCCAGGAAGATGGTGAACATCCGCCCGTACCCGATCAGCGTCTGCGCGTGGGTGTTGGTGCACCATTTCGGCAGCTCGTACTCCCGCTGGAGGCTCGGGCATCGGGACAGCAACTCGCGGGTCAGGGCCTTGCCGCCGTGCACGACGAAGGGCGTGCACGAGTTTGGGTCGTTCTGCTCGCGATGCCTGACGCGCAGGTAGGCGAGGTAGCCCAAACCCAGGCCGACGGACGCGACGGACGAGAACGCCTTTTTGGCGATGACGACGGTCTGCCTGCGGACGTCCTTGCTGGTGAAGATGGAGCCGCGGCCGAGTCGTCGGGATTGCCCCGCCGTTACGTCCTTGTCACCGCCCCCTTTCTCGGAGGAATCGTCGGCAGGGCTCTCGCGCGCGGGTTCGTCGGCGCCTCCCGTGGTATCGGCGGTATCCGTCGTGAAATCCACGACGTCGCCTTCATTCTCGCTCATCAAGGACCGCGGGGAGTCGTCCTCCTTGGACGAAGCGTCGCCGTCGCGCCCGAAGTCGCCGCGACCGTACACCTTCGCGGCCCAGGTAACAAGCTCCTCGTCTTCCGCGTCGAGGTTCATCGCCGACGACGACACCGACCACACGCGGGACGGCGGGTCGTCGTCGGTGTCGTCGGCCTCGACGATTGGCTCCATGCTCGCGAAAAGTATCGCGTCGATGCGTCCTCGCTCGCGCGTCTCGAAGTGTGCGAGCGCCGCTCGTTGACAGCCAGATGCGAAAACGTGGGAACTTTCCCCGTCTCGGATCCTATCGGAAACGCCTGCAAGTCGCCTGCAAGTGTAAAGCGCCCGCCGGGCTCCCCGTCACTCAGCGCCTCGCGACGGTTCGCCTCCTCCGAGGGCCCCGGCGCGATGACCGACGCCGCGGGCGGGTCGGATCCGCCCGCGCCGCCCCACGCCGTGGTGTGCGTCCTCGGCCAGACGGGCGCGGGTAAGACCAGGCTCGCGGTGGACATCGCGCTCGAGATTGGCGGTGAGGTTGTGAACTGCGACGCCATGCAGGTGTACGCGGGTTTGCCCATCGCCACCGCGCAGGCGTCCGCGGAGGAAATGCGCGGGGTGCCGCATCACATGCTCGGGTGCGTCGACCCGACGGGCGGCGGGGCGTCCGATACCGTCGCGGGAGGCGACCGCGCCCCGGGGTCCCTCGCCGGCGCCATCACCGTGCGGGACTTCAGGGACGCCGCGCTCGGGGTCGTGGCGAACGTGATCGCGAGGGGTAAGACGCCGGTGCTGGTGGGCGGGAGCGATTACTACCTCCGCGCGGTGGTGAGCCAGTCGCTGCTGGACGAAGGAGAGGACGCCCGAGCCGTCGAGTCCTCGGACGACGACGAAGACGACGCGGACGACGCGACAACGAGGCCCACGAAGAAGCCCGGTGACCGGTCGACGGGGGATTCGTCCGCGGGACCAAACGATGCGTGGGACGAGGCGGCCGCGCTCGCGGCTCACGCGAGGCTCCGCGAGGTCGACCCGATCTCCGCCGCCAAGATCCACCCGAGAAACACGCGCCGGGTCCGGCGGTACCTCGAGATACGCGACGCGACGGGTGAACCGGCGAGCGAGATATTCGCGCGGCGACGACGAGCTGGCGCCGCCGCCGACGCGATGAGATTTCGCTCGCTGTTCCTGTGCATGCGCGCGACGAACGACGAGCTGGACCTCGCGCTGCGTCGTCGGGTGGACGCCATGTTAGCCGCCGGGTTGGTCGAGGAGCTGGAGGCGTTCGCCGCGAAGGCGGCTAACATGGCGAGCGACGACGCGAGGGGAGCGTCGCAGAGCATCGGGTTCCACGAGTGGGGGAGGTACCTACGCGCTCGAGGGTTCGACTGGACGAGCGCGATACCGGGGAAGGAGGGCGATGCCGCGAGTAGTATGTGCGAAGATGTCGATGCGCTGAGGGCGGAGGCGGTCGAGGCTATGAAGGCGGACACGTGTCGCCTCGCGCGGCGGCAGCTGCGACGGTGTCGGCGGCTCGAGCGCGCGTTCGGATGGAGGATTACTTATCTGGACTCGACCGCGATGCACGCGGGTCTGAGGGTCGGCGACGACGCGGCGGCGCGATCGGCGTGGGCGAAGGACGTGCGGGAGCCGGCGCTGGCGGCGACGGTTTCGTTTTTGGCGGGGGAGGATCCCGGCAGCGGCGGGGCGGCTCCGTCGGAGGAGGAGCCGTGGACAGAGCGGCGATGCGAGGCTTGCGACAAGACGCTGCGGGGCGAGACGGAGTGGCGCTCTCACATCGAGGGAAAGAGACACAGAAATCGGATCGCGGCGCTGAGGAAGAAACGGGAGGGGAAGCACGGCATTCGGCAACAGGCGTCCGCGGAGTCGTGACCGTGAAAAAGGTGGCTATATTACAAAGTCGTCAGAGAGCCGGTGACTCACCAGGGTCTGAGTGATATTATTAGGGTCCTTTACAGTCGTAGCGGCGTGGGTGTACAAGAAGGTTCGTCGTAGTCGAGAGGCGAAATCGTCGTAGCCGAGCGCGTGGCGGTCGACGGTGTCCCGGGCGGTGACTGGTCGCCCGCTGGTCTCACATCGGGACGGTCTCGAAGGTGGAGGGAGTGGACCGGACGGGCAAGGAGGAGGAGCGCCTCAGGTAGGCGGGTCTCGGGGGCTTGAGCTCCGTGTGGACCGAGATCTTCGACATGGGCGACTCAAGGACGAGGAAGTCGTCATCCCAGTCGCCGTCGGCGGTGGTGATCGCGTGATCGCGCCGCCTGTGGGTTTCGGGCGTGTCGGGAATCTCGGGGCGGTTATGCTCCCAGCGGAGATCCCGGGTTTCGAGGTGGGCACGGATGGCGTTGCGGAGGTTGTAGTCCGTCGCGGCGACGTCGTTGTACGCGGTGAGAATGTTCGACGCGAACTGGAGCTCGTCCGCGGCCTCGCGCCAGCTGAGGGAGGCGCATTCGAGCTGGATATCGCGGGAGGCCTCGTGGCACATCCTGAAGAAGTCTCCGCTCTCGAGGTAGGCGATCATCAAGTTTGGGGCGTCCGCCTCGACCCACGCGGAGGCGTTGTAAGCAGAGAGGTTGGCGCCGTCGTCATTGTCGCTGTCGTCATCCGGCTGTACGAGCGCGGGGCACACCCACGTGGTCTTCGAGATCCCCGGAACCTTGGGTTTCATCCGGAAGTAGTCCCCGTATAGCTTCCAGCAGACGTCTGCCAAGAGTTCCGCGCGCTGGCCGTCGGTGGCAGCTCGCGAGTAGTACCGCAACACGCGCATCGCGCCCCTCGCGTGCTCCTCGAAGGGGTGCACGAACCAGGGCGACGGCTGGGCCGCGCACGCGCGCTTCCTCGGGTCGATGGGTGCCAGACGGGAGTACTCTGTGGCCATTGGTGTCCCGCGAAGTGATCGGTCACCGCTCGCGGAACGCTCGGAACGCTCGTGGTCTCGCTCCGAGTGTCCGACCGTATTCTTGAGTCTTTTTTCAAATTACTTTGTATGAAGCTCATTTTACTGGTCGGTTGCACCCCCAGCCTCGAAAACCAGCTTTCGCGTTTATTAGGGTTCCTCGCGCGCACAGCTCGGCCTCTTTTGACAGCGACCGGTAGCCGGCGTGCTAGCGGTTCTTCGTGCAACATGAAGGTGAGCGTCCTCGCCATCTCCACGCGCATCACGTCCTGAGACGACCGAGACTACGCGAGCGCACCGTCCGGACGTGCGCTTCGCCGGGATCGCGCTCAGGGTTTTTTCTCCCATCACCCGCTTGCGCCATCGCATCGTTCGTCCCATGAGCCCCCGCTGACGCCTCTCCCTTCCTTCTTCCCCCGCAGCTCAACATTGCTAACCCCGCCACGGGGCAGCAGAAGAAGCTTGAGATCACCGATGAGTCCAAGCTGTGAGTGTTTTCCCACGACGCGCATCGGGTCGCTCGCGTCGCCGCGCCGGCCATCACGGGTTTTTTCGTGCGCACTGGCGAACGGGAGTTGTTAGGGTCTGGGAGCGGGCCGGGGTGATTCGACGCGGCCGTCGACCGGAGGTCGATCCGCGCTCGCAATCGACGCGTTCGGAGCTTGCTCCGGGTCGATGCTAATCACGCTGAACCGCGATTCGGGGTTCCGTCGTTCGCGTCGCTCATCGCGCGCGGGCGGCGGCCCGCCGGGAACCACCCATCTCCGCCGGGAAAACCAGTGCTGCACAGCCTTGGGGGCTTTTTCCAATCCAGCGCGCCTCACCGTCGCATCCTCAGACCACGAACCGTCTCCTGACGTTTGCGTCCCCCTCCTTTCCTTGATCACAGGCGTGTCTTCTATGACAAGCGCATCGCGGCCGAGATCCCCGGCGAGGCCCTCGGTGACGAGTACAAGGGTTACATCTTCAAGGTGATGGGCGGCAACGACAAGCAGGGCTTTGGCATGAGGCAGGGCGTCCTCACCGCCCAGCGCGTGTTCCTCCTGATGTCCCCCAAGACCCAGGGCATGCGCGGCCACGGTCGCCGCAAGGGTGAGCGCCGTCGCAAGGCTTGCCGCGGTTGCATCATCTCCCAGGACATTGCCGTCCTCAACCTCATGATTGTGAAGCAGGGCGACGCGGCTCTCCCCGGCCTCACCGACGAGGAGAAGCCCCGCCTGCGCGGTCCCAAGCGCGCGTCCAAGATCCGCAAGCTCTTCGCGCTCGCCAAGGATGACGACGTTCGCAAGTACGTCAACACCTACCGCCGCGAGTTTGAGTCCGCGACTGGCAAGAAGAAGTCCAAGGCTCCCAAGATTCAGCGCCTCATCACCGCCGATCGCCTTCGCCGCAAGAAGATCGAGAAGAACGAGCACGCCGCCAAGATCGCCAAGTCCAAGGCTGAGGCGGCCGAGTACCAGAAGCTCCTCTCCATGCGCCTCAAGGAGGCCCGCGAGCGTCGCTCCGAGTCCCTCGCCAAGCGTCGCGCGTCCTCCCTCGCCAAGAAGGAGGCCAAGTAAACGGTTTGGCAAATGCTTCTCGGTTTTCGAGGCTCCGAGATCGCACTCGGATAGTGCGCGCTCGGGTGGTGGGTGTTCTTATCTTAGACGTTCGGGATGACTTGTAAACGATCTTTGAACGTTAAATCGTCGCCTTCTCAGCTCGCGCCCCGGCCCCAGTTGGCGGTGGCCGTGGGCTCTCAGACGAGAGTTCCCCGCACCAGTACGTACCCTCTCACACTGTAGGCACGCTGCCTCTCAACAGCCCAACATCCGAGCAAATGGCGCGACACTTTTGAAACTCGTCCGTCAGACGTCGTAGCTCGAGGCGCGGGCGAAGGGACGCGGCCGCGATGTCGGGACCGGCGCCGGACCCCGACCCTTCCATCCAGCGGGAGCTCACCTCGCGTTGGCCCGGCAGACGCGAGCAGGTCGGGCAGCTCCTCGGCCTGCTCGGCGCGCCCCACGACCACGCGTTGCCCATCTTCGTCCACGGCCCGCCGGTGACGGGCAAGTCCTCCATCGTGCGCGACGTCTTCACCGCGCTCGGGCGCCCGTTCGCGTATGTCTCCCTCGTGGACGCGCACGGGCCTCGTCTCCTCTTAGACGCCATCGTCGAGGAGCTCAGGCCGTGGCTGAGGGACTCGGAGAAGCCCGCGCGTTGCGACCGGCTCGCCGATCTCGTCTCGACGCTCCGTCGCGGGATCAGGCCGGACTCCCCCGCCATCTACCTCGTCATCGACGAGGCGACGCGCCTGCTGGACTGGAAGGGCGAGCAGCAGCTCCTGCCCGCGCTCATGAAGCTCTCGGAGCTGACGGGCCGCAACGTCGGCACCGTCCTCGTCGCCACCCCCGGGTGGGACGCCTTCCGATCCGCCGCGGGGGTCCGAACCCCGATGCCCGTCTTCTTCGACGCGTACAACGACGCGCAGCTCCGAGCCATCCTAACGCGCGAGCTCCCACCCGGCGCGGACCCGGCGCTGTACCGCAACTTCATCACCTCGATCCTGCCCATGTACACGGCGACGTGCAAGTCCCTGCACGAGCTGAGGGCGTTACTCGCGCCGCTGTGGCGCCGGTACGTGAAGCCGTGGGAGGTTGCGAAAGAAGCCATCGACGTCGCGCGGGCGCGTCGGCGGGAGGAGAAGGAGACACGGCTGTGCGCGACGAACGGGACGCCGGACGCCGGGGACGGGGATGTTGGGGACGGGAACGGGGACGAAAAGTCGGCACCCGGGGAAGATGGGACGGATGGGGAGGCGGAGAGGGCGTGGGAGGCGGAGAACCTGCCGCGGCTGCCGCAGTCGGCGGAGCTCTTCTTCGCGCTCACCACCGACCGGGGCGGGTCATCGGCGGGGAACGACGGCGCCGGGGTGCATCAGCAACATCAGCATCAGCAACATCAGCAGCCGAAGGCGCCGTACCGGGGCCGGTACCTGCACTCGGGCCTCGCCGTGCCCATGTCCCCCGCGGCGCTGGCGTTGGCGCGAGGCGCGTGGCCCGTGCCCGAGGACGTCGGCAGTCTCAGCGGGCCCGGGCTCGATTTCGACATCCCTCGGCTCACCAAGTTCATGCTCGTCTCCGCATACCTCGCGACGTGCAACGGCGAGGCGGTGGACAGGCGATTGTTCGGTCACATGGTGGAGGGGAGGCGCGCGGGGACGTCTGCACACGGCGGGGGCGGCGGCAAGCGTCGGCGGGGCGCGCTCAGCGCGGACCGGCAGCAGGAGGCGGCGGCGTCCGCGGCGCTCGAGGGACCGCGCGCGTTCTCGCTCGAGCGGTTGCTGGCGTACTTCCGCATGGTGACGAAGCAGTCGTACGACGAGGCGGGCGCGGGGAGCGAGGACCTGGCGCGGGAGCTGCTGAGCGCGGATGTTTTCATGCAGATTTCGAGCATGGTGGCGTTGGGTCTGCTGTCGCGGGTGGGGGGCGCGGACTCGCTGGAGAGCGCGCGGTACAGGTGCGACATCGGGGACGATCTGGCGCAGAAGATCGCGGCGAACCTGCGGGTCAACTTGCACAACTACCTGTCGTACGTGTGAGCGGATGGTAGACGACTTAGACGCTTGTAACGCGGTGGAACTTCGCGGTCTGCCTCGAGCTCGGGGCTGGGTTTGAACTTTTTCCTGGGAAGTGACGAGGGCTGAAAACGAGGCGACCTCCCCTAGGTTTCCTGAGGGTACGGGCGTCCCCAGACGCGCATCGCGCCGAGGGCGCCCCGCGGAGCGTCGGGATCTCGGAGCCGTTCGCACACCGCGCGTGATCGACGTCGGAGCGGCGCGCGGCGTGCGGGCTCGGGGACGCGCGCGCGTCCCCGCGCCTAGGGACCCGCGCCTGGGCACGAGGAAAAACTCGAGGAGGACGACTGAGTGCGAGCCACGACCGCGGACCGCGGGACGCTCTCGCGTGCGATGGAGCCCTTCGCGACGGCGCGCCCTTCGCAGCGGCACCTACCCTTCGGCGCCGCGAGCAACGTCCTCGGCGCGGCGGCCCCGCCGTTCGTCCCCAGGGACCAGCAGCAGCAGCAGCAGCAGCAGCAGCAGCAGCAGCCTCTTTACCCACAGGTCATACTGACGGGGGGACAGACGCAGCAGCAGTCCCTCGGAGCCAAGTCCGCCCCGTCGACGCCCTACTCCCACGGCATGCACGCCTTGCCCGTATCGCCCCTCGCCGGGTGCGTCTCCATCCCCGGCTCCCCCATGCGCCCGCTCCAGAGCGGCCAACAGCCGTCGGTGAGCGACTACTTCCACAGACCGAAGGACCTCGGCTTCGCGGACCGCGGCTACTTCCCGAGTCCGCGGGGACCGCAGAACCTGCCGCAGTCGTTCCAGCAGATGGAGATCCAACCGACCCAGCCCGGCGCGAGCATCCACGCGTTCGTCGACCACCAACAACAACACCAACAACAACACCAACAACACCACGAACTTCACCACCGACACCAACACGTGCCGCCCTGGCTCGCCCCGACGTCACCGCTGCAAAACCCGAGCGCGGGTAGCTCCCTCGCGCCTTCGCCGCTCGCGTCGCCGAGGACTGGCGGCGTTCAAAGAAGCCCCGCGGGTCCGCCGTCGCCCTCGCAACTCGCCGCCGCGGGCACCCTGGCGGACCCGCTGTTCCAGCGCCTGCTGCGACAGGCGCACGGGCAGCAGTGGGAGCAGCAGTGGGAGCAGTATCAGTCGCCCGCGCCGCCGCCGTGCCCGCAGCAGCACTCGCTGTACAAGACGGAGTTGTGCAGGTCGTGGGAGGAGACCGGGACGTGTCGGTACGGCGCCAAGTGCCAGTTCTCGCACGGTCGCGACGAGCTGAGGCCCGTGCTTCGGCATCCAAAGTACAAGACGGAGGTGTGCAGGACGTTCGCGCAGAACGGCACCTGCCCGTACGGCACCCGCTGCAGGTTCATCCACCAGAGGGCGCCCACGAAGAGCGTGCTCGGGACGCTGGTCGCCGGCGCGCACGCGGTGATACCCTCGGACTGGAGACCCGAGGGGAATGGGAGGAGGCCCGGGCGCGACGAACGAGCCGACGAGCGCGATGAGAAAAAAAACGGGCGCAACGGATCGGGAAGGGGGGGAGGCGGGAGCGGGTTTAGCGGCCGACGGGATTCGGAAGACGCGCCACGTCGCCTGCCCATCTTCCAGCGCATAGCGGCGGACGAGGAGGACGACGAGGGGGACGCGGAGGAGAGGGAGGCGCGAATGGAAGCGCAAACTCGAAAGAGGATCCCGACGCCGCGGGTCTTTCCGAGCGCGGCAAAGCCGCCGAGCGCGGCGACCGGGCCGCCGAGGTTCGACATCAACGGGAGCGCGTGACGCCGCCGACGAGACGACGAGACGACGAAACAAACGACGATTCGACCGCGCGACGGTTACCGACGGTTAGTCTACTAAAGATCATTATGTTTGCATTATCGAGGCGCCGGATCCGCACGAAACACGCCGCACGTCAAACACCCCGCCCATCCACACGCACACCTAACCTCACGAGAAGGAATCAATCCTCCTCACGAGAAGGAATCAATCCTCCTCCCTCGTCTCGTCGAGCGACGCGAGACAGGCGCGCACCTCCTCGAGCGCCTCGCGGCTGCTCGCGTCGAACCCGCCGGCGAGCTCGTGCAATCGCAACGCGAAACGCACCGCGCTCGCGAGCGTCTCCCGCGCCTTCGCGCGCCCCGTCCCATTCGTCCCATACGTCCCGCGCCATCCGTCGTCATCCTCCCGCGCCGCCCGTTCCGCGGCGAGCAAGCTGACGCGCGCGTACCGTTCCGCCAGGGTCAGCGACGCGTGCTTCGCTGATACCAGTGACGCGTTAACGTCGACGCGTCGTAAGCCGTGCCCGGCGAATCTCGCGGCGTCCGCGGCTACCGTCCGTTCGATGGACTCGATCCTTCGACGCGTCGCGTCCGCCGCGCGCGATATCTTCCCTCGCTCCTCGTCGCACGCCCACATGACCGTGGACGCCTTGGCGGAGCTTCGAAGCGCCCTCGAGTTGACGTCGAGTCTCGGCCACTGGCGAGCCGCTCGCGCCATCTCGTCGAGCTCCGCGAGTAAATGGCGGAGCTCGCGCATAGCCTCCACCTTCGCTCCCGGCCACGCGTCCACGCGCCTCAACACCTCGCGCTCGTCGCTCAGCGACGCGAGCACCTCGTCGATCTTCTCGAGAAACTCGTCGAGGGAGCGAGCGTCCGCCGGCGACGCCCCGCGAATCTCGCGAGCCAGATCCGCCAGCAGCGGAGCCCTCGCCTCCGCCTCGCGATCGAGACCCGCCGCCAAAGAAGAGCCCGTCAATCTCGTCGCCCGTCCCGTCGACCCTTCCCCCGACGAACCCGAACCCGACCCCGACCCCGACCGCCTCTTCCTCTCGTCGATGTCGAGGAGCGTGTGGCGCAGGTTTTCGAAGAGCGCGAGCTCGCTGCGCACCGCGCCGCGCGCCGACGACGAGGGTTCACCGTCGGGTCCCTCGCCCTTTTCGCCCTTTTCGCCCTTTTCCCTTCGCCGATCCCCGCTCGATTCCATCTTCGCCGCCATCCTCTTTATGTCCCCGAGCAGGCTCTGCATCTCGTCGACCCCCCGGGGGGCGCCGCCGCTGGGTCGCGCGAGCCCGACGCCGCTGGCCCTCGCCAGGTCGCTCATCCCGCTCGTTCTCTCCGGGTCGTCGTATGAATCGTCGGAGAAGTCGTCGGAGAAGTCGCGTGCATCGAGTCCGGATGCTCGGCCGAGGTCGTTCGGGTTGGCGAAGGTGGACTCCTCGTCGTCGTCCACGACCGCGATCTTCCTGCGGCCCAACAGCCTGGACACGATCCCTCCCCCCCGCCGCCGCCGCTCGGTCTCCTCGTCGGCCTTTGCCCTCTTCTGCTCGTCGCCGCCGCCGTCGAGATCGGTGAGGAGGGAGTGGAGGATGATCTCCCGCAGCGCCCTTCGCTCATCCGGCGGCGCGTCGCTCCCGTTGAGCGCCACCTCCATGGCGTCGAGCTCCGACGCGGCGCGCTCGAGACGGTCCCGTCGGCGCGCGAGCATCGCCGTCTCCTCGGACGCCTCCGCGTGCCGCTCCCTCAGCTTCGCGGGCGGCTCCGAGGACGACGAGAGCTGCGCGTCCAGTTTGGAGAGCCTCGACGCGCAGTTGGCCTGCTCCCTGGCCAGGACCGCGACGGCGGACTCGATGTCGGACCTGAGCGACGCCGCCGACGCGTCGTCGTCGTCGCCATCTTTACTCGTCCCCGCGTCCCCGGCCTCCATCCGAGCCATGGCCTGCACCGCGAGGTAGACGTCCTCGTCGCGTTCGACGTCGTCATCTCTCAGGGACGCCTCGAGCGCGGCCTTGAGGTCGCGCTCGTATCGGGTCTGCTCCGCGTCCAGGAGATCCCCGGGGGAGGCGCGGAGGAACCCATGCGGGAGAAGAGAGCCCATGAAGACCGCCGATTCGCTCACCCCTCCGCACCCCACCTCAGCCGACGCTCTGTCGTGCCGGAACGAACAACAGCGCCACTGTCGTTTCGTTTGGCGCGCTTCGGCAGGTGGGCCCGGATCGCCGTGGGTCATCAGGCCAAACTGGTTTCAGTTTCATCGATTTATTTGCATTTCACTGGTGCGGTTGAAAGGTAAGTTGAAAGACCGCGTGGTCGTTCAGCGTCACTCAGCTTATCCGCCTCTGGATCTTCACGTGTCCCCGTTTGACTTTTGATGAGACGAGTTCGAAAACCGGGCCGTTGTAACTGACCCTCGACGGGATTTAGAAACCAGGAACGATTTCCATACGGGAAAGGCGAAAATTTCCGGCGTCTCTTGAACCCAACTGAAAAGACGTCGCTGACTCACAGGCTGAAAATATCCCCAACGCTCGAGCCGCCAATCAGGTTCACTGTGAAGGACCCCGCGAGGCGACCGCCGCGAGGGAAGCGTGCGTCCGATCGAAAGGTTCTCGCGCGTCTCGTAGTTCGCGCGCGGCCGATACGCCAGGCCGCGGGCGCGTGAAGACTCCGCCCGGGATAAGAATCCTGGGATTGCTCCTCTTCAAGGAATAAACAAAGCGCGTTCAGCGGGGAGGTCTATCCGCGCGGGTAGGGTATCGGGAGGCATGGGGGTGAAGCAGAGGACCGCGGAGGAAAATGCGGCGATCCCCGCGGTCGCCGATGCCTCCGTCGCCTTAGTCGCGGGACTCACCGCCTCCGTCGCGGTCGCGCCCTTCCTCATGTGCGTCGACCGCGCGGTCGTGTCAGCAGCCGCGGGGACCGCGCCGGGGGGCTCGCTCGCGCGCGCGATCTTCGCGGCCGCCTCGGAGTTCTTCAAGCATCCCAAGGTGGCGTTCACCTCCCCCGCGCTCTGGATGGTCGCGGGCGTCTACGGAGGCACCTACTTCGCCAAGAACGTCAGCGACGTCGTCATCGAGCGCACCGGCACGAGCGGGCCCGTTGCCGAGTGGGGCAAGTTTGGCGTCGTCACCGGCGTCAACATGGGCGGCTCCATCCTCAAGGACGCGGCGTTCGCCAGGCTCTTCGGCGCCGCCGTCGCCGCTGGAGCCACCGCCGCCGTGGTTCCCACCGCGTCCTACGTACTCTTCGCCGCGCGCGACTGCCTGACCATCGGCGGCGCGTTTGTCGTGCCCGACGCCGCCAAGGATCTGCTCGTCGCGAGCTGCGCGATGTCGCCGCAGGTGGCGGGCGCCGTCGCGCAGCTCGTGTCCCCACCCCTGATGCAGGTGGTGTGCACGCCGATGCACCTGCTCGCGCTCAACATGGTCAACGCGCCGGTGGCCACCCTCGCGCAGAGAGTCGCCGCGCTCAAGGTGTCCACGCCCCCCGCGCTGGTCGCCAGGTCGCTTCGGATGCTCCCCGCGTACGGCATCGGCGGCATCCTCAACACCACCCTGTCCGCCAGAGGCCGCGACGCGGCGAGGCGTAAGTTCTTGCCGTCCGCGGAGGATCTCAAGGCTGTGAAGGAGCGACTGGGTAGAAGAGGCGGCGCGGCTGCGGCGAAGCTCGCCGACGCCAAAGGTCGCAAGGCGATCGCGTCCATCGGCGTCGCCGCGAGGCGGGGGATCGTCGAAAAGACGAAGGGTTCGGAGTTTAATCCCACGGACGACACCGGCGACGCGCCGTTCACGCTGCGCACGGGCATGGGCACGGGCGGCGGCGGCGGCGGCGGCGGCGCGAGGACGCTGGGTCGATTCGACGCGAGGCGGTTGAAGGCGGATGGCGGCGGCGGCGCGAGGCGACGCCTCCTCGGCTTCGGCGCGACGGGCGGTTCCCGATCGGCGGCGTCGGCGGCGTCGTGAGACCGACTTGGCCGTCGTCGTCGTCGCCCGAGGGGACACTATTATTTCGCGGCGGCGCGCCGTGGGATCGTTCAACAACCGAACCGCACCGTTGAAGGCCCGAGGCGCATCGCCCGTTGAGCGCAGAGTCGCCGAGATGAGACGCTCGCGCAGCATAATTCGTTTTGCCACGCCATGCCCGCGACGAGGACGACGACGTCGCGGGCGCCCTTCCTAGCTCGATCCGCCGTCGAGATGTTCTCGACGGCGGGGTACCGGTATTCCGGTGCGTTGTAAGTGAGATGTCGTGGGGTGAAAACATCGCGCCCGCGTCGCGCGGTGTCGGCTCGGCTGCCAAAAATAAGCCGAAAACGCGTGTCTGACTCAGCAGCCGCCTCCTCCGTTTGTTTGTGACCGTGGCTCTGCCAGCTCGGCGCGAGCCGCGTTTTTCCGAACCGGCATTTCACGGGGCGCTCGATAGGCGCCGCCGGGTACCGGGCGACCGTGAGGCGCGCGGGAGGTATCGAGGGCGACGTGTACTCGATACCAGCGGAGACGGACCGCGACCTTGACGAGACGCGCGACCTGCCGAGCGTGAAACCGCCCGGCGCGGCTGCTGTTGACTCCTTTATAGAAACAAAATGGGCGGAGGCGGAGGGGGTGCCTTCACGCCGAGGACGGACGACCAGCTCGACCTCGTCCCCGCCGGCGCGGACGCCGCGGTCGCGATAGGATCCGGATGTGTCGCCGCGGCGTCCGTCGCTCCCTTTCTCATGTGCGTCGACCGCGCGGTCACCGCCGCCGCGGCCGGCCAGACGTCCTCCGTGTGGCGAGGCATCGTCGACAACGTCTCGGAGTTTGTGAGGCAACCTCACCGCGCGCTGCGTCAGCCCGCGCTCTGGATGGTCGCCGGCGTATACGCGGGCACGTACGCGGCGGCTAACCTCAGCGACGTCGTCGGCGAGCGCGCGCACGCCTCCGCAAACTCCAAGGCGGCCGGCAAGTTCACCGCCACGACCGGCGCGAACATGCTCGGCGGCATCGCCAAGGATGCCGCCTTTGCCAGGATGTTCGGCGCCCCCGCCGCCGGCGCCGGCGCCGGGCTCATCGTTCCATTCGCGTCCTACGGGCTCTTCGCCACGCGCGATGCGCTCACCGTGGGCGGCGCGTTCTTCCTCCCCGGCGCCCTCTCCAACGCCCTCGTCGCCAGCGGCCAGAGCAAGGATGAATCCACCGCGAGCGCCGTCGCGCAGCTCGTGTCCCCACCCCTGATGCAGGTGGTGTGCACGCCGATGCACCTGCTCGCGCTCAACATGGTCAACGCGCCGGTGGCCACCCTCCGTTCGCGGCTGGGCACGCTCGCATCGTCCGTCACCCCCGCGCTCATCGCCAGGTCGCTTCGGATGCTCCCCGCGTACGGCGTCGGCGGCTTGCTCAACTCGGCGCTGACGAAAAAAGGCCGAGAGCTGGCGCTTCAGTACGCCGACGCGGGCGCCTTTGACGAGGACGAGGACGTGTTCGTGGACTACGCCGCCGTGGAGGACTTGGAGGGTATGTTCGGCGACGACAGGGGCGAGAACATCCTGCACACCTTCTCCCGGGCGCTTTACGGCGACCTTCACCCGCAGACGCTGGCGGAGGATATCGAGTTTGACGAGGCTTTGTGGACGTTTCGTTGGGAACGGCTCATCCAGTCGTCGGTGTCGCACCAGCTCGCGGAGATGGGCGGCGACACGGTGGGCGGCTGCGTTGTGGTGGGCGGTGACGCGGAGGTGGACGCGGAGGTGGACGCGTTCGTGGACAGGGCGGATACCACGCGCGACGGCAAGCTCAGCGTGAAGGAGCTCGAGGCGCTCCTGCAGAGGGAAAAAGCCGCGGGGGTCGGGTGGGCCGCGGCGGCGCTCGCGTGGAAGGACGAGAGCAAGCCCCACAGGCGGTCGATATGGAGCTCGTCGCTCGCGAGCCCGGAGCCCGTCAGCCTCACCGCGCAGGCTGTCGCGGAGGGGCTGATGAAGGCGGCGGATGTGGACAAGGACGGATACGTCTCAGCCGCGGATATCAAGTCGTTGCTGCACAGGCGCGTGAAGGAGGGCGAGAAGGGTGCGGGAAAGAAGGCCAGGCTGAGACGGAGCGGGAGCAAGAGGGACGTGACCAACCTGGCGGGCGCGGGGGGATGACGAGCGATGAAACGAACGGGTGGATGACGTCCATCCGACTGTACGAGTAGCCGAGGATGTGAATAATGTAAGATCACGACATCGACAAACTCGGACCCGTCCGACGAACCTAGATTAACTCCCGAATCAACCCCCTAAGATTAGCCAGCCCCGACCCTTCGCATGGTGAACACGCAGTCGTCGTCGTCTCCGGCGACGGCCGCCCGTCCCCGCGCGTCCTCCCGCCTCAGACCCTCCATCGTCCTCGCCGCTCGGACGACCCTGCGCGTCTCCGACACGAACGAGTGCTCCCAGACCCGCGTGACGTCGGTGAACTTCTTGGTGAACAGGTCGAAGCCGAGGACGCTCACGGTGACGTCCCTGAAGGTGACGAGCCACAGGGTGTCGTCCACGCGCGTCCAGTCCGCGCGCAGCCTCGCGCCGAGCCAATCGTTGGGCGGCACGGTCAACCGGTTCACGTACGTGCCGTCCGCGAGATTGATCTCCTGGTACGCCGTCCCCTTGAACGGCCCGAGGCTGCCGTTCGACGGGGGCGGCGCGTTGCTGTACGTGACCTCCCACACGCCCTCCAGGGCTAAACTGTCCGAGGGCGCGGCGGTGGGGTTGAGCGCCTCCAACCGCAGTATGGCGTCCTCGATCGCGGCGCGCTGCGCGTCGGTGCAGGTGAGCCCCTTGTCCGTGCCCGCGACCGAACGCTCCAGAGCCATCCACGCGGTCGACACCGCCGATGCCGACGCCGATACCGACGCGGGTCGGCGTCGCGCCCGCGAGGTACTGGTCCGCGCCGGCGCGATGCGGGTCGGCGCCGCGAATGCGCGGGATGTTGACGCCGCCATCGCGCCCCGCGTCAATGGAGGGTGGACCTGTCAACTTTTTGGGCCTGACAAGGAACCACACGGGCTGCCCGTTTTTAAATCCGTTGGCACAGCCGAGGGAGGCATTGAGGCGTCGGCGGTCGGAGGGGCCAGGATGCCGACGTCTTCCACGTTCGGCATGTCCTCGGACGGCCTGAAGACGCGGAGCGCGCGGAAACCTCCGCCGGGCTCCGCGCCTCGGGCGCCGCCACCCGCGCTGCCCCGAGGCGGAGCGGGACCGCGATTTCACGGCGCGCCCGCGTCGCCGATGGGCAGGCGAAGCGCGGCCACCCCGCCGCCCCCGTCGTCCTCGTCCGCCGCGCGCTCGCCGTACGATCCCACGCCGAGGACGTCCAAGCCGAGGACGGCGCCCAAGCCCGCGTGGGGCGCCAACACCACGCCGAAGCGCAGGGTCTCCCTCGTCGAGCGCCAGGCGCAGTACGCCAAGGGGCGCGCATCATCTTCGACCGCGGGCACGCGAACGACGCCCGCGACGGCACATCCCGCGACGCGATCCCCCGCCGGGTCGCCCGCGCCGTCGCCCGCCAGATCGCCCGCCAGGTCGCCCGCCAGGTCGCCCGCCAGGTCGCCCCCGAGGTCCCCGAGGTCCCCGGGCTCGCCCCAATCGCCGAGGACCGCCCCAAACGACGACGACAATCTTGACGACGACAATCTCGGCTCCGTCGACAAACTCGGCGGGCCGTTCGCGTTCCGACTCGACGAGGCGGCGTCGTCCCCGGCCGCGTCGCCTCCCCAATCGCCGCGAGCCTCGGAGCGTCGGATCTCGGTGGCGGACAAGCAGACGGCGTCGTCGGCGGCCAAGTCAATCCGATCGCCCCCGGCGAAAGATTCTCATCATGGCGCATCCGTCGCCGCGTCGCCGGGGAAGCTGGGCGCGTTATCCCCGGTGGAATCCCCGTCGGCCTCGCCGGGACGCGAACGACCGGGAAACGCCGAGCGCGCGAGAAGGGCGAAGGCGTTGCAGGAACAGATGTTCGCGCGCTTCGACGCGGAGCGAGGGTTTGCGATGGGGTGCGGAGCGACGACGACGACGAATATCCCGGACGTCGACCAAAACCCGGTCGAGGAGACGCCGTCGCTCGCGGGGGGTGGCTCGTACGAGTCGTGGCGCGCGATGCACGATTGGCGCCGCCGCGAGGACCGGCGCTCGGCGGAGGAGGCCGAGGAGGAGGTGAGGTCGCTCGTCGGCGCGCGGGTGTACGACCTCGGGAAAGGGAAAGCTTCATCGTCGGACGATCGCGACCGGGAACCGGGAAGAAACGAAACCGAAACCGCGACGTCCCCGTACGACTCGCCGCGTCGCTCCGTCGCGGCGGCGGCGGCGGCGGGCGCTAACCTACTCCGGGGCGTCAACGAGCTCTTCCCACGCGCGACGGGAAGGACGAAAACACCAACACCGGGCGGGGGGAACGAGGCGCCGGGGGAGAGCTCGGGCCGAGGACGCCAGGTCGCGAAGTCGCCACAGGGAGTCGGCGAAGAATCCACCGTCGCCACAAAAACGCACCCGGGATTTCCCGACTCCGACGCGTCCGCGGTGGCGTCGCTCGCGCGTCGCGTCGCCGATCTCGAGTCCCTGCTCGCGGACAGGGACGTGCAGCTCGCGCAGCTCGAGGACGAGCGGTGGAGGCGGGATGAGCAAAACGCGAAACTCGACCTCGACGTCGACGCCATGCGAAGGGACGCGGAGGTGGCCAGGGTGGCGGCCGCGGACGCCGCGGTGCGCACGCGCGAATCGTCGGAGCGGGAACGCGCGGCTCTGGACGCGTGCGACGCGGAGACGCGGCGCGCGGACGCGGCGGAACGCGAGCTGCGCACGCTCTCGAGGCAGGCGGATATCATGGCCGCGCAGCTGGAAGTCGCGTCGCTTCGGCTGGACGCGCTCGCGCGGGAAAACTCGGAGCTCGACGTCGAGGACAGGACCCGCGGGATCAACGCGGGGGTGGAGCGCGATGCCGAGCGAACGCGCGCGGCGGGGCTCGCCGAGCGCCTCCGCGAGGTGGAGCGGGACCACGCGAGGATGGTGAGCGAGGCGGCGGCGGCGACGGCGAGCCACAGGGAACTCCAGAAAATATCCGACTCGTTCCAAGCCGCGGCGTTGGCAGAGCTCGAACGACGCGAACGACTCGAACTCGAGCTCGCGCAGGTCAGAAGCGCGTCGGAGAAGGAGCGAGAGACCGCCGCGTCCGCGTCGAGACGGAGCGACGACGCCGTCGCCAACGCCAGGGCTCAGGCTGAGGCTTCCGCTCGAGAGTGCGAGGCGATGCGTTCGGAGCTCGGCGCCGCGCGCGCCGCCCGCGACGCGGCGACGGCCGCCGGCGACGCCGCCAGGGCCGAAGCCTCCCGGCTCGCGCGTGCACTCGCCGACGCGGAGGCGTCCCACGCGCTGGCGCTCGAGGAGGTGGACGCGGAACGCGAGGAAAAGATTCGGTCTTTGACGCGCGAACTGGCGGAGACGCGAGAGGAGCTTCGCCGGCGGATGAGCGCGAGGGAGGCGGAGACCACCGAGGAGATGAACCGCCGCGAATCGACCTTACGCGCCGAAGCCGCCGCGCGCGAGTCCGAGCTGTTGAGACGACTGGAGCTCAAGGAACAGGAGTGCGAGGCGCACCGCGCGCACCGCGAAAACGCCGAACTCGCGGCGGCAAAGGCGAGCTCCGCCGAGGAGGACGCTCGAGGCGCGTGTCGGAAGATCCAGGCTGAACTCTCCGCGGCGCTCGGACGCGCGGCGGACGCGGAGGTGGCGCTCGGTCGGGAGCGCGGGGAACGCGCCGCCGTCGAGGTGGCGTTCGACGCCGCGCGATCCGAAATTCCCGCGCTGCGCGCCGCCGTCGAGGAGAAGGAGGCGTCGCTGAGGGAGTGCGGGCGCGAACGAGACGGATGCGAATCTCAACTCCGGTCCGCGAACAGGGACATCTCAGCGGCGAACGAGCGCGCGGACGCCGCGGAGGCTTGCCGCGACCGCCTCATGGACGACTGCGCCAAGTCACACGACGCCAGGCGCGCGCTCGAGGCGGACACCATCGCGCGAGTCGCCGCCGCGCACGCCGCCGAGGCGGACGCCAGGCGACAACTCTCCGAAGCCGAGACCCGACGCGTCGCCGCCGAGGGCGAACGCGACGCCGCCAAAGCCGAGGCGTCCGCCGCGCGTTCACTCGCCGAGCGGGCGAACCGACGCGCGGAGGAGGAAGGCGCCAGGGCGGAGCGAGCCTCTGACGCGGCGGAGCGCGAGGCTGAGCGCAGAAGAGCGGAGGCGGGGGAGGCCAAGGACCGGCTCGCCGCGGCGGAGGCGGAGGCGCGGGAGGAACGGGAGGTTGCGGTTCGCGCCGCGGCGGCCGCGGACGCCGCCGTGGAGGCTGCGGAGCGGGCGCAGGCGGAGCGCGACGACGCGAGGGGCGCGCTCGACGGCGCGCTCGCGAGGGCGGCGGATGCGGAGAAGGCCGCCGCGGATGCGGCGAGGCGATTCGAAGCCAAAGCCGAAGCCGTCCGAGTCTCGGCGGCGCAGACGGCGCGCGAGTACGAGGCCGAGGCGGCGCGGCTCCAGGCACAGACGGAGCGCGCGAAGGACGCGGAGAGGAAGGCGAAGAAGAACGCCGAGGCGGCTCGCGAGGCTTCCGAAGCCGCCGAGGCGCGGGCCAAGTCGGAGGCGGAGGCGCGAAAGGAGGCGGAGGCCAAGGCTTCCGCGGCTGAGGCCAAGGCGGATGCCGCGGAGGAGAGGCTCCACGCCGCCGAGGCCGGGTTCCGCGAGGCTGAGGTGGAGGCGGCGAAGCGCGCGAAGGAACGCGCGGACGCGGACGCGGCGGCGGCGATCGCCGCGGCGGAATCGCGCGCGGCGGTGGCGGAGTCGCGGTACCGGCAAAACACCGAGGCGAAGCTCGAGGCGGAGCGCGTTCTTTTCGAAACTCGGTCCGAGCACGAGCACGAGACGCGTCGTCTGCGCAAGCAGCTCGAGGATAGCGTCACGGACGCCGGGCCCGCGGAGGTGGCCGCCGCGCGACGCGAGGCGAAGAACGCGGAATCGCGCGCGGAGAAGGCTTCGAAGGAGCTCAGGGAGGCGCGGGAGGACGTCGCTCGATTGAAAATTTCGTGGGCGGAGCGGGAGGCGGAGCTCAAGGGAGAGCTCGCGGGTCTGCGGTCGCAGGTTGGCGCGGCGGCGATGGCCAGGTGGCAGAACGCGCCCGCCCCGGCGTCCGCGCCCGCCCCGTCCGGCCGGCGCGGGCGGCTGGCGGTGCACTCCTCCGAAGATTCCACCGACGTCGAAGACTCGGACAACGACGAAAACGACGAAGTTTTCGCAAACGTCCTCGGCGCCGGTAAGTCGTTGGGCACGCGCGCCACGATCGAGCTCATGCAGAGGCACGCGCGCTCCACCGCGCGGTTGATCGAGAACCAGGAGAAGATGATCGCCGAGCTCAGGGTCGAGCTCCACTCGGCAATCGCCGCGGAAAATCCGGCGTCGCCCCTCGCGAAGAAGAGCCCCGCGACGGTTGCGAAAAGCCCCCGCCAATCTCCCGGTTCGAACCCGCCCGATAGTTCGGACCGGGTCGAGCCCGTTCTCCCTCCCGATGTTCCATTCTCCCAGATGCCCTATTCTCCCAGCGCCAAGCCCGGCGGCGCTCGCGAGATCGACTGGGAGGCTGCATACGCCGACATCGACGAGACTCGAAGGGCGACGGCGGAGTCGCGGAGGGGGCTTTCATCGGGGGGGCCGGGGCCGGTGGTCGAGTCCGTCGCCGACGCGCCGGCTCTGCGAACACCGAGCGACGACGAGGAGGAGGATGGGGACGGGTTTGAGGATGGGGACGCGCTGGACGGGTCGGAAGGGTCCCCATCGCGGGTCAATGCCGACGAGGAGGAGGAGGAGGACCTCATCTCGGTGGACGAGCGGTTCTCGCCGGTGACGCCCGGCGCGGGGGGGGGCCGGCGCGAGGATCCTCCCGTCGCGAGCCCGACGCCCTCCGCCGCCGCCAGCGGCGAGCTCGTGGGAGACCTGTACAAGAAGCTCGCCGCGCTCGGGGCGCAGAGCGCGGGTGAACTGCTGATGCAGAGCCCCACCGTGGAGCGTCAGCTCTCCAGGATGCTGTGAGTTCGTCGTCGATGTTTTACATCATTCGTGTTATAAAATATGATAAGCTGATGGTGCAACTTGGTCACTGAGTAATATTCCCCACCCCCCCGCGCATTGGTTAAGAAACACCCGTTAGTCTACTTGGACTCCACGCCCGTCTCGTAGCCGTCCGAGCCCGAGGTGAGGTACTTCACCGCGTCGAACTTCTGACCCGCCGCCTCCTTCACGAGCCTCTGCAGCTCCTTGGGCTTCTTGATCTGCCCCTGGATGCCGATCTCGTCCCCGGGCTCGCCGTCCTGCTTGGGAACCACCCACAGCGGCCACGCGCTGGTGTACCCGGTGCAGATAGCGTCCGGCTTGGTCACGTCATCGTGTCCGGGCGAGTTCTGGTAGACGCCGTTGGGAAAGCACTCGACGTAGTCCACGTACTCCATCGCCTGCTTCCCGAGGAGCTCCTTCTGCTTGTTGCAGTTCTCGCACCAGAACGCGCCGTAGAGCCTCGCGCCCGCCGCCTTGAGCTGCTTCGCCACCTCGATGGACTCGGCGCTCGAGTCGGAGGTGACCTGGTACGGGGTGTAAGGCACGGCGACCACCTTGTTCGGGTCGGCGGCGGCTCGCGCGGGGCCCACCGGGAGCGAGATGTTCGCCGCGACGACGGTGGCGAGGCCGGCGGCGACGCCGGAGACGCCGAACAGGGACGAGCGGCGGTTCATGTGGTAGGACGGGGACTCGGGCTCGTTCATGGACACGGAGCGGTCCATCTGAACGTCGCAGTCCATCGGCGCGGTCTCCACATCGTTCTTCTGCGTGCGCGGGGGGAGCAATCTTAGGATATTGTTTTTCAACCACCGGGGGCCGGACGAACGGGGCGGCGGTGGGGAGGGGCGCCTCGCGGGGGACGCGGCGCGATTGGGTCAGTCGCGCCGGCTCGTTGGCATCGCCGGTCGCGCTCTCACACGGGATCCATCGTGCGTCGAGCGCCGCCAGACCCAGGAGATGAGACGCCATCGGGAGCGACGGCGGCGGGTGCTGAGGTGGCAAACGCTGGAACGGGACACGCCATACGGTGCGAATGGCGAAAAGCGAAGTGTTCGGGATGGGACGAACCTTGGAGGCGCCTGTGCTGCTCCTGGTGCGGTACGGCCTGGGCTGAGCCCTGCGCGATTTGGGTGGGATGGGATACACGCGATCAGGTTGAGTTTCGGTCGAGAATCGCGCCGTAGAGGCCGCTGGCGCGCGTCGCCGGAAACCCAAAAAGCGCAGAGCAGAGCGGGGATGAGAAGGAGGAGCTTCAAGCCGAAACGCACCTTCCGGCGGACGCGGCGGAGTGCTGCGCCAGCGCCGAGCGGGAGGCCGCGCTGGCGTGAACGGAGGTGTTGTGCATGATGGTCTCCGCGATCATCTGACTCGGACAGAAATCTGCCCCTTTCGAGCGTCGCTGACGCTGCTGGCGTGTGCAATGCGGACGCAGCTGGCGAGGCTGGAACGGTTTCTGAAACACGGGGCAGCTTTACCGCTTTTCGGGGCATCGGGGGAGATCCGCCTGATTTTGACTGGACGATGTGGGCGCTCCGTTTGGCGAAATGGCGCTCGTTTGGCGAAAGAAACGCCATTGGTTGGTCGAATCGTCCGCATCGGATAAGCGAATTGTGGAAGATTCACCCACGGGCGTGGTTAGAAATGATGTCAGTGAAGATTGGCAATTTTCCGGTGATTTTATGACCTCGTTTCGGTTCCAATTTTGCGTAAAAGCTGTTAGACAATTCCGCATCCTGACTGCGAACATGTGCAAATTCCGCACGAAATAGGCTCGCTCGGAAAAAAAGCGGCACCGGTCGGTTTCCTTTCTTTCGGTCGCCTTTTCGTCCCTCGCCGAGTGAAAAGTATCACGGACAACAATTGGGAGTCCCATCAGAGAGACCGCGCCGAGCAGCGAGGCGCCTGGCACACCATCCACAGGTCACCATGGCGATGCTGCGGGTCGCAAACTGCCCGAGTCAGGAGCTGGCGCTCACCAACGCCGCGTTCGTCAGCTCCACCGACTCCGACTTCGTCCCGTACGCCGAGCTCGGCGATCTGGTTCTCTTCACGCGGCCCCATCCCGAGGTTGAGCCCGGGCAGATCGCGCTCAACGGCGTGCAGCGAAAACTCCTCCGCGTGTCCACCGGGGACACCGTGCGGGTCGAGCCGTTCACGCCGCCCGTGTCCCAGTTCAACGCGGCGGGCATGACCCTGGAGCTGGAGTTCACCAAGCTCAGGACCGCGACGGATCTCAACGCCGCGGGACGGCACGAGCAGGTCGACGCCGTGAAGATGGCGGAGAGCATCAAGCGCGCGTTCGTCAGCCAGGTGTTCACCGTCGGGCAGAAAGCCGCGGTGGAGTACTGCGGCAACAACTTCCTCGTCACCGTCAACTCGATGCTCGTGGAGGGCGCGCCCGACGGCGTTCGCAACTCTCGCGGCCTGATGATCCCCGACACCGGGCTGGTCTTCGAGGCGGCGCACAACAGCGCCATCAAGATCACCAACCAGAAGGCGACCACCATCAACAGCAGCCTGTTCAAGGCGAAGGAGTTCTCGTTCGAGAAGCTGGGCATCGGCGGTTTGGACACGCAGTTTGAGGACATCTTCCGCCGAGCGTTTTCGTCGCGGGTGTTCCCCCAGAGCGTGGTGCAACGCCTGGGGATCAAGCACGTCAAGGGCATGCTGCTGCACGGCCCGCCGGGTACCGGTAAGACCCTGATAGCTCGGCAGATTGGCAAGATGCTCAACGGGAAGGAGCCCAAGATTGTCAACGGCCCCGAGGTGATGAGCAAGTACGTCGGCCAATCCGAGGAGAACATTCGCGCGCTCTTTGCCGACGCCGAGGCGGAGCAGAAGGCTCGCGGGGACGACTCCGACCTCCACATCATCATCTTCGATGAGATCGACGCCGTGTGCAAGCAGCGTGGGAGCGTCAACTCGGGCACTGGCGTCCACGACTCGATCGTGAACCAGCTCCTCACCAAGATCGACGGCGTCGACTCCCTGAACAACATCCTGCTCATCGGCATGACCAACAGGAAGGACATGCTGGACGAGGCGATCCTCCGCCCGGGGCGTCTCGAGGTGCACATCGAGATCGGTCTCCCCGACGAGGCTGGGCGGCACCAGATCCTCAAGATCCACAGCAGCAAGATGAGCGAGAACGAGTTTCTGGGACAGGATGTGGACGTCGCGGACCTCGCTCGGCGGACGAAAAATTTCTCGGGAGCCGAGATCGAGGGTCTCGTAAAGTCCGCGGTGTCCTTCGCGTTGGCGAGGCAGATCGACTTTCAGAACCTGTCGTCGATGGAGATTGACGAGGACAACGTCAAGGTGGAGATGGGCGATTTCGAGCGAGCGTTACTCGAGGTTGTCCCGGCGTTTGGCGCGAGCACCGAGACGTTTGAGCGGTGCCGGCTCAACGGCATCATCTCCCCGGGCGAAAAGTTCGAGAAGTTGCACCACACGTGCAGGGCGCTCGTGGAGCAGGTGCGCGTGAGCGATAAGACCCCGATGTTGACTTGCGTCCTGGAGGGCGCCGCGGGTTCGGGTAAGACGGCGCTGGCGGCGACTTTGGCCATCGGGGCGCAGTACCCGTTCATGAAACTCGTCAGCGCGGATAACATGGTGGGCATGAGCGAGATGGGCAAGTGCCAGGCGCTGGCGAAGGTGTTCGAGGACGCGTATAAGTCCCCGCTGTCACTCATCGTGCTGGACGACATCGAGCGTCTGCTTGACTACGTCGCGATCGGCCCGAGATTCAGCAACGTGGTGCTGCAGGCGCTGCTCATCTTGCTGAAGCGCCAGCCCCCCGAGGGGCGCAAGCTGTTGGTCATCGGCACCACGTCGCTGCCGCACGTGTTCGAGGACATGGGACTGACCGCCACGTTTAACGTGTCCCTGCACTGCCCGCTGCTGACACAACAGGACGCGAAGGTTGTGCTGTCGCAGCTGGGCGCGTTTGAGCCCCACGAGCTCGACCCGGCTGTGGCGATGCTGGACCACGAGACGCCAATCAAGAGGCTGTTCATGCTGCTGGAGATGGCGCGGCACGGCGCGGGGGCTGGGGCGGAGTCCGCAGGAAAGGTCCCGCTGGAGCGGTGGATCACGTGCATGGAGGACCTCGCGGGGTAGAACACGCGCATACACGCGCGCGCATAACTCTTAGACCGAACACCTCAGTTGTCTTGCAAAATTACATTGATTCAATCTTTTAGGAGTGTCTCGCGTCTACAGGAGAGCCGACCCGGCGAGCGCGGTCGGCTCCGTGGGGTTCGTGTAGCCAAATCAATCATTTGAACTGCGGGAAAGGTCGGGGGGATGCGACGGGTCAGTCGTGGGCTCGCCAGGGAGGTGTCGGGACACGACCGCGAGGGAACCCTATTTCACGTGTTCCCGTTCCCGGTCCCGGCGGACGGGTCATGGGCGGACGAGGCGGGGGATCGCGAACGCACCAGTCCGGAGAACATGCCCATCACCGCCCCGTAACCGAGACCGACCGCCACCGCGCCCACGCGCATGAACTGAGCGGGAAAGGGGAGGAGGGGAGAGGTGGGACCGGGGTCAGTCAGTGGGGTGGCGATATTTTCCCGCGGGGATGGCCGAACGGCGGGGTTGGATCGAACGGGTCGGGTGGGAGGACGCACCGTGGCGAGCGAGCTGCCGCCGCCGTAAGGTCCGCCCGACATTTGGTGGTCTTCGTTTGGTGTGCGAACGCGTCGCGACCTTCGATGTGAGGGGGCGGAAGAGACGGACGACGGTCTCGATCAAGCGCGCGTTCAGATCGACCGACCGATCAGATCCGGTCGGCGTTTGAACGGCGGTTTTTGAACGACGCTTGGTTCAACACCCGCACCCGGCGCAGACGTGCACGGACGACGCGCGGGTCCTTCGGGCTCGTCAGCGTTCCCGCTCCAACCGCAGACACAGGGCGCGTCCTCGAAAGCGCGTGGAATCCACCCGGGACGATGTGGGCGGTCACGACGCGCGCCACGGCGTTGAGGGTCACCGCCTCGATTGGTGCCTGCGGGAGGTCCGCGGTGGTCGTCGCGGCTCGCGCGCGGCCCGCTCGATGCGCCGTCAACGACAACTTGTCGATGAGGCGCCCCGTGAACCGCGTCGGCGACCGCTTCCGCGCGGACGCCGTCTCCGGCTGCGGTCCCTTCGCTCCCTCGCGTCCGTCGACCCGCCCCGACGGCAACGCCGGGCCATCCTTCCGGCGGCAGCGAAGGGGCGTCGCTCGAGCCGCCGAAGGAGGCGGCGGCGGCGGCGGCGGCGGCGGGTCCGGCGGATCCGGAGGCGGATCCGGAGGTGGAGGCGGCGACTCCGGCGCGTCGTCGGGATCCGGCGGCGGCGGGCTCTGGGTGCTCTACCTGAGCTCTCTGGAGAAGAACCCTCTGCTCACCAAGTGCGTCACGTCCGGCATCCTCAACGCCGCCGGCGACCTCTTCGCGCAGTTCATGTTCGAGGACGCCGCGAGCAAGGGATGCGACTGGAAGCGCGCCGGGGTCTTCACCTTCCTCGGCGCGGCGCTCGTCGGTCCGTGCCTGCACTTCTGGTACACCAACCTGAACAAGATTGTTGTGGCCACCGGCGCGGTCGGCTCCGCCGCGGCGACGACGAGCCTCGCGCTCGATCAGCTCGTCTTCGCGCCGACGTTCCTCGCGGTTTTCATCGCGTCGCTATTTACCGTCGAGGGGAACGCCGCCGCGGTGGTGCCCAAGCTGCGGCAGGACTGGACGCAGATGGTCGTCGCCAACTGGAAGGTTTGGGTGCCGTTTCAGTTTTTGAACTTTAGGTTCGTGCCCGTGAACCTTCAGGTGGGCGCGGCGAACGTCATCGCGCTGCTTTGGAACACGTACATGTCGTGGGTCACGCACCTCGAGGTCGAGCCCGCGGAGCCCGAGCCCAAGGGAAAGAAGGGCTCGAAGAAGAAGTGAACGGTGGAGGAATCGGACGGAGGAGTTGAGTTGATAGTCACTGTAAAATACATTGTTCACCCGTGGTTGACCAAGGACACAAACTACGCCGTGGCGCCGGAGCAGGACGATCCCGCGCCCGCCGTGCATCCGAAACAGTGGTTATCCACCGCCAGCCTCCTCCCCGTCAGCATCGCCAGCGCGTCGACGTCGAACACCGTCAGCGGCCCGCTGCCCTTATCGCCCTTCTCCCTCGGCATCGGCAGGTCGAGCTGCTGGTTAAAGTCGCAGTCAAACAAGCGGCCGTCCCAGCTCACCGAAACCAAATCCCTGCACATCACCCCGTTCGCCGCCGCCGGGTTGAAGTTTTCCACCAGGAGCTTCATGTACTCCTCCGTCTTGCCCTCCCTGTGGAGCTGATCGGCGAACCGCTTGATGGGCATGTTGGTCAGCGTTATGAGCCGCGTGAACTTCACGCCGTACGCGTCGCCGAGCTCGGACCTGTACGCAACCTCGAGCTTCTCCTGCGCCGGCGGCAAAAAAGCCCCGCCCGGGTTGTACATCAGGTCCAGCTCCAACCCGGTGCCCTCCACGCCGTACCCCACCGCGTTGAGGTCCCGTAAGGCCTGGATGGACCGCTGGAACACGCCGCGGCCTCGCTGCGCGTCGGTGTTGCTCTCCGAGTAGCACGGCAGCGACGCGACGATCTTCACGCGGTTCTCGGCGAGGAAGCTCGGGAGGTCCTCCTGCCCCGGTTCGTACAGCACGGTGAGGTTGCACCGGTCGATGACCTCGACGCCGCGCGCCCGCGCGGCGAGGACCAGGGGGCGGAACTGCTCCATGAGCTCCGGGGCTCCTCCGGTGATGTCCAGCGTCGCGACGGATCCATCCGCGGCGTCGATGAGCTCGACGAGGCGATCGGCGGTGCGCTCGGACATCACCTCGCGATCGCGCAGGGGGGATGATTCCACGTGGCAGTGCGAGCACGCCTGGTTGCAGTACAGGCCGATGTTGACCTGAAGGATGGTCGTGGGCTCGCGCACGAGCGCGTCGGCGCCGTTGCGGACGACAAACTCGTCGAAGTGCGGTACGTCGAGGCCGTCCAACGCGCGCCTCCTCCGCGCGCGCTCCTCTCTGGTGAGCGCCGCCTGGCCCTCCTCCTTGAGCCGGCGCTGCGCGAGCTGGAACTCCTCGTCCGTCTCCATGTCCCGCAGCGTGTCCTGCACGAGGGATCCGAAGCGATCGGCCGGGGCGGCGTCGGCGGTGGAACTCGAGGGCGGGGCGCATCTGGCGGTGACGCGTCGTTGGAGACGCGCGCGGTCGGAGCCGCGGGGCCCGCGGGCGCGCGGGACGACGAGATGTGACGTGGATGTCGGCACGATCGCGTGCATCGTGCTCGGCGACGTGACGACGGGCGCGTGTCGAGGTGACGAGCGCCCCGGCGGCGACTCGGATAAACCAAAAAGCGAGCTCCACGTCGCGTCTTCAAAGTCGCGCGTATTTTTCGAACGCGTCCTCGACGGAGACACTTCGGGAGGCGCGTGATTGAGGGCCTGGGACGACATGGCTCCCGGTAGCATGACCCTCGCTGACCTCAAGAAGTCTCGGGGCGGCCGCGGAGGCCGGGGTCGAGGCGCAAAGAGGGACAAGAGTGAAGATAGGTGTTATCGATGCGGAGAGACGGGGCACTGGAGTAGCGAGTGTCCCGCGCCAGCTCCAGTTCCGGGAGCGGGACGAGGGGGCGCGGGAGGCCGAGGAGGCGCGGGAGGCCGAGGAGGCGCCAAACGTGCCAAGCGCGAGGACACCGGAGGCTTCAAGGCGTTCAAAGGAGGCGCGAGGTGAGTTCACGACCCCGACAGCGCGAGTCAACTTCAGACAGATCGGGGGGGTGCCCATATTCGCAAGATCCGAGGCTCGCATCGAACGAACGCCTGACCTCGGTCGTCCGTCATCGCAGGAAACTCGCGGCGTCTCCCCCTCGCGACCCGTGGTCACGCGCCGCCGCCGCCGCCAACCCCGACGATCCCGCCCCCGGTCAGACGATCGATCCTGACGCCGTTCGAGACTCCTGGACCGCGGCGCAGCGAGACGTCGAAGATCTCTCCGCGCTTCGAGCGCACGAGGACGCCGCGCGGCAAAAGATCGAGGAAGCCGAAGCCTCGCGGCGCCGGAGGGAACGAGAGGAGGCGCGCGCCGCCGCGGCGAAGGCGAAGGCGAAGGAAGACGACGGCGTCATAGACCTGTGCGATAGCGACGACGACGCGGCGGGGGCGACGAAGGAGACGAAGGGATCCAACGGCGGCGGCAGCGACAAGGAAAACGAGGTCGTCGACGAGGTCGAGGTGATCCCCGCGAAGGAACCCACGCGCGCCGAGCTGGCGGCGGCCGCGGCGAAGCGCCGCGCGCAGTACGAGGCGCACATCGCATCCTTCGGTGGAGGAGGAGGAAGGGGCAAAGGTGGCGGATACGTCCAGGGCGGGCAGATCGTCTCGGGCCCTCCGCCGGTTGCCGGAGGAGGAGGTGGAGGAAACCCGCTTCTGAACCCGCCCGGCGCGTACGTCCCGCCCGCGGGAAGGTCGAATCACGACTTGAACATCGGCACGGACGAGACGGCGGAGTGCCGCGACGTCTCCGGGTCGTGGTATTCCGCGCGAGCGTGCCTCGACACCGGCAACGGGGGCGGGACTCTGGTGACCAAAAATTTGGCCGTCAAGCTCGGTCTGGTGGACGGGTTCGGTCGCCCCGCGGGCGGCGGTTCGGTGCGCGTGTGGACGGTGCGCGGAGTGGTGGCGGGCGCGAGCGAGCGCGTGCCCGTGGTGTCGGGCCTGACGTACAGGATCAAGGGGAAGGAGATGACGGTTGACGCGGGGGTGACTGAATGCGACTTGGACTGCGACTTGCTCATATCGCGCGCGGAGATCATGGCGTTCGAAGCGGACGGGTACAAGTTCACCGCCGGACGCGCGAGCCGATGGTAGGACGAGAACAGGGTCGAACGATCGCGATCACGATGAATGAATGTATGGCGTCGTCTAACGTAGCTAGTCTAATGACGAACAACGTCCCGTCTCTGATCCTTCACCTCTCACCTCTTCGCCTTTTGCCACCCGACGTCAGCCTCGACGTCACCGCCGGACCTTTTGACTCCCAACCCGGGCCCGTCTCTCTGCTGCGTGGCGACATACTCGAACTCCTCGAAGTTCGCCGACGCCGCGCCGATGTCCGCCATCAGCTCCGGGTTGTCCAAGAGCTTCCGCGTCTTCGACATCGTGTCCCAGATCTTCTGGTGGTGTTGCCGGATGAACCCGTTCCACGTGGCGTCCGTGAACTTCAAATTCTTCAGCGCGTCGAGAGAAGCGGGCGCGGCCCGCGCCAGCGCCTGCAGCAACGCCTCGCTGGCGATCACGTAGTTTTTCACAACCTTGCCGGACTGTCGCGACTTCAGCTCGGCGATTTCGTCTCGCAGCCTGAGCAAAGCTTCGTATATGGCGTCGTA
>Ga0181573_10000917_pt1 | contig 30284 bp, 20 predicted proteins | sample 101ome_25_FD_148643 | JGI IMG/M metagenome (GOLD analysis project Ga0181573, IMG submission 148643) | Coastal salt marsh microbial communities from the Groves Creek Marsh, Skidaway Island, Georgia - 101409BT metaG (spades assembly) | ecosystem: Environmental > Aquatic > Marine > Intertidal zone...
CGCAGGAGGCGATCGAGCGGGAGCGGGAGCGACGGGCGTTCGAGGACGCGGGACGGACGTACGTCGCGCGGAGGAAACCCGGGGAGGCGACGGAGGGAGGGGGGGACGCGGGGGGGACGCGGAGGCGAGGGGTTGTCAAGGCGAAGAGACCGGGCGGCGGCGGCGGGACGACGGAGGACGCGCGCGCGAGCGGTTTAGCGACGAAGTCGGATCCGAAGGCGTTCGGGGGGTTTTCGTCGTTTCTCGGCGGCGGTGGCGACGGCTCGAGTGGGGGGGAGGGGAAACCGAGCGTGTTGTCGAGATTGAGCGGTCGGGCGGAGGAGGAGGAGGAGGAGGAAGACGAGGACGAAGACGAGGATTACGAAGACGAAGAGGACGAAGAGGAAGAAACGGAGGATGAAGACGACGAAGACGAAGAGGAAGACGAAGAGGAAGAGGAAGAGGAAGAGGACGAAGAGGAAGAAGATGCGACGGTGGCACTTCCAGCGATGACGTTTACGAAACCCTCCACGACGCCGACGTTTGGATTTTTCGCCCCGCCGCCCGCGTTGACAAAGGAAAACGCGCACACGCAACGCACGTACGTTCCCAAAAAAGCAGAAGAAGACGAGGACGGCGACGCGGACGACGCGAAGAATGAATCCGTCGTCGGCGCCGTCGCCCCGTCGTCCACGAAGACGAAGTCGGCGTTAGCGTTAGAGTTAGGTTTGTAAATAAAAAGCGAGACATCGCCTTTGCGACGCGCCTGCAATTCCAATCCAGATTCGCGCATCACCTTAAACGTCGACGCGGGATCGCGTGTCGCGGGCGACAGACGCGTCGGATGAGGATGGAACGAGGACGATGCGAACGCGCGCGCGGGCGTCGGCGTCGATGGAGCGGGATGGCGTGGGGTACAGTCGTCGGAACGATGATGATGATTGCGACGATGGTTACGATTCGAACGGTTGAAGGAACGAGTCTCTACGACGAGTCTCGGCAACAGAGTGTCGACGGAGAAGGCGGAGGAGGACGGCGACTTCTCGCCGCGGGGTCAAGGTACGCGGTCGGGGACGCGGTGACGCTGTACGCGAACAAGGTTGGGCCGTTTCACAACCCGAGCGAGACGTATCAGTATTACGACTATCCGTTTTGCCGAACGCCCGAAGGCGTGAAACGTAAATTCGAGGATCTCGGGGAAGCGCTGGGAGGGGATAGGTTGGCCCGATCGCCTTATGAGATTGAGTTTAAGAAGGATAAGGAGAATGCGAATCTGTGCACGCAATACTTGGAACGGAAGGAGGTGGAAAAGTTTCGCAAATCGGTGAAGAATGATTATTACTTTCAAATGTCGTTGGATGATTTGCCGATTTGGGGATTCATCGGCAAGGTGGAGAAGATCATGCGACCAGGTGAGGAGGCGGAGAATAAGTACTTTTTGTTCACGCACGTGCACTTTGAGATTTCGTACAATGGCGACCGGATTATCGAGATTAATCTGAGCACGGATCCGCTCAAAACAATTGATATCTCCGCCGACGAAACCATGTCTGTGCGATTCTCCTACAGCGTCTCTTGGAAGGAAACGACGATTGCGTTTAAAGATCGCATGGAAAAGTATTCTAGATACTCCTTCCTTCCGGAACATATGGAGATTCACTGGTTTAGTATCATCAACTCTTGCGTCACGGTTATCCTCTTGATGGGTTTCTTGGCGTCCATCCTCTTGCGCGTCTTGAAGAACGATTTCATCAAGTTTCAAAAGGATGAGGAAATGTTAGAGTCTCAAGAAGAGTCTGGGTGGAAGTACGTGCACGGAGACGTCTTTAGATTCCCGCGGGGTAGATCGCTGTTTGCCGCCATCATCGGCACCGGAACGCAACTCTTGGTTCTCGTGGTGTTCGTCTTCACCCTCGCCGTGTTCGGTGCTTTTTATCCGTACAGCATGGGTGCGGTAACGGCGACGTGTTTGATTGTGTACGCCTTCACGGCTGGGATCGCGGGCTACGTCTCAGCGACGACTTACAAGCAAATGGGAGGTGAGAATTGGGTGCGCAATGTGTTGTTGACGTGCATTCTCTTCTGCGGCCCACTCGGTCTCGTGTTTTCATTCTTAAACACCGTAGCCATCGTCTACCGAAGCACCGCGGCTTTGCCTTTCGGTACCATTGTCCTCATCATACTAATGTGGGCAATCGTGACGATTCCGCTCACCATCATGGGTGGCATCGTCGGTAAGAACTCCAAACGTGATTTCAACGCTCCGGTGCGGACGACAAAGTATCCTCGGGAAATCCCAACGCTGCCGTGGTATCGATCGACAATCCCGCAGATGTGCATCGCCAGCTTCTTGCCCTTCAGCGCCATTTACATAGAGTTATTCTACATCTTTGCCTCTGTGTGGGGTCACAAGGTGTACACCATTTACAGCGTGCTCTTTGTGGTTTTCATCATCCTCATCCTCGTGACGGCGTTCATGACGATTTCTCTCACATACTTCCAACTCACGGCTGAAGATCACGAATGGTGGTGGCGTTCGCTTCTTTGTGGAGGCAGCACCGCCGTCGCAATCTTTGGCTACTCGTTCTACTACTATCACGTCAGAAGCGACATGACGGGATTCATGCAGAGCTCATACTTTTTCGGTTACATGGGCATTATCTGCTACGGCTGGTTCCTTTTGCTCGGTACCGTCGGGCACAAGGCGAGTCTCGTTTTTGTTCGTCACATTTATCGCGCAATCAAGTGCGATTAGATCCGGCGCTTTCGTCGAGATAGTAACAAGTAGAAAACACTTAGCATCGCGCGCGCGTTAGAGATTTTTACATCCACTTGAGAAATTGTGATACAACAAGTTGAGAGGCAAAGAAAACGAACGCAGCGCGTCGCGAAATCACTTAGATTCCTCGTTCAAGGCTGAGACCGCAGCTAACGCGGAGATGGCGGCGGTTTCGACGCGAAGACGCAGCGCCCCCAAACCCACAGGTCTCGCTCCCGCCCGAACCATCCGCTCAATCTCCTCATCGGTAAAATCACCCTCCGGTCCAATCAGTATCCTACCGGATCTCGCTACATCCGCACCAGCCGCGCGCACGACGTCCCCGATAGGCGGCGCGCCAGCAGCCGCCAAGAGCGTCAAACGCGACGATCCGTCTCGCTCGATTTCTGCGCACAGCTCGGCGACATCCGTCGGCGCATTGACAATCAATCCACACGCTCTCAGGCTCTGTTTACTCGCCGCGTGCGCCACGCGTCCCCATCGACTCTCCCGCCCACTCCCTTCTCCCTTCCCGATCGCCGCCGACCGCTCCGTCAACAGCGGAGTCAGCGTCCTCGCCCCGAGCTCCGCCGCCTTTTCCACCAACCAGTCGCCTCGGCCGCCCTTCAACCCGCCGAACGCTGCCACCACCTCCCAATCCATCCCGCTCCCCAATTCGTCCTCAATCATCGCTTCCACCTCCACCACCGCTTCGTTTCCTTTCGCCGTGGTCTCCATCAGCCGACCGAGACCGAGTCCACCGACGCCATCGCACACCTCGAGCGCGTCGCCCGGTTTGAGCCGCAGCGCGCGCGTCGCGTGTCGGCTCTCCTCTCTCGACAGCGCCACCCGCGCGCCGGCACCGAAGGGTTCGTCGACGTAAAATCTATGCAGAGACGGTGCGTGGAGTCGTTCGCTCGTCGTCGATCCCTCGTCTCCGCCGTCGTCGTCGTCTTCGGTTTTCTTCGCTGCGAGCGCCGACGGGTGGCTCTCGTCGTGCACTTTTTGTTGACGCAAACTCGACGTGTTGAGCGCGTGACGCGACCCCCACGGCGCGAGGCGCCGCGCGCGATGGAGGTCGACGCGTGGGAACGCGCGCGAGGCGACGGCGGTCGCGACGGTGCGGGCGAACGCGCGCGACATTGGTGCTGGTGCGCGGCGGCGAATGGAGTCAAGGCGCGAGTCGAGTGCACTTTTTGTGCTTAGACATTAGTATGGGTAAACAGTGATTCATTCGGAACATTGGTTCGTTATCGATTTACAACTTTAAAAGAACCGACCGGCGAGCACGACGACGGCGACGGCGGCGACGATGGACCCGTTCGCCTGCACGAAATCTACGGCTTGTTGGGCATGGTTGGTCGCGACGGCGACGGCGACGCCGATGCCGACGCCAAAGAGGAATAAAAAGTATGCCGACCAATCCGGGAGCTCGCGACCGGCGATAAAGGTGCCGTGCGGAGGCGGACAGACGAGGTCGCCCCGCTTGAAGCCAGAGCCGAGAAGGGAGAGCTGGAAGCGTGGAATGATTTGTGCGCAAAGCGCAGACTCTTCGACTTCAGCCGTCGCCAGGGCTCTGCGCGCGCTGGCGGTGGTGTAGTGGTCCATGAGCGAGTTGATGATGCCGGTGGTGACGTGTTCGGTGAGGTTGAATTGCGTCGACGGTTCCTCTGGGAATTCATCGTCGAATTCGCCCGCGAAATCGTACTCGGACGCCAGCCAGGCGCCGTTGAAGCTCTTCATAAACTTGTCGAGAGACTCTAAGAGTTGGAATCTACGGTTCTTTTCTACGATGAGAGCGTCGATTTTCGCTGTCGACGTGAGGTAGTCGCTGACGCGAGCGGCGCACCTGTTCATGCGCTTCTCCGACAGCTTCTCCTTTTCCTCCATGTCTTCGCACATCACCTTACCGTCCGAAGTGCTCAGGCTCGCCTCGTAGTTGCACAACCGCCTCGCCGTCGAGAGTAAACCATCGAGTTCCTCTCTGCCATAGCTCATCGATTCTAGGACGCGCTGCATGTCCGAAACCGTATCGAGCGTCGAAGGCCCGTGCACAAACTGTTCCATCTTGTCCGACATGCGTCCGACAGCCACACCTCCGGCGTTATCGCGCACTTCATCGAACGCGTGTCCGATACCCGTCTTGAGACGAGCCAGCTCTGTTTCCAACATGGTCAAGTCGTTGCCCGATCCACCTTCCTGACGCAACTCTCTCGTCGTCATAATCTTATTCCGCACCTCATCGAACCGCTTCATGATGGTTTCAACCCGCGAAACCATCACCACGCGCTGTTCTTTACATCGCGTCTTCCAAATCCTGTTCACCTCGCGTCGACACTTGGCTTTCGCTTTGATGCGCGTATCCGTCTCTGTGCACAATCCTCTCGCGTGTCGCTTGCACAACTTAATCTCCGTCCGAATCGCCTCGCATACCTCTGCCCGGTACCTACACGCGACGACATCAATTCCCGTAAAGTTGACGGGCGCGTGAAACGGCGCCGTGTTCAGCGGCGGCGGGCACCGCTCGCACTCGTGTTCCGGACAACTCAAGCCTTTGGTGTTGAACACGCCCGACACGTTTACCGTCGGAAGCGCCTCTGCGCGCGCCTCAATCGCACCGACACCTGCGTCATCGTCACAAAACCATTCGTTTTCACCGCGCTCGTCAGTCTCTCTGCGCGTTCGTTCGCCAGTCGCGTCGCATCGTCGGGATAATTAAGCGAATCAAGTCGCTCGATTGCACAATCCAACGTTCCAACTCGTACGCATTTCGACGTTCGCGACGACGTTCGCGCACGCACCAGTCAACGCGACGACGACGAGCGCGCTCATCGTCGTCGCCGCCGCCGTCGCCATCGCGACGCGACCGTTCGTTCGTCGTCGTCGTCGCATCTTTCGTCTCGAACGAACCCCAAATCGGCTCGATTTCAGCCTCTGCAGAGGCGAGTTGTGACGCATCCTCGATTGTTTTTACAGACGCAAAGACTTTCTTATCATTACAAACGCGCGACACCGAGGAACGAATCCGTGACGCGTGCGCGACGGAGAAAACACAGAGATGACGCGGTCACGCGTCGTCATCGAACATCCCGGGGAACCCCGCGGCGATGGTGACGGTCGTTCCCGAATCGAAGCGTTCCACCTTTTCCGCGTCGGCAGCCGTCGGCTTCTCGCTCGCGCCGGCGTCATCGCCCCCATCACCGCCCCCGTCGTCATCGAACAACCCGAGCGCAATCTTCTCCGCGTCTCTCCGTTCTTTTCTCGCCGCGATCCGTTCCTTCCGCGCGCGCTCTTCGATATCCTTCGCCGCTTGTTTCCTTCGTCCATTCTTTCTCTTTCGGTACCCAGTCACCCACTCTTTTCGTTTATCGTCATCGAACGTCGCCTCCCCGAACACGAGCGTCGTAGACTTGTGTTTCGCGACGCTGCCTTTTTTAAACTTTTTTTCCGGCGTCTTCTTCTTCTTCTTCTTCGACGACGACGACGCGCCTCCGCGTCGCGGTCCGCTTCCTCCTCCCGGCATGCGCGGAACGGCGGCGTTCGCGTCTCGTTGTGACGCGCTCTTGGATTTTGGTAGACAGCCCGCACACGCCGACGCGCGACGCGCGACCGCCTCGCGCGTCACGCGGAACGGATTTATAAAAATTATCCTCGGTCGTCTCTCGCGTCGCGACGGCGGTTTGGCGTCGCGTCGCGACGGAAGACGGACGGACGGACATGCGTTCGCAGGGGAACGGCGGTTCGAGTAAACGCGAACGAACGACGAGGACGACGTCGACGACGCGCGGGCGACGCGGGACGGAGACGGAGACGACGACGTCCGTGGGGGATGAAGAAACGGTGGAGGAATTACAGAGGGCGGTGAAACGGATGAACACCGGGAACGGGTCGCGGGGGGTGCTTCACGATGTCGATGAAGATGACGAAGCGGCACCAAACGTGGGATTGGAGAATGAGACGACGACGAACGAACCGGGCGGAGGACGATTTCGAAACGGATGGAACGGGGTGATGGAACGCGCGGTATCGACGTACACCGAGGTGAACGCGATGCTTCGGGGTTTACACTTTGAAAGAGTGCGGCGCATGCGGGAGAGAAACATTTCCGACGAGTAGAACGAGCGAGCGATTTTAGAATTTTAGTTACCGGTAGGTAGTTTGTGAAACGAACGTCGGGATCGACGGGAAACGCAGTGTAAGAATACAAAAGAGTGCAGCGTGTACAATCATTTCAATCGTCGTCGTACCAGTGTACAGGGTTTTACATTGCAACGCTAATCGTCGCCTACGCAAAGTCTAATTTTCCTCGACGATGGGCGCGTCGACCCACTCTGACGTCGCGACGACTCTATTAGCCGGTTTCGGCGGAAGAAAGGTTTGGATCGCAGCCGTTGGACTTCCGCCTTGGGACATGCGCGCCACCGGTGAGCTCTCGTGCGAGTGCGGTCGCGAGCTCGGAGATTTCGGTGGTCGACCGCTCCACGACTGTGGTACAGACGGGGCGATGTTGACGCGCAAATTGGCGCTTCTGAGCTGCTTGGCGCGCGAATACGAATCCTTCTCGTTTTGCTTCGCGCGACGCAACGCGGCGCGATCTTTACCGTCGAGATCGACGGATCGATCGTCTTCGTTGACGTCAATATCGTACATGCTTCCGAATTCAGAAGCGAGGTCTTCATGCGACAGTTGGACAGAACCAAAGTTGACGTGGGAAGGCGCGCGACTGTCGGAATGTACGCTCGTCATGTCGCTCTGCGCGTATTCACTGAGGTTTTCAATGTCGAAATCCTTGTCGCGCATCTTTTTGTACTTTCGGATCGCCTTGCTTATGTCGCGGTCGTTATTCAAAGAGAGTCCGCGAGTTGCGTCGTCGTCGTCACCGACGGTGAAGTCCGATTCCGACATGCTCCTTGTTTCGACAGCGTCCAGATTGGAACCTCGCAACTTCGTGGAGCTAGTCGAGCCTTGCATCTTACCACCGTTTTCTCTAGAGAGCAAACCAGCGCGCTCGCCGGCGTTCGCAGCCTTAGATCGGCGGTAGTAATGCTCCTTGGTCCGCGGTCCGCACTTGTCGTCCCAGCTCCCGGCAGCAACGTACAGGCAACACGCCGAAATCACCAAACCTACGACGGAAATCAGGGACATCGTCCCGACTCCCGTGCTTCCTGTGGGTTCCCAGCGCATCAGCTCGGCTGAGGCGCGGACGCCCGCCATCACGAAACCCATTTCGAACACCATCTGCCAAATTTCACCCTTGCTGCACGACTGCTCGGCGCCTCGATCGACGTCGCTCAGTTCAACGTCACCGAAACCAATCTTCGGCGTCCGCAGGTGGCTCACCGGAGCGTCCCGTGGCGGGAAATTCAAACCTATAATCCCGCGCAAGTATCCGACGCAGTTCACGGCGATCATTCCGAGCGAGAAACACATGTGCGGAATGATCCAACTCAACTTGCGCAGCGTCGATCTCGCCGTGCTCACCGCTTCGCCCGTCGATTTAGGTGGTGAAGATAACGCGCTATCGACATCTGTCACCGCAAAAGTGTCCCCCTTCAAGATGAGCAACACTGGAAGGAAGTACAACCATACGGCTCCGTGCACGAGATGATGTGCGTTTCCAAGCCAAATACCGTCAACGATGAGTTCGGGGAGCACGAGCAACCAAACCGTGAGCAAAAGCCACTGCGCCGGGCGAAGCAGAGACGCCGCGAACCACATGCGCGCAAAGTTACCATTCAGTATGCCAATTTTCATCTTGCCCGAAATCCCATTGTACGAGTTGAACATGACTTCAATCAAGTGTCTCTTCATCAAGTGCGCCCACGTCCACATCCAACGAAGTTGTTGAGACTTGTACGCACTAAGAGTCGACGGCAACTCGGTCTCGACGACGACGTTCGCGGCAGCTTTACCGGTGTAACCCGACATGCGCGTGCGAATAGACATGTCCGTGCCTTCCAGCGCGAGGAGCGATTGATCCCAGCCTCCCACGGCGCGAAGCGCCGCCGCGCTCCAAATGGCGCCGCTCCCCGTCTTGAGAACGCACCCAAAGGCTCGAATGTATGCCCTGTTACCTACGATGGAGTCAGCTTCCATTTTGAATGCCTGATGCATCGTCAAAAAGTTCTGCGTCGCGTTTCTAAAGCTCAACGCCGGTTGAACCACGGCGACTTCACTCCTACGCTCGGCTTCGTCATCGTAAAAATACGGAATAATCTTCTCCAAATAATCCTCCTCCAACATTGCGTCTGCATCCACCACGACGATAAAGTCCGCCGATGTCCGAGTTCTCGCGTACTCCAGCGCCGCCGCTTTGGTCTGTCGAGCCTTTCCTCTCAACACCTTGCTCGGTCGAATCGCCGCGCACACCACGCCCCGTTCTCTCCAATCCGCGCACGCCGCGTCCACCACCTCCTCCGTCCCATCATTACTCTCATCAATCACCTGCACCTCGATCAAATTTCTCGGCCAACGCACCGCGCACGCCGCATCGATCGCCCGTCTCGCGCACGCCGGTTCGTTATACATTGGCAACTGCAAGCACACAAACGGAAGCTCGCTCGCTGTCGGAAGCCTCGTCCGAATCTTCCCGCGTCTGCTTCCCATCGCCCGCTCAACGATCGTCAACACGCCGTATCCGATGAATATCATCATCGGCACGTGCGTGAGCGCGAGACCGAGGTAAAACCCGCCGCTTTCCACCGCTTCCACCGCGTCGTCCATCGCGTCCATTGCGTGCCCAGTCGCACTCGTCTCAAAAAAACAAAGCAATCAATCAAGCCGACGACGACGAACACCTATTCGTACGTTCACCGCGACCGACGGGTACTTTTACTTTTCTTCGTCGGCGTTCGATCCACGACGCGGGTGGGAACGCGCGGACGCGTCGCCGTCTGACGCGTTCCGTTGCCCAGCAGTAACAGATGGTGTTCACGCGGGAGCGCGCGGGCTGACAACGAACGAATGATACTATATTAATCAATACATCTAGATACAACGCGATCGCCGGTATAGAACGGCGTTCACTCGACCGTCTCGTCGTCGCTGTTTTCAGGAGGAGACTCGCGCTCGGACGGCGCTCGCGACGAATCGGCGTCGGGCGAGTCGCGTAAGACGGATAAAATGTCGTGGAGCCGCTGGCGGGACTTGTTGAAGAACGCGCGCGGCAACTTTGGGTTTTCAGAACGTGAGCTCGTCATCGTGGAGCCGGTAATGGTGTGAATTCTGTTGCCGTCGTAGACGGCCTGAAGGAGAACCTTTGCGCGCGTTTCGGTCTCCTCGCGTGAAAATTTGCCATTCTCCAGTTGGGCGACGTATTCCTCCAATCGAGCGCCGAGCGGGTAATTGAGCGCCGCGCGCGGGGCGTTGTATCGATGGACCGCCATCGATGAAACCACAAAGGATGGACCTATGAATCCGTGACCGTATTGCGCGCAATACCAGCGAAAGGTGGGGAGCAATATAGAGTTCAACTCGTAATCGCGCTTGTTCCAGACGAAACCAAGGACGTCGAGCTGTCTAATTCTGCTCTTAGCCACCCCGGGACTTCGGTCTTTAAACTTGTTGTGACGAATTTGAGACACGGCGGAACCGAGATCAAAGCCATGGAGACGCTTTGGCAAGAATTCCGGCGGGAATTTGCTGAGTGGCGGAGGCTCCATGATTTCGCCCAAGACGTAGGCGCTCGGCACGTTAGCGTGGCCGTGCACTTTTTCGAAAATCTGCAACGAGAAGATGAGCTGTTCGCGCCAGGTCCACTCCTCGTCGTCCCACACAAACTGCATCCTCGCCAAGGCGTCAAATCTATCCGTTCTACCGTCTATGAATGTCCCTTTCGCTCGAATGTCGTTGACTCGTTGGCCGAGCGCGAATCCCATGTTGTACCTCTTCAACGTGTTCCCCTCTTCGTACTCCTCCGCCCTCGATGGCGTCTCGTAACTCGCCGGCACGTTTGCGTGTCCGAAACACTTTATAAAATACCTCAAACACGGTATCACCTGTTTATAAAACACCCAATCCTCGGCGTCCCACGCAAACGTTTCTCCCGTCGCCTCCCCAACCTCGTCCAACGCCGCCAACCGCTCCGCCGACCCCTTCACGAAATCCCCGCGGTACCGAATCCGATCCACCCGTTGTCCCAACCGCATCCCGGCGATGTGTGATCCGGCGTTCGGCGGCACGACGTACCCTCTCGGCACGCAGAGGTGCCCCATCTCTTCGTAAAAGTGACGCAACGCCGGAAGCACCTCCTCTTCGAACACGACGCTCGACCGCGCGCTCTTTTCCGATTCGCGTCGTTCACGAAGCGTCGCTCGCGCGTCGTCCAACAGTGCCTTCTTCGCGTCGTCCTCCGTCTCACCTTTGTTCGTTCGGTGTCTGCCTCGCGGCGCCGCAGAGAACGCGCGCGCCGCCGGTGGTGTTGTCGTCGATGTCAAAGCCGCGCCATCAACGAACGAAAACAAACCACCCCGCGACCACGCACCGAGTGCGATCCCCCGCGTCGTCGTCGACGCCGTCGTCGCCACCGACGTCGCGATTCGTCGCGGTATCATCGGTCGGTGGACGCGCGCGCGCTCCGCCCCGAGCGAGGCGACGTGTAACGCAAATTGAAATTTAAATGCGCGTCAACCACCACTTCACGACGCACACCGACCGACCCACCGCGCCACCATGTCGTCGCTCCTCTCGCGGTTATCCATCCGCATCGCGGCTTTAAAGTTTCCGTCGGCGTCGGCGTCGCATCGCGTCGCGCGGAGAGCGTGTCGACAACGAGCGGCAGCGACAGCGGCAGCGTCGAGCGCACTCGCAGGGCAACACGAACGATGTCGACGCGCGAGTCGCGCGTGCGCGACGACGACGTCGTACGCGCGATCGGCGTCGCGGGTAGGGTTTACGTCCGCGATCGTCGCCGGGTGCGGGACGCGGTTGACGACGACGACGACGACGAGGCGCGGGTACGCGAGCGGGAGAAGAGGCGCGGGCGGCGGGTATTACGACGAGTTGTACGACGAGGACGACTTGCTCGATGACGATCCGTGGGCGGATGACGACGAGGATGATGACGATGATTTTATGGAGGACGAGCAGGGTAAGAGTAATAAGGATGCGATACGCGGAATCGCGGCACCGAGAGTTCGGGACGAGTTACCTCTCCCGCCCAAGGGAGTCGATACGACGCCGCCTCGACCGGTGACAAAGGACGACGTGACCATCTCATTCGCGCGATCCGGAGGTGCGGGCGGTCAAAACGTAAACAAGGTGAACACAAAGTGTGATATGCGATTAGACGTTGCGGGGGCGGTGAAAAATGGGTGGTTACCGCAGTGGTGCGCGGATAGACTCGTCGTGGCGGAGAAGAACCGAATCAACGCCAACGGAGAGCTCGTCGTCAACAGCACGAGATACCGCACGCAGAGTCAAAACGTCGACGACGCGCTGGAAAAGATGCAGAGTTTCATCAACCGCGCCGCGAAACTTCCGGGGAGCAAATCGGACAAGGCGAAAAAGAAGAAGCTCGAGAAGAACGTCGAGCGCGGCAACCGCAAGAGGCTACAAGAGAAGAAGCAAACCAGCGACAAGAAATCCGCGAGGCGACAGGGTAAGAATATCAAAAACTTTGACGATTACTAGGCGGAGAATTTATGTTGTAACTTTCACCCATCGTTGAACGACCGTCAGAGCGCGGACTCTTCCTCCCTGAATAAGATCACAAAAAGCGCGACGAGCAAGACTCTTCTCTTCCTTCACACGCCGACACCGGCGCGATACGACGCGACGCGATTGCGAAATTTTCGAACGATTCCGCGTTCAAACGATTCCCCCGCGTAGATTCGTTTCGCTTCGTCGCTTCGTCGCTTCCGGATCGAAACCGTTCTCGCCTTTCGTCGACGTTATCCTTCGTGCTGACGAGGCACGGGTTCACGCAGAGTCTAAAGTCTACCACCGGGCGACGCGTCGGCGCGTCGCGCACGCGATCGTCGCGTCGGCGCGGTGTTCGTTCAGCGTTATCGCGACGTCGTGGACGTCGGTCGCGCACACGAAGGACCGATGGCGAGCGAGTGTCAGGTGGAACTCATGACGACGGACGACGACGACGAAGCGACGGCTGTAAAGCGCGACGCGGGAAGACGACGCGGACGCCGGGACGTTTGGGTGAACGACGATGAAGATGACGGCTCGGGGATTGCTCGGCGAAAACGAGGGTTCGGGGCGAGACGGCGCGAACGGAAGGAGCGGGCGAGACGGCAGAGGGCGAGGCGGCGTGAGGCCAAGAGGCCGGAGGCTGAACCGCTGACGTGGCTAGAGAGCGCGTGCGCGGTGGTGATTGGATCCATGGGTGTGCGCGTCGCTCGAGGGCAGATGACGGCCAGGACAATGTCTTTGAGAGTGCTGATGATGTGGGTGACGTCTTTGGTGTACAGGTCCATCTTTAGGGGAATGCGTATGGATCAGAATACGCCACCGCCGGACCGTCTGGCGGTTTTAGCGATAAAGTTGGCGTACGCCTTGATGAAATGGGCCGTCATGACGGTTCTGAGTGCGCCGGTGTGGACGGTGAAGGGTGTGTACGCTGGTTTGGCGCATCGTGCGGTGGATGTGGGATGGGACGATACAGTGGCGAGCACGGTGCCGTCGACGCTAGCGGATGACATTAGGGATACTGTTACGAATAAGGATTACGAAGACTTTGCTACGGCTGTGGCGAACGATGAGGGTGAGTGGGACGTCATTGCGAGCGGTAAAGTTGGCTGTTGCACCTACAGAATGCTTCGTGGCGTGTCAGCGGAGGATAAACGCATGATGAAGAAGGGCATTGCGAAGTTCCGTACAGAGGTGGTCGCGAGTGGAGTTCCCGTGGAGGTTTTGTTCCACGCACAGACTGATTTACTTGGAAGGCAAAAGTGGGATCCGACGACGATGCATCCGACGTGCATCGAGCGTGAAGATCCACAGAACAAAAAGAAGCCTTTCACTGCTCAGGATGCAGTTTATTGGCGCTTGAAGTATCCTCGGCTTATGGCGCCGCGCGACTATCTCGTAACCCGACGCATGTGGTACGATCCGAAGACCGAAATGGCGACGTGTATCTGCAAAGACGCCCTGGGTTCGACCTCGGCAATGAAATCGAAGCTTAAGCTGCAACAGATGATGGGTTCTAAAGCTGTCGATGTTAAATCTCTGTATAGTGCCATCATGGTTGGGAAGAACTCGGACGTGAACGGCAGTCAATACGTTTCGGTCTACTACGAAGACCCAGGCGTTCCTCCTCGGCTCGCGCACGTGGCCGCTGCGAAAGGACTCGACGGCTACATGGCTACGTTTGATCGAGAACTTCAGAGAAGAGTCAAGGCGGGAGAGAAGATGAAGGATTTTGCCGCCATTCCGTCACCGCCAACGACGCGAGAAAACGTTGAGACGACGCAATTCTCAACTGGACGCACGAGCCTACCGCAGAGCGATAACGAGGGCGAAACTTCGGAGCATCTTGTCTCGCCAAGAGGTACCGCGGAGCCTCACTTTGCGCCGACGGATGTTAGTCGCGAGTATCGCTTCAGCGGACGCGATGGATTGGGCAAGAGGCAGCGCATCAAGAGGCGCATCAAAAAACTCGTCAATCTCGTGAGCGAATTGGCGGATCCTAACTCTGTGGCGCGACGATCGCAAGAGGTCAAAGATGTCTCTGCTCCGGAAGAAGACCAAGGACGCGTGCGAGGACGAAAGCGGAGATGGGCCAAGCGCATCGTTTTCGGCGCCTTGGTTTGGATCGGGCGCATTCAAGAGTGACGCAATTTTTATTTTTATGTAACACTGGGCCGCGTTGGCCCGCCAAGAGTATTTTTTAAATAATGATATCACGTTGTTCTAGTCTCAGCTTTGATCAAGCATGTCGAACGCTCTTTTGATGGACGGAGCGATCGCGTGCTTGTGCCCAAACAAAAATGATAAATGTCCACCGTGGAACTCTTCGCGCCAAACCTTCTTCCCATTCGAGAGCATTTTTTGAAGCGCCGCGGGTACCTTTGAGTTTGCGCGGGGACCGACGAATCTATCCTGATCAGCCGTCAGGCACACGGCGGCGTTGACTGAATCCTCCACGAGGAGATGCGTCATGTCCAAATCCTCCATGATTTCGAGGAGTCGCTCCTTGGCTCGCGTCTTCGTCAGAGGCGTCACCAGCTCACCTCCTTCTTCCTCGGCGGCTTCGCACAAAACATCCCACGATAATCTAGTTTCTATGCTCCCTTCGACGTAGGGATAACAATCTGCGGCTCCAGCGACGCAGCACACTGCGACAGCGCTCGACGGGACCTCTCGCTCGCTTGCCAACGCGCACGCCGTCAACGAGCTCATCGTGCCACCGAGCGAAACCCCAGCGAGACAAAACTCCGCAGCGTACCCTTCCCTCTCCGCCTCTGTTTTCAACGCGCGTGTCAGCGCCACCATCTCTATCGGTGTCACGCTCAATTGAATCTTTGCGTCGGCGACGGTGGTCAACACGTGCCTCCACTGCTTTGCCGGTTTCCGCTCTCCGTAATACGCTATGGTCGGAATCACGCAATCCACCCCTTCCGCGAGAAGCTCCCGAGCGATTCCTCGCCGAAACCACTCATACATATCCCCCGTACACGGTAACAACACCGCTATCCGTCTCTTTTTATCGCGACCATCATCGCCGTCGTCCAGTCGCGTCGCTCTTCGCAGTCTCGCGAACCGCACCAACTTTGACTCTTCCGGCAACGCATCCGCCATCGGCGACGCGAACGTCGCGTCCCACCGTCGAACATCAACCCCATACCCTTTTTCCGCGCGAGTTTCCGGTCCCCAGACGATGTTTACGTCCCGCACGGCTTCAAAGAGTCGCGCATCGTGAGGCTCAATCTTCGTTGCATCTTCTCGTTTAACGTACGCGCGAGCGCGACGCGTGACGTCCCGCGCGAGGGCGAGATCGCCCCATCCATCGCAGAAAAACCTCGCGGGTGATCGTCTCGGCGTCACCCGGGTTCCTACGAACTCAAACACCCGGTCGAGGATCGCTGGCATCGCGCGGTGAAGTGGCGCGACCTCAAAGTTAGTTGAGCCCACTTGAAAAAGCGCAAAGCGTTGATCGGTGCTACATTCGACTAGATTGACGGTTAATCCGTCCTATTCTTCTTCGTTTCGAAAGACGTTTCGCCGACGCGTTCGACGACGCCTCCACCGAGACAGACGTCGCCGTCGTAAACGACGAGCGCTTGACCAGGGGTCAACGCGCGCTCGGGTCTATCGAACGAGACGCGAAACGACGGGACATTCGTCGATCGAGGCGCGTACGCCGCCGAGAATACCGACGGTTTGAACGCGTCATCTCTGTTAGATTGATCGACGCCGTGAGCGTCGATCGGGATGAGCGGGGAGGCGTAGCGCGCCTTGGCGTGGAAACGCTCGGAAACCGTCGGCGCGCTCGGACGTCGGCCGGCGACCCAAAATTCGTCGGCGACGACGCACGAAGATGAAAAGAGCGCGTCGTGATCGCTCCCGCTCGCGACGTACACGACGTTGGCGGCGACGTTTTTACCGACGACAAACCACGGTCGAGACGCACCGGGGATTTTCGCGCGTTGTCCCACCGTGTACGAAGCCAATCCTCGGTGCCGCGGGGCGTCTCGAATCGGCTGCGACGTCTCCACGTCGACGAACGCGCCCTCCTTTGGCGCAATGTACTCGCCTATAAACTCCCCGAAAGGTCTTCGTCCGATGAAACATATCCCCGCGCTCGATCGCCTCTCCGCCGCGGACGTCAATCCGAGCGTTCGAGCCGCTTCTCTCGTCTCAGTCTTCAACGTTTCGCCCAGCGGAAAGCACGCGCGCTTCAACGCCTCCCCTCGCACCGACGCCAAAAAATACGATTGATCCTTGCTCCCATCCACCCCTCTCAACAACCGCACCTCGCCGTCGCCACACCTCTCGATCCTCGCGTAGTGTCCGGTGGCGAGATAATCCGCTCCCATCCGTTCCGTCGCGTGTTCCAACAGCGATCCAAATTTTACCATTCGGTTACACTCCAAATCCGGGTTCGGCGTCGCCCCGTCGTCGAACGCCGACAGGTACGGCTCGAACACGTCGTTCCAGTACTCTCGCGTGAAATCCACCTCGGTGAGTTCGATCCCGAGCTTCTCCGCGCACGCTTTCGCCGATTTTCTATCCTCTCCGTGCGCGCACCCTCTGCCCACGTCGTCTCGCCCGCCGGTTTCCTCGGATGCGTCCCAGTTGCGCATGAGCACGCCGACGACGCGGGCGCCGCACGCCTTGAGCGCCCACGCCGCGACGGCGCTATCGACGCCGCCGGACATGCCAACCGCGATCGTCGGCGCGCGCGACGACGACGACGAACAGAGGGACTCCATCGATCGCCGCGCGCGGGCGACGATCGCATCCAGCGTCGACGACGATGCGCGTCGTAAAAGTGACATTTACGAACGAACGCGGACGACACGACGACGCGGGAGCGCGTGAAGCGCGCGCGCGACGAGCGGGTCTCTATCTAGACGACGCCCAGACGTACCGGACGGAACGCGCGATGACGGGGGGATCCGGACGACGGGAGGCGCGCACTGAAGAGGGAGAAGGAGATGTGAATCGAAAACGAATGCAAAAAAAAGAGACGCGTCCATCCGTGCGTGCGTGCGGTCGCGCGCGTGATATCATTTGTATATTCGCTCGTTAAAACAAACAAACAAACAGACAAACATGCGTCGTCGTCGTGCGTTCGTTTGTTCTTTGCTATAAATTCCTAAACCACCGACTTTATTGGTCCCCGACGAGCGAACGAGACGAGCCGAGCGCGCGCCGCTCGCTCGTCAAAAATAAAAGCCAAACGTTTACGCGACGGTGAAGGAGTTCATCGCGGTGCGGAGGTCACGCTCTTGACCCTTGAACCAACGCTTGTCACCAGATTGAAGCTTCATGATGTACAGGGTACCGTCGGAAACGGTGGCAGAGATGAGCTGGTGGCGTCCGCCCTCGTCGCCGTCGGCGGTGCGCGTGAGGATTTCGTACTGGTAGTACGTCTTGCCCTTGGATTCGCGCGTGTACACGTCAAGCACGGCAGCGGTGGAAACCTTGTTCGCCGCGAAACCACCCTCGGAGCGCGTGGAGCCAGAGTAGGACTGGACGCCGAGCAAGTAGCCGAGTTGATCGAGGTACGCCTCCGGCTTGCCGAAGTCTTCAATCTTAGACTTGGACGTCTTCTCCGTGATGACGGAGATGTTCGTCACTTGGTCAAAGTTATCCTCAAAGTACACATCCGTGTTCGGGAACGGGCGCTCCTTGGACGGGTTGTACTTGGACGGGAGCAAGAACGCGTAGCCATCGCCGGCGTACGGGACAAAGCCTGCGGTTCGTCAAAACGGTCGGTCGAAACGGAAGAGTCAGTCGGGCGAACGCAACGAACAAACGCAACAAACCAACCCACGCGAGCAGGGAAGGATGCAATCATCCACGAGCGCGGGACGGGGACACAAAATCCACAATTTCACGAGTCATGACTCGTCAAATGTGTATACACTGGTGAAAAAAAGCGGAAGAAATCCGAATCCATCGAATCTGAATCTCCCCTCGGGTCGGGTCGGGTCGGATCGATCGATTTTGTGACACTCAGTGTGCGCACACGGGCGAATGCACCGTTTAAATACGGAGGATATCGCACGCGGGTGTTTTCGCATCGCATCGCACGCACCGGTCGGGTTGGAGACGCTTCCGAAGACGTTCGCGGAATCACCGTACGCGGCGTTCGCCGGGCGGGCGACGGTGAGCGCGGCGCCAGCCTGCGGGAGAAGAGGAAAGGAGGGAGTGAGAGTCAGTCTTTCGTTCGTTCGCGAGCGAGCAATCGCGGGGTCGTCTCGTCTCGTCGTTCACTCTTCTCTTCTCTTCGCGTCGGATTCTTCGACGGATCGATCGATCGGCGATCCCGACGCGAGGAGAACCCCATTTAAAGTTTAAACGCCGCTCGCGGGACGCGCGCCGACGGGGAAGACCCCGACGGCGACGACACGTCGCGGAGAAATTCTCTCGACGCGATGCGACGCCGCGACGGGGAAGACACCGACGGGACGCGCCGCGACGCGCGCGCGATCGTCCAACCGAGCGCGCTCGCGACCCACGTGTTTCGGGTGGTGCGTGATACCCCGAAACGACGAGTCACGACTCGTCAAAAAGCGATCAATCCAACCAACGAGAACGACGCGATGCGAAGAAGAGCGAGAGACCGCGCGACAATCAATCCGAGGGCGCGAACGCACCGCCATGAGGCCGAGGGTTTCGCGTCGGCTCGCCGCGTCCGCGGTCGTCACGGCCGCGCGCGCGACCGTCTTGCGCTCGGCGCGCTTGTTGAGCTTCGCCGGCGCGGCGACGCGGGAGCAGAGGGCGGTGGAAGTCATCGCGAACATGATCGACGCGAGCGCGTTCTTATGACGAACGCCCCGATTCCGCATCGCCCGGTCGAGGTTTTTTTGCGCGCTTATCCCGGAAGCCGGTTTCATCGCTCGATCGTCTTAGTGTGATTGATTTTACCCCTATGAAGGGTATATATGGAACGTGAGGAAATCACACGATGTGTGTGTCCGGATGTCCGAATATATCGATCGATCGATGGATGACCCAGGAGGTAGGGGATCTTCACGAGGGGAATTCGGGGGGATATGCATCGTCCGTCCGTCCGAGCGGGGTGGTACTACAGTAGTTTGTAAATACTAACGGTAGTTACACTGGATCTATCTATATATAAACGGCGTTTCAGATACCTAAAGTACTATCTCACGTACGACCCGGGGCTTTCGAGAACCGTTTGATGGTCATCCGTGAGGCTTTTATACGCACTCGGACCCGAGGTTGGAGGGCGCGACCGTTGCCGCCCGCAGTGGGCGACCGCGAATGCGTCGAGCGGTGTCATCGTTCGCGAGGCCGGTGACGGCGGCGTGGTCGTCGTCGTCGGTGGCGGTGGCGTCGTCGTCGTCTTCTCTTTCGGTGGCGACGTCCGCCGGCGGGATCGCCGGGTTCGGGGCCTCTCCTTCGGCGTCGCGCCCGCGGTCGTTCGTCGGGAAGAGTTCGGCGAAGGAAGACGGCGACGCGGCGACGTCGACGTCGGCGCCGGCGTCGGCGCTGCGAAAGAGGTACAGCGCGAGGAAAATCGTCAAGGGTGTGAGTCGGAGCGCGCTGTGCGACGTCGTGGCGGACGTGGATAAGTATTCAGAGTTTTTGCCGTTTTGCGCGGGGGCTCGGCGAACGCCAGAGGATACGTGGGGGGCGGAACGCGCGAAGGCGGCGGCGGAAGCCGGGCACGAGTACTTTGAAGCGGATTTGGAGATTGGGTTTAAGGTTTTTAACGAAAAGTACACGAGCGCGGTGACGTGTGAGAGGCCGAATAAAGTGACGGCGAGGAGCGTGTCGAGCGGGTTGTTTCGGTCGATGACGACGACGTGGAAGTTTACGCCGTTGGAGGGGGACGCTTCGGAGGAAGATACGGGATTACCGGCGAGCGACGGTGTCGTGGTCGATTTTGAGATTGATTTCGAGGTGAAGGAGCCCATGCACGCGGCGGCGGTGAGCGTGGTGTTCGACGACGTCGCGCGGTCGCAAATCCAAGCCTTTGAAGCGCGGTGCAGATCGCTCGCGCTGTTGAAAACGAAGCGCTAGACATTGTTACGTGTTAGACGTGAACATTCATTTCATTTGTATTTACCGGTATAATATTCGACAAGTAAGTAGTGTGCTCTATCGCATCGAATGGATTCACTCGTCCTCCTCCTCGTCGTCTGAACGTTGTCGTCGTTCGTTTACGAATTGAATTGAATAACTCCCCGTCGTCTCATCCTTCTCCGCCTTGAAATTATCCAAGCTTAGACCGAAATTACCGAGAAGAGAGTTGCCCAAATCTTTCATCGACTTGATCATCTCATCTTTCATCTCTTCCCTCTTTTTCTCCACGATTGGTTGCAATCTTTCCTTTGCTCTCTTCGCCGTTCCGTCTCTCGGCGCGAGTTCCAGCGTCTTTACGTAATCCTCGTACGCTGCCTCAACATCACCCAACGCCTCCCGAGCCGTCGCTCGACGCGCGTACGCCTTGACGTAATCCTTATCAATCTTGATCGCCGCCGTGCAATCCTTCGACGCGGCTTCGTAGTCTTCCAATCGTAACGAACACGCCGCGCGATTCGCGTAATACGCCGCGACTCGCGCGTCGAGCGTCTCACTCGTCTCACCATCGATCGTCTTCAACCCGTCCACCGAAGGCGGTGGTGATGACGATTCACCCATCGGTGTCGTCGTCGTTGACGTCTTTTCGTCATCGTCCGCATCCAGCGCCGTTCGCAACGCATCGTCGTACAGCTCGCGCGCCTCGCGAAACTTTCCACTTGCAAAGAGCGCGTTCCCTCTCAACTTGAACGCCTCGGCGCGATCCATCTTCGTCTCCGCCGTCCCGGCGCGATCGCCCGACGACAGACGATCGTTTTGCACGACGTTCGGCGCCGGTGAATTCTCGGTCACGTCCTCTAGAGTCACCATCGTGCGTCGAGTTGTCACGATGCGAACTCCAGAACTCGACGCATTTTGTCACTTGAATTTTCACTCCGTTCGAATGACGCACCGTGGTGACGACGCGTGACGGACGACGAAGACGAAGATGGCGACGCCCACGACGCGGGGAACAGCGGCGCACGCAGAGTCTGCGCTGGGGGATCTCGTCGATGCCGATGTCGTTCGAAAGGCGTTGGAAGAAGTCGATGTGCGTAGAGCGGTTCGACTCCAAGTTCACGCTTGTTTTTCTTTACGACGACGACGTTCGCTTACGACGACGACGACGACGATGACTGACCGATGCATACTCTCTTTTCCCGTCGTTATCGCGCGATAGAGTGGAAAGCTTTGGGAATGTTTCGAGCGAACGCGCGCGCTCGTGGACACGCACGGTTCTCAGTGCGTTTCGGGTGAAGCGCCGTCGACGTCGTACGTAGTTCCGACGGCGCTGAGATCTGTCATGTTGGACGAGATTGACGCGGCGATGGAGGAGTATGACATCGCTATGCGGGCACCGTTGCGAGTGGTGGCGCTCGGGAGGTCTGGGGTTGGGAAGAGTCACGTGTTGAATCAGTTGTTGAGCGAGCTCGCGGGTTGCGACGACACAAAGGGAGCACCGACGAGGACGCGCGCGCCGGCAAGAAGGGATGGAGCAGAAGAAATGTTGGTCGTGACGTCGATGACGCCGTACGATGAAAGACGGGAGGAACGCGAGGCGAACACGCGAAGAACGGTGGAGGATGAAGGAATGTCCAAGGGCGTGTCGCTGGATGCTGACGCGCGTGAGTTTCCACCGCCGCCGCCGTTGGATCGAAACGCGAGCGCCGAGCTGTACGTTCCGAGACACATGCGGTCGAGAGGAATCAGTAGGGAGGCTTCAAAGATGGCGGATGCGGTGCAGATTCGTAAGGACAAGCTGAAGTCGATCGCAAAGGCGAACGCAAAGAAGGGGACAAAGACGAAACCGAGCTACGTGATTTACAAACAGTTTCATGAAGAGAAAGCGAAAGAGCGGGCGGAGAAGAGCGCCAAGGAGGAGAGAAGGGAAGCATACGAGAAACTGATCGGTGAATTCAAGATTCCGATTCGCGAAAAGGAATTCCCAAAGTCTCACATTGACGTGGCGAGTCTCGTTGAGGATGTCCCCGGCGTTCCGTTTTTGCTTCCAGAAGGCAATGTCATGGATACCACTTCAGTAGCGTGTTCGGTGAGCACATCTGATTCTTTTCGCGTGACGCTCGTGTACTTTGACGAAGATACCGTCAAGAAGCACGTGCACGCCCTTCGACACGAAGCACTCATCGCTCGATCGATCAACGAGTACATTTCAACGTTGGGCCCGCACACCAAGCGTGCCGTTCACGAGCAGATGAAGGCGGAAGGTATGGATGAGCTGACGATGTTAGACATCAGAAAGGACAATAAGGAGGACGGGAACGATGCTGAATACGCGCTGGCGTCTCCTTTGCGCGTGGCGTGCGCCATGGTGGGGTTGAGTCCAAACTTGGCCACATTGAAGGATGTCCAAGACGACGACGTTGCACTTCCCGCGGACTATCTAGAACGTTTAGGACAACGAGTGGTGTTCGAGTACAAGCCCGATGATTTGGATGCGTTAGATTACAGCGATGAGAGTACTTTTAGACGCGCACTCGTGGCCACGAGGCGCACGCTTGTCACGCAGACGCATCTCCCGTCGGCGTGTTGGGGTTTGCTGAGAGAGGTTCGCGTGGAAATTCCAACACCTGAGCGAAACCGTGGGTTGGTTTTGATCGATGCCCCGGGCGCAGGGGACGCTGATCCAGCGCGAGATCGACACCTAGTCGCCGCTTTACGCAACGCCGCCGCGGTGATCTGTCTGGGTGATTCGCGAGAGGTGACGAATGACGTCGCTCGAGCCTTGCACAAGAGCGGATTTCTGCAACAGTTGGTTTTGCGGCCGGCGACGCGAAGACTCATCAACGCGGTCCAGGGCGACCTGATTTGGGGTCGAACCGACACGACTTTTCGAAAAGCGCGAAATTGTTTCTACAAGGCGTGTGGTAGATTGGTTGATGTCGAAGATTTAGCGGCTGAAACGCCACCGACGAATCCGGAATACCAATGGGCGATTGATCAAGTCATCAAGGCAAATACGCAAGAACTCGCCACTGTGCGGAGAGCCGAACTCCTCAGAATGTTGATGGATCCGGACGGTAGCGTCGGGGAGATTCATCAAACATGCAACGCAGTCATCGCCAAGGCGTGGAAGTTTATAGAGATTCGTTCGTCGTGGGCAAAGGTGTTTGACGTGTCCACCGCCAAGGGACAGAGCGTCACGGGACACGGAGCGCTTTACAGATGTTTAGAAGATCTCAAGCTTGCCAGAAGATTGAAGATGATCAGACGCGCGACGCGTCGCGTGCACGCTCAACTTGAAGCGTTCAGAACGTGTGCAGAGCCTCTACACTTGCTTCCAAAGAGTGATGACGATACTCTTCGCGGATTCCACGACGACTTGGAATTTTCGCTAGGAGAAGGCGGAGCGTACGCGGCGAGGAAAATATTTGAGACGGCGACTGAATTTTGTCTCGACTCCATCAAGGCACGCAGAGACATTGCGCTGAAAGCATTAGACGATAGAGTGAAGGAAATGGGTCGACCGACTGTGGTTCGTGAGGTGTTGTCAGCCTCTGCGATGTCAGAGGACAAACTGAAGGGTATCACTGCACTGCAAGACGTCCACAACATGTTCGTCGAGCTCGTGGGAAATTTCGAAGACGCTATCAGGGCAATCTTCACCCTGCGATCGGATGGATCTAAAAATAAGTACGCACCTCACGGCATGGTCTACGCTGCAGTGAGCGATCTAGTGGATCACTGGCATGATTCAATCATCTCCAACTCTGGTGACAGCGCGCTGACTCGCCGCGTCAAGGATACATTTGCAAACCTCGCCGGAGACGAAAAGGATCCTCAGCGCGCAACCTTGCGCTCGTTACTCGACCTGTCTCTCAGGAAATTCAAGTTGAGCGCGGCTCGGAGTCGTGGATACATTAACATTTCTGGTGGTCGTAAAGAACACAAGTTGCGTTTGTGGAACTCTGTTTCGCGCGCAATCGCGTCAACGATGACAAAGCAGACGAAGGCAATCCTCATAGGCTTGACGATAGCTTATGATGGGAAGGGATACGAAGGGTGCGAGCCCACTTCTGAAGGGGTGCTTAATTGCGCTCGCGACTCGGTGTCTCTTTTGTCGTTGTGCGCGTGTACGCTAAACGACGTCATTATGGAGAGCGTTGAAGTTGAAATCATCAAGTGGTTCCAAACGCACATCAACGCCGCAGCGGAGGATCATAAGACGTCAATCATGGAATGCATTCTACCGTACGTCAAGAAACAAGTCATGCCAGAGTTTAGGACACTCGTTGCCAAGCCGAGTATGCTCAAATTGATTCACGAAGATGTCAAGTTGGCTCGTTCGCTTGGGCAAATGACTGAAACCGTCTTGGGCGACGAAGCGAAACCAGCCATCTCGCGCGCGGATAAGCTTCAAAAGCTCATCAATCTGGCGGCGTCTGGTCGCGAGCCCGTTCAATTGTGCAAGCAATACCTCGACAAGCCAGCCAGTGTAGATTGGCCGAGAGCACCGGACGATGCCGTCGACATTACTTTGGATGAGTTTCCGCTGCGCATCTTCTTGCCGAATCGTGAAGTCTTCACTCAGACGAAAAAAGTCACAGAAGAGGTGCAAGAGCCGGCATCCACGCGCGGTGAATCACCTGTTCCGATTACGAACAAGCCGCCAGTCGTTGACGAGGAAAAGGAAACGCCCAAGAGGGATGAAGAGATTTCTACCGTCGAATACTACGAGGAAGAAACCGAGCCTCAGCCTGAATCGCCGCCGAAACAAAACTCATCTTCAAAGTCTGATTTTACAGCAACGGCGTCGATGATGGTAGCAAAGGAAAAGGTTCTCAAAGAGAATGATTCTCTGCCTCTCTTTTCTGGTATATGCGACCATTGCGGTGCGACGCAGTCTACCGTATGGATGAAAGGGACGACGAAGAAGCCAAACTTGTGCGAGGCGTGCGGTACGTTTTACATCAGGTCGGAGCGATGGTTGCTTCCAGACCTCAAGACGATGCGCAGGGTAGTTGGTCTTGCGGAGTGGGTCAGTATGACTCCCACGCCTGGTAAAAAGGCGCGTGAGAGACGAAGCGAAGCGGTCGCCACATCAAAGGCGGCTCGTAAACAGACTCCAACGAAACCGATGAGAAAGAGACAGCCGAAGCGTCAAGCGACAGAATCTCGCTCCATATCGGTAAAACGCTCCAAAAAAGTGGGTAAGACGCCGATACAGTCGTTCCGCATGTCAGCGTCCGTGGACGATATTCCGCTCGCCCACCTTCCACTATCGACGTCTCCGACGGTGGACGACGGCAACGCCGGACCATCAAAGGTTCGAGACGCGTTCGATTTCGAAAGTGACCAAGAGAATGAGGTTGCACCGATACCGGTGCGTGCGAAAAAACCGCGTGTTCCCATTCCAGAGCTCACACCAGACGACATCGCCAAGCGAGTGGGCGGTTCGCCCGCCGGTCTCGCAAAGCGCCCAACGCCCGCCCATGGCGACCACAAGTCAACCTCCAACCGGGCAAGCGCCGCGAGCAAGCAAAAACGAAACCTACTTTCGTCAAATTTGGACATCAGCGACGACGACGACGACGACGACGATCCGACCAAAGAGGAGGATCACTGGATTTACAAGTTTGCCGGTCCAAAGTCTCCGCTCAAGCGAAAGATTCACCACGCGCCATCCGCGGATGCTACGGATGCGTAAATCGCAAGTCATCCCCGTGCGCACGAAACTTCTTTTTCGATTGATTTCATTGTAAATACTCCATTGTACACAACGTGCGTGCACGAGCGCAGCGAATGATTTCCCGAGTACCAGTCAGTAGTTCCAACTAACTTTCCAGCCCCCCTTTTTTGACATCAGTCAGACACCGACGCGCGCACCCATTCATGTCGTCGTCGACCGCGGACGCGCCGCCGCCCGTGCGCACGTCCCGCGTCGGTGGCGTCCTCCACATTCTCATCGATCGTCCACGCGCGCTCAACGCGCTCAACGCCGAAGCGGTCGAGTGTTTACACGACGCGCTCGAAGATGCTGACAAAGACGCCAGCGTGCGGTTCATTCTCATCCGCGGCGTCGGTGACCGCGCGTTTTGCGCGGGTGGAGACGTCCGGGCGGTGCACGATATGATTGCGCTCGGGGATGCAAACCGAGCGGTGTCGTTTTTTACGAGAGAGTTTGCGTTGAATGCGCGGTTGCACGCGCTGCACACGCCTTCGTGCTGCGTTTGGAATGGTGTCGTCATGGGCGGCGGCGCTGGTTTGAGCTGTTACAGTCCGGTGCGGGTGGCGACGGAGAAGACGACGTTTGCGATGCCGGAATGCGCGATAGGTTTGTACCCAGACGTCGGGGCGAGTTGGTTTTTACACGAGCTCTGCGGGCACGCGACGGCAGTGTATTTGAGTTTGACGGGCGCGCGCGTGAGAGGAAGAGAGTGTAAAAGTATCGGTCTCGCGACGCATTACGTCGAGTTGGAGACGTGGGAGCGTGAAATCATACCGAGGATCGAAGAGCTCGGACTGGAGGCTGGGGTGGAGGATTTGGCGCGCGTCGCTTCGTCAGGCGAAACGACGTCGAGCGTAGCATTGGATTCGACGTACGCGACGAGCACGAAGGGGCGTCGCGCCATCGAGGAGGTTTTCGGCGACGCAGACATGTCGCTGAACGATATTCGACGAGAAATGGCGCAGAGGGCAAAGACGGCGAGCGACGTCGAGGAGCAGAAGTTTTTCGCGGCGGCTATGGATGCCGTCGACAAGGCGTCGCCCACGAGTCTTCAGGTGTCGCTCGAACTCATGCGTCGAGCACGCGGCAAATCGCTCGATTGGTGCCTGGCGATGGATAACATTCTCATCACAAAGTTTATCGCATGCGATGATTTCAGACGCGGGGTGAATTCAATGTTGATTAAAAAGACGGGCACGCCGCCGCCAGAAGGCTGGGTCGCACCGACGGACGCGCTCGCGCTCGAGTCGTTTTTCGCCAAGGATTCAAAGCTATAGATAGAGCTGTAGAGGTAGTCTTAGTCGTAGATAAAAATATTGGCACGCCATCCGCGCGTGACTACGTTTCAATGGAGAGTCTTACAGTTACATTCCTTCTTAAGCGCGCGACAATGGCTGTGACGGTCGCCCAGCCCAAGCTAAAGACGCCTCTTGAATCGCATCCATCCCTTGCGTACCCGTCTTCAAACCACTCGCCGCAGCACGAATCGTCTCACGCTTCGCTTCGAGTTCCGCAATCTTTTCCTGCGCCTCGCTCTCCAACGCCGACGCCTGTTCTCTCAAAATCTCCGCCTCTTTTCTCTTCGCTTCCGCGCGCGTATTCCTCGCCACTTCATCCGGAGACTTGCCCGAATACGCCACTCTCGACGCATTCTCCGCCACATCCAAATCCGTCACCCCACGTTCCGCGCACAACGCATCAATCGCATTCAATCGCGTCTCCACCGCCTCGTCGACACAAATCGCATCGAATTCCGCTTCGGCGTTTTCCTTGACTTGGTCCAACAGTCGCGCGTACAAGTCGTACAACGGTTCGTGGTGCGCCGGGTTCAACCCAGGAAACGCCCGAATGAATTCCTATCGATTCAACGAAAACGCGCGAGAACACGCGCGAGCTTTTAATCAGTCTTCCATCGCGGGCGTCGAATCAAACTCTCGCGAGTCAACGGCGAAACCGTTTAAAAGTTGTTCGCTGGGGGAACCAGCGCGACAGCTGATTTTCAAAAAAAACAAAATCAATTCGTACGTACCTGCGCCGTCGGCGGTTCAACGCACGCGCGAAGCGCGTTCGCGAACGATTCCTTAAGTTCCGCGTATCTCGGTCCCTCGATCGACGGCGCGATTCGCGGTTCCTCGGCGACGTCGTCCGTCGACATCATCATCGCCCCGCTGGTTTTCGCGTCCTCTTCTTGAGACATCTTTCCTCGACGTCACGCGACGTCACGTGACGCGCGTCGTTCTATCGATCGAAGACGCGCGCGGTGGTCGTCGTTCTGGTACGTACGTGCGCACACTACGGACGAATTCGTGCGCGCGCACCGCGCCGCGGTTGGCGTCGTCGAGTGAGGTTGCGACAGAACGTCAAGTCTTCATTCAACGACGCGCAGACACACACACAGACACACGCGTCCCCACCCGACCCACATGCCGGCGCGATTAGACGCGCTCGGGACGGTGACGACGTCGCGTCGACCGATGTGGCACGCGTGTTTCGACGCGACGCGACCGGACGTCGCGTTCGCGGCGTGCGCGGACGGGACGACGACGCGGGTGCGTTGTGTGTTAGAAACCCGTATGGGTAAACAGTATAGTTCGTGGTCGAACGTGGAACATCTGAGCCCGCACGAACGCGCGGTCAGGGCGTGCGCGGTGTCGCCGTGCGGGAGGATGCTCGCGACGGCGTCGTTCGATGGAACCTGTGGGGTGTTTGTAAAGACGCGCGGTGACGCGGTGATGACGGAGGAGGACGATGGAGAGGATGGCGGGTCGGATGGCGAGACGTGGCGTCGGGCGTGCGCGTTGGAGGGACACGAGAGCGAGGTTAAATCGTGCGCGTGGTCCCCGTCCGGGGCGCTATTGGCGACGTGTGGACGGGATAGAACGGTGTGGGTGTGGGAAGCGCACGGGGAGGATGAGTTTGAGTGCGTGGCGGCTTTGCATGGACACGGGGGAGACGTGAAGCGCGTGGTTTGGCATCCGACTGAGGACGTCTTGGTGAGCGTGAGTTACGACGAGAGCGTGAGGATTTGGAAAGAGGATGCGGACGGAGACGATTGGTCGTGCGCCAAGGTTTTGGGTGGGGAAGACGCCGGCGGAGAGGCGGCGGAGAAGGGGCATCAAGGGACTGTGTGGTGCGCGAGTTTTGAGCCGCGCGAACGAGAGGATGGCGTCGCGGGAACGCGCGCGGTGACTTGCGGCGGTGATGGGGCGTTCATCGTGTGGAACGGGGCTGGTTTTTGCAACACAGATCTTGATTTTGCCACGCGGTTTCCTTGCGGGCACGACAGGGCGGTGTTGGCGTGCGCGTGGGGTAAACACGGCGTCGTCGCCGCGGGGGGCGGCGACAATTCCATTCGTCTGTACGCCGAGACAAACGACGGTACGTGGCGCGAAATTGCATCCGTCCCTAACGCGCACGACGACGACGTGAACCACGTAGAGTGGAGCCCGCACGATTCTTCCCTCCTCATATCCGCCTCGGATGACGGTACGGTCAAGACGTGGCGGTACGTAGCAGCCTAGCGACGCGTGAATATTTTTTACTCAAAAGTTCTTCGTAACATCAAACACGACGAGACGGATGAAAACCAAACCAAATCAAACGGCGCACGACCCTTCGACGTAACGCAACCGAGAACAATCCGCGATGCACGCGTTGGACACAGACTGTCCGTTTTCCGCGCACACCGGCTCGTAAACCGCGACGCACGCCCTCGCGCACGCGAACCCCGCCGTCGCGAACGCTTCTCGATCCCTCGCGCACGCCCCTCGAACCAACGACGCCGACGCGAGCGGATCGTCGTCGTCGTCATCCCCGGTCGCGACTAACCCACCCTCGACCGCGCACCGCGCCCAACACTCGTTCGAATACGTCCTCGTCCCGTCGACGCACACCGGTTCAAACGTCGCTTCACGACACCTCGTTCGACACCCATCGATCACCGTCGTTCGCACCGACCCGAACGCGGGAGACGCGCGGATCGATACCGGGGGAAGCCGAGACGCGTCGAGTCGCGGGGCGACGCGCGCGAGGATGGACAGAGTGGCCAAGATCGCCCTCGCGAGCGCGCCCATCGTCGGTGTGTGACGCGATCGAGCGCGACATAAAAAACCTCGAGTGTGACGGTTCATTTTCCCATGGTCGTTTTCGCGA
>Ga0181573_10000919_pt1 | contig 30260 bp, 26 predicted proteins | sample 101ome_25_FD_148643 | JGI IMG/M metagenome (GOLD analysis project Ga0181573, IMG submission 148643) | Coastal salt marsh microbial communities from the Groves Creek Marsh, Skidaway Island, Georgia - 101409BT metaG (spades assembly) | ecosystem: Environmental > Aquatic > Marine > Intertidal zone...
ATTTTCCCCCCCCACCCCCCCCCCCCACCCCTGCGGCACCGATGACCGCTAGCGCGCGATCCTGTGGAAGATCGCGCTCATCTTGTTCGAGCACACACAAATTTTGTTCCTCTCCCTTCCTCGTGCAGAGTGGCCGCGCCTCCGTTCCGCGCCAGTCCGTGAGACCCGTGACTGCGCCGGCCTGCGCGACAGCCACCACCCGCTTCGGGCATCCCATCGCCGCACGCCGCTTCCCCCCTCCTCCCGCCGCCGCCGCGGGCGCCTCCGCCCCCCCCCCCCCCAGTGGGAGATGGGCGTAAACGACGTCAAGGCTGCCCTGCTCGACAGTTTCTACGGTACCGAGCGGGGCCTATCGGCGTCTGTCGAGACCCGTGCCGAGGTAGACGAGCTCGTGGTGCGGCTTGAGGCCTTCAACAAGAACACGAGCCCGCTGGAGGGCGACGAGTCCCGGGCGGCTCTTTCCGGCACGTGGCGCCTGGTCTACACGGCGCAGTCGGAGCTCGTACTCCTGCTGGCGCTGGGCCGGCTGCCTGGTGTCAAGGTGGGCGAGGTCACGCAGGAGATTTCCGCCGACTGCTCCGAGGCCATCAACCGCGTCGCGCTCGAGCTCCCCGCCTCGCGCACGTCCATCTCGTCGACAGCCCGACTCGAGGTACGCTCTCCGCGCCGCCTTTCGGTAAAGTTCACGGAATCGGCCATCCAGACGCCTGAGCTGACGGCTGACCTCGAGTTTCCCTCGCAGATGGACGTCCTAGGCCGCCAGGTTGACCTCTCCCCGGCTGCGCCCTTGCTGGATCCCCTCGCCGCCCTCACGCGTCAGGGACTCGAGTTCGCGCGCCAGGCCGTCGCCCAGCTTCCCAAGGAGTTCAATGCACCCGTGCCCGACCAGTCGTCGCTGCCCGAGGCCGTGCGTGGAGTGGTGGGGGCCGCCAATGGGGCCTTCGGCGTCGACAACTCGGGCGCGTCGTGGCTCCTCACGACCTACCTCGACGCCGACACCCGGGTCGCCCGGGGACCTGGGGGCAGCGTCTTCGTCATGACCAAGACGAAGCCGTTTGATGCCGCCGACGCTGCGCCGGCCTCGGCCACCGAGACGCCCATCACCGTCGCCTTTGACGACGACGACGAGGCCGGTGACGAGGCCCCAGTCTCGGTCGAGGTGGTCGACGATGCGACGCTTGAGGACGCGGTCGAGGAAACCTCCTCGGAGGAGTGAGGCTCTAGGGGGTCACGGTGTTACGACGCTCACCGTTCAACAAGACACGTCTCAGTCACGTCGAAGCGATTGACCCCGCCCCTCACTTCTTGCCCTTGGCAGCAGGAGCCTTGCCCTTGCCCTTGGCCGCCGCCTTGACTCCCTTGCCCGGAGCCTTGCCCTTGCCCTTGCCCTTGCCATTGCCCTCGGAGGTGGCGGCGGCTCCCGAGGCCTTCTGGACGCCCGTTACGCGTGCAATGGTGCTGAAGGAGATGCCGCCCACGACGTTGTTGGCAAGGCGGATGGTCGTGGCGAGTACGCGGAAGACATTGCTGGGCAGGCGGGGCGCCAAGACCATGTCGAGGCCGTTGAGCGACTGGTAGCGCACGTTGGACGACACCGACATGTGGAGGGCCCAGCAGCCGGCATTCTTGATAACATCGGGCTGCTCATTTTGCGTTGACCACGTCGGGTCGGCAGCCTTGCGGGCGGCCAGCAGGACTTGCGTCATGGCCGTGCCGGCGAGGCCGGCGCCAAAGCCAATGAAGCCAAACTGGGCGGCCTTATAGACAAAGGTCGTGAGGCGCGCCCCGAGACCGTAGGCGCCCTGCTCAAAGATGTGTCCAGTAGGGGCACCGAGGGACCGGAGGAGGTCGCCCGTGACAAAGCGCGTCACGAGGCCCGTGGGAGGGGCGCCCGTGGTGGCCGCCAGCAGGTACATGAGGGCGAAATTCATCAACGACCCGACGATGAGGGTAGAGAAAACGAAGTCGAGCTGGTCGAGGCCGTAGTTGGGCCGGCTGAGCATGTCGCCAGACACGGCCGCGCCCACCCCGATGACCTGCTCGACGCCGACCTTGAACGCGAATTCAGGGTCAGCCGCCACGCGCGACTCCCATCCGACCCAACGGAAGCCTTTTTTGTTCTCGCCGTTGCCGCCCGACCCGCCCCCGTCGCCATCGCCTCCGCCGCCCGAGCCGCCGCCCGAGCCGCCCGAGCCACCCGAGCCGCCCGAGCCACCCCTGCGAGGTTAGTTCGGGTGGGATGGAGGGGGTGGGAGGGAGGAAGTCGGCGGGCGGGCTCGGCAGGAAGATGGAGGGCCTGGCGGGGCGAGGGCGGGCACGGCAGCGGTTGCGCGCAGCCGTCGCGTAAGGCCCGCGGAAGGTAGTCGACGTTCCAAGATCCAGAGCGCACCGCGGGTGGAACCGGCCCCCGAAGGCGGGAGCGGGCGAAGATGGCAGGAAATATCGAAAAAACACGAACCACTGCTAGCCGCGTCGTCTCGTCGAAGCTACAGCTGCCACCGTTGCAAACGACACGGAAACGGCGACCGCAGTCGCGACACGCGACGCGAATATATTTTAAGTTCAACAGCCCCGACCCCACGGGCCATGGGCCTTCTGCAGCCCCAACTCGCCCGGTGGCGTGAGGAAGGCGGAGAGGGGCGCGGGGGGGAGCCGTGCAAAGAGGGGCACGAGGCCGCCCCCCCAGCACAACCCCCCGCGGCACAGCAGCGCTCCGACCGTAGGCGTGCATGGCGTTGCAATGCGCACGAAGGAGGTCAACCGAAAAGGCTCCGCCGCCCCCTGACTCACATGCCTGATAAATGCTGCAAATGCTACAAAATTGTTGTTGTGCCGAGGTGGCGCTGTTCATGGGACCAAAAAGGTGGGGTTCAGACCGTCTGGCCCGATGTCCCGGATCCAAGCCGCCTCCAAGTGGGCGCAGACTATGCCATCGTCCGCCCGCCCCTCCTCCGTCAGGCCTGCCCCCCAGAGGCGAGAAAGCGGACCGGAAGAGCTCACACGCCGTCGTCGTGTCAGCTGTAATGGTCAATCAGCTTTCGTGGCATTCTCGACATCTGTGACTCCCGCGGATCTGCGCGAGAGACCCAACGCCAATGCCTGGACATCACGATGTCCCATAACGCTGCCGCAGTCGCAGCCGGTGCCGCAGCCGACACCGCTGCCCCTGCCCATGTCGCTGCCACTGGCACTGCCGCTGGCTCAGGATGGCGACTGCCGCTGCCACTGCTGGTGCCCCTGCCCTCCCCCCGCCACGCCCCTGCCCTCCTTCATCCGCCTGAATCCACCTGGCCTGTCCCCGCGACCCCCCCCTCTCCCTACCTTCAGGCGCACCGCCCCCGCAAGCCTACCTCTGGTCTCCTTCATGGCGGCGCTGGTGTTGGCGACGACGTCGACCGCTGCGTCCGCTCCTCCAGCCCTCGCCTTTCGCGGCCCCGCGACGTGCATGGGTGTGGCCGAGGAGGGAGGCGACGCCCGCGCGTGTCGCGACGCCGAGCTCCTCGCCGATCTCGCCTCGGGCCGCAACGTCGAAGACTTTAGGCAAAAGTCCGCTGAGCGACCCGCGAAGAAGGGCGTCGTCCCCGTGGCCGAGCTTGGCGACTCGTATGTCGCCGAGACCAAGGCCCTGGCCGATGAGGTCAGGCTCTACGGGTCCCTCGACCCCTACGATGCATCGCGTGTGGCCCTCATCAAGGGCCCTGGGGGCTCCAAAGACAAGGGACCCTTGGTGCGCGACCTCGACACTTGGGTCAGCCGGTACGCCCCGGGGGGATCAGCGCGGAAGCAGAGCGCCCGGACGATGTACGTCGTGGTCGACGCGCTCGAGGCCCACCTCGCCCGCAATGGCCTCGCCCCGTTTCCCCCGGCTTCGTTCGCCAAGCTACTCGGGAACCTCGAGGAGGTCGACTCCTTTCTCGCACAGGGACGTTGATGGGGCAGGGGGCTTGAGGGGGAGGCAGCGCGCGTGTGAGGCGCGACGGTGCGACGCGAGATCGAGCGTTCAACGGGATGCAGCCCGACGCCGCCGCCCGGGAGCTCCGACCCCGTGACGCCCCAGACGATCAACCCCCCCCCCCCCCCCCCCCTTACTGTCGCGTCAAGCGCCGAGACGGGCCCCTCGGCAGCTGGGGGCACAGCGTGAGCCGCCAGCGCCCCGCCCCAACAGACGCAGCAAGGGGGTCAATCCGACGCGACGGGCGATTTGAAGGGCACCAACCGCCATTCCCGACCTCGTCTCGCCTCAACCCCCCCCCTTGTGGCCCTTGGCGGCCACCCAGGGCGCTGCCGCCGAACGCGGCAGCTCGGCCACAGGCGTGCAGGTCGAGAGGAGCACCCCCACCCGGTCGGACATGGCCAACACATTGAACCATTCGTGCTCTTCTGTCGACTCCCCCGGCTCGTAAACGACCAAATGCTCGAGCGAGTCGACGTCGAAGTCGTACACGATTCCGTCGCGGTACTCTCCCGTGGGGGCGTCGGCTTTGTCCCTGGGCAGGGGGCGCTTTTTCTTCAGGGCGCGGCCAATGAGGGTGAGGTCGGGGTCGTCAGCGAAGGAGGCGGCCGCTGCCGACCCGCCAAGGAGGGTCTCGCGCACGCCGGCCCGAGGGCGGGGGGGGGGTCGGGGGGCGGTGGACGGACGGGTGGGGGGGGGGGGGGGGGGCGCGCCCGCGCCCCCACCCGCTCCACCACCTGCGCCCGCTCCGGCCGCTGGCCTGCTCCGCTGCCGGGGCTGGCCGGGCGGCCGTGGCGCCCGCTGACGGGGGGCCGCGGCGCCCCCGCCGGCAGAGCGCTTGCGGGCGGGCGCCGCGGTGGCGGGCGCCGGCGGAGGTGGAGGCGGCCTATCGGGGATCTCCCCAGAGATGATGCGCCTCACAATTTCGGCGTGGTCCTGCTCCGACAGGTCCAGCTCGCCCCTTAACTGCAGCAACACCTCCTGCGCCCTCGTCATATCATTCTCCACAGCGCGCAGAACGGCTGGAGAGCATCTCGCGGGGGTGAGGGGGGGAGGGGGGTGGGAGGGGGAAAGCGCCACACCGCGCCCGGCGACCACGCAGCTGGGGCCGAGTGCCCCCAAGGAGGGGCGCTCGCTCGCTCCCTTTGGTGCGTGACGCGGCAGATCAGTGATGACGTTCGGCGAACTGAACAGTAAAACGCGATGATGACAGGAGAGAGTGCGGCGCGGGACGGGCGCGGGCATGAGGGGCGGTGCCGCCGTCGGTGAACGGCCGGCGGAGCGCGCCCTCGCTCGCCGACGTAAGCGTCGACGGCAAGCTCCCGGTAGCCATTCGACGAGGATGGAGCTGTCGCAGTGCCGCCTCCGTCCATCTTGTCGGCCCCCGCCCCCCTGCGAGTCCACGCTCGCGGGGCCGAGAAATGTCGCCCCCGCCCCCCTGCGAGTCCACGCTCGCGGGGCCGAGAAGAGGGACAGGGCTCGGAACTGTGCCGAGTTTCGTCGGACGGCACCCTCCCCCCCACTCCCCACGTCGTCACGCCGCGCCTGAGCGACTCACACTCGAGGCCATCGTTGCTGGATAGGCTCGACCCGCCCCAACACCCCCCCCTCAGGCGCACCACTTGACGGGCTCGCCAGCGAGCATCGTGACTAGCTCGTCCTCTGGGGAACCCGCGCCGTACTCGAGGCGAACCCCTGCGGCGGGGCTCCCGTCACCCTCGGCGCCGCCCCGCCAGGGCCAGCGCACGAGCGGCGGCGCCGAGACCATGACGCGCTCAACCGAGTCGGGCGACGACCCCTCTAGCCCAAACCTGCAAGGAGACCAGGCAGGAACGAGAGGGTCAGGAACGAGAGGGGCGATGGAGATGGCGTCTCGCCGCGGGCGGCGGGCCGCCTCTCTCTCTCGTCATGGCGTCGATGGAGTGGCACCGCCCGATGCCCACCCCGTCGCCTCTCTATCTCTTTCTCTTTCGATCGTTCGATGTCGATCCGTGCTCGCCTGACACCTCGATCGTGCAGCAGGTTGAATTCGACGTACCGAGCGCGTCGCTCGAGCTGAAAGTCCCTCTGCCGTGTCGTCACGGGCAGGGCCGACCGCCGCCGGGCCAGCGCCGTCCATGACGCGGGGATCGAGAGGCAGACGTCGCGGGCGAAGGCCTCGGCGGGATCGAGCGCCCCGCTCTCTCTCTCGCCCTCCGCCGCCGTGGCAAGGTCGTCAAAGAAGACGCCGCCTGTGCCCCGTCGCTCTCCCCTCGATGGCAAATAAAAGTAGTCATCGCACCAGGACTTTAGGCGCGGATAACCGCAGTCAAGCCGGTCGGACGCGTGACGGTCGCAAACGGCGCGCCAGTGGGCGTGAAAGGCGCGGATGTCCGCCGGGTCATAGTAGATGGGCGTAAGGTCGCAGCCGCCACCGAGCCACGACTTGCGGCCACCACGGCTGTCGACGACGGTGAAGCGGCGCACGTCGCCGCGCAGCGTGGGAACGTGGGGCGAAGCCGGGTGAATGACGAGCGACAGCGCCGCCGCTTCGTACCGTAGAGGCTCGTAGACCGACCCCGAGCCGAGGCCCAGGTCGCGGCCCCGCGACGCCATAGCGGCGGCCCGCTCTGCTGACATCTCCCCGGTCGTCCGTGTCACATTCACAGCCCCCTTTTCAATCACACGCCCGCCCTCGAGCACCCGGGCCGCGCCCTCGCCCCGGGTGGCGGACGTGTCGGAGGAAAAGCCCCCGCGGGTCCAGGGGTGCCGTGCGAAGAGAGCGTCGGACCCGTCGAGGGCCTCGAGCTCGGCACAAATCGCGTCCTGTGCCTCGTCCAAAAAGTGGTTCCATACATTCCCCTCGCCCGTCGACCTCGCACGGCACCGCACACGTCGGGGTGGGGGGGCGAAGGGCTTGCCGGGGCGGGTTAGGGTCGCGCCCCTGCAAAACGAGGCGGCCGGCACCATCGGACAGGCCGCCGGAACGGAGCGGGCGGCAACCGCTTCTTGGAGCCTTCACTGGGACGCGAGGAGCACTGTGTGATGGTGTGAGCTCATGGAAGAGCTGAGATCAGTTGAGCGAGGCGGAAGGATGGTTGGCGTACTCGATGTCTGCCGTGACAACCTCGCCATGCCCCCCCGCCGCGGTATATCGCCACACATTCCTTGAACTATTGGGCCGGTCGCCACCTTCGCGCACCTTTTCTCACCTCCTCCCCCTCAGCTGGTCGCCACTGCGACCAGGGCTGGACAATGACCCTCCCCGGCTGTCTCGGGTGGGGACATGACGACCATTGGAACTATGATGAGTTGAAGGATGCGCCCTCACCGCGCGAGGTCTCTAGGGCGTGGCGTGAGGCAAAATTTCAGAGTTATCACCTGGAGATGCGGGATGGGGTGCCGCTCGCCGTCGATGTCATCTGTCCTCCAGACAGGCGAGTCCCCTTCGGTGCTGGTGCTTACGCCGGTGCAGCTGCCGCTTGACCCCCGACCCCGCGCACTGTGACATCACAGCTCAACCTCGAGCCCTACCAACGCGGACCCTTCCGCCAGGCTCGCCGGACCTGGAGGCCGGTCGCCCGTCGCGGTACACCAGACAAGGTACTGGCGCTCGCTCAGGCCTCGTTGGCTCCTGAGGGCCGTCTTCCGCAGTCTCCTCAGTGACAAGCCCATCGATTTCATCAACCAACGCTTGAAGCGGCAACTCGTGGCAGAGGGTTTCGCTGTCGTCAGTTACGACGTAAGAGGAACCGGCGCAAGTGGTGGTGTTTGGGAACACCCCTGGAGTCTCCACGAACGCATCGACAGTCTCGAGGTCCTCGAATGGTGCGCGCGCGCCCCGTGGTCCGACGGCCGCGCCCTGCTCGTCGGCCTCTCATACGATGCGACAGCTGCCCTCCTCACGGCGACTCTTGACCACCCCAGCGTCGTCGGCATTTGCCCACGCTGCCCGTTCTTCGATCTTTTTGACGACGTCGGCTTCCCCGGCGGCGTGCCGTTGACGAGCTTCCCACGGGAATGGGCAGCCTTTGGGCGGCGGCTAGACGAGCGCAGAATGGGGCCGCTGCGGTGCCTTTTTGGACACACCCCGGTCTTTGTCGAAGCCCGGAGCCCACTCGCTGACACGCTCGCCGGCGAGGTGGCGGGAGACGAGTGTCTTCCTGGGAAGTCCTCGCCCTCGGACCACCATCATCCGGCTCACGTCGCCGCGCGCGACATCGGGCTCCGCGAGGTTAGAATGCTCAAGTCGAAGGCCCGCGACCGCGCCAAAATCCACGAGGGGAAACGGGCTGCTCGGCATGGTGGAACGCCCGGATCGGGAGGCGACTCGGCAACAGCGGCGGACGCGGCCGTGGTGAAACAGTCGGCCGCCCTGCATCAACGTCAAAACTGGCACGCGGCAACGGACCTCGACGTCGTGCGTTGCGCGGACGACCCGGCGCCAAGCTCGCAGCTCGCACCCTTTGAGGCTGGATCGCCTTGTCGCCACGCCAGACGCCTCGCTACTCTCGCACTCCCAGTGCGTGTTGACACGGGGCTGCTCGACCTCACTGTTGTGGGGTCCCAAGCTACGTTCTGGTGGGCGGCGCGCGGTCCTGGCTCAGAACTTGTCGCTGGCCCGTGGGGACATGGTGGCTTCATCGCTATGCACCAGGGCACTGGAGGAGCCGTGGCCGGCGTCGCGGCCAATGCTGTGGCCGGCGCTAAGCCGCGGAGAATTCCCTCAGTGCGGCCGGCGTGGTCGCGCTTCCCTCATGAGCTTGCCCTCGCGCGTTGGGCGCGCAGTTGCGTCGACAAACATGCCAGCGACATCAACAACGACAGACACCCACCGGCGTGGCTCTCGTCCGAAGCTGCGAGGGCCCGCGTCGCATGGGCGCTCGGAACTGCAGAGTGCGAATCGCTGCCCCCGCCCCCGCCGTGTGGCGTCGCGGCACAGAGACGCCGGCGGGTCCAGACGCATGTCGACATTGTCGGCTCCGGCGATGTCCAAGTCGACGACGTCTGCGACGACACAGAGGGCAATCTCAGAACGCTGCCTCCGCACGCTGAAGACCGGCGCGTGGTCTGTTACATCATGGCTCCGACGGCGGCCGACGATCGAGACCGCGCGAGAAAGGCGAAGGCCGACCGGGCGCGCGGTCGCACGGCGAGGCGTGGCTGGCCATCGGGCGAGGGGTCGGCCGGGGGCGCGTCCGGATGGCGCGAGCTGCCCGCGGCTGACGGGCTGGACTCGTCCATATCGGTCGACCTCGCCGTCGACGTCAGTCGTCGCGCTCTCCGGCTTGGCCCCGGCCCCGAGGAGGAGAGCGTCGTTCGCCACCTGCCGATGAACGTTCGCGGCACCCGTGTCCGTGTCGATCGCATCGCCGCGGTCGCACCGCCCGTCCTGAAGATCTCGCCACGGCTCGGGGAGGAGCTGGTGAGCCCGCGTGGAGGGCGTCTCGTCCTCGCCTCGGCGCCACTTGACGCCCCGCTCATCGTCGTCGGACGCCCCCAGGTCCGTCTCCGTCTCCGCTTCCCGCCAGGTACTCGTGACGCCGCACTCCACGTCTATCTTCTTGACGCAGCGCCCGCGTGGAGCTGGACGGCGCCCTGCTGGAGGATGAGGGGGGATACAGAGCGCGTCCTGCGCCATGCCTTTGTCGCCGACGGCAGCCTTCGCTTGGCTCATAGGGCGTCGCAAGTGGGGCCACCCGAGCCTGGCCACCGCGCTGAGGGCCGCTGGACGCCCAGCTCGAACCCGTTCCGCACCTTCCACCGCGAGGACGCCTCCCCACTCGATGACGACACGGACGTCTGGGTCGATGTGCCTCTGCGCACTTGTGCCCACGTGTTCAGCCCCGGCCATCGCATTGTGCTCGCCCTGGCGGGCGCCGAGCCACGGCACCACGCTGGCGGGCTTGGCCACGAGTGGGTTATCAAGGAGGACGGCGATGGGTCGGTTGTGACGGACGGTGAGGACGGAGCGACCCTGAGCGCCTGGTTTGCCGGCGAACGCCTCCGAGCAAAAACGTCATTGGGTTCGATGCAGATCTCGGGCAGGGCTCGGAGCCAGCACGGACACGTGGCGATGTTGTCCATCGCCGAGGGCCTGCGTGGCAACCGTGGGGCCTCATCTCCGGCGACATCGGCAGCGTGGATTGACGTCGTATCGGGTGGACGTGAGGGAGACGGAGCGGATGGCCCGCGCCTGCGCCTTCCGGTATTGGGGGAGAGAGGGAAGAAGCCGGCGACTGCGTGAAAGAAGATTCGAGAACATCCCGCAGCACCTGCACCCATCGCATGACTCAGCTGCAGCAAGGGTTGGATCCCGTGGCCCAGCGCCTGTCCCCCCCGCCCGACCCCGTGACAACGGCAACTGACCCGCCGGCAGGACCTCGGGTCCCGCCACCCCGCTCCCGCACGCCATGGGCGTCGTTACCGACCTCGACCTCGCCGCGGTCGATCGCCGCGTATGTGGCCCGTGCGACTGTGATGAAGGCCTCGTCCACGTTGGCGGCCGTCTTGGCCGAGGTCAGCACATGACCGGCGAGGCCGTTGGCGCGGGCAAATTCAATGCCCTCGATCTCGGCCACGACGTCGCTATCGGCCGACCCGCCTGCGCCACCCGATGGCGTCGGCGCACCATCATCGGCCTTGTTCCCTACGACGACGATGCGCATCGTGGGGCTGGCGTGCTGCCGGACATCAGCGAGCCATCGGTCGAGCTCCAGAAACGAGGCCCTCCGCGTGACATCGTAGGTGAGGAGACAACACGCCGAGGCCCGAAAGTAGGATCGCGTGATGGCCCCGAAGGACTCCTGGAAGGCGGAGGAGGGGGAGGAGGAATGTCGCGCATGCCGAGGCCGCTGCCAGTGCCGAGTTCGGTGCAAATGTCAGAGCCGGTGGTGATGCTGGTGCCAGTACCAGTGCCGGTATCAGTGCCCGTTCCGCGGCCGCTGCCGGTGGCGGTGGCGGTGGCGGCGCAGGCGCCGCCACCGCCGGCGCCACTGCCACCGTTTCTCTCGGCTGGAGTCCTGGGCCGACGGGCCTAGCCGCCCGTCGGCAGACCAAATTTGGGCGGCGTGTCGTCTGTTCGGGCAGTGGCGACGGCTCGGATGGTGCGCCGGATCCTCTCTCTCGCCTGCCCAGCCGTGTCCCAGCACTGCAGCTTGACCCGGCGGCCCTCAACGTCGACCACCCGGGAGCCAAACTCGACGCCGATCGTCGTGTCGTGGCCAGCCTCGAACCTCCGGTCGGTAAATTGCAGCAGCAGGCAGCTCTTGCCCACGCCCGACGAGCCAACTATGATTACCTTGAAGATATGGTCAAAGGACGACGACGACGCCGACGTTGAGGCCATCGCGGTCCTGGGGGGGGCACGCTGTCCAGGTGAGCCTGGAACTGGGGTGGCGGGAGGGCTGGGCGGGCTTGGGCGAGTCCTTCCGCCTCTTTGGCATCAAGAGTAGCGCGACTCGTCGGAAACCGCGGCAGGCGAGGCCGGCGGCCTGCTCCCCAGCCCCGGCCAGTTTACCACAGGTCCGTGCTCGCCTCCGCGCCCTGAAGAGCCAGACTTCGCTCGCTCGAAACAAACGAGGTGGAAAAATGATCCTCTCACTTGTCGCTTCCGCCTGGGGGCCCGGAGCAGGCCGCCCGAAACGTTCCCCCGCGAGTCCTCGAAGGGCAGCAAAAAAGCACCCCGGGAAGGCCCTCGGCACCGTCGCGACGGCGCACGGCGAGAATGAGGGCTGACGAAGATAGAACGTGCCCGCCGGGGGTCGAGATACTGGCGGGGGTCTCCCCACCGTCGTCGCTTGAGGCCGGCCGCGGTCCCCGCGACGAGGCGCCGCCACTACAGGGCGCCGCGACCGCCGAGACCGATGTCGACCCAGGATCCTCCCCCGGGACCTCCCCCGACCCTCCTCGGGACGATCGAGATCAAACGGATGTGTCGAGCTCGTCCTCCGACGAAGATGACCGATACGCGCTCCCCGCCTCGTCCTCCACGTCCTCGTCGTCCTCCTCGGACAAGCGAGGCCCCCAGCAGCTCAACCTCATGCTCGAGATCCTACGCCTGCGCGACAATCCCCCCCCCCCCCCCCCCCCGCGCCCCCAGCCCCCCCACGCCCGCCGGCCTGTCGACTGCGGCTGGCGTCCCTGACTTTCGCACCAAGGGCACGGGCCTCTACGACAACATTCGGAACTATGGTCTTCCGCACCCCGAGGCCGTGTTCGACCTCGACTACTTTCGGATACGCCCCGCGGCATTTTACAAGCTGGGCGGAGAACTGTGGCCGCGTCCAGGTAGGCATCTCCCAACTCTCGCACACCACCTCGGGCCATTGCTGAGCCGACGGGGACTCCTGACTCGGGTCTACACGCAGGCAGGTTGGGTTGGGTATTGGGGTCGGGGTCGGGTTCTCCCATCTGTCGGCGGCGACAGCGGCTCCCGCGGGGGCGGGGGGGCGGTGTCAGCGAGGGCAGCTGCCCCGCCGGGCACGAACCCCCACACGCCGCCGCCGTGGACGGCCCCACCACCCCTGCTGGCGCCCTGCCACCCCGCCACCCACAACCCTGCCTTTTCTCTTGGCGGGCTCGCATGTGCCCACGACGACTCTCAATCCGAACCTCATCGACACTCCTCCCTCCTCAGAACATCGACGGGCTCGATCTGGCGGCAGGCCTGACGCCCGACGAGGTCGTCGAGGCGCATGGCTCCTTCGCACGGGCCCACTGCGTGGAGTGTGGCCACGATTCCTCCGTGGTCGAGATGCGCGAGGCTGTGAGGGCCTCACGCAACCTGCCCCTCGACCCACCCCCCCCCCTGGGGGACGACCCTGGCGCGCCGTGGCTTCGGTGTGCGTCTGAGGCCTCGGGCTCGTGCGCGCTGCGGGGCGAGAACCCCCCAGGCCTCGTCAAGCCGGGCATCGTCTTTTTCGGGGAGAATCTCCCCGACCGCTTCCATGAGTTGGCCCCGGAGGACCTTGGGGGAGCCGACCTTCTCATCGTGCTGGGCACTAGCCTGGCAGTGCAGCCCTTTGCTGGCCTCATCGGCGTGCCAGGGCTCACGTGCCCACGCGTACTCATCAACCGCGAGCCTGCGGCGCAGATGTCGGCCGAGGCGTGGGGCCGTGGCGCACGGCGCAACGGCTTTTTCTGGGGCGAGGGGAACTTTCGCGACGTCCTGCTGCGGGGAGACTGTGACGCAGGGGTGGAGGCGCTTTGCGAGGCCGCGGGGTGGCTTGACGAGCTGCGGGAGCTCAAGGCCGCATCGGACACACGCTTGCAGGCGGCGGCCCAGGCTGCGGCGGACGAGGCATGGGGGTAGGGGGTGACGACCAGTACGGTGCTCTGGTTCACAACAAACCAACATTCCCTCCGCCATCTCCGGTCACCCATCGAGCTCCATGGCCGCCACGGCAGAGACGTCGACGGGAAGAGGCGGCGCCCCGCCAGCAGGGGTCACCCCGCCCCCCGCCTCCCAGAGGTCGCCCGGTCGGGGCCCAAAGCGCTCGCCCGTCATGGCCTTGCACCGGTCGAAGATGATGCGGCCGCCACGGCCGAAGCGTGCACGGGCGCCCGAACGGAGCCCCGCACCGCGCGGGAAGGTGAGAAGGAGAGCCTTTTCAAGCGAGGCGAGCGGGGCATTGTCGCCCAGGTCAAGGGATCCCAGCCCGCGGAGGTCAAACGGCGCAGGCGGCTGAGGCCGCTCAGGAGCGGGCGGGAGGTCGGTGACAGCGTTGGCCGGATGGAGCCCCCGGCCGACGCCCGGCCGCGTGACGCGGCCCGAACGCACGCCGTACCGGCTCCGGCCGTCGGCTCCCCCCCGGCCCTCGCGCGCCGCTGCCGCCTCGCCCTCGAGCGTTCGGCGCAGACGCTCCTTTAGCGCCGTCGTCGTCTCGGCGCACAGCCGGTCGTGATCAGCCACGGGCGAGTGCCGCAAGCGCAACCGGAGACGCTGCTCGTCCACGAGGTGCCGCACCAGCTCTCTCTTCTTCCGCTCTCGCTCGCACACTGTCTCAATTAGCTGCAGCGCAGCCGTGAGGTTGTCGTGCACCTCGCGGAGGCGTTCGTAGGAGCGCACGTCGTTCTCTCGGCGCCGCCGCGTCTGTGGCCGGCTCTGCTTCTCCCGGGGACGGAATACGGCGTAGGGGTTGTTGTCCTGCGCTCCTGTGGGCGCCTCGAGCATGCGCAGAAGGGGGCGCTTGCGCTTGTCCCTCTTCTCACGCCAGTGGCGCTGCACGGCCTCGCACACGCGATCCCGCAAGCCCGTATGTGCCACCAGAGCCGCCACTGCCTCGGGCGGGGGGAAATGGTCCGTCGTCGCCGCCGCCGCTTGGCTCGACCGCTCAGTTGGGCCCGCCCCGGCCTTGTCCAGCGCCCGATCCGTCGCCTCGCGATTGAGCGTCTCGAGCTTCCACATGACCAGCTCCATCTTGTCGGCGCTCAATCGCACCTGCCCCGCGTTGTACGCCGCCAGCCAGGCGCTGTCGGCCGCGTCGAGGTCGTATGGCACGTGGAGCTCGGACCGGCCGAGGCCGGGGCGCCACCGGATGCGCGTGGGGGGGGGGCGGTGGTCGGCGCGGTAGTCCTTGCTGTAGGTGGGGACGACGCCGATCTTGGGCACGGGGATGGGGGGCTCCTTTTTCTTCTCCTTGGGGGTGCAGCCGGGGGGCGGAGCGGGGGGGGCGGGGGGGGCCCCAACCACGTTTGGTTTGTGTTCGACCGCTGGGTCCTGCTTTGAGACGAAGTGGAGGGGGGCGGTCGCGCACGCGATCAAATACCCTCATCCAGCCACCGACCAGGTCGGCGGGGGGTTCGCTGGCGGAGAAAAGAGCGGCGGCGGCCGACCCTACGACGGTTCCGCCGGCCTTCCTTGGACCCAGCGGCCACCGAACCGGACCTTGCGACGCCGCCGCGGGGTCTAGGGGTTGGTGCTGTCCCCCCGGATCGGTCAAAGGACCGTTACGGCCCGGTCGAATTTCGACCCCTTTGCCCCCCACTGAAACCCTTCGGCACCCCCCAAACCCCGCAAACCCACGCTCTCGCCTCCGTCGCGCTCGTCGGCGGCGCCGGATCCAGCAGCGATGCGTCCCGCACGACCCTCATCTTGCGCGTGCAGTCGAGGGGACGCACACGGGTCTGAATCGAGGCCCCCGGGCCGTGCGCGCCGGTGGCAGGGCCGTTCCCGCCCATCTTGGCTTGAGCCCGCGGGGACGACCGGCGGAGCCTCCCCTCCCTCGCGACCCCTGGGGCCCTGGGGTGGCGCGGTGGGGAGGAGGACCTCTCCGCTCTAGGGCGCTTGAGGGTGGCGGGCCGTACTCGATGGTTTTTGGCCGCGGGCGCGAGGGTGGGCGCCATCCTGCACTTGTTCCGACTCCTCGCTCATCCCCAGCCTAACTTCAGCATTGATCCGCTCTCTGTGTGTCGTCGATCCGGCTCCCGTATCCCTTCAGCGCCGCCACAGGCCGCGCCAAGAGGTGGCCGGCGCTGACCTCGAGGCTGCAGGCAACCGGCTGGGGCAACTCGCGCGACACGAGCGCTTGGCATCGCGTTGCCATGTACAGTGTAATTCTTCGCGACGCCGGTGTGAGCGGGAACGATGCAGGAGCCTGCTGCGTCGCTGTGTGCCCTGCGACGGGCCTCATCGCCACTTCCCCCCCCAGCTCGGTGTCCGCCTCGGCGTCCGCACACCCCCCCCTCCTCCACCTGCTCCACCCTCACCCCCCCGGTTGGTCCACCGCCGTGCCCCTCCTCCCCTTCTCCCACGCGCCGCTCGTCGCGCTCCGCTGGACGCCGCCGCAGTGCGGCCGGCGCGCCCTCGTTGCTGTGACGGCAGACGGGACCGTCGCAGTCGTCACAGGTGGCGCAGGGGGGAGCGCGTGCGGCGTCGACTCGAGCGGCGGCTCCGCGGTCGTACGCCGAGGAAATGCGATGCTCGGACCCGTCGTTGGCGTCGAGATCCTTGCGGGCGAGACGGGAGAGGGGGCGCAGGGGCGCCCATTGACTGTGTTTCTCTCCAATCCGATCCTCCCCACGTCCCTGCTCGCCTTCCCCACCCCCCTCACCCCTCTTTCGCGCCCTCAGCCCCGTCCGGGTGGGTTATGCCCTCGCCTTCGTCGCTGTCAACCGCAGCTGCGATGGCGTCAGGCGGCGAGGCTGGCTCGGCGCCCCTCGCTGCAGCGCCCGGGGCCGCCGTCGGCGAGTTCGCCACAGCAGCCGCTGTCTCTGCAGCCCTTGCTGCCAGCGTGGGCGTCGGTGGCGGGCGCGGCGCCCACCCCACGTCGTGGCTCGAGCTCGGGGGCGTGACCGTCCTTGTTGCCCATGCCGGGGGAGAAGTCGCCCTTCTTGCGCCCCCCGCGGGGTGGTGCGACGTCCGCGGGACGGGGCCGCCGGGAGCCCGGGCAGGGGCAGTCGACGCCCCCGCCCACGCCCAGACTGGGCGGTGGCCCCAGGCCACTATTCTCCTCGCCGGGGCTGCCGCGGCCGCCCCACGCGCCGGGGCAGCGGCCGCGGCAGCCGCGGCATCTGTCCGTCCCCTCTTCTCGGTCGCGGCACGCGTCAACGTCGGCCTTGGCCTCGACGTGGCCTGGACGGGCGGGACGGCCACCGACGCTGATCCTGACCCCGACGTCCGAACGATGACGGTACCCGCGATGACGCTGAATGCGATCGCCGCCGCCGCCCGCGAACAGCGGGTCGGGGGCCGCGTCGCCGTCAGCTCCGTCGGGGTGGGGCGGTGGCGAGCGCCTTGGGCCGCGGGGCCGGCCGCCCTCGCCAGCGGCGGAGGGGGCGACGGGCGGCAGACCGTCGCGTTCTGGCCGTCGGTCGCCGCGGGAGGGGGTGGTGGTGTCGCTTGGCTGCCCGTCGGGGACTCGGCGGGCACCGGCGGGGACGTTGGGGCCCCCGACAGCGAGGGTGCGGGGAGCGCCATGGGCGTCGTGTCTGGCGTCGCGCCCCTGGCGGTACGGCCGACCGCCGCTGGGGGTGTCGCTGTTGTAGGTGGGCCCGACGGTCGGTGGTGGGTGGCACGGCGCCCCAACTCCGATGGTCCGCCTGCCGCCCGGGGCCTTGCGGCGACGACCCCTCTCGTCGCCGACGACATCTTCGCCGACTCCTCCGCGGTGGCAGCGCCCTCTGGCGCCGGGTGCTGGGCCGCTGCGGCCTGCGCGCGGCCCGGAGGCCTCGCTGTCCGCGTCGTCCCGCTCGACGACGACGCCGATGTCGCGTGCGGTCGCAGCCTGGCCGCGGCCGCCCTCTGGGCCCGAGCCGAGGGCGCTAGGACCGGGTGCTTTGTCGCCGTGCTACGGTCGCGCCTAGCGACGTGGTCCAACGCCGTCCGCCGGGGCGTGGACAACGCCACGGTATTGCGCGCAGCCGCTGCACGTCTCATCCCCGTGATCGTCTGCGTGCGCACTCTCGACGCCGCCCTGGGTAGCGATCCCTGTGGGTCTCTGTGGCTCGAAGGAGTCCGCCTGGCTGTGCTCGCCGGCCTCGGGACTGACGACGACGCCTTGGCCTTCGCCACCGCCTCGTCCTCCCCGTCGGCGCTGCCCTTGCGGGGGCCGCACCGCAGCCTCGCCGCGCTTGCTGAGCGGGCTCGAGACGCCCGGACCCGGCTGCACCTGCGCGCTGCTGCGCGGACCCTCGGCGACGCCATCGAGGGTCCCGGGGCCCCCGGCGGCCATGGCGCCCGGCCAGGCGCCCGACGTCTAGCCCTTAGCGGATGGCCCGATCGCGCCCTTGGCCTTGTCCGGGCGGTCGTTGACGCCTCCGCCGCTGCCACCGCCGTCGCGGACTCGTCGAGCTCCGACGCTCCCATTGCCGGCGTCGTCACACCTGCCGCTGATGTGACGGCCTGCCCCCATGCCCGCCAGGCCGTCGCCAGCGTTGGGGGGGGGGGTCTTGCCCTCTGCGCCTATGGCTTGGGGGCAGTCAAGGCGAAGGAGGCCGATGCCAAGCGCGAGGCCGCCGGGGCTGCCGCCGTTGGGGCGGGCCTGGTTGTTGCGGCAGGCCTCGTTGCCTCGGCGCGTGTCAGCGGCGACACAGCGGCCCAGACCGAGGCGGAAGTGGGCGAGCGAGTGGCAGCCGAAAAGGCCGAGGTGGCACGGTCGGCGGCGGCCAGCGCCAGGAAATCGGAGGCGATCATCGCGGGAAAGGCCGAATTGCTCCGGGGGCAGATTGCGGCCTGGGCGACAGTGTCGAAAAAGGCAGCGGCAGAGGCGGTGGTGGCAGCAGAGGCAACTAGGGCGGCGGCAGAGGCGACTAGGCCGGCATCTGACGACGGTGACGACCCGGCCGCGGCTCTTGCTGAGGCCCTCAGACCCGGGTCGTCTTGGCGGCCCGCCAGCCGGGTCTCTATTCCCGACCCATCTCTTGACGCCTGGGCGGTGCTGGCGGACGGTCGGGCCGCTCTGCGGGCTCTGTCTTACGCGGCGCCCGTGGTCATTCCCCTTGAGGGAAGGGGCGCGGCCCGTCTCGTGTCGGCCTCGGGTGCCGCCCCCCCCCCCGGTCTCGGCGCCCGTGCGGCCGCCGCCCTCGCACTCAGTGACGACGACGCCGAGGAAGACGACGACGCCGACGACTCCGCAGCGGCGCGCTCGTTGCCTTCGGACGGCGCTCTCCTTCCGGGGGCTTGGGGTCGCGTCGTTGGTGCTGGGACCGGGGCTGCCGCCATCGTCCTCGCCCGTCGGCCTCCCACCCGGCCGCGCTGCGCAGCCCTGCCCCCCGGCCCCGCCGCGCGCGCCACGGCGGCTTGCCACCTGGCCTCTGCCGCCGCCATCGCGGGAGTCCGTGACGCACCCTGTCCCTCACCTGCCCCGTGCGGCGTCGTCGACACGGCAGGCGTGTGGTCGGGTGGGCGGGGCCCGCGGCCGGCCGTCGTCCTCGACCTCCCCTTGACGGACCCTGCGGGCGGGAAGAAGCGTCCACCACCCCCGGGCGATCCCCTCATCTGCGCGACTTGCGGGGCTCTGGCGCGCGCCCCGCCCCCGCCAGCGTCGGGGCCGCCGCGGCAGGATCTGGGCGGGGCCGACGCTCTTGACCCGCACTGGGGCGGCCTCGGGGCCGACGCCTGTGTTGCCTGCGGAGGCGCCTGGGTGGCCGTCTAGAGGGGGGGGGGGGCCCCCGGGGGGAGGGAGGGGGGCGGCAAGTGCTTCGGCCGAGGGAGACGACCGAAAATCGGGGGCGATGCCGCCCTGGTCAATGTCGGTGCCCGCAGGAGTTGCATAGTGTCCCACGGTCACAGCCAGCCTGCGGTCGGACAGAGGAGAGAGAGTGAGAGTTCGGCGGTTCGTCACGAGGACGAAGGGCTCAGGGCTCGGCGCCCACATCCCCCACCTTCGGCTCGCCCTGACCCGTCCTCGAGCTGAAAAACAGACTGGATAAGCCCCTTGCCGTAGGTGTTGCTGCGCCCCACGAGCGCGGCCCGGCAGTTGTCACGGAGGGCGCCGGCGAGAATCTCCGCTGCCGAGGCGGTGCGGTCCCCCACGACGACCTCAAGCGGGAGCCGCGTGGCGGGCACTCGCCGCTCCCCCCCCGGTCCCGTCGAGGGCACCGTCTGCGGTTCACGGGGCACGCGGGCGCCCTCGGTGCGCACAACCACCGCGCCCGGATCAAGGAACAACGACGCGACTTCGACGCCCTCGGACACGAGGCCGCCGCGGTTGCTCCGCAGGTCGAGCGAGAGCCGCGTCGCCCCGCGGGCCTCCAGATCGACCACGGCTGACAACACCTCGTCCCGGCTCCGGGCGTTGAGCCCGTCGAGGACGACAGTGCCCACTCCGGACCGCGCGTCAAGTCGCACCTGCGTCACGGCGGGCGGGGCAGTGGGGGCCGCCGGCCGCGGGATTCCAGCCACTTCCCGTGGAGCGCCGTCCAGCGACCTGAGGGAGAGGGAGAGGGGGGCGGGACGGGCACCCTCCTCTCCGCCACCACTCCCCCCCCTGGCGACGAGCGACGCCACGTCGAAGGGCCGCATTGTCGCCACGTCTGCCCCATCCACCCCCACCACCCGGTCTCCCTGCACGATCCCAGCTTTCTCGGCCGCCGACCCCGCCACCACCCCCACGACCCAGCTCCCCTCGGGCCCCGAGCCCGCCCAGTTTCCCTTGGGAGAGAGGCCGGTTTTCGATTCGAGGTCCTCCCGCGTGCCGAGATTGAGACCGATTCCAGAGACGTCGTATTTCAAGAACCCGCGGAACTCGTCGGGGCTCAGCCATCGCGTGTAGGGGTCTCCCGGGACGCCCTCGGCCAGGAGCCGTCGCACGGACCGCTCGGCGGCGGCCCTCCGGCGGCCCACCAGGGGGGCCGCAGCGTCTTGGGGAGGAGCGGGGGCGCGAGAAGACGCCAGCGACGACAGCTCGCGGTCCCGAAGCTCGGCCCACTTGGCGCGGTCGAATCCCCCTCCGCGGACGTCGCTGTAGGACGCGTCCACCACCTCCCACACCTCGCGGACGAGACGTGCCGCGGCGTCGTTGCTCTTGGAGACCCCCTCCATGCCGCCCCCACCCCCCAGAACCGCGTCGCCGGCGGCACCCAGGGCTGCATCGAGGGCGGCGTCGACCCTCCTCAGCGCGGCGTACGTGGCATCCTCGGCGGCCGAGGCCTGGGCCGCGACGGGCTCCCTGGAGCGGCTTTGGGCCCCGTCGTTGTGCGCCGCCCCAGCCGCCCCTGCGTAGCCGCCCAGCGCGACGACCCCGGCCGCGAGGATCGCGATCAGGGCGCGGCGGGGGTCGGGGGTCTTGGGAGGGGGGGAGGGTTCTTGGGGATCCTGCGGGTGGAGGTTGGCTTCGCTGCGCCAGGCCGCCTCTCGCACCGCGCCCCTCGGCCTTGCGGTGCGCCGCCGACCCGTCCCCGTCCCGACAAAGAAGCGGAGAGTCGGCGAGGAGCTTCCCACGAGGGTGCGAGGGCGGAAACTCATCGGCTTCCTGTGGCTATCTCTGGAGGGGTGGGCGTGCCAGCGTCGTGGTGGCGGCGTCGCGGTAGTGGTCGCTGGGCCAGGCGGCGGCGGCCAGCGGCAACGAGGCGACGAACGCTCGACGAACGGAAGCGCACGACTTGCGCCCCGCGGGGAGGTCAAGCACGCGCGAAGGGAACGTCGGTGTCCGGGTTGGGCGTGTGGCGACAACTAAGTGAACGGTTTTCTCGACCCTCCACCGGCAGTCGTCTTTTTCCTCCTGCTCGCCAGCTGCCGGAGAGCGAGGCGCGGCCCGCCCAACTAGACGAAGGTCGCGTTGGGTTGCAGCTCTTCTCGACCAGCGGGAGGGGTAGCAGGGACTGTGCCCCCTGTGGAGGGCGACGCCCCTACCCCGTTTTCTGGGAGAGGCTGACGCGTCCCAAAAGATGACCTCAAGTGAACTCGCCTTCCTTTGGGGCTAGGGTAGGGGCGAGCGAGGTTGTCGTCCAGCTGTCAAAATTGGTCTTTTCACCGACGGGGTCGTCCCTCTCGCTCGCTCACTCCCTCGGCTCCCCCCAGCCGCCGTCCCGGTGAGTCGCACCGGTCAGCACCCGCCACAGAGCCATCGGGTGGGGCCGCACCCCGTGGCGGATGCTCGCCGCATACTGGAATCGACGCTCGGCGCCCGACCCGGAGGGGTGGCCGTAAACGTTCCAGGGCACGAGGGCCGGCAGCGTCGGCAGGGCCCGGGCGGCGGGGCCCTCGCCCTCGCCCTCGTCGTCGCCCTCGCCCCCCTCGCCCCGTCCCCCCCCCGCGGCCCACCCGCGCAGGGGGGCCCCCACGGCGCCCAGGGCGGCGTCATGGTCGAGTCTCCGCCCCCAAATGTCCAGCGCGGAGAAGCGGACCAGCGGAGACCCGCCCCCCCCGGGGCCGTCCCCGCCCTCGACGAGGGACACCTGGGGAGGGGGCCGGCGGGGGCCAGGGGGTGGCCGCCCACGTGGGCGCGGGGAATCCGGGACCACCGAGACGCCGGACCGGGCCGCCTCCTCCTCGCTCTCGCCTCCAGGAGGTACCGCGACCCGTAGTGGTTGAGCAGGAGGGTCGCCCCGAGGGACGCGACGCTGGTCGCCGCGCACAGCGCCAGCACGCTGGGCGGGAGGGCCCCCGCCGCCGTCGACGGCGCCATCAGGGCGACGGCGGGCACCACGGCGGCCCCGGCGGCGACGAGCTGAAACGCCTTGGCCCTCACGATGGCGCGGAAGGGGAAATGGAGGGCGCCTCTCAACAGGACGACGCGATCCTTGCCAGCGATGCTGCGATGCTCTCGCGGCACCTCGACCACTGGGCGGTCGGGCCATGAGGGGCGGAGGTAAGGGAGGGTGGAAGGGGGGGTGGGCGATCCCGACGCGAAGACGCGGCCGGCGGTCGCCGCCGGGGCGGCCCTCGACGACGACGACGACGCCGTCGCAGCCGAGACGACCACCGCCGAGGCCGTCGACGAACACGACAACGCCGACGCCCCGTCCAGGAACGCCAGGGCCCGCGTTGCCGCCCCGCCAGCGACGCTAACGCGTCTGATCATCCTACGTCATTGAAGCAGGGGCAGGAAGGAGGAAGGGCGAGACAAGTGAGCACGTCGTCGGTCTCGACAGCCCCTCGCGGTTGACCATTCTCGCGCCGACACGGCCAAGCCCGAGCTGCGCCTCCCGACAGTGTGTTGCCCCTGGGGGCAGCACGATGATACTGCTAGCGGCTGCCATGCGGGGTCCAATATGGGCGGCGGGGCCTCAAACCGAGCCGGGAGGCCCGGGCGCGCCCGCTTTTTTCTCGTCGGTCGCTTGCTCGTGTACGTCCGAGCCTGGCGCGATGGCTGAACGGAGGCGCCGAGGCCGGAGACCCGTGACCCCGTCCCGCGCAGCCGCCGAGCCGGAGCCCCCGGCCTCCTCCACGGCCTCGACCCGTCATCGCCGCGCTCCCCCCCACGCCCGTGCCGCTGTTGGCGACGACGACGGCTCGGCTGTCTCCATTGCTGCCGTCGCCACCCCCATCGCCGCTTCCCCTACTCCCGCTCCCTCCCCTCTCGATCCCTCAACCGTCGCCAACGTCGACGACCCTGGCGCGTCGTCCGCCTTCGGCGGGTGGTCGGCGCTTACAGCGCGGCAGCAGCTCGTGTCCCTGCTGGGCCTCTGCTTTGTCATCTGCAACATGGACAAGCGAGTCGCGGGTGCTGTCGGCGATCGGTTCAGCGTCTGCCCCCTTCTCGTCCTCGCCCCCTCTCCGCGAACGCCTGAACCTATTCCTGTCCTTCTCCCCTCCCCCCCTTCCCCCAGGGTCAACCTCAGCATCGCCATCCTGCCTATGCGGGAGGAGCTCGGCTGGAGTCCAACCACCGCGGGACTGGTGCAGGCGGGTTGAGTTTCGTCTGCGGAAAGGCGTTCGGGCTCAGCTGCCCGGTGCCATGGCCCCCCTCGACCCCCCTCCCCACTCGGCCCCCCTCCCAAGACAACCCCCCCTACTCTTCCACCCCCTCCCCACCCAGGCGGGATTCTTCTATGGATACATGCTCGCTCAGCTGCCGGGGGGACTGGCCGTGGGGAGGCTCGGTGGGCAGCGGGTCCTGCCCGCCGGGGTGGGGCTTTGGAGCGCAGGCACCGCTCTGGCGCCGCTGGCGGCCTCCGGCCTGCCCCTGCTGGTGGCGACGCGCGCCGTGGTGGGCTTCGGCGAGGCCGTGGCTCCCTCCAGCGTGACCGACCTCGTCGCACGCGGAGTGCCGGCCGCCGAGCGCGCTCGGACTGTGGGACGCGTCTTCACGGGGCTCCAGGTGGGGTCCCTGCTCGGCCTCGCCGTGGCTCCGGTGCTCATCGAAAGGCTCGGATGGCGGTCCGTGTTTTATCTCTTTGGAGCCGCGGGGGCGGGGTGGCTCCTCCTCTGGCAGAGCTACCTGGACGAATTGGACGCCGACGGCGACCGGGACGCCGCCCTTGCCCTCGCCCGGGGCGACGACGCCTCGACGCCCCCCCCGCCCCCTCGGCGAAACGTGGCCCACGCGCCAGAGACGCAGGTGGGCGCCGACGGCGTGCGGCGCGACCCCGACGGGTTCCCGTCCAATCCCCTCATCGCCGTCCGCCTCGCGACTGCGGAAGATGCCGCCGCCGCCGCTGCCGCCGCCGCTGCCGCGGCCTCCACCAGCGCCGGCAGGGCTGGGAAGGTGGCTGCGGACCGATTGGACGACGACGACGACCACAACGGCCCTACCCGAGACGACGGAGGCACTCCCCTCGCCCACGTCGAGGCCCGCGTCCCCTGGCGGGCCATGGTGCGATCCCGCCCTGTACGTGCCCTCGCCTTCACCCACACCATGAACAACTGGTTCCACTACGCCATGCTCGCCTGGGTGCCCAGTTACTTTGCTGACGTCCTCCGGCTCGACCTGGGCCAGGCGGCCCTCGTATCGATGGCTCCGCCTGTGGCGGCAGCGGGCGCGAGCCTGGCAGCGGGACAGGTGGCCGATTCCTTGGTCGCGTCGGGGTGGCGCGTCATCGACACGCGACGGGCCGTGCAGGCGGTGGCCTTTGTCGGTCCCTCCTGCGCCCTCCTTGCGACGATGACGCCTGTGGTCCGCGACGGCCCCCCTGCCGCCACCGTCGCTTGCATCACCATCGCCATCGCCCTCAACGCCTTCTCCACCGCGGGGCTCTACTGCAACCATCAGGACCTCTCTCCTCGCTGGGCCCCTGTTCTGTACGGCGCCACCAACACTTGCGCCTCAATTCCGGGCATTGTCGGTGTTGCCGCCGTGGGGGCCATCCTTGAGGCCACGGGCTCCTGGGACCTCGCCATGCTTCTGCCGTCCGTCTTTTGCTTTGCCATGGGCACCGCGGTGTTCACTCTCTGGGGGGGCGCCGACGCCGCCGACTTTGACGACCCGGTCCTGAACGCGCCCTTTGCTTGGGAGGCCGAGCTGGAGCGCGGCTGGGTCGGCCGTTTGTTGGCAGAGCGTGACAAGGACGAGGGCGAGGGGGAAGGGCGATGCGGTTGACGGAGAAGGGTTGACGGCCCGACGCTGAACGGCGGTGAACTCGCCAGGAGCTCCTTGCCTGCGCGCAGCGCATCACGGCGATCTGCCTGATCGGCGTCATCACGGCGATCCCACAGACGATAGGTCATCGTCGGCGAGTCCAGGGGCGGCGCCCGGCCCGCCCGGCCCAAGGACGACGGCGGACCAGGCCCGACCACCCAGCGCGGCGCCCTTGTCCACGGCACGCCGGGCAATCTCGGCGTCGGCGAGCCCCCCCCAGTCGGGCAGGCCCTCGAGCGAGGGGGCAGGTGGCCCCGTGGCCGTCGCCGCCACTGCAGCCCCCATCGGCGCCGCCGCCCTCCCTCCCGCCACGCCGAGGGTGCGCTGCCATGCTCCCACCTGCGCCAACAGAGCGTGGTTCTCCCGTTTGTAGCGCGCCACGCGGTTGGCGAGCTGCCCCGCCTTGCGCTCCGCCTCGGCCTCGCGGCGCTCGGCGGCCTCGAGCGCCGCCGCGGCGTCGTCGGCGACGGACCGGAGCGACTGCGCCCGCGACTTGGCGTCGGCGGCCCGCGCCTCGGCCGCCGCGGCCCGCGTCTCGGCCCCCTGGGCGCGCGCCTCGGCCGTCGCGGCCCTGGCCTCGGCGGCGTCCGCCCGTCGGCCCTCGGACGCTGCCGCGCCCTCAGCCGCCGCCCGGGCCCGCTTTGCCTCCGCCGCCGCGGAAGCCGCCGCGTCCCGCTCGGCGCTCAGCCGGTCGCGCTCCGCGTCGAGCGCCGCCTGCCGCGCCGCCAGGGCGTCCCGTTCCGACCGGATCGAGTCCAACTCGCGATTGGCCCGCTCGGCCCTCTCGATCGCCTCGGCCCCGGCCGCCTCGGCCGCCTCGGCCCGGTCGCCCCTCTTCGCGGCGTCGACGAGCCGCGCCGTCGTCCTCTCCAGCTCGGCCCGCAGGGTCCGATTTTCGAGATCTACCCGCTGCGCCCCGTCGCGCGCGGCCTCCAGGTCGCGCCGGGCTAGCCGCAGGCCCTCGTTGGAGGCCGCCGCCTCGACGGACGACGCGCGGGCCCCGTCCTCGGCCGCCGACCGGGCCGCCAGGCTCTCGGAGAGACGGAACTCGAGGGTGTCGATCCTCTCCTGCGCCTCGGACAGGCGCTGCTGCGTGATGGCGTGCAGCTCCTAAGAAGACGACGACGAATGGGGGGGGGTGGGGTGACGAGAGGGGAGGGGAGTCCGGGGCGACGGGGCGAGTCCGCCCCCTCTTTCTCTCGCCTGCTGGCTCCGCATCTCGAGGTCGCGCAGGCGCGTGCGAGCGATCAGGAAGTTTCGCTGCGGAGGCGGGGCGCAGGCTCCCGGGCGGCCGGGGGGTAGCCACGTCCCGGGGGGGCGGCGCCCGATGGTCCCGGGCGTCGTCGAGGCGGGGGGCCCCGGCGTCGAGGCTGATGCCGAGGGTCTCGCGTCTCCCGCCTCTTCCGGGGCCGTGGAACAGGGTACAGCGACGCCAGACTCTCCAGACCGCTGTTTTGCCTCGCAGGCTGCGCATTTCATCGCCCGAACCCTCGAGGGACGCGACGTAGAGGCGCTAACGTGGCCGGCGTCAGCAACGCCGGACGCAGCTGGCCTCGCTCCGCCGCAGTGGCAGTGCGGCAGCACCATCGCTCTTCCCTCGCGCTCGAGGAGAACGATCCGTTCACTCTCCGTCGCCCTCGATGCAGAGCGCAGTCGGGCGAGGTCGCCGACGACGAGAGGAGGAGTGGAATGGAAAGGGTGCAGTCGAGTCGACGTCCCACTCCCCTTCGGGGCCCTCTTCAATGTCCTTCGGCGCGAATACGGTTCACTGCTCAGCCGCATCGCGTATCGCGACGTGCAGCGTCGTCCGCGAACCCGACCGACCGGGCCATTTTCGTGCCCCACACCCGGCCGCTCTCTCCTGGACGCCTCTCCACGCCTCATCCCCCCTCATGGTGGTAAGCGCGGCGGCCCTCCGCCGCGCTGCGGCCCTCGGGCTCCGCCGGGTCCGTGCCGCCGCCGCCCCGCGCGCCGCTCCGTGCGGCGCCGCCGCCGCTCGGCCCCGCCTCGGGCCCCGCCCCTCGCCCCCCGTGCGCGGGCGCAAGGCGTCCACTTCAGCCGCCGCCCTCGCCGGCGGAGGTGGCCCCGACTCCGCCGGGGACCTCGAGGACCCCGCCGCCGGCCGCTCCGTCGTGTACGCCGCCTTTGCCGTTTACCGCAGCCGAGCCGCCCTCACCGCCAAGCCCATTCCCCCTGCCCTCGCCCCCGTCCCCACGGAGTGGGGCGGCGAGTCCTTTCGCGTCGCACGCCGCGGCGCCCTGCTGCTCGAGTTCGCCGAGGCGATGCAGGACGACGACGACGACGTTCAACCCTCGTGCGAGCCCTCGCCGTCGGGCGGCCCTCGGCAGTACGACTGGGGCGCCAAGGAGACCTTCGGCCTCAGCCCCGCCGAGCTGGGGGCGCTTGTGGAGCTACCGGCGGGGGAAGACGCGCGCTTCGTGCACGATCCACGCCTGGGGCAAGAGGGGGCGGGGGAGCGGATCAAGACGCTGACGGCGACGCCACTGGCGAGGGCGGGGGAGGGGGAGACGGACGGGGAGGGTCCGCGCCGGCTCCGTCCCTCCCGCCCCCGAAGGACCCCCCGCCCCGCGTCCCCAGACGGACCCCCCCGGGATGCTCCTCTCCCTCGCCGTGGGCCCCGCGGGCTCGCCCCCGGACACCCGCCGGTCCGTCGCCCTCAGCCGGGGCGACTGGGGTGCCCTTCGCGCCCTCTCCTCCTTCCTCATCCCGCGGCTCCTGGCCTTTGACGAGTGCTTCAAGTACGGACCGGTGATCGTCGAGGCGCCGGCGCCGGCGTCGGCGTCGGCGTCGGCGCCGGCGCCGGCGTCGGCGGCGCCGGCCGCCCCGCCCCCGCCCCGGCCTCTGCCGGTGTTCAGCCGCGACGATCCGGGCGGCGTCACGCTGGGGGGGGGGGGGGGGGGGGGGTAGCCGCCGTCGGGCGTCGAACAGGGGTAGCCGTCGTCGGGGGACCTCGGGGGGGAACCGTCGTCCCCGCGGAGCCGGGATCGGGCGGCGCAGTCGGGAGTCGACGCCGATCTAACCCTAACCCTAACTCTAACCCTAACCCTAACCCTAACCCTAGATCGCACGCAGTTGATTTTAACTATTCGTTTTGGTCGATAATTACTGCGCAACCTTCCGGCGGTATAGTGTAGTGGTCATCACCCTCGGTTCTGATCCGGGTAACATGGGTTCGAAACCTCGACTCGACGAGGCGCGCTTCCCATTACTGCCTCGCCCTTTTTTTTCACCGCCGCTGCCTCGCGGCGACAGGGACCGGTGATGGGGTCCACCACCCACAGTCGTCGAGTGGGACGCCACTGCTCTCGCTCGGGGTCGGGTTCGCTCGTTCAAAAGACAGCACGTGCCTTCCTGCCTCATGGCGTCGGTCCATCTACCGACCCAGGCCGTCGGGTTCTCCCGCCGGTTCTCCGGCCGACGCGAGCAGTCGAGCAACGATTTCGACGTACTCCGTCGTCACCCCCCCCCCCCCCCCCCCCCCCCCCCCCCCCCCCCCCCCCCCCCCCGCGTCGTGGTGAGACCGCCCACGGCGGCACGGAGCCGCTTGGACCGGATGGCGGCCACCGGGGCGCCCTCTTCTCCCGAGGCGCGGGCCGCCGCCGTGGCGTAAACGTCGATCCGTCGCTGGAGGGGCTCGGGCCGCGTCCGCGTCCGGCCGCCGCGTCCGTCGTGCCCCCAAGCGGCGAGCGCCGGCGCCAGCACCTCGGCCGTCTTCTCGGGAGTCCATCCGGCGACGCGCTCGAGAAGGTCGGCGGCGGCGTCGGCGTCGGGGGCCCCGAACGTCAGGGTGTCCACGGCGTCGTCGACCTCGGGCTCGCGGTAGGCCCGACGGACATCGGCCGAGGGGAACGACGCGGGGAGCTCCCAGCTCCGCCGGGTCTTGCGGTGGCGCCGCCGGAAGTCGGCGCTGGGGTCGTCGACGGGGGCGTCGTCTCCGTCGTCCCCGGCCGACCGCACCCAGGCGGCAAAGGCGGCCAGGCCGTCGGCCCCGTCGGGGCCCGGCGGGAAGGCCCGCAGCGCCTCCGTCGCCGTGACGATGCCCACGCCCCGCAGGCCCTCGGTGTAGTCGCTGCCGAGCAACAGGGCCAGGTCGATCAGTCGATCTCTGGACAGCCCGAGACTCGATTCCACCACCTCGGCGCGGTAGGATTCGGGCCGGGTGCTCGCCGCGCCGCCCCCCGTGTGCTCGCCGAAGAGGCGCCTCAGGACGCGGCGGGCGCCAAAGAGAAGGGCGTCGACGTCGTCGGTGGCGACGGCGTCCACCAGGCCGGCGGCCTCGAGGGAGGCGCACTGGGCCTCGGCCTCCGAGGGGGCGACGATAAAGGGCAGGCCAAGGGCCCGAAGTAGATGAAAGACGTCGACGAGCCGGTCGACGCCGGGCGCGGCCACGGCGGCGGCGCGGGCGCGGGCGCGCTCGGCCAGGGCCGATCGCTCCGCCTCGGCGGCGGCGTCGGCCTCGGCCGCGAGACGGCGCTCCCGTCCTTCCTCGGCGGCGGTCCCGGCCTCGTCCACCGCCACGAAGGCCTCGAGGGCCGCGGCGTTCTCCGAGAGAGCGCGGGGCGGCGACGGCGTCCGCGCGACGGCGGCGGCGTCCTCGTCGTCGTCCGACGGGTGGGGAGCGGCACCGGCACCGGCACCGGCGGCGAGGCCGAGGGCCGTAGCCGCGGTCGGCGGCGGCGGCGATACCGTCACCGGCGGGGCGGGAGCCGCCGCAGCCCCGGTCGCGGCCGGCTCGGGCTCCGACTCGGCGGACGGGGACGGCGACCCTTCCGCGGGGAGACCTCCGACCGGCCTCGGGCCGGCCCCGGCCGCCGCCGCCGCCGCAGCCGCCGACGCCGCCGCACGGGCCGGGGGCGGCGATCGTCCGTCGGCGAGCTCCGCGGGGCCGCCAGACGTCTCGACGGGCCTCTCCGGCTCCGGCCTCTCCGACGCTTGGCCGGCAATCCCGAAGCCCCCGCCCTCCTTGTCCTCCCCTCCCCCCCCCGCCGACGACGAGGGCGAGAGTTCCACGACGGCAGGGGCGGCGGCGCCCTCCCTCCCAACCCCCTCGGAAGCGCCCTGCCCCTCTTCCTCGTCCTTGTTCTCCCCATTGCTCCACTCGAGAGGCGGCAGACGTTCTCGACCCTCGTCGGTGGTCACAACCCCGTCGACGCCACCGCCACTGACGTCGCCGTCGCTCCACTCGAGCGCCCCCGCCCCCGTCCCCCCATCCGCGACCCCCTCGTGCGCCGAGGGGGTCACCGACGGCGTGGGCGGTGTTCCCGAAACGGAGGGCGGCGTCTCCTCCTCCCCCTCCCCCTCCTTCCCCTCCCCCTCCTTCCCATCCCCCTCCTTCCCCTCCCCCTCCT
>Ga0181573_10000921_pt1 | contig 30223 bp, 24 predicted proteins | sample 101ome_25_FD_148643 | JGI IMG/M metagenome (GOLD analysis project Ga0181573, IMG submission 148643) | Coastal salt marsh microbial communities from the Groves Creek Marsh, Skidaway Island, Georgia - 101409BT metaG (spades assembly) | ecosystem: Environmental > Aquatic > Marine > Intertidal zone...
GTACAGTTGATCTGCGGCGAGCGGGGTGTGGGTGTGAGTGTGGGTGTGAGTGTCAGCGCATGCGAGCGCTCGCCATCAGAGTCGCAGAGTCGACGGTGGTAGACCGACGGGTCGCTACGCTCCCCGCCGTTCGTGCACCCCACCCCCTCCAGACAAAAACAAAGCACCAACACCATCAACACCATCAACACCATCGACACCATCAACACCATCAACACCATCAACACCATCAACACCATCAACACCATCAACAACAAGAACAAACCTGCTGACACGTAAACTGCACGACCACGACGGGACTGTCGTCCAGCATCTTGAGGTCGACCAGCTCCACCTCGGACGTATCCAGGAGCGTGGGGTCCGGCACCAGCCCCTGCTCCTTCTGGTGCTTGATGATGCCCGTCAGTCGCTCCACCATCTCCGGACTGCCGTACTCGTTGATCACCTGCTCGTCCCCGGACAGGTACGCCCGGATCAAGATCGGCACGTCCTCCTTCAGCCCCCGCAGGAACGCCACCATGTCAAACCCGGGGTGCCTCTGCTGGATCAGCTTGGACGCCATCTGCGCCTCCGACTCTTGCACCAGGAACGAGTCGTCGATGGCGTCCTGGATGCGGTGCACCAGCGGCGAGTCGGACGTCTCCCACTTCTCGTGCATGTCCTGGATGTTGGCGTTCACCTTCCGGAACAGCGGGTTCGTCTTCAGAATGTTGCTGAAGAACTCGGCGTTGCCCGACGACGCAGCTTGGGCGGGCAGCACCGACAGCGCCGAGGAGCCGCTCGTCTCCACGTCGGACTTTTTGGGCGACGGGCCCCTGATGATGCCCGGCAGCGTCGACTGCTGCTTCTCCGGTAGCAGCGCATTGATCATCTCCTGCAGGAACGACGGCTGAGACGATGTGGACGCCGCCTGTGTGGAAAATTTGTTGCCAATCGAGCTCGCGAATGGGATGCAGACGGTCGCCACGGTCGACGTCGACGCCTGTCCCGCAGACCGCGACGACGAGCCTGCCAGAGACAGGAGCCGGCGAACGAGCGCCTGCGCCGACGATGATTGCCGCATGATTGGTTTCGTTTTTTTTGACGTGCCAGCTGGCATCTGCAGATCCCTGCTGTCGGCCGGCCCTCCAGCTCGCTCACGTTCGCTCTCTCGCGCTGCGCTCGTTCTCCAGGGCTGGTCGTGCAACGTGGATGGGAGCAAGCTGCCGCTCGGTCCCAACGTTGAGTTCAAGCTGATCGAATACGGCGTCGCGGAGTTCGACGAGACGCTCGCGCGTGCGGCAGGCGGGTACGAGGCCGACGAGACGCTCGCGGCGATCCACTCCGAGTTCGAGCAGCGCAAACATGAGTTAATAGACGCTAGTGTTAGTATTTGAGACTGTTTGGCTTGTCGACGTGGGCGACCGATTGCCTGTCCGATCGATGACGGTAATAACTCAGTTGCTGTAGATGTCGCTCAGGTCCATCTGGACCAAGTTCTGTTGCCCCACTCCATCTTCTTCCCTCCCGACCCTGTCAAAGACCGAGAGCCTACAGCTCATCGGCAAATCCGAAGGATACACCAGTGTCGGCTTCTTCCCCTTCTCCCCGTTCTTCGTCCACTTCTTGAGCTTCTTTTCGTACTTCTTGACGGCACCTTTAAGGAGAGCTCTGCACTCCGCCCTGTCGTACGTCCCGTATTCGGATCCGCCGAGCTGCGTGTTCGTAACCGTGCCGCCAGTCACCATCGCCGGCGGTCCGCCGCCGACAGTTCCCGTGACCAACAGCCGACGCGTGCCTCCCGCAGCCGCCTGGTCGACCTCAAAGAGTTCCCCCGAAGGACTCACCTCGAAGCGATCACCGCTCGTGGTGTAGATCGTCGCTCCAGACTCTGGCTCGCCGATCGCGACCGTCTGGACCGTGTAGATTTTGGTCGACGAGAAATCGTCGTTCGGCAAGATGAGGCGGTCGAGCCCAACGGCCATGTCCAGTCCTCCCGGTCCCAACAGCGAGCTGAAGTTGCCCGACATCTGCTTGGCACTGCCGACGCTCATCGGTTCCAGGGTATCCTTCGAAAGCAAGACGTCGTTGTCGTCCTTGATCTGCTGCTGCATATCGACGATGGCCCAGACGCAGCCCACGAGGGCAGCGACAGCCAGGAGCATCATGATGGACATGAAAATCAAGAGCCGACGGAACAGCCGTTGGTTCGCAACCGCGGCTTGCTCGCTCTTGACCAGGCCGACGAGCTCATCGACAGACAGGACACCGTCTCCGTTCGCATCCGCCTCTCCGATGCGGGATTTCAAGGTGTCCGTCAACGTCTGGCGAACGAGCGAGTAACGAGGCACGTGTGAGAGCGTGAGCGCGTCGGTTTCAGCGTCGGAGCACGTGCCTCCGAACGAAGAAGAGCGTCCACGGAGATGCCATCTGCACCGCCTTTGCTCGTCGAGTCCGACATCGAGACTATTCAGATAAAAAACAGAAGAAATAAAGACCAATTCTGTGTCGCGACCAGGGCGATTGAGTTGTGGAAGTGCGCTACAAGTATTTGACGTCATGACGGGAAGCTCCAGTCGAGCGCTCCACGGATACGCTAGCGTATCCGATACGCTCGGAGTTTTACTCGACGATCCGTACGTCCACGCCCTCTTGCGCAAACACCTCGAGCAGCGCCGCCTCGTATCGCCGCTTGACGTCCTCGATCGCGTGCTCGTACGAATCATCCTTTCCCCCTCCACCTCCAGTCCACTTGTCGACGGGCACGGGCCGGCCCGTCACCACCCGCAGCGGACAGCTGTGCGGCAGCAGGCCCCACGGCAGGAAGAACCCTCGGCCGACGGCGATCGGCACCGTGAATCCGAGCGTGCGCTCGATGCGCTGCTGTATCGAACGCACGAGCTTCCAGTCGTTCCACGTCGAGTACGCGTCCGTCTCGCCAAACCCGACCACCGGGACGAGGTTGCATCCAGTCTCCAGGGCCACCTTGGCGAAGCCCCGGCGCCGGCGGAGCACGAGATGGTACGTGCCCTGTTTGGACAGCAGGCTCTCGCTGCCGCCGCCCACGACCAGGGCCACGCTCTCGTTTCGACGCAGCAGCCCGACCAGCGCCCTCTTGGCGCAAGAGCACACCCCGTGTGCCAGCAGAAACTCGCGAAGGAAGGGCGCGAAAAAGTTGACGTTGAGCGTGACGAGTCTGGGTGGCTTGCGCAGCCGGTCGTCCATGCCGAGCGCATTGCACCCGAACGCGAGCCACGAACCGAACGCCAGCACGCCGTGCGGGTGGTACAAGAAAAGGTTTGGCTTTTCTTCGTGCTCGCCGCTACCATTGCTGCCGAGCATCACCAGCTCGGTGGACCAAAAGTAGGACCGCATGTGCGTCCACACGGAGAGGTTGCGGCAGGAAGGCGTCCATCCGGTGTTCCGGGCGTCGTAATCGACCAGGAGAACGTAGGCCAGCCAGGCGACGACCGGCGGGACCACGAGCGACGGGTGGTGGTAGGCGCCGACGAGGAGAATGGCCCACACCCAGGTGAAGGAGCCGAACGTAAAGCAATAGAACGAAACTGCCAGCTTTGACCGAAGCGACGGTGACGACCGTCGTGTCATTCTCCCTTTCCGCCCAACGTCGACGGCGGCGTCGGTGCTGTCGATCGCGACTTGGTCGGCCGGCGCACCGCGGTGGCTGCGGTCCTCGGGTTGGGCCGGGGCGACGGGTCCTCCTCGGGGTTTGTTCTCTCCGCTCGCGAGTGAGAGAAGTCGACGCGCGTACGACACAATCCACGGCGCGATCCAGCCCTTGGGCCTTTCTCAGAACGGACTAGATGATCCGAACGTTACAGGACAATTCATTTGCTCGACGCGAGAACCCGAATGTGTGCACTGTACAGCGACACGTGGAAGGTGGAGGAGATGCAGATGGGTCGAGTCGTCGCAGAGACGTGCTCCCGCTCGTCTCCCATCGCCGGGCTCCTTCTCGTCTCCCATCGCCGTCACTGCCGCCGCCCCGTCACCCGGCGATCGTCCCTCGTCCCTCGTCCCTGGTCGTCGCCGCTCCTCCCGTGACGTCCCCCAGATGGTTCCCACGGCTATCCCCTATCCTCGCCACCCTCGCCACGCCGCACAATCAATTCATACAGTCGTTCGTCCGAGACAACTACATACTCTCAGACGACAATGGGCGGCCTGTCGACGCAAATGGCCCGCATGTTCCGTTCCGAAACGACATGTCGGAATCCATGTCGGATTTCCATTCCGACTCTCTCGCCGCATTTCGCTCGTCGCGTCTCCATCGCGCATGCATCACGATACCATACCATTGTCTGCGCTGCGGCAGAGGAGCCAAAGCCCAAGAGGGGGCGTAAAAAGAAAGCCGCGAGCAAGCCAGCGAAGGCGGAGGGCGCCGACCTGAAAAAGCTGCACGAGGAGCTGATGCAGCAGATCGCGGACAGGAAGAGGGCGCAAGCAGAGCTGTCGGGTATGCTGAACGTCGACAGAGATGCGGCCCCGGCGATGCCGAAGAGACCCGTCGCCCCGCCGACGGCAAAGGCCGCGCCCGCTCCAGCCGCCCCGCCGGCGCCAGTCGCGCCCGTGCCCACCCCCGCCCCCGCCCCGCCGCCCGAGGAGCCGCAAGAGACGGAGACGGACAGGGACCTGCTCAACATCGTCTTTGTGGCGTCCGAGTGCGCGCCTTGGTCCAAGACGGGCGGACTCGGTGACGTCGTCGGGGCGCTGCCGAAGTTTCTGGCGCAGCGAGGCCACCGCGTGATGGTGGTGGCGCCGAGGTACAAGTGTTACGACGACGCGTGGGAGACGGGCGTCAGGCACAGGGTGCACGTCATGGGACAGGACCACGAGTACGGCTACCATCACGCTTCTATAGACGGCGTTGACTTTGTGTTCGTCGACCACGGACAGTACCTGTCGGTTGGCGACGACATCTACGGCGGCAGCAGGCAAGACATCCAGTTCCGGTGCGCGTTGCTGTGCAAGGCGGCGCTCGAGGCGCCCAAGGTCGTGCCATGCGACGGCTCCGTCTACGGGGACGACTCGCTGGTGTTTGTGGCCAACGATTGGCACACGGCGCTCCTCCCGGTCTACCTCAACGCGCACTATCGGGATCACGGACAGATGGGCTTCGCCAGGGCGGTGTTTGTCATCCATAACATCGCCCATCAGGGGCGCGCGCCCATGGACGAGCTGAGCGGGTTCGAGATCCCGGACAACTACAGGGAGCTGTTCCGCTTGTACGACCCAATCGGCGGCGAGCACATGAACATCATGAAGGCGGGCTTGGACCAGGCGCATCGCGTTGTGGCGGTGAGCAACGGTTATGCGTGGGAGTGCCAGACGCAGGAGGGAGGATGGGGACTGGACGGCGTCATCAGGGAGAACAACTGGAAGCTGCGAGGCGTGGTCAACGGGATTGACATCAACGACTGGAACCCGGCCGTCGACGTCCACCTGGAGTCGGACGGCTACCAGAAGTACAGTCCGTCCAACTTCAAGGAGGGCAAGGCTGCGTGCAAGGCGGCCTTGCAGCGGGAACTGGGACTCCCGGTCGACCCCAACGTGCCCCTCCTCGGGTTCATCGGGCGCCTCGACTACCAGAAGGGCGTTGACCTGATTGCCGACATTTACCCGTGGTTAATGTCGGAGAACGTGCAGTTGGTGCTCTTGGGATCCGGACGAGAGGACCTGGAGAGCATGATGCGGGACATGGAGAACCAGAACGGCAACTGCAAGGCGTGGGTCGGGTTCTCGGTGCGCACAGCGCACCGCATCACGGCGGCAGCGGATATTCTCCTGATGCCATCGAGGTTCGAGCCGTGTGGCCTGAACCAGCTGTACGCGATGGAATACGGGACCGTTCCCGTCGTCCACGCCGTCGGCGGGCTCCGGGACACGGTCACGCCGTTCAACCCGTACGAGAACTCGGGAACGGGTTGGACGTTCGAGTGCGCCGACTCGGGCGCGTTCCAGCGCGCGCTCGGCGACGCTCTTTACACGTACAGGGAGCATCGCGGAAGCTTCGAGGGGCTGCAGGAGAGGGGCATGGCGTGCGACCTGTCGTGGGAGAAGGCGGCCGCCGAGTACGAACAAATTTTGATCGAAGCCAAGTACCAGTGGTGAGTTTAATCTGAGCTATAGCTACGTGCTGTTTTTAACTAGTTTGTCGTTGTTGTTGTCGTGCTGCCGGGAGACGCCCGTGTCGTCGGGGGTCACGAGGGGCGGTCGGCAGCTGACGGTTGTACGATAAGCGTGATGAACAGCGAGGTATTTTTTTACACGAAATAGCATCCACCGGGCTCCCATTGGCATTAAGTTCGTATCTTCTTGCCAATTCCAGCGAGCGGACGGGCAGATTATGCCGCGGTTCGTGCCTACGCACCGACCCACCGAAACTTCGATTCGAAACCCCAGGCGGCTCGTTCCCAGTATGCGCTACAGCGCACCCCACCCTTTGGAGGAGAGCCCCGACGACGCGAGTTGTTTCAGTGCTCCATACGTAGGGTCGTCGAGCACCAGTCGGTCTGCTCGTCGTGGTGAGCAGCAACCTCAGGAGCAACCTCAGGACGACGGCGGAGCCACCTGTTACATGTGCTTTGAAGATGGTCAGGAAGAGCGACTGATCCACTCTCCGTGTACATGCTGGGGAATCGTCCACGAGTCGTGCCTCCGGCGTTGGCTGGAAGCGGAAGGAAAAGGACCGCCGTATAAGTGCAGCATGTGCAAGGACACCCTGGAGCTTAAACTCGACTCGCGGCCCAATCGACTCTTCATTCCAGGGCTCGGCTCGTCAGCAAGAAGAGGTAAGGACTTTGTCCCACCGAGCTGCGCTAACGAAACGGGTCCGCCAGAGGTAGATCAGAGGGAGCGGGACAGGGAGTATCTGCTGACCCTGGCTCGTCTTGCCCACGAGCAAGCAGACCAGGACCGACGAGCACGACAGCAGGAACGTGAGCGAGAGCGAGAGCGGGAACGTGAGCGAGAGCGGGAACGTGAGCGAGAGCGAGAGCGGGAACGACAGCGACAGCGACAGCGAGAACGACAGCGACAGCGACAGCGGGAACGGCAGCCGGAACCGGTGCCGTACACCATGCCAGCGCCGCCATGGGTTCCGCCTCCGCAGCAACAGGCGTCCCACAGCGGTTCCCACACAGTCAATATGGGGACGTACCCTCCGCCGCGCACGGACTGTCCAGCCGAGTGCTACAACTGGGATGCGAAGAAGAAGAAACAAGCGGTGTGGGGAGGGGTCTTGACCGGCGCTGTCATTGTCGGCCTGGTTTGGCTGTTCTAAGTGCAACGAACGGGGAAGTCACCCCACCAGCGACTTGTTTTGCTTTGACTTGACATACGTTAGCATGTTGACCTACTCAGTATAACATTGGTTCCGTTCCGACGTAGCGTGCCGAGCGAAACGCACTGGCGCGCTCGATTTTCGTCCACCTTCTGTCGGAAATTTTCTGTCCCGTTTTATCGCATACGCTGCCGTTCGACATCCCGGTATAGACGCCTGTTATCCGAACTTCATCCCGAGAACAGCGGTACTGGAAACGAAGGCCTGGTCGTTGTCGGTTCGGCATCAACATGAAGGCCCAGCCCCCCTCCAACGGTCCCGTGATGGCCGAGTGGACGCGAGGCACGTCGGGGGTGCAGTCGGGCATGTCCATCGGGTTCAAAGCCGACCCCGCCGAAGCGCAGGACGGGGCGGCAAACACGGCGGCAGCTCAGATGAACGGCACTGCTGGTGAAGGACAGCCAACAGCAAACGGTCTCGCGAAAAGCGAAGTGACCCGACCAAATGGCGCGATCGATGCCAACGATGCGAACGATGCGAACGATGCGAACGATGCAAGGAACAGAATGAACGCACCGAACGCGAAGGACGGTTTGGGAAAGCCAGCGCTCCCGCCGGCCAACACGAATCACAACGCCAACGACGGGCCGACATCACAATATGCGACGCTGATGGTAAGTGGAGATGATCACCCCAACCAGGAGAACAAGGGCGAGGAAGGCACGGTCGTGGCGAGGAAGGCGATGAGCAGCGCCAACGGCCCCGACTCGATGTCGGCAGTCTCCAAGGCCGGGCGCGAGTCGCACCAGGAGGTGGCCCCGGCGGTCCGAGACTCCATCAACCAGGTCAAACCGACCGAGTCGCTGTCTTCGGCGGCGGCGGGCGTGTTCCCTGGGTCGTATGCGGCGGCAATCGCCACGGCTGCCTCGCTCGTATCGCAGAATGAGAACACGGAACGGGCCGCCATGATGCATCAGAACAAGTCTCTCTCCAGCGAAATGCCCATCAATACGAACGAGGCGCTCAACGTGCTGACCAATATCCCGAGCCCCGCCAACTACCCGCCCCTCGGGGCCGCCCCGGGGGGGACGGCCTCCCAGAACCAGGCGAACGCCAGGTCGCCGAGGTTTGCCGATTGGGCCGGAGCCAGCGTCGGTGCGGGAGCGGCTGGGGGGATGGGCGTTGGCGTCGGGATAAGCATCGGTGTCGGCATGGTGGGGGCCGGGGCAAGCGTCGGTGCGGGGGCGATTGGCTCGGCAGGAGCCGCTGCAATGGGCATGTCGCACGGCGCCCCCGGACCGAGACCCTCGCGTATGGGACAGATCCAGGCGCAGCATCAGATGCAGAACAGCAGCAACAGCGGGAACCACCAGCAGCGGATCTCGATTCCGCCGAAGAAGAGCTTCTCGTCGGCAAAGAAGCACCCGATGCGGCCCCCGCCCAACGCGGCGGCGGCCATCGCGCGGATGAACGCGGCAGTTCCGACGGGAAGTAGCTCGAGACCCGGCGGAATCAACATCCAGCTGGACCAGTTTGCCCACCCGGACGCTGACGATGCGGTGTCGGCGGTGCAGCCAGGGGCCGGCGAGTTCCTGGAGGTCGCGTGCGACGCGGTGAGCAAAGCCAGCGGCGATAACGAGGCTCACAGCGGCGACAATAAAGATGAGCTGGTCGGGTGCACGGAGAGTCACGCCGCCGGGCCAGCAGCCGCAGTGGGACGGCCGCCGAGGAGTGCGCCCGCTGCGACGCCCGAGGAGACGGGCGTCGTGAGGCGCGTGACGAGGAGCATGGCCAGAGGCGCCAAGCGACCCAAGCAATGACAATGATACATGCGGTTTCTTTCTTGATTGACCTGACAAAGATGATATCACACAACGGTTGGGCACGTGGACGCGCGTCCGACGCGCAAATCCCTTGTTTTTCTCTCCCTCCGAGGACGCGCGCGCCCATTTCTTCCGTCTGTGTGAGCGCCGTACTTCGACCTGTTACGTTACGTTACACACGCCCATGAGCGCGAATCCGCCCGCTCCGCCTTCGGCGGTCGTCTCGTCTCCGCCCGATCCCTCTCGTTCCCTGAGACATGTCGACTCCGCCCGGATCTTCCAGGAAAGCTGGCACGTGTACCGAACGGTGCTCGAGAACAACGAGCTGGCGCACCTGACGACCATCGACAGCATTGCACGAGACCTGGCCGTGGTCGGCTCCTGTTCCACGCGCCTGCTGGACCTCGGCTGCGGGGACGGCGCGATCGTCTCCGCTGTGTTCGATAAGCTCAAGGCCCAGTCGAGCGATGTCAGGCTCGAAAAGTACACGGGCGTGGACGCGTCACGGGCCGCCCTCGATCTGAATACCGTCGACGCAGGCTGCCGCGACCTGATCGAGGCGGAACTTCAAAGTTTCCTCGCGACGACGAGCGACCGCTGCTCGCACGATGTCGTCCTCGCGAACCTGATCCTCCACCACTTTGATCCCGAGGGGAAGCGAAGAATCGTTCGACAGATCTCCGATAGGCTCGTCGACGGGGGCACGTTCTACTACGGGGACGTGTACGCGCTAGAGGGCGAGGACCGCGACGCCATGCTTCGTCGGTGGAAGCCGCGGATAGACGAGTTCAAGGGTTTGACTCCTGACGAGGTGGCGTCTGTCTGGGAGCACATTGCCGAGAAGGACTTTCCGAGCACCGTCCGCTTCATGGCGGAGGCGATGCAGCAGGCTGGGTTGCACGTCGAGGTGCTGTTCACCGACGAGTTCTACGTGACTTTACTGAAGGGAACCAAGACGACCGAGACGACCGAGACGACCGAGACTACCGAGACGACCATTTAACAGAACATTGTCTTGAGGCTGAAGAACGTTTGCTGGGCCTTGTGCTCGAGCGCCGTGAGGTTCTTTGCGGAATCTCGGCTGGCCTGGATGCGGGCTGTCACCTCGGCAGACGCGCCCCCTGAACCGCCCGCGTTTCCGCCCTTCCCGTACCGTTCGCGAGATCCGACCAGGCTCGGAGGCAGAGACATGTCGCTCTGCAACGGGACGATGGCGGCCCCGAGCCGGTCCTCGATGTCCCGCAGCAGCACCTTCTCGTCGATCCACGCAGCGTGTCCGCCCTTCGTCGTCGACACGTGCTCTTTCGTCGGATTGAGCCACGGTTTGAGCCCTTTTTTCCTGCAAAACCATACCTTCTCCGGGACGGCGGAGACGAGCGAGATGCACAGCCCGGGCGTCTCGGCGCGGCCGACGCGCCCAGACCGGTGCACGTAGTCCTCGCATTTGTCGGGCAGCGTCATGTTGATGACGAAAGGCAGACCAGAAACGTCAATACCCCGCGCTGCGACGTCGGTCGCGATCAAGAAACGAACGTCCTCCGACTTGAAGGCGTCGAGCGCGGCGCGCCGTTCGTCCATCGACTTGGCGCCGGCCAGAATCGCGCAGCTGTAGCGCGTCGACCGCTTGCGCTTCTCCGAAGACGTCGCCATGATATCATTCGCGTCGAGCTTGTCGAGCTTGTCGAGCTCGCGGAGAAACGTCTCGAGGTTCTCGCAGTCAAAGTTGGTCCTGCAAAAGATGAGCGCCCGGTCAATCTCCAGCCCCTGCAGCACGCGCTGCAGCAGCCGCGGCTTGAGCACCTTGACGGCATGAGACCACGCATCGTCTCCCGAAGACGTCGGGTCAAGCGGTGGGTCCACCTCGTGGACGCGATCCGTGCACACGGCCGGCGTCGACTGCAGCCACGTCCGGTCCTCCTGCGGGTTGACCAGCACCAGCGTGTGGTCCACCGCATCGGGCAGCGCGTTCATCCCCTTCATATCGATAAACGCCGCATTTTGACACAATTCGTTCGCCAATCGCATCACGTGCGGCGAGTGCAGCGTGGCCGAGAAGAGCAGCGTCTGCAGCCTGTTGACCCCCGTCCCCGCCGTGCCCAACTGCCGGAAGATGTTCAGGATCACGTCCCGATGCCCGGCCTCCAGCAGCGCGTCTGCTTCGTCCAACACGAAAAACTTCACTCCCGACACGTCCATCTTGTTCTGATTGACGATGTCGTTAATCCGCCCCGGGGTGCCCACCACGATCGCCGAGCCGGCGCTGATCTCCCTCGCCTGCTGGTTCGCCGACTCCCCGCCGATCAACAGCGACACGCGCACGCTCGGCTCTGTCATTTTGCTCGCAAAAGTCTCCATCACGTCCTTCGTCTGCTGCGCCAGGTCCCGCACCGGCTCGAGCACGATGGCCACGGGCAGCTTGGGGTCGCTCGGGTCGCTCGGTGGGTTCCCCGCCCGCAGCTCGGTCGCGACGGCACCCAGCGCCACCTGGCCGCTGCTCTTCCCTCCCAAGAACCGCAGATCGGCTTCCTCAAACGCCACCCGCACCTGCGCATTCTTCAGCGTCACCGCTGGGCACAGCATCTTCACCTTCTTCCCGACCGCAAACGCCACACCCAAGTCCACACCGTTCTTCGTGAACCCTACCTCCCGCCGCGCCACATCCACCCAACACCCAATCACGTCCCCCATCCCGAACCTCTCCCCGTAGTCCTCAAACTTCCTACAGTGGCTCTTCTTCCCCGTCCCACCGTACCCAAAGCTCTCGTGATCCGTGCCCAGCTCCAACGACCCCGCCTTCGTCGTCCACCCCACCCGACACAGCCCTTCGTCTTCCACCACGACCTCGTAATACACCGTGCCAGGCCGACCCGAGGGGTCCGACCGACACGACCCACCAGCCAGCGAGACGCCCTTGGTCCCACGCACCCCGCCCCACGCCGCATCCGACCGCGCCTGGCACTGCATCCCGTCCTCCGACACGGCCACGACCGAGCTCCGATCCGCCGCCTTCCGACTCAGCACCAACCGCTCGTCCGGGCAGTCAGCCCCCGCCCCGGCCCCGGCCGCTCCCCCGACGACGCCCTCGTCCTCCCCGGGCCCGCGCCGCAGACGTTCATGCACAATCTGAACAACCGGAAGGGAGAACGCTCCCGTCTTCCCCGACCCAGTCTCGGCCGCGGCCATCACGTCGCCCCCGCCGAGAATCAGAGGCACGACCTCGGCCTGGATATCCGTCGGGAGGCTCCACCCCAGCTCTTCGCATGCTGTGATCAGCTCTGGACAAATACCGACTTCCTCAAACGCAGCCATTGGACGCTCTACCGTTCACGAGAGACGAGAAACCCGAGCAGAAAGACTGAGCATCATGCACAATTCACGGGCCGTCGTCGTTGTCTCTCTCTCTCTCTCTCTCTCTCCCGTCGTGTGTATTGTTGCAGTGTATACCTACATTCACTCGAGGGATGATTTGCGGCAACTGGCGATCGCGTGCTCCACTTTGTCCACCGGCGCCTTGGCGAAAAAGCTGGCCGGGTACACGCTACTGCCCCATCTGGGGTGCAAGAGCACGCTGCAACAGCCCGCGTTGGCCGTCTTATACCCCAGCAACGTCACCATCGCCTGCACCTCCCCGTATACCGTGTTCCCCTCTTTGTGCACCTGGCGAGCGAGCAAACGAACGAGTCAGGGCAAAGGGCGCGCCCACGTCGGTCGAGATCAATACCCACCATCGGCAGGCCCGAACACGGGTCGATATAGTCCGCCCAGTATCCCTGTGCTATGAGAGACTCGCATGCCGCCTTGGCGAGGCGCTGGAACCGGATGAGTAGTCTGTCCTTTTCTTGCGCCGCAGCGTCGCCCCATTCAACCAGGTCGACGGCAGATTTCTGACAGGTCGGGATGACCAGGAGCTCCTCGATGGACGTCGTCGGGAAGATTGCCTGGACCTCGTCGCGGTGGGTGCGGGGGATGGTGTGGATCGAGTACTCAAAGTCTGGTAGCTCGGGACCCAGGCTGGTCACGTCGACGAGCACGGTCGTCGAGGACGGCGACATTCCGGCGTTCGGGGGTTCCGAGCGTGCGCTGCGCGTCTGTCTGTCCGTCGATCTATGGCCGTCAATATCGTAGTCGGGTTTGGACGAGAATTTGACCGCTGCGAAGAGTTCTTCCCTTCCGAATTCGGCAGCGAAGGCGCGAAACGAAAAACGTTCGAGGGTTTCACATTCGTTATTCATGGCGTCGCCGCCGCCAGACAGCGGGGCGCTTGCGCTGTACTCTGAGAAGAATGCGGCGTACGCGGCCCTGTCCACGGAGCAGCGCATTGCGCTGCTCCAAGAGTCGAGGCTCCAAGCACAGACTGAGGAGGAGCGCTTGAAGCGGCAGGAGGAGGCGGAGGCGCTGGAGGCCAAGTTGCGGCATATCATTGAGGAGGTGCCTGATCGTGAGTATAATCGGAAGGGGTCGATGGCGGGGGCGAACTCGAGGACGTTCGACCAGTATCGGAGTGCCAAGCGGCGGGAGGAGGCACGGGTGGCGGCGATGGAGGAGGCGGAGCGGAAGAAGGAGGCCAAGAGGAAGTTTGAGGAGGAGGTTGGGGGGAAGAATGCTGCCGAGGCGAAGAAGACTGAGAAGCGGCGGTACGTGTTGACGTCGACCGACGTGCGGTCCGATGTGCGGTGCTCGGGTTTTCTTTTCTGTCCATGGTCGCTCGGCTCTCTCACTCGCGTTTTGCGCTATGACTGTTTTCCAGGGCGAAGAGGGAGAAGGAAAAGGCAAGGCGGAAAACGAAACAACTCGGTGCGGCGGGGGAGCCGGCGAACAAGGAGCAGGGCAAGGACGAGGACGAGGTGCCCGTGCAACCAGATATCGACTAACTGTGAGAATTCGACGCCGTGCATCATTCTTTCGATTACACAGCAACTACACAACCGACCGTCCAGCGACTTACAGCGTCCTAAACGTGTCCTGGATCCTCCTGAGCTTCTCCTCGTCCTGTTGGAACAGCTTGGTCGGGCTCTTGACAAACAGCGCAAAGACCTTTCCGTAGTTCACCGTCACCGTGATCAGGTACGTCACGTCCGGGCTGTCGATCTGGATGTCGTAGTACGGCTCGTTGTTGAACTCCCGAGTCCCGTTTGTCCTCCCCGTCTCCATTGCGATGGCGTCCTGCAGGTCGTAGTCCGCTCCCGCGAATCCCTGCACCGTGGTCTCTATGTCAGTCAGCTTGAAGCTCTTGTTATCCTCTCCGGCGCGGCCAAAGGTCACCACGGTGATGGTCTGGTTCTTGTTTCTCGGGTTGCTGACCCTGCAGTCGATGCCCTGCGTGCCCTTCTCCACCTTGTTGGGGACGGCGGGCTTCCACCCGGAGGGATACTCGAACGTATACTTGGCGTCCTCCTCGGCGTTTCCGCCGTATCCCCCGTACGAGGTCGGCGGGCTGGCCGAGCCGTAGAATGTCTCAAAGCCGGGGGCAGCGTCTGCGAGGGACGGGCGCGGGGCGGCCACGTCCGACGAGGCGGCCAGGACGGAGGCGCCCAGAGCCAGCAGCGCGGCGCGGCGAGTGCTCGTGGCAGCGGTCGCGCTGCTGTTGGTCGCTGGTGTGGACGTGGTGTCGTCGCGCTGGCACCGGACGCGGTGATGGATTCGAGACGAGGGATTCTGCGTTCTCGCCGCGGCCTGCAGGGATCCGAGGGCCCGTGCGGATGCACAGAACGTAATCGTCATTGTGATGATGATGATAGAGACGGACGAGAGTACAACGACGACGACGACGACGACGCGATAAAGATGTCTGTCTCGGGGGGCGATCGCGATTTCGTGCGAGTCTCCGTCTCGGAGAGCCTCTGTGGGACGGACGAACACAAAACTGCCTTACACGGCCTGATCGAAAAACTGCACGACACACGCTCTCTCACCTACCCCCGGGCCGACTAACCCTCGACCTTGTGTGGCTTGACCACACCCTTGACCTTGGCCCGCAGCCGCTGCTCGATCGAACTGCTCGGCCCCTGCACCTGATTGAAGTGCTCCTCGCTCGTGTACCTCTCCTCCAGCCCCAGGATATCCTGGAACGCCCTCCAACTCACCATATCCTCCCAGCTGTGCTGACTCGTCCCCGTGGCCGCCAACCCCCCATACACCTCGACCAGCGCCCTCGTCGCCGCATAGAGCGACGACAGCGGGTAGCACGCCACGTGGAACCCCATATCTTGCAGCTGGGCCGTACTACAGATCGGCGTCACCCCACCCTCCACCATATTGGCCACCCGAAGCCCCGTCGTGTTCTCCCCCACGATACGCAGCTCGTCCACACTCCGAAGCCCGCCCACCACGTGCGCGTCTGCCCCCGCCTGACAATACAAGTTCGCCCGCAGAATCGCATCCTCCAGACCATGCTTCGCCGAAGCACTTCGCGCATCCGTACGCGCTATTAAGAAAAAGTCCGCATCCCCAATGGCCTCGCGCGCCGCCGCAATCTTGCTCACAAACTCCTCCGCAGGCACCATGGAACGAGCCCCGTGACCCATCCGCTTCCCGGCCTGATCCTCAATAATACACCCACGAGCGCCACACTGCAACAGCGACTTAACCGTACGCTGCACGTTGAGCACGCCACCCCCGCCGCTCTCGATATCCGCAATCACCGGAAACGTCGGCACACTGTTACAGATCTGTGTCGTACGGCGCACCATCTCCGGCGCCGTCAGCAGACCCAAATCCGGCTCCCCCAGCTGCGTGGCCGATACGGCCGCGCCAGAAACCAGCGCAGCCTGATGCCCCGCCTGCTGCAGGATCTTGGCAGACAGCGCGTCGTAACACCCTGATGATTGATCGTTTTATCGATGAGCGTGCGTGCGTGAGTGAATGGATGGATAGATCGCCCGCGGTGGGTCGCGAGTCGCGACTTCGGCCACGGTCACGTGGTGCTCGGTCGCTCCGCCCGCCCGTTATCCAGAGCTCATCGGCACTCCGCCCTAATCTGACGCCGTGGATTCCAGACAGACAACACCTCCCCGCCCCTGCCATCACCACCCGCACTGCATACACACGTACCAGGAATCGTAATCGCGCCAAAGTAGTCCACCAACTTGTGCACGGTCGTGTTGTTCCGGCGTCCGTTCAACTCCGACACGGCCCGAATCACGTGCCCAGAACGCGGGGTCTTCCCGCGCACGCCCCGCGTCGGGCGTGGAAGACGGCAGTGAAGCGTAGTCGCTGTCGGTACGTGCAAGAGGCTCATGATGCTCGAAAATTCTTCTGAGCGCCGGATCCGGGGCGCTCAGAAGAATTTTCGCCCCTCGCTCCGCTCTTCTCGCCAATACCATACGCACACGACCCGGAGCAGCGACGACGACGACGCATAGACGATGGCGACGCATCAGCATGGCGCCATCGCCGCGACCGACGCACACACGCTGTCTGGAGAGAAAGAGACGTTCGATTTGGCTGCCGGCCACGAGCTTCGAATCGAGCTGGACCATACGACGCAGGTGGCGGTGACGGTGCATGCCGGGGATGCGGAGGTGTTTGGGACGCCGTTGGGGGTGGGTGGTCGGACGCTGGTGGTGGGTCCGCAGAAGGTGGCAGTGTACACGATGGGGGGCGCTCGGGTGGAGGTTCAGGGTTCGCCCGAGGTGATGTATGTGGGCGAGGAGACGCCGATGCGTCAGTATATAAACGTACATGATGTGCTGCAGGCGCAGCGGGATGCATGTGGGCGAGGGGAGGCTGGGGCGGACGGGGCGTTGGTGGCGCCGCCAAAGGTGATGCTGGTGGGGCCGACGGACTCTGGCAAGTCGACGATATGCAAGGTGTTGGCGAATTACGCTGTGCGGTGCGGGTCGTCGCCATTGTTTGTGGACTTGGATGTGGGGCAAGGGTCGTTGACGGTTCCGGGGTGCGTGTCGGCGTGTGCGGTGGAGCATCCGGTGGACGTGGAGGACGCCGTGTTTCCTGGGGAGCCGCCGGTGGTGTTCTACGTGGGGAGCGCGTCGCCGTCGGAGAATGCTGATCTGTATAGGCATTGCGTGGAGCGGCTGGCGGGGGTGGTGGAGGAGCGGGAGAGGCGGGACGCGGTGGCGGGGTCGAGCGGGATCCTCGTGAACACGATGGGGTGGGTGGAGGGGCTGGGGTACGAGCTGTTGCTGCACGCGGCCGAGGTGCTCAAGGTGAATACGGTCGTGGTCATCGGGCAGGATAGGCTGCATGCGCAGATGAAGAAGCGGCTCGGGAGCGGGAGCGGGAGCGGGAAGGTTGCGGTTGTCAAGGTGGCCAAGTCGGACGGGGTGGTGCTGCGGTCGAAGGAGCAGCGGCAGGAGGCGCGGCAGCGACGGGTCGAGGAGTATTTTTACGGGCTGCGGAAGGATTTGATGCCGGTGTCGCAGACGGCGAAGATCGAGAACTTGGAGGTGTACAGGGTGGGGGGTGGCCCAAAGGCGCCGAGGTCGGCGTTGCCCATCGGGGCCACGAGCGTGTCAGACCCGCTCAAGATCTCCAAGGTAGGCGACTTCCGGGACATTCTGAATTGCATGGTGGCCATCAGCCACGCGAGTTCTCCGGAGGAGCTGCTGAACGCGAACGTCGCAGGGTTCATTTACGTGCAGGACGTGGACGTGGAGAAGGGCACGGTGACGTACCTGAGTCCGCGGGACGGGGCGCTGCCGAGCACGTTGATGCTGGCCGGGACGTATAGGACGTACTTTGACTGACGTAGACGAACGTTTTACTCGACTTTACTGGCCAAAGACTCGAATGTAATCGACTTCCATTGTGTTGGGACTGAGGGTCTTGCTGTCCGAGTCGCCGGGATACTTGCCGCCGATGGCCAGGTTGACGATGAGGTAGAAGGGCATGTCGAACGGCGAGTTGGGGCCACCTGAGACGAACGAGAGAACGAGGAGAGGGGCAGCGCGAGCGTGAGCGAGCGTGAGCAATGGGATGCATGCCGCGCAACGAACTGTAATCATACCACGCACCGTTCAGACTCTTGCTGTACCACCCGTTCGGGTCGATGGCCTTGCTCTTGTCGCTAAACGCCAGCTCGCCGTCCATGTACATATTAATCTGCGTCGGGGTCCAATCCATGGTTACCACCGTGAAGTCGTCGCTGAACGACCCGCCCCCCGGCCGCCGCTCGTATGTGTTGAACCGCTCAGAGTACTTTGGCCAGGGACCACCGTAATGAAGCGCCATATTGTTCCGGATGAAGTTGTTCTTCATCTCGTACACGTCAATCTCTCCCGAAGACGCCCACACCCCGTACCGCAGATCGATCGGCAGCATCCAGTACGCAGCCCACGTCCCCGTCGTCGGCTGGGGCGCCTTGATCCGCGCCTCGATCCGCACGTTATTCCACTGCTTCCCGTCTTTCGTCTTCATCCCCCCAAAGAACCCAGCTTTCCCCTTTGTATTAATCCTCCCACTCGTATAATTGAACGTGTACCCGTCCTGCAGCACCGTCGGCTCCCGGATCGCCGTGATCTTCAGCGTCCCGTCGCTCACCCGCACATTGCTCGGCGAATCCGTATAATACTGCTCCTCCCGGTTCCCCCACTGCCACAATCCCTCCGCCGCCCCATATCCGTACTGGTAATTCCACCACCGCAGGTCCAACGAGTCCCCGTTGAACTCGTCCCACCACAGCGCCGTGTACCCCGGCGGCACCCGGAACGGCGGATTCGCCATCACCGGCAGCGTCCCATCCTTATCGCTCGCATTCTCTTCGATATCAGCAATCACATCCGGCGTCAACGACGCAGCAGCCCCCTCCCCGGGCCTACTCGGCGGAGCCCCGGGCGGCGTCGGCACAGCCACCCCACTCGACGAACTCGACTCTGGAGACCCGTTCTCCGTCATAATCACCGCGATTGCTATGACCGCAGCCACCACACACACGGCCAACGTGGACCAGATGAGCACCTTGAATCGACTCCAGCACGACGGCCGATAGTCCGTCTCCTCGCCAGCGTATATCTTGAACGAAGAGAGCTTGACGGTGGCGAAATCGTCCTCGCCAAACCCGTCTTTCACGACTTTGGGGGATGGGGTCGACGAGGGCGGCTGCTCGGGATTGGCATTGTATGTTTGCGGAGCTCGAGGCACCCGGATGTTTGGAGGCGGTTGGGAGGCCATCGCCAAGAACGGTCTTGAATCTAGAATTCGGTTGGTCTATTCAAACGCGTTCGGTCAGGTCTCTCGTGTAGGCCAGGTCTCACGCACGCACACACGCTCTCTCCCGTAGAATGACGTAGACACGGGTATGGATGGGAGATAAACTTGTCGGAGAGAGAGGGGAGATAAATTTTGTGTGAGTTGGTGGCGCGCGCGAGATGCCGCGGCCGAGAGCGCTACTAGACCTGGGCCTGGGTGGTGGTGGTTGTCGTTGTTGTTGTTATCATCATCAGTCACGTCTCTCCATAGACCCCCCATCGGCGCGACGCCATTGATCACCGGACCGGTATGACGACGGCAGAGCCGAATTTTGAACGTGATGATGACCCTAGCTCATGCCCGTTTCTCAGCACGATGACGGAGGTTGAGGCCGCTGGCGTGCGTGAGCTGGCGGAACAAGTCAAGGAGGATGTGGAGGTGCGTGGATCGTACCGTGTTCGGGATGCCACAGGCCGGGATTCCGTTTCTGGCTCTCGCCGATGCGACCCTGTCAAGCTTCTCGCTGCTCGATCGCCTCGATCGCCTCGATCGCCTCGATCGCCTCGATCGCCTCGATCGCGCATTCGTCCACCGACCCAATCTCACCCTATCTATCCATCCTCCCACCCACCGTCCAGTCCTACGCGCCGCACGCCTTGTTCTGTACGACTGGCACGTACCTCCGGTACCTCCGGGCCCGGTCTCATAACGTGCACAAGGCCGCGCGGATGCTGCGTGATACGCTCGCGTGGCGTGCTTCGTACAAGCCGCATCTGATTACCTGGTCGGAGATCGAGTCGGAGGTGAAGCTGAAGAAGGTCACGATCTTGGACGAGCCCGACAGGGACGGGCGGCCGGTGGTGTTTATGCGACCTCGGAACGAAAAGCAGGGGGCGGATAACGAGTTGAAGCTGAAGTACGTGGTGTATGTCATGGAGAACGCGAGTCGGATTGCGGACGCGAGTAGTCCGGACGGGAAGATGGCGTGGCTGTTGGACTACGTGGGGTACACGAGGCACAACCAGCCGCCGTGGAAGGTGAGTCTGAGCACGCTGAGTATCGTGCAGAACCATTACCCCGAGCGGTTGGGGCGGGCTGTGAACTTCAAGCCGCCGCTGTTGTTTGAGATCTTTTGGAAGGCCATCAGGCCGTTTGTGGACCCGGTGACGAGGGACAAGTTGGTCTTTCTGAGTGGGAAGGACGTGGAGGGCGGGGCGCTGCAGGAGGAGATGGGCAAGTACTTTGCGCTCGAGGCGCTGGATGATATGTTGGGCGGGGTGCTCGAGGAGCAGGGGATGATTCCCGTGGAGAGCTACGAGAAGCGGATGCTGCAGGCGGACGCCGCCCTGGCGGAGGCGCTGGAAGGGTTGCGGGTGGGAGAGTGAGAGAACTTTGTATCGAAGAAACTCTTCGCAGCTGTTGTTGTTGTTCATTTCATGCAGTGAACCATACCTGAGACGTACCCGAAGCGCGCATGCGGGGTTAGGACACACGGAGAGAGAGGGAGCTGAGGGAATCGCGCTGCGAATCGCGCTGCATGAACACCGGTCGGTACGTCCCCTGGGCGTCGTGGGACGAGTGGCTCCACACGTACCGCTGCCTGTACCCGCACAGTGGCGAGGACGGGTCGGAAGGTGCTTCGAGGCGTGCGTCGAAAAGGCGCATCGTCCAGGCGCTGGACACGATCGATGCCTGGAGGCTTCGCGGGCGGGTGCCCATGGCGGTCGAGGCGACGGGGACGTTGAAGCGACTCGAGCTCTTGGACGACGCCGAGGAAGAGGGAGAGAAGGATACGGATACGGATACGGATAAGGGTAAGGACACGAACAAGAACAAGAACGCAGACGTGCAGTCGTTGCGGCTGCAGTATTCGCTGGCGATCGTGCGGTTTGTCAACGGGGTGGCAGACGCGGGGCAGAAGGGGCGTGTTGCGGCGAGTGTGGCGAGTCTGGCGCACCAAGCGGGTCTATCCCGGTTGCTGGTGGATATACGACACGAATCGACGCATAACGAGTTGCCGACGCTGCGGGTGTTGCGGCTGGGGGCGAGGCAGGCGCTCGAGTGGCTGCGGCACCGGTATTGGGAGGCCCAACGGGTCGGCGTGGCGAGAGGGCGGTCAAAGGTGACGCGTGTGGTTGGCGCGTACGTGGGGAGCCTGATGATGGCGGAGGAACACGCGTGGAAGAGCGAGGGCGAAAAGAAGGACGGGGGAGCGGGGAGAGACACGGGGAGCGGAGGGATTGGGGGGAGCGGGGCCGGGCCACGTGGCAAGCGGAAGAAGCCGGACGGCAGAGACGGCGATGAGGAGGATGCCGAGAACGCGTATATGCCGAGGAAGGAGAAGAAGCGTCGGCACGCGCTGTTGAACGAGCTGCGGGGTCTGGTGCCCGTGGGCGGGGAAGCCGTGCTGGCGCGGGGGGTCCTGCAGTCGGCCGTCGAGTACTCGGGTCCGGAAAAGGCAAAGGTTTCCGTCTGTGGGCGGGTAATCGAGCAGCTCTGCGAGGTGTGGCCGGATCTCGCCGCATCCGTGGTGGTGGCGTGGCTGGACGACGCGTTTGCTCGGTGCAATCGTTCGTCTTCGATGGCGACGATGGCGACTTTGGAGACGGTAGGGGACGGGGGTGGCGGGCAGGGACATCGACCAGCGCAAGGGGTCTGTTGGTATCTTGGGGCGCGCTCCATACTTTCAGACGCGTCCATTGTCTCGGCCGTGGAGAGCTGCATTCGTCGGCACTGCGAGGCGCTGTACGACACGCATTCAAATGCGTACGTCGAGGTCAAGGCGGACGCAGCTTTGCAAGCCGCGGTGACCAGCCTTCGAGACACGCTGGAGGATGCCATGTCCTCCGCTTCCTCTGCGGTGTCCACTGCCGGCGTCCAGACCTTTATCGCGGCGTTCCTCCCGGCGACGCGGCTTCCGGTCAGCAGCGAGGGACTGGAGGACATGCGCGGGTTCGTGGACACGTGGCTCGGAACGAGCACCAAGAGAGCGGCGGGATCCTCGAACGGGACGATGAAACCGGCAAAGCCGAACACGTCGGGATGGAGCCTCGTCGAGGAGGCCGAGTGGCGACCGTGCGCCATCGGGATGTTGCCCAGCGACCACCTCGTGAACGGCGCGTTGCCGCACATGCCGTGCTTTCCATCTCGGGGTAGTGATGGGTTCGGGTCGGACGACGCGACCGACGACCTGACGATTGACGCGCTGGAGGCCGGCGCGGACGAACCCTCGGCGGCGACGGTTCCGGGCCTCGGAACCGAGACGAGCGGCGCGGGTGGCCCTTCCGACGACGACGAAGACGACGGGGAAGGTGACGGCCTGCTGCCCCCGCCCGATTTTCTCTAGTTTCTCTCTAGAGGACCTCGAATCGCAGCGAGCAACAGAGTAAAACCCAGTTATACCGTAATATACCGTGAGTGGTAGTAGAACCTCGACGACCCGTGTCGCCGCATATAGCAGTCCAGAGAGTCCAAAATCCAGCGGCCTCTCGTCGGTGAGCAATTCAGGAAATCGAGCAGACGTTCTCAACGCGGCCACGTCCATACACGCAGCACAACCATGTCCGTCGGGAAACAAGTGATTCGGGCAACGCCGATGTTCAAGTCGGGCGGCATGAGCGACAAAGTCTCGGCCACCAAGGAAATCGTCCTGGGACTGGCCCTGGGCATCGCGGCAGGTCTGGGCTGGCAGACGTACCACTGGAAGGAGAACGAGCGCTGGGACGCCATCATGGGTAAGAAGTAGAGGTCGAGCGAAAGGAAGAAGGAGAGGTTGTGGAGAGGTGGTGGAGAGGGCGGAGCGAAGTGTGTCGGCGGGACGGTGGAGGAGAGGCGTCGATGGCCAGCGATGCCGAGGGCGTTGAGCTTTCGAGCTCGGAGGCAGTCAGCGACGTCGCTTACCTACCTACCTACCTACCTACCTGTAAAAATCGGCTTCATATATAGTGCCGCCTCAACGTCGAGAGAGCAGACGTTGGGCAGAGATGCTGCTGATGAAGAATAGAGGAGATCGTCGTCGCCGATCTCCTCGTTTTCAATTTATTCGTCGCCGTCATTGCGTACACAAACACGAGGAAATCGCACATTGCACACTGACGTGACGCCGCGGCACGAATGAGCGACGCCAAGAGACAGAAGACCGAGGCAGAGAAGGCAGCCTTCATGGCCGTCTTCGACAAGCTGGTAGACTTTCTCGTGAACGACCCGCTCCTGGGCGACGACCAGCCGGAGCAGTCCAAGCAGTGGATGAAGCGGATGCTGGACTACAACGTGCCGCACGGGAAGCTGAACCGGGGCATGGCGGTGCTGGACGCCATGCTGTCGCTCGACGAGGGCAAGGGCGCCTGTGATGACGCCATGAAAAACTCGGCGCGCATGCTGGGCTGGTGCATCGAGTTCCTGCAGGCCTACTTCCTCGTCGCCGATGACATCATGGACCACTCGATCACGCGCCGCGGGCAGCCGTGCTGGTACAAGCAGCCGGACATCGGCCTCATCGCCATCAACGACGGCATCATCCTCGAATCGTGCATCTACAGGATCCTCAAGACGCACTTCAACGCCGACCTGGCCAAGTACGTCCATCTCACCGACCTGTTCCACGAAGTCACGCACCAGACGGCACACGGACAGCTCCTCGACACCACCACCGCCCCCATCGGCACCGTCGACCTCTCCCGGTACACCAAAGAGAGGTACATGCGTATTGTGACCTACAAGACGGCGTTCTATACCTTCTACCTGCCGATCGCGTGCGGCCTGTGCCTGTACGGCATCCCGAGGGACAACGAGGCCTACCAGATCGCGGAGGACATCTGCATGACCATGGGCCAGTACTTCCAGATCCAGGACGATTACCTGGATTGCTTCGGAGATCCGGAGACCATCGGAAAGATCGGAACGGACATCGAGGACAACAAGTGCTCGTGGCTGGTGGTGCAGGCCATGGAGAGGGCCTCGGCCGACCAGAAGAAGGTCATCGAGGAGAACTACGGCAAGACGGACGCCGAGTGCGTGAATAAGGTCAAGGCGCTCTACAGGGAGCTCAAGCTCGACGAGCTCTTCAAGGCATACGAGACGGAGAGCTACGACGAGATGGTGAAGAAGATCGAGGGCCAGTCGGTCGTGCCCAAGGGCGTGTTCATGCCCCTGCTCGCCAAGATCTACAAGAGGACCAAGTGAGGGGAGGCATATGATGCTGCTTGTTGGGATTGGAAAACATGTAACGGGCTGACGTGACCCTTGGTCGCGACCCCGATGGCCATTGGGGTCGCGATCCAGGACGATCATTGATGAACACTCTCGTCCCGGCACCGCATTCCCAAATCCTTGGCAACTATGCAGACTATCGTTGGATCCAAGAACACTGGTACGTCGTCGCGCGACCTCCCCCCTCGGCCGCTCCGTGTTGCCCATTCTGTGTTGCCAGAAATGTTGCTGCTGAAAAAGTCGACCCAGTTAGCCACTCGACCGGCACACTGGCCCCCCCGGATCCGTGCCGTATTGGATTTCATTCCTAACCCACTGCGACGTCGCGACGGGGTCTCATTCTCCGGTTTTTCGTCGTCGTCGTCGAAGATAACTCGGGGCTGCCCCTGGTCGGTCGGGCGACGGAGCTGCCCTCTTTTCTCGTCGCCCCGTCCCTCTCACCACGTAACGACGTACCACCAACGCAGTGTCCGCCCGACTTTCGTCGGTGTCCGCCAACAGGGGACAGCGCGTCGCGACGGCCCGGGCCCCGGCCCCGGCCGCCCGCCGCAGCCACCTGGCGACCCGCGCGGCCGTCGAGGTCACCGAGGAGGCCAAGACGGCGTCGTCCACTCCCAGCGAGAAGACCATCTACGACATGTCCAAGACGGTCCTCGGGATCATTCTCGGCGGAGGCGCCGGCTCCCGCCTCTACCCGCTCACCAAGAAGCGTGCCAAGCCGGCCGTGCCGCTGGGCGCCAACTACCGCCTCATCGACATCCCGGTCTCCAACTGCATCAACTCCGGAGTCAACAAGATCTACTGCCTGACGCAGTTCAACTCTGCCTCCCTCAACCGCCACCTGTCGCAGGCGTACAACGCCAGCGTGGGCGGGTACACCAACAGGGGATTCGTCGAGGTCCTCGCCGCCTCCCAGACCACCTCCAGCACTGAGTGGTTCCAGGGAACCGCCGACGCCGTCCGCCAGTACCTGTGGCTCTTCGAGGAGGCCTGCAGGGACGGCATCGAGGACTTCTTGATCTTGTCCGGCGATCACCTGTACAGGATGGACTACTCCCAGTTCGTCCTGGCCCATCGCCAGGCCGGCGCCGACATCACCGTTGCCGCTCTCCCGTGCAAGGAGAAGGAGGCCGAGGCCTTCGGACTGATGAAGATCGACGACACCGGAAAGATCATCGAGTTTGCGGAGAAGCCCAAGGGCGACGCCCTCAAGGCCATGCAGGTCGACACCACCGTCCTCGGACTCAGCGCCGACCAGGCCAAGGAGAAGCCATACATTGCTTCCATGGGTATCTACGTCTGCAAGGCGTCCGCCCTGAACGAGCTCCTCGGAAAGCACTTCCAGTCCGAGCACGACTTTGGAAACGACATCATCCCGGGAGCCAAGAACATGGGCATGCGCGTGCAGGCCCACCTGTACGACGGCTACTGGGAGGATATCGGTACCGTCAAGGCCTTCTACGACGCCAACCTGGCGCTCACCGACACGCCCAACCCGGCCTTCTCCTTCTACGACAAGGACGCCCCGATCTACACCATGTCCCGCTTCCTGCCGCCCTCCAAGATCCTCGACGCCGAGGTCGAGAGGTCCATCATCGGCGACGGATGCACCGTCGACGCTGGATCCAAGATCATCCACTCGGTCGTCGGACTCAGGTCCAAGATCGGCAAGAACTGCGAGATTGTCGACTCGCTCCTCATGGGTGCCGACTACTACGAGCAGGCCGGCGAGTGCGAGGTCTGGTCCGAGTGCTTGCCGATCGGCGTCGGCTCTGGAACCGTCATCAAGGGTGCCATTGTCGACAAGAACGCCAGGATCGGAAGGCAGTGCCGCATCATCAACGTCGACAACGTGCAGGAGGCCATGCGGGAAGACGAGGGCTACGTCATCAGGGACGGCGTCATCGTCATCACCAAGGACGCCAGCATCCCGGACGGTACCGTCATCTAACTGCCATCTACCTGTCTCGGCATCGAGTCGTCGAGTCATACCCTCGACAACGATGACCTGCGTCCTACGAATGACGAAGAAGAACCTTTTTGGTAGGTAGAAAGAAGACAACCGTATCGTAGAAGAATGTTTCAGACGGCCCAGATTTTGTTCAGTCCAAGTTCCATTGTGTTATGCAGTATTACACTCCATCCATCTCTCGTCTTCTTGTTCCTCCCTCATCGTCGTCGTCGTTAGTTAGTTGCCCACCGCGGCGTTCATCGCCGAGTACACCTCGACGCCCACCTGCGCCGCCGCGATCTCGTAATCGTCGCCCTTGGCCTGCACGCTCGCCAGCTTGCTCGTGTACTCCGCCAATCCCGCCTTGATGGCCTCCGGGTCCAGGTCATCCAACGGCACCGCCTCCACCGCGCACACGTCTGCCGTTGAATCCTCGTGCACAAAGGCAAACCCACCGCTCACAAAGTACTTCTCCACCGTCTTGTCCAGCTCCTTATGCACCGTCACCAGACCCGGGCGCAGCTCTGCCACCGTCGGCACGTGCCCCGGCATCACGCCAAAGTCTCCCGTCACCGCCGGCATCAGCACCAAGTCCACCTGCTCGCCCCGGAACACCGTATCGTGCGGCATGAAAAAGTTGAACTTGAGCTTGTCCGGGGTGCCTTCCTGCGAGCCCGACTCGTCCTTCTGGACGAAGTTCGACGGGAACTCGGGCGGGGCCAGCGTCCCTCCCAGCGGCTCGAACTTTTTGACAAATTCCTGGACGTGATCGCCGAACACGAGCGCGTGTGAGGGACGGACTGGGGAGAAATTGCCGCGACCATGAACGGGGCATCGGCGAGCTTCGGCGTACCTCTTTCTGCTCCGCGCTCTGATCCTTGCTCGCTTCCTCCGCCATCCGGATGCAAGACGTCGTGAGACCGCGCTCGGCGCGCCTGACTGCGGACAGACCGCTCAGCGTAGCGCGACGGAGCGACATCGTGTATAAAGCGGTTTTTGGTCTGGCCAGACTCCAGACCTCCAGACTAACTTCATCGTTTCTCGTCGTACGCCGTCGTCTGTTGCGTTCATTTGCGTCGCTCTTGGAAGGGTGGTACTGCGTATTGCGCGATACTGTCGGCGTGTGCGATCGGGAGTGACGACAGACGCGGGAAAGCTGCCACGAATGAGCTCGAGAAGCCGATCACCAGCGACGCTCGCGTGGCTCCTCTTCTTCCTGGTCGCCGCGTCGGCCGCCGCGTCGGCCGCCGCGCTCGCGGCGACCGCGGACGAGGGGGATGCGATCGATCCGAGCTCGGCGATCGACCACCACCGCAGCGACGACGCGCGCAGCCGATCGGACGACCTGTACAAGCGGGCGATGGCGCTGCGGTTCGTGACGGAGGACAACACGGACGATCCGTTGGCGGGTAGTTCGGTGATGACGAAGAACAATGAGGACCTGAAGCGGTCCGTCCACGAGCTGTACGCGGCGGCGGGCGTGCTGCACCTGTCGATGAACACGTCGTCCAGTCCCAACGCCACGTACCACACGGCGGACGACGTGGAGGTGCGATGGCGCCACGGTGAGATTCAACACATCGAAGCAGTACGGGAGCTGGTGTACGCCTTCCGAAGCGGGACGGGGACGCCCGTCAACCCGGCCATCTCGCAAAAGCTGGTGCGGGAGCTGGCGGACGCCGGGGTGGCCGAGTTCCAGTGCGACATGGCGACGATGTACTCGATGGGCATGGAGCCCGTTGCGCAGAACAGGGACAATCTGATGTTCGTGCTCCGGGAGCCAGACCTGGACCGGGCCATGCTCCACTACTCGTTCGCGGCCAAGGCGCAGGACCCGGTCGCGCAGATGGCGCTCGGATTCAGGCACATGCACGGCATCGGCGTCGAGAAGAGCTGCCACGCGGCCGCCCTCTACTATGAGCCGGTCGCGCTCGGCGTCGTCTCCTCGGCCCAGGCCGACGGGGGGCTGCCGGCGGAGAGCGGGAACCGCCTGCTCGACAGGCGGGCCACCGACGGCCTCAAGCCGGTTCCCACGGAGGAGCAGGAGATGTTGCACTACAAATGGTTCGCTGAGAACGGACATGCCGAGGCGGCAAAGGCCGTGGCGCACCTGCTGACGCACGGCGTGGAGCAGAACCTCGGGGCGGCCCTCGAGTACCTCATGCAGGCGGCCGAGATGGGCGACGCCGACGCGATGGCGCACATCGGACACGCGTATGCGAACGGAATCGCCGTCGCGCAGAGCAACGCGACGGCCAAGAGCTGGTTCGTCAAGGCCGCGGAGAAGGGCCACCCGAGCGGGCTGTTCGGCCTCGGCGTCATGCACCTCAACGGCCAGGGCGTCCACGTCGACCACGAGGCGGCCGCGCGCTTTTTCAAGCAGGCCATCGCCGTGGACAGGGAGTGGGCCGGGCGGTCGGACGCGCTGTTTTACGCGGGTACGTGTTTTTTTCCGCCGGCGGTCGACGAGTGCGTGGGTCCCTGCCCCGGCCCCGCGCGACCCAGCCGGTCCCGAAATTCGTTTCTGCCCGAACGCTGCTGTGCCCGAGTGGTTAAGGGGGTGGACTTGAATTTGGTCCCGGCTTCGAATCCGACGCCTGGCGATCCACTGACGAGAGTCGCGCAGGTTCAAATCCTGTCGGCAGCGTTTTGCTCGTTTTGCTCACCGTTTCGCCCGCTGCCCTCGTTCATTTTGCAGGATTTATGTCCTTGATGGGCTGGGGCATGCCGAAGGACGTCCCGATGGCCCTCCAGTGGCTGGACCGGGCGTCCCGTGGCGGCCACCTCCTCGCCTCGTACGACCTGGCCGGGCTTTTGCTGACCAGGGGCGACAACTGCGAGCGGGCGGTCAAGCTGCTCAAGTCGGTGGCGGAGCGCGGGTGGGGGTCGATCTCGGAGGGGGCCGCCGACTTTGAGGCCGGCGACTACGGCTGGGCACTGTACAACTACCTGCGCGCCGCGGACGTGGGCGTGGAGATCGCACAGCACAACGCCGCGTGGATGATTAGCAACGGATACGGCTACACGGGCGAGGGCGCGGCGGATCTGGCCGCGCGCATGTACAAGTGGTCGGCCGTGCAGGGCAACGCCAACGCGCTCGTCCCGCTCGGCGACGCCTACTGGTACGGTCGGGGCATGGACGCCGACCTGAAGCGGGCCGGCGAGATGTACAAGTCGGCCTCGCAGCTGCGCATCGCGCGGGGGGCTTTCAACCTTGGCTACATGCACGAGCACGGCCTCGGCTTGCCCAAAGACCTGTGCGATGTTGAGACCACCACGCTTGTTTTCGCTCGATGAATCGCTCCTTATGACGTTCTGACGTTCTGATTTTCTGACGCTCCGACGACGCCCTACCTCGCAGGCAACTGGCCAAGCAGTACTACGAACAGTCGATGACGGGCCCAGGCTACCTGCCGGGCGCCATCGCCGTGTCCTGGCTGCGCGTGCACCAGATATGGGACAACAACAAAGGCAGACTGCCCAGATCGATCGTATCGCTCGTTGACGACGCCCTGGTCGACTGGTACGGCGCGGAAGCCCAGCGGGGGACGACGGTGCACGACGCGGAGACCAGCGGCGAGGCTGCGAGCCTGCTCCCTGCCTCCCTCTCCCGCTTCCTGGACAGGGTCGACGACGCGGTCGATTCCACCATGCTCCTGTGGCTGACCGCGGTGGTGGCGGTGGTCGTGAGCAAGTTGTTGCTGGGCAGGCAACAGTTTCGCTAGTTTTTTGTTTGTTTCTTCCCTTTGTTGTTGTGATCTGAGAGACGTGGGCGAGTGGGGGCCGCCAGAGCACGAGCACCACCCACCATGC
>Ga0181573_10000923_pt1 | contig 30219 bp, 26 predicted proteins | sample 101ome_25_FD_148643 | JGI IMG/M metagenome (GOLD analysis project Ga0181573, IMG submission 148643) | Coastal salt marsh microbial communities from the Groves Creek Marsh, Skidaway Island, Georgia - 101409BT metaG (spades assembly) | ecosystem: Environmental > Aquatic > Marine > Intertidal zone...
GACTACTTCTCGACGGTGCGTGGTGTCGTTCTGTCGTTCTGTCGTTCTGTCGTTCTGTCGTTCTGTCGTTCTGTCGTTCTGTCGTGATCGTCATCTCACCCACGCACACGCACACGCTCACCCGTCCCCCCTCCCTCCCCCTCCTACTTCTCCTCCTCAGGAATGCAAGTACGCTCCGCACGCCGCGCGGGGCTTGGCCCGGGAATTCGTCAAGGACCTGGAAGCGGCTCGTCCGCGGGCAATCCTGGACCTCGTCAAGAGCGCCGACCGCCTCGAGCTCAAGGGGGAGACCAAAACCGAGCAGAAAAGGCCTGGAACGTGCACCATCTGCGGCTACCTGAGCTCCCAGGAGGTCTGCAAGGCGTGCCTGCTGCTCGAGGGGCTCAACAAGGGCATGCCCATGCTGGGGATTGCCAACGGCCGGCGGCGCCACCGGAGAAAGAATACCAGACAGGCCGAAGGCCCCGAAAAGCACGAGCGACCCCGGCTCGGGGTCGTGGAATGCGGCCAGGGCGGCTGCGGTCAGGGCGGCTGCGGCCAAGAGAAACAAACGCATCTATACGAGCAGAGCATGACCTCCATCGCCAAGCATCCCATGGGTAAAACTATTGTTTAAATGGTGGCGACAAGCGTATCATTTGGCCGCTTTCTCTTTCTCGGAACTGCCACGCTCGCCGAGGAGCCCGCCTGGCGCTTGCCATTTCCGGCTCAGTTGGTACAGGCCGGTGGCCGCCATGAACGCATTCACCGTGAGCAAGTTGTAATTCACCGGCACGATTTGTGTAGAAAACCTGGCCAATGGATGAAAAGTGAAATGAGAGTCAGACGGAGGGTGAGGGACGCCGAGTATTCGTCGGACGGCATATACACGGTACGAGCCACACGCACCGCATCCAGATCAGGCCAGTCGCCGTCACAGCCAGTTGCTGCGGCAAGCTCACGTCCTCTGCTGGCCGTTTGAAGTCCGCAATGTTCGCCAAACTGATGCACCATTTGAACGTCGGCGCCCAGAAGAAGATCGTCTTGGGGCCCGCCGGGTGGTTCCAGAACGCGGCAAGCTTGGACGCCATGGTCGCTCCCTCGCTGGGTCCCTCTCTCTCGCGCGCGCAAGTCTCCTTCTTGGCCACTCACGTCGCGCGCGCACGGGTCACGGTCGACGTCGACGTCGTCAGTCACAGCCGTGGGGTTCTCGGGTTCGTGTTCCTTCCTCCCCAACGTAGGAGAACTTGCTAGGGCACTGGCACTGCGTTCTTCAGTGCCGCCCACTCGCGCGTTCCGTGTACAATCAACGTCACCGAGTGATGGCGATGGTGATACGATGATACGATGATACGGAGGGTCGACGACGTCGTGGCGAAATGAATGGGGCTGGTTTTGGTTGTGATCCCAGGTCTCTCTCGTCACGAGAAGATGCTCGCCGGCCCCGCGCGGGGCCAATTCAAAAGTTACCACACTTGTGACCGACATTCACACGCCATTCTAACATGTCGTCGTAGTTGTCACCTTGAACCGAAGGATTGGCCTCTCGAGGGACGCCGGTGGGGACGATGACTCGACCGAATCCGGACGTTCGGAACCAACGCGGCGCCTCCTCGCCCGCCCCGTCCTCGCCCGCCCAGTCCTCGCCCGCCCAGCAACACCCCTCGCGGCCGTCTCCATTCCAGGTGACCCTCACGCATGACCTGCTCGAGTCCTATGTATACGTGGACGTGACGGAGGCCATCTCCACGACCTCTGCACTGCGGCGCGACGTCACGTGGCTCAAGCGGTTCCGTGAACGCTACCTGAACCCGCTCTACAGGGCCCTCGTCCGAGCTTCCGCGGTGTCTGTAGCATGCGCGCCGATCGCGTTGACGATTCCGGTTACGCAAATGCTGCTGGAGATGGACTACGAGGACTTTTGTCGGGAAGTCGTGGTCGTTGTACGGATTGATTGCGCTCGACCGCCATGCACGGATCCCCCCCACCCTTGTGACTCTCTCACTCTGACTCTCACTCTGACTCCGACTCTGACTCTCACTCTCACTCACTCCCTGCGCGCTTCGCTCGTTCGCTCGTTTGCCAGATGATCGGCACGTTGAACCAAGAGGTCAAGCTGGCGCGGATACAACACCGGTGTGTGCATAGGAAGGAGCAGGGCGCGGAGCAGTTGGTGCAGCAGCTGACGGTGGCGTTGCTCGTGAGCGGATATGCCGACTATGCGTCGAAAGTGATGGACGCCTTCATCAAGGAATGTTCGCGGGTGCACTGGGTCGAGCGGCAGGAGCTCGAGCTCGCGGCGTTCAGAGAAGGAGAAATTGGGTTCTCTCGGCACACGTCCAGGACGATCGCGAGCTACATCGCTCCGGCGGTGATCACGGCAGTTGACTATGGCGTGGCCGACCAGGTGGCGAGGGTGCAGAAGCGGATGGTCGACGACGGCCATTTCGATGTCGTGACAGAGCTCGTGACGTACATCGGTGCGCTTCCTGGTCGTTGTCTGGCCGCATCGAATCGTCCCTTCGCTCGCTAGCTCACTCTCTCTCTGTCTCTCGTGCTCTCGCTTGCAGCCGAAGACGCCGGTCGGCCGGACATTGTCGCGATGGGCACGCTCGAGCTCCTCCGCCGCTACGATGAGCACGGCATCCGGCTCGCTGCAGCGATCAGCGCCAAGAGTTTTGCGGAAACGCATCGCCGCCACCACGACGCGAGAGACCCCGACAGCGTGGTCCGGGCCATCGCGGCCGTCGCTTCCATCATGTTCCTCCGCTCGTCGGGCGAACAACGGAGCCGAGCTGCGAAGACGATCGCCATGGCGGCCACCAGAGGTATGTATTGAACTCGACCGACGTGCGCTTGCTCGTCATACTTCGCTCGTCGCTCGTCACACGGCGCTCGGCGCTCGGCGCGCGCCCTGACTCTCTACTAACTCACTCGCTCGTTCGCCAGGATGTACCTTGCACGCCAATCCGCTGAGCGTCGTCAAGGTCAGTTACTACATGAAGGCGAACGGCGGGGGGCACGCCGTCTCGATGGCAATGAACTACATGCGTGACGCACAAGCCATCTCCGGGATTCTGGTGACCAGCATGCGGTGGGGGTACGTGTGGCTGGTGGTCTGGCTCTTCGCCGACATGCTATTGAGCGGGTATTTCGGATCGATGATCTACTCGGCACGCGCACTGGGCACGTGGTGGTTGGCAGAGCGGACGTCGTGCCTTTCGCACGAGTTAGAGGGTCCGAGGTTACGGGAATGAGGGAATGAGGGAATGAGGGAATGAGGGAATGAGGGAATGAGGGAATGAGGGAATGAGGGAATGAGGGAATGAGGGAACATGGCGTCGGTGTCGGCGTGGCCTCTCCGGCCGGCGGGTGGGAACGTCCGGCCCATCGATTGGCGATTTTCCAGGTGCGTGGTGAATCAGGCGTGATTCATGTACGAACAGAGTTGAAACGAATTTCGTGTTTTCCGTTACTTGTTAGTACTTCATTCCGACGCCGGCCGAACGTTGGAACGTTGGAACGTGGGAACGTACGTACGGCCCCGCGTCTGCGGTTTTTGTATCCCGAATTCGCAGGAGAACATCGTTTCGGAAACGCGCGAGGAGAGGATGGTTGCACAGCCTCGCTGAGTGAATGGAGTCTATATCCCATATACGTGTCGGACGAGAGGGCGAGGAGGACAGGGGGCACTGGGCCGGTGAGTTGACTCTTTCACGGATCCGTGATACTCCGGAGTATCCCGCCTCTCACTATCACGCCTCCCATCCCATCTCTCGCGTTCTAGACGTTGCGCAGCCTGCCGTCGTGTGCCAGGGCCAGAGTCGGGGGGACGTCCACGCCCACGCCCACGCCCACGCACCGCCCGAAACGTTCATCCACCGTTCAAAGTCGCTGCCCGTCGACGGAGAGGAGCGGCAGGCCACGCTGCCTTCCCTCGAGACCGTGGGTGTGTTTGGAGGGCAGTATCAGAGTCATCGGGGCGGTCACGTGCCCCAGTACCGCCGTTCCACGCACGAGTGCGACGGGCGGAGCGACGTCGGGGGCGGGGATTTTGCGAGGAAAATCTCGCTCCTGTCGCGGGAAGTGAGCAACAATGGGGACTCGACAGGGCGGGAATGTGCCGTGCGGCAGCACAGCAGCGCGAGCGACAGCGATAGTAACAATAACGGATTTGGGCGCAGCTCGTTCGACATGCTGTTGTCCGACCTGGCCTCCATGGAGCTCGCGTCGAGCTCGGCGTCGGCCAGGAGGAGGAGCGAAGGAGACAGTTCGTTCGGTTCGTTCAGACCGCCGATGGGAGAGTTCAAGGTAACGAGCCGGGTGGGCGGGTTCGGGGACGGCTTTTCGCGGTACGGGGGCAGCGTGCACGGTGGGGCTTCGGCGGCAGACGTTCTTTCGAACAACCACCCGCCGGTGCTGTCGACAAACACCGGCTTCATCATCGACTCCAAGCCGGTGACATCGACGGGAGGGTCGAGAAAGTTCAGGGCGGGGCCGTCGGTGGGCGCGCATGCCAGCAAGCTCGTCGACGGCGGGGAGTCTGCGCGGACGAGAACAACGCGAACGGACGGGACGCTCTCGACGCCGCTGGACAAGTCGCAGCCGATGAACGTCCCGATGGCCGCCTTGGACGCGGATCTCCATGACACGTACGGCGCACACGACTGGGCGACGCCGGGAGGGAGTGCCGACTGGCGAAAGGCGGGAAACAAGGGGGGAAACAAGCAGCAGCAGAAGAAGAGCGACAGGGTCGTGAGCAAGTCGCCAACTTTGTCTCCGATCCGATCGCCCATGATGTCGCCGATCGGGTCGCCGATGATGAGTCCGCAGCGGCCGACCATGCCGAGCATGCCGTTCAACCTCAGCTCGCACGTCAGCCCGAACTACCTGGAGCGTCGGTCGGCGCGGCTGGCGCAGATGCAGCGGGAGGACGATGCTGCCGGGGAGGACGGCGGTGGCAGAGGGTACATCGCCGAAGCCAAGCGCGTGCTCGACGAGGCCATGCACATGCTCGACGCGTCGACGACGAGTCCGACGGCGAGTCCGCCGTCTCGGTCTCCCGTCGGTCCCGAGACCGGCGGCGTTGCCAACGGCGCCGCTGAAATTTCGGGCCCCGGGAATCTCGCCCGCACGAGCGCGAGCTCGGGCGACGCCCTGTCCATGAGCCCGTCGGGCGCCCTTGAGCCCCTGATGAAGCACCTCAAGTTTGCTGCCGGCGACGACGCCAAGTGCCGGTCGGCGCTGCGCACGCTCTCGCTGCTCGAGACGAATCTTCCCAACCGGGAGATCACCTCTCAACTTCACGGGAGGCGCATCCTGATGGACGTTGTCCTCAAGTGCTCGAAGGAAGCGATCGACGTCAAGGAGAACGCCATCCAGCTCATGTGGGACCTGGACCGGCAGTCGGGTCGCAACGCGGCGGGCGTCTTCAACGAGAATGATCTGCACGCGCTGGTGCAGGTGCTCGGCGAGACGACCTCCTGCGAGGTGGCGTCCCACACGCTCCATTTCCTCAAGGCGGCCATCGAGCTGCCGATCGAGAGCCGTCCGTACATTTCTGAGGACGGCCAGAGATCGCTGGCTGCGAAACTGACGACAGAGACGTGCTCTCACAAGCATCCGATTCCGGACAGCGCGCAGTACTGCCTCGGCGAGGCGCTCGCGCAGATCCTCAGCGACCTCGCCGGCGTCGACGAGCCGTGCGCGACCGCGTGCGTCGAGCAGATCCTGGGATCTCTGGGTCCGTGTGCTGACGAGATTCAATGCCAAATCCTGCTGACGGTCCTGTCGAGCCTGGCCGTCAAGCGTCGCTTGGTCAAGATTCTCGTCGGGATCGATGCGGTCGCCAAGATCCTCCGATTCACCAACACGACGACCAACTCGAGGCTCCACGCCCGCGGTTTCTCCCTCTGGAAGGTTGTGAGTAGCGGCAGCGGTAGCGGTAGCGGCGGCAGAAAGTCGAAAGCCGCCTGGTACTTCAACGACGAATGACGGCACGACCAAGAACGACCCCGAAGAAGAACGACGATACGAAGACAGACGGCAATTTTCCCAACGACACGATTGTTTCCATTTTTCACCTGAGCTTTGTCTCTCTGTGTAACATTACATGTCTTGTCGTTCGTTGAAAAATCGACTCTTGCCTCCGGCATCCTTGCCGCCACCCTCCTCGCTCTTCCGCATCGCCTGCCGGGCGATGTTCCTGGGACCACCGAGCACCAGACCCAGTTGGGCCTGCTGCACGGCGCGAGTATACGCGGCCTTCTCCAGCTTGAGAATGCGGCAGGGCGCCATCGCCTCGGCGGTGAAGTCCGGCACGTAACGAGCCTGCGTCAAGGCCTTGGACCCCAGCACCGACCACGGCCCCAGCTCAAAGTTGAAGTTCTCGCTGGCCGTCGTCACCTCCACCTTGCCCTGCAAGATGAGCACGAAATGCGTGCTCTCGACGCCGCTCTTGTAAAGAATCAGCTCCTCGTCTTCGTACGACGGCCCGTCGAGCGCCGCCGAAAACGCGTCCCGCCCGCCGCTCGGAGAACGCGTCGGCGTCCCGGGATTCGACCCGTGCGCAGAGCCCGGGCCTTGCGTCTTGAAAGAGGACGAGTGGTGCAGGTCGACCGCCCGATCGATGAGCTCGCCCGTTTCAACCAGCGTCCGCATCGCCACGTCGTGCTTCGACAACAGCGCAAACTCGTCCACAGTCTTCAAGTACGCCATCACCGCCCGCACCTCCTCTGCCGCCAGCCCTCGATCCTGGATCTCCTTCCGCTCGAACATCTGCAGGAAGGCGTCGATATCGTTCTGTCTCGCGATGCGCCGCGGCACTCTCGCCTCGACGTCTTCGTAAATATCCGACTCGTCGACAATCTCCCGCCGGATGACTTCCTCGATCACGTCTTCCAACGTGATGATCCCAACCACGCTCCCGTACATATCATCCGCATCCTCCTCGGGCGGGCGCGTCGTCTCGGGATCAAACTGCACCAGCCGCTTTCGACCCGACCCCGTGGACAGCGCCACTTGCTGTTGCCGCTCGATATCATCCCCGACGAGACCATCACCGTGCGAAACATCCACCCCCGACAACGCCTCGCTCGCGCTCGCACTCGCACTCGCACTCTGGCTCATGTTCACACTCGCCGGCAACCACCCGTGCTCCCCGTCCACCACGTCCACGACGTCCCCCGCCCCACCCGCCTTACCCGCCTTACCCGCGCCAAGCTCCCCCTCCTTCCCACCCCACCCCTCGTGCACAATCATCAGATGCATCCCCGTACTCAAGAACTTCCCCAACGCCGTATCCAACTTGGTCCCGGCGCTCACGTGTCCCGAGTGCCTTCCCCGGAACGCCAAAATCGTCGCCAGCTCAATCTCATCCTCCGGATCCACCAGAATCAAATCTTTCGCATACAAAACCCCAACAATATTCCCCCGAACCCCCCGATACACCGGAATCCTCGTATACCCGCTCCGATACACCTCCAGCATCAGACTGAACGTCAACCGCTCCTCCACATCCAACATATAGCACTGATCCAGCGACGTCATCACGTCGCTCACTCGCTTATCCTTATACTCCAGCGCAGCCACCAACATCAGATGGTCCGACGCGTTCAACCCCGACTCTTGCGTCATCTCCATGTCCGTCGCGTGCAGCTCGATCAACCGCTTCATCTCCTCCACCGAGTAGATATTCCCCACGTCCCGACCCAGGAAGTAATTCAGCACCGCCGCCAACGGGTAGGCCACGGGGAAGAAGAGAATCCGGAAGAACTTGACCACCCAGATGGTATGCGCCCCGATGAAGAGCGCGTGCCGAGAGCAGACTGCCTGCGGCGTGATCTCTCCGAACAGCAAGACTGCCGTCACGGAGATGATCAGACCGACAATGGCCGACGTCATGCCCGCCAACAGAATGGAGAACCCGTTATTGACTATCGTGTTCCCCAGCAGCAGCGTGCACAGCAACAAGTTGCCGTTCTGCCGGATCGGGATGATCGCCTTTGCGTACGTCTGCTCCCGCTCGTCCCCCGCCGTCGACAGGACCCGCAACGCGACCATGTCCAAGGAAAGAAGCCCTAACGTCAGACCGGAGAAGAGGGCCGACAGACAGACGAGGACGACCGCGAGGGGGATGGAGGCGGCCAGCGGGAGGAGCGGCGAGTCGTCCACCGTCGTCGTGTTGGTGCAGACGTAGGTCGCGTTGGAGGCGTCGAGGACACACGCGTCGAGGCATGCCACATCGTCCACCGCGCACGTGGCCGAGACGCATGCCTGCACCAGTCGGACCAGAGGCGCGAAGGAAGGCAACGTCGAGTTCATTTCGTCGCGTTCAGACGCCTCGTGTGGAACGGGACGAGCAGCGCCGTCGTCGTCGCCTTCCAGTCGCGGATATCTACCTGCGCCTGAAGGGTACGACAGACGACAGAACGGGAAATGCGGAACTCGTTCGGTGCACCGAGTCCACGTGGACTCGAGAAGAAGAAGCTTCAAAGTGGCGTCGTCTCGGGTCGAATTTTTTCTGGGAGTTGAATTGGATGCGCGCCTGTTGTTTTGAATTGAGCGTCTGTGTGGTTTGCTGATCGCGTGGGTAGTTGGGCGACGGTGACGCGATTCCAGCGGAAAAGCTCGCTGTGGAATTTCGCGGTTGAATTTTGAATTCGGTTGAGGCACATTTTGAACTCGGCAGTCCCGTAGCCATGGTCGAGACGCGTCGTCGTCGTGGTCCGGTAGATGCCGTTGGGGCGCCGACGCGGCCTGTCCGACCACAGGCCGGGGATCGTCTGGATGGAGACCGTTTGCAGATCGTTCGGGAATCCGGTAGCGGTGGTCAGGGCGATGACGATCAGAGCAACGGTCGCGCGCAGCGGGGACGGGTGGCGAGGCGGGAGGTCAAGGAGAAGATCGCGGAAGAGAACAAGGCGGACAAGGAAGACAAGGAAGACAAGGAAGACAAGGAGAACAAGAATGGCGTTGGCGGGCTTGCGTATGAGATCGTGCTGCCTGTGGAGTTTTTGCCGTTGGTGGAGGATGATCTGATCGGGGGGAATAATGAGAAGGAGAGGGAGAATAGGAATAAGAGGCGGCGGTCGGGGGACGGCCTCGGGGGGTTGGTGATCCATAAGAGGATGTCGATGCAGCGGAGGAATGCCGGGGCGGAGGAGGGGGGAGGCGCGAAGAAAGAGGGAGGAGACGTGAACAAGGAGGGAGGAGACGTGAACAAGGAGGAATCCAAGAAGGAGGACGTGAAGAGGGAGGACGCGACGGCGGGAGAAAACCAAGAGGCGAGTCCGGACGACGTGCTGGGCGGGTTGCCGTCGATGCCGACCGTGCCGACCGTGCCGACCGTGCCAACGGTTTCTCACGCCTCGAAAAAGGGGAGAATTGCGAATAACGGCAGGAGGAAGAAGAACAACAAGAGGACGCACCGGACGAGGTCCCGGGTGGCCGGCATGAGCAATAACTCGCTGGCGTGCTCGCTGGGGGGTGACAGTCACGACGACAGCAATCTCGAAGTCCTCCACCAGGACCGTCAGCAGGAAGATACGAAGCCGCTGACGATCGACTGCCTCCCGGACGACTGTTTGCGGCTGATATTCCACCACTGTGCGACGGAGGCGCAGCGGTCAAGCGTCCTCCCGCAGCACAACCCGCTGCTCTCGACGCTTCCGCTCGTCTGCAAGCGGTGGCGGGAGGTTTTATCGGGGCCGAGCGATGCCTGGTCCGAGTCGACGCTGGTGATCGACATGTCGTACAGGCTGGACTATCCGGTCCTGCAGCGGTTCATGGAGGCGCGGGCGCCGTCCGTCAAGAGTCTTCGGCTCACCAACGAAAAGCGGGTGATTCGGACGACGGCGCAGCGAGGACGGTGGGTCACGATGCTGTCGTCGCTGGACACGACGGTGACGTCGCAGTTGGAGCGGCTGCGCATCGACGATGCGCGCGTGTTTGACCTGATTGACTTTTTCACCCTGGGGGGCCATCAGATGGCAGGCGATGGCGGCGATCGCGATGGCAATGACGGTCGTGAGCGCGACAGAGACGGCGATCTGAGCGCAATCAGCGCTGCGCTGGCCAACCTGCGCACGTTGGACCTCCGCGGGCTGCTCACGTTGCCCAAGCGGTTTACGGACTTTTTCAACGCGCTGCCCAGGATCGAGCGTCTCGGGCTGTCGTTCGATGCGCTCGTCACCGACGGCGTCCCGGCGTTCGACGGATGCCAGGTCGGAGCAGTGCCGGAGTGGCTGTTCAGTGCAAAGCTGAAGAGCCTGGCGATCAAGTGCAAGTACGTCACGTCGGTGCCGTGGGACTGGCTCGACAGGATGGAGGCTTTGGAGGAGCTCCGCCTGGAGGGGATGGTGTACAGGCAGATATTCCCGTGCTCCAAGACGCTCCGTCACGTGAAGAAGCTCGTGCTGACGGGGAGCGCCGGGTTCTTCGGGAAGGAGCCGGCGACCTGGTCGACGGGGCCGACGTCGTTTCCGTCAGGGAGCCACGGAGATACGGACATGACGAACGACTTCGCGGCCTCCGTGTTGGGCCATGCCAGGATCATCGCACCGCCTTCGGCGACGGAGCGAATGTTCGTCCTGCTCAAGTCGATGCCGGCGCTGGAGGAGCTGGTCATCGACTGGTGCGGGATCAGGGAGATTCCCATGGCGGGGGACTTTCCGGCCAGCGATACCGTGAAGCGGATCAGCATGAACAATAACCCGGATATGGTCTTCAAGAAGGGCTTGAGCTACTTCCAGGGGCTCGAAGAGCTGGAGATGCGGCGGTGCAACATGCCCTGCGTCAGCTCTGCCATCACGAGCCTGGCCAAGCTCAGGTACCTGGACGTGAGCAACAACGGACTGGTTGAGTGCCACAACTTGGGCAAGCTGAAGGCACTGGAGACGTTGGTGGCGTCGACGAACCCGTTCCCGGCCATTCCTCGGGACGTGCTCGGGATGCAGTCGCTGCGGTCGATCGACTTGAGCGGGTGCGCGTACCTCGAGTTCAACGCCGACCTGTTGCACCTGATGTCCGCGTGGCCCAAGTTGGTACGGCTGGACATGCGCAAGTGTGTGGAGGGCAAAGTGCGGGCGGACGGTGCGGTGTGGCAGAGGGCGAGTACGCGCTGGTTGGAGAATTTGAGGGAGGCCTGGGAGGCGACCACGTTGGTCCTTTTTTGAGCCGGCAAAAATAAGACCAGAGAGATAAAGAGATAGAGAGATAGAGAGATAGAGAGAAGGGGAGAGAGATTCACACATAGCTGGTACGATCACGGCAAGCACCGACCGGAGTACAGGCAATTCTGGGGGATCGATTCAAAACCACACGTACTTCATGGCCACGCCACGCAACCCCGCGGCCTCTGTGAAAGCGCCGCGCGCTGCGTTCGGTCAGTGCAGACAGGCCATACAGCCCGTACACTTCGGACGGAGCATCTACGCTAGACACAGACGGAGAGCCAACGGGGACGATGAGCAGACGTCCTCGTTCGACGAGCTCGAGGTGGAAGTCCCTCGGGACCAGAGGCCCTCGTCGGAGCTCAACCAGCTCAAGACGTCCTTCCTGTACTCGTGGGGTACGCTGGAGACGTCCGAGTACGTCAAGCGACTCGCCCTGTTGTTCTCAGGGATGTTTGCGCTGGTGGGCGGGCCGATCTCGTTCCAGACGTTTGCGCCGACAGAGCAGCCGCTCGAGTTTGCGCTGTCTGCTGCGACCGGGTCTTTGATCGTCGTGGCGATCGCAAACCTGCGGATTTTCCTGGGTTGGAAGTACGTCAACGATCGGCTCATGACGGCGACGCTCCCGTACGAAGAGACCGGCTGGTACGACGGGCAGTTTTTCGTCAAGCCTCCCGAGATTCTGGCTCGCGACCGGCTGTTGGGAATGTACGAGACGCGACCCGTGCTCAACAAGCTGAAGACGACGCTGCAGGGGACGGGGGTCTTGCTGATGACAATGTCGATCGTGGTGAGCGTGTTGGTCGCAAACGGCTCGGACGCGGACGGGATGTACGGGCGGGGGGCGGGGCGGGTGCAGGGACGGGTGACACCAGACGGCATTTTGTTCAGTACGAGTGGCCGGGTGAAGAGCATGCAGGATTTGGTGGAGGACGACGAGCTGGCCGCCGAGGAGGCGGCCGCACAGGGAAACCAGCCAGGATACTGCCGGGACCGGTACTTCAAGGCCGTCAGTGGCAGTGGGAGCATGTGCCAGTAGGATGTTGGTGCTTGAACGAATTTGTTACGGAATTGTTTCGCCACGAAGCGCTTCGTGGCTTGCCGCAAGGCCATGGATCCACCGGACCACAAAGTTTGTCAGCCAGTGGGTCCTTTCATCGCGCGTTCTGCCCCCCCCCTCCCAACACTATGGCCAATTGTTTGCGGCCTCAGTGCGTCGCTTCGACGACCCGATTGGGGAGGCGAAGTGACGATTCGTGTTCGAAGCGATCAGGCACGTGGACACAGCACCCAAGGAGCTTCTCGCCCTCGTCCTCGTCCTCGTCGTCATCGGACCTCCGATGCCCAGTCCGCGGCTACCCGAGCGCATCACGGATACCACAGAGGCCATCGGCCACCGCCGCGGCCGCCACCGCTGACGTCACCATCGACGCTGACATTGTCGTCGTCGGCTCTGGCATCGGTGGGCTCAGCGCCGCCGCCCTTCTGGCACACACCGGTCATAAGGTCGTCGTCATGGAGTCGCACTATCATCCGGGAGGCGCCGCGCACTCGTTCGACGTCAAGGGATACAAGTTCGATGCTGGCCCGTCCTTCCATGCGGGCCTTTCCGTGGACCGCTCGTCCAACCCGCTCAAGCAGGTGCTCGACGTCATCGGCGAACGCGTCGAGTACGTGACGTACGACAGATGGATTACCTACACGCCCGAAGGCACATTCCCGACGGTGTGCAATCGGGACGCGTTCGTGAACACGATACGCGTCCAGGGCGGCGAGCAGGCGTACCGGGACTGGCTGAAGCTCGAAGCGGCGATGGAGCCGCTCCACCAGGGCGCGGCGTCGTTTCCCGCGGCTGCGCTGCGTGCAGACCTCGGCATGGGACTGGTGGGACTCCTGTTCGGCCCGAGTCTGCTGAAGACGGGCCTGCTCGCGTCCACGCTCACCGGACCCTTCTCGAAGCTCGTCGACCAGCACGTGTCGGACCCTTGGTTGCGAAAATGGCTCGACCTAGAGTGCTACGTGTTGAGCGGGATGCTCGCAGAAGACACAATCTGCGCGGAAATGGCGTTCATGTTCCAGGAGAGGCACTCGTCGACGACGTCCATCGACTACCCGCTGGGCGGCGGCGGTGCCATTGTCGATGCACTCATTCGGGGCATCGAGAAGAACGGCGGGAATATCATGCTCTCGACGCACGTGGATCGCATCGTCGGCGATGGAGTCGGCGGCGGCTCGAGCGGCCGGGCGACGGGCGTCGTGGCCACCGAACGGCGCGGGACGTCCAAGGAGCGGACCGTGACTGTTCGCGCCAGCAAGGCTGTGGTCTCCAATCTGTCCGTCTGGGACAACGCCAAGCTTCTCGACACGTCGGGGCTCGTTTCTAAATCCGTCGTGGCGTCCAAGCTGCAGACGCCGTCCTGCGGGTCGTTCATGCACTTGCACCTTGGCATCGACGCGACCGGGCTCCCGGATGACCTAGAATGCCATCATTTGATCGTGAACGACTGGAGCGACCTGGAAGCCGAGCAGAACGTGGTCATCGTGAGCATCCCTACAGTGTTTGACAAGACGCTCGCACCGCCAGGCCGTGCGGTCGTGCACTGCTACCTCGCGGCGTCCGAGCCGTGGTCGGTCTGGAAAGACGTGCTGCCTGGGACGCCAGAGTACGAGGATCTCAAGAGAGACCGCTCCGAGTGCCTGTGGAAGGCCCTCGAACGGGTCATCCCGGACATCCGCGAGCGCGCCCAGGGAGACGCGGGCGTCGTCATGGTCGGGACGCCGCACACGCACCAGCGCTTTCTGAACAGGCACCAGGGCTCATACGGCCCCGCGATCAGCGCCGGCAAGGGAGAGAGCTTCCCGGGCCCGGCGAGCTTCCCGCTCGACGGGTTCTACTGCGTCGGGGACAGCTGCGCGCCGGGCATCGGCGTTCCCGCCGCGAGCGCGTCGGGGATGATCGCGGCCAACACAGTGATGGGATTGTCCAAGCACATCGGCTGGCTGCGGGAGCAGCGAATTCTTTGACAAGAAACGTCGTCGTCGTCGTCGTCCACGTGGGAGGCTCTGATCTGAGTGCACTCTGATTTCCGATGTCATGGCCAAACACCATCAAGGGCGTCTTCGGCAAGGCAACTCGCCTGGCATTGTTGGGAGCATGCGGTTACGCAACCTATGACGCGCTGAACGACGCCGCGATGTATTATCTTGCGACGAGGTGGCTCGGTGAGCGGCTGGACCAGCGGCAGGACGTCAAGGGTCAGCTCGGCGACGACCCAGAGATGGGCCCGTGGCACGACGCGTCCGTGTCATTCTCTCACCACGGCATGGTTGCTAGCATCAACGTCCCCGTCCGGGGGAGCGCCAAGGGCGGCGACGCCATCATCCGGGCGGTCAGGAAGGGCGGCCTGCGCAGCCCGCTGCTGCACAACGCCACCGGCGGGAAGTGGGACATCATGGCGATGGACGTGCTGCTCGGGATGCACAGCAACCGGATGATATCCGTGAGCCTCTTGGACCAGCCGGAAGAATCGATGAGCGTCGAGGAGCGAGCGCGGCGGGCGCGGGCGATGGGGGGGGGTGAATAGTTCGCGTCCTTGTCAAATTCGACCTCATTTTTTACGTGAACCAATCCCGAGCTCTATCGATCGAGTTATACTTACCACGTATCGCGTGTGTTCCGCGGTGCGCGCTTCAGCGTCGGATGGCGAGTGAGGCCGACGAGTGAGGCGATCAGCCTTCGTTCGATCATGGGGACGTCGACAGGCAAGAACCCGTTCAGCAAAGAGAATGCGGGCGGCAACCAGAACGACGTCACGCGGACGACCCTTGCCCCGTCCAATCCGCCGAAGCCGTACGCGAAGGGCGGGAGCGAGATGCTGCAAAAGCTGCTGATGATATCTGAGAAGACCCGGCGCAACCTCGCTCGCCAGGATGCCGAGGCTGTCGAGGAGCAGAACGTGGTCAAGGCGGAGGGAAACGAGAAACAGGAGAAGCAGGGAAAGAAGAGGCTCGTTGCCGTGCCGCTCCTCGGCAAGCCGCCCAAGCCGTCGCAAGCAAGACAGGAGGAACAGGCCCGGCCTGCCACCACCACGACGCCGGACGACGTCATCGACCTGGTCGACAGCGACGATGGGGCCGGCGACGACTGCCATGCGCCGACGTATACAGAGGCGAATGCAGGGACGCAGTGTCCGCGGTCAAAATCGCAAACTGGCGTCGCGCTGTTTGATATTTTTGACGATGGTGACGATGGCGACGACGGCAATGTGTACTTCGATGACGATGAATACTATGACGATGGCGACGAAGGTGACGACCGTGAGGACGGTGAGGAGGGTGAGGACGGTGAGGAGGGTGAGGACGGTGAGGAGGGTGAGGACGACGACGATGACCACCGGCCACAAGACCCCTGTCCGTCGCTGCAGGAGGACCTCTATGGGCTGCCTCAAGAGATCGGAGGGCAGGCCTGGTGGCGCAAGCTGGGCGACTTTCAGCCGATCTCGTCGATCGTTCAGGTGGGTTCCCTCTTCGCAATTGGCACTTTGCACGTCGCCCTTCCCCCTTCTGACTGTCTCACTCGCGCTGCGCCCTTCGCTCGTTCGCCAGGCCGGAAACCGCGACGCCCGAGGGGCTCCTGTCCACGTGGACTTCCTCGCGCAGTTCAAGGGCACGCGGATATCGTCATCTCCTCACGGTGGGGCGAGGAAGTCTTCGAAATCCAAGCAAGGACACTGGGAGACGCGAGACGGTGGGTATTCGGACTCGACGACCCTGGCTGCGGCCGAGCGACGCTCGCGCGACCTGACAGTCTCTCACTCACGCTTTTCTCTCACGTCTTTGATGTTCTCGTGCAGAAACCCGAACGTTTATAACGTCGGCGGGCACGGCGATGACGGGCCTCCAGGCGTACAGGGAATACTCCAAGGCCGGGACCAAGCGGAAGACGACGGGCACGAAGAAGAAGCGGCGGAGGAAGTCGTCCAAGAAGCGGCGCAGCGGATGAGGGTGTGAACATGATTTCACGATATACAACGACCGTAACCACTGCTCTCCTCCGTATAGGTCATCACACGAGCCGCGTCACGAGGCCCCGATGCACCTCGCCGAAAATTGTTGACCGTTCGATCGCCTCGCCGTCGACCACCAGCCAGGAGTCTTCTGCGATCGGCCGTACGGCGAACGCGGTGATCTGACGCTGGTGTACCCACTCAAACTCGACGTGCTTGCCCTTCTCTGCCGCCGTCATGAGCTCGAACCCTTTCGCGACGCCTTCCTTGCCCGTCGAGTAGATGAAGTTGTAGCTGCCCGGCGCAGACTCCGGGTGCAAGTTGAAGCTCATATCGAGCCAGGGGAGATTCGCCATCGAAAAGAGCTGATACCCGTCGCCGACTCCGGCTTCCACGTGCTCCCAGGCCGACGTGTCGAGCCGCCGTTCGCCGTCCAGATGGATCGACCCGTCGTCCGCGACGAGCGCGCCGAGCGCCCGCAGCTCTGGATATCTTGACTGCGACGAGGACGCTGGAGTGGTTGAAGCGTCGGCATCCGCCCCGGCCAACCGGAACGACACGCTCGCCTGGTACGTGCGCTGCCCGAGGATCTCGCGAATAGCCCCCCAGACAAACCGATGGGCCCCCATCCATCGCAGGTGCTCCGTGCCAATGTCGAGGTTGGCTACGAGTCCGAACGTGACGGACAAGAACGAAAACATGCGACAGCCCGTCGACGGCTGGAGGATCGACGCGACGTCGAGCGGCACCGGCGTCCCTCGAACCGCCGCGTACGCTGCCCGGGGCACCGTCCGGTGTCCAGAGCTCGCCGCCAACGCGTTGCCGCTACCACATGGGATCTGAAGGAGTGCCACCTTCCGAACGACCTGCCTCCAGTCATCGCGTGCGAGCAGACCCGCGAGCAGCTCGTGGAACGTCCCGTCGCCGCCAGCCGACAGGATAGCATGGTAAGACAGCAGATTATCCTTCTCGCGAACGATCCGCGTAGCGTGCTTTGGCGCCTCGGTGTACAACACATCGACGTCCGCACCGGCTGCCGAGAAGATCGGCAAGGCCTCCCGCTCGATGAGCTGCCGAGAGTTGCCCTTCCCGCTTTTCGGGTTCACGACGACGAGGAGTTTCCGTCTCTGTGGGATGGTTGTCGCCTCCACGTGCGCCTCCACCTCCGGCAGGGCTGTCCCGACGAAGAAGGGGGATCGCTTCATTGTCGACGCGTTCTGCTTCCAATACAGAACGCGCGTCCCTTCAGCTCGCCGTTCGAGCCCCAAGAGGTTGGCAGCCTCGATGTCGACCTGGCAGTCGGACAGCGGGCCACACCGACCGAACACCCCGAGCTTCATCGGTTGTCGGAACGCGAACTTGATGCCTCCTCCTTCCTCGAGCGAATACTGGACGGCTCGGGGCTCCGCACCCGCCTCCGCGGCCAGGAACAGACCATCGGAGAGCGACAGGAGCGGTTCCGACATGTAATCACAAGATTCATTCATTCAGAGGCGTCCGCGTGGCCGACCTTTCCCTCCCCCTTCTCTTGGGCTGTGGCGGGGGGCTGGTCAGCACCACTGCCTCCTTGACAACCGACTTCTTACGCCGCAGGGTACGGTCCGGGTGCACGACCCTATACGGCTTTTCGTCAAGCTCCTCGAACACCACGTCGGACTTGCCCGGGTTGTCCTCGTAAAACGGGTCCATGAAGCGCCCGTGCCACCTCATCAGCTCCGGCTGCCAGTACGAGATTTCGTTCCCGTGCCCGAGCTGTCCGCAATCACCCCGACCCCACGTCAACAGCTCGCCGGTCTCGGTGATGCAGCCCGAATGCCAGTCGCCGCTCGCGATGCACGTGATCCGCTCCCGTCTCGCCTGCGAGTTCGACCTGGAGTGGTACCCGCGATAAACGGCAGCGTTTCCGTGCGACTTTGGGTACCGGCGGTGATACTCCATATGGACCTTCCTGAACGTGTCGATCCTGGGGTGGCCGATGAACACCCCCCCGGGCCCCACCCCGTTCGTCGGCGAGTAGTCCACGCCGAGCTGACCGAACGAGTTGTCGCCACACGACCTGACCTCTCTTTTGCCGTTGACCTGCATGAGGGCAATACTGTGCAAGTAGCCGCACTGGACCTGTATCACTCGGACAGGCGCATCACCCGAGCTAAAGTTGACCCGTCGGAACTTTTTAACGCCGTTGATGCAGCTCGTGCCGACGCCCAGCTGGCCCTCCTTATGCCTCCCGGTCGCCATAAGCTGGCCGGAGACGGTCAGTGCAAACGAGTGGTAGCCCCCGGCCGCGATCGCCGTGATGCGCGCGCCCGGTCGCAGCGACGCCGGGTCCAGGTACTCGACGAGCGCGGGCGTGGGGTGGTTCACCAGGTTGTTCTGACCCAGCTGGCCACCGCTATTGTCGCCCCAGGTGAACAACTTCCCGTCGCTCGCGAGGGCCATCGAATGAAACTTGCCCGCGGCGACCGACACGATGCGGTGTGTGCGGATCGCGTCCACCATGAAGAACGACGCCTCGTCCATGACGTGCCCCTGGCCGAGCTGGCCGTACCGATTTCTGCCGCACGACCAGAGCTGCCCGGCCTCGGATATGGCCAGCGTGTGGTTCGAGCCGGCGCACACCGAGACAATCCTGGTCTTGCCGAAGCTCGTCACCAGCTTCGGGACGGGCACCTCCTGGGAGCGACGTCGAGCATTCCGTCAAGCAGACCGTGTGTGAGATAGAGCGATACGCGAGAGGAAATCGGAGTGCGCCATCAGGATCGCCACCGCCATCAGGATCGCCACCGCCATCAGGATCGCCACCGCCATCAGGATCGCCACCGCCATCAGGATCGCCACCATCGCCATCATCACCATCGTACCGTTGGACTCCACGTGCCATGGCCGAGCTCGCCGCTACTTGACAGGCCCCAGGTGAAGAGCTCGCCGCGCCTCGAGATGGCCATCGAGTGGCTCGATCCGGCGTGGACCACGGCCAGTCGGATGTCTTTGCCGCCCGGCGTGTCCAGACCGATCAAATCTTCGCCCTTGGATACATCCTCGATGCGGGTCGGCAGCGTCGAGTCGCTGTGGTCCAGGCCGGTCCCGAGCTGCCCGTGGAAGCCCCGGCCGAACGAATAGACCCCGTACGTCCGGGCATCTGCAGAGGACGAGCACGTCGTTGCCGCCGACGCTGCAGCAGTCGTTGCAGCAGCAGTCGCCGTCCCTTCTACTTCCCTGTTGGGGCCGGTCGGCAACGACAGCTCCCAGCCACGACAACACTGGACCTCTTCGCTCATCAGACACAAGGTGTGGTACGTTCCCATCGCGATCGACGTGCCCTGGGCAGCAGCCGCAGATTGGCTCTGGACAAAGTCCAACAGCATTAGGCTCGACTCGCCCTTGTCCGTCATCGGAGAGAGCACCTTGGCGCGCGTGACGTTCTTCAAATGATGACGCGCGACCTGATCGGTGACTCCAGACTCGGTGAAGTACCTGGAGAGCGAGCGAGCGAGCGAGCCAGCCAGCGAACGAGCCCAGCGCGAGCGACATTGTGAGATTGTGAGAGTCAGCAGCCTGGGCGGTCGGGTTCAAGACGAACCGACACGTCATGTCCATCATGGCGAGCTCCTTGGGTTCCAGATAGCCCAATATTTGTTCGATGATCTCCCTAGGGAGCACGCCAAAGTATCCCGTGACGTCCGCGACGTCGTCGTCGTCCAACGAATGCAGCGACGTCGACGGCGACGCCGTGCCGCGTTGGATCGTGGCATCGACGGCATTCCCGACGGTGTTGACGAGCCCTTCGTCCTGGACGGCCGTAAGCTTCCTCTTCAGCGCGTTGCCCCCAGGCCTAGACGCGTGGGACTGGGGCGCCTGGGCTGTTCGCTCGATCGTGGGTTGAGCCCTCGCCTCGTCTTGCGGTTTCCTGTCCTCGCTGGAGCCCCGCTGGCTCCTGGTCAACACCATGACTGTCGGGTGGGGCAGGCGGCGACAGCTGGGACGACGCGCGGAGGACGGAAAGACGGGATGTTCGCCTGATGACGAATTCTCGTTGAGCTCGCGACAGGCCCGCAGTCGCGACCCGAGCCCCAACTCTCTGTCTACTCCGTGTCCGGGAAGAGACAAATCGTTCACTTCGCGACGTGCAGGAGAATCAAGACGAATGTTCTGAGGAAGGAGGGTCGGTTGTCTCGAGGCCTCAGGCCTACGAGACAGAGAGCTCAGTCAGTTACAACGCCCTTCATCATCACGCTTTCTCGACCTTGAACGTCGAGCCGCTGCCACGAGTCAAGCTCGTCTTCTGACACGAATCGTCGACCGTCAGGTACCGGTACTTGGGTGACGCGACGTACAGCATGACCCGGTCGCAGCGATCCTCGACCGGCACGAGCCGCCAGTCCTGTTCGAACTTGGACAGGTACGGCTTTGTCTTTCCGTATTTCAGATTCTTCGAGCCGCACTTGCTGCTCCGACGCTTCGCCACGAGCGGCACGTTTGCCCTCTCCACGCCCGCTCCTCCGACGCTGAACTCGGTCGCAAACTTGCGCCCCAGGTCTTTGGTCCGGAGAAGGGATACGTCAGTTTCCTTGCAGTCCTTGCGCGAGTACGAGAGGAACCTGTTTTTGCTCCACTTGCACGTCGTCGTGCGGAACGTGACGGACCCGTACCGGCAGACGACCGGCGCGGGAGAGGGCGGGCTGGGAACCGGCCTCGGGGGAGGTGGCGAGAGCGACGGGGGAGCCGGAGGCGTTGGTTCAGGACTCGGAGAATCTGGCGACGGAACCGGGGGCGACCCGCCCGGGAACAGCGGCGCGCCGCAGTTCTCCAGCGTGAAGATCACGCAGACTTCCTTCGAGACAGCCTCTGCGCTCGGACTGCCCTCCTTTGTGAGCGCCCAAAGCATCATACCACTCCCGCCCTGTGCTTTCACGAAGAAGCTGAGGTCGGTGACCTCGGCCATGGTGAGCTCGTGCCCACCCCACGACTCTGGCGGGACCTGCATGCCGAGCTGCATAGGCCCGCTGTAGTAGGTCGAGTAGGCCTCGTAGGCGAGTTTCGGCTGGAAGGTCGGACCAGCGTCGTAAGCCATGATGTTCAGCGAGTCGAGCTGGAAGCCGACAGTCTTGAGCATGTTGATCGACACGCCAGTGTACCCTCCTTGGGGGGTGGCGTCCACGTACGAACCCTCGCCGTACGCCCCGATTGACCAGACCGCTGCCGTCAGCATCTTGTCGCTGGGCAGCGCGAAGCGCAGCTGCCGCACGCTGTCGATATAAAGCTGGTCGGTCGCGCACGACACGACCCCGTTGTTGCTCTGGCAATCGGCGCCCTGCGGCTCGAAATCAATGTCGATGCCGTCGAGCCCAAACTCGCTCACGAAGGTGGCAGCGGCCGCGGCGTTGAGGTTGGACCACTCGCTGTAGGTGGCACCCCCGACGCTGAGCAGCACGCGCGTCCCCGGATTCTTCGACTTGAGCAGGGCAATGCTCTCCTTGACCACTTCCGGGGGTGACGAGAATGTCAAACCGGTGCCTTCAAACGTGACCCCTCCGGCGTATGTAGAGCCAGGCCGGAAGAACGACAGGAGTACTTGCGTCACGTACGGCGGGAGGTTTGCGATCCTCGACGAAGAGGCAGACGACGTGTACGGATCCCTCCACGACTCGTAGTAGCCGACGTACTGGTTGCCGAGCGGCCCGACCGTCGTCGTCACGGTGGTGGTCCTGTTGAGCGTCGATGCGACCGCCGCCGGCGACGCCGCCGGCGACGGCATCGGGCAGTCCCCGATCTCCTGACATGCCTGGGCCTTTTGCGAAAAGGAAGACCCGGTGGGACAGCCAGCGTACGTTTTGGCGTCGCAGTCGAAGTACGAATTGCAACGGGGGGCCGTCACGTCCCCGAGGAGACCACCCGTCGTACCCGCCGCACTACAGAAACATCCAATGTCACCTAACGTGCAGGCGCTCCCGCGGGCGAAGCACAGGAAGCACAGGAAGAGAAGGAGGAGCACGGAGGACATGTTGGGTCGGTGCGTGGCAAAAAACACCACCACGAACGACACGTCTGTGTGTGAATAACCTCGGTTTGGCTACCGCTGGGAACACAACGCAATTGGAAAAGTCCGAATAGTCTCGAAGACACGGTCTTGGGAAACAATCAAAACTAAAAGACGCGAAATGGCGGAGTATACGGACGCGGGGTTTACAGGAGGAGAAAAGTAACGCAGAGAGCTACAGACGCCTTGAGCGAGGCCGCGGCCACGCCCCCATTCCGACTGAAGCCTGGAGCGGGCGGAGAGAACGCCCCGATGCCGCCCGAGCTCCGCAGACCACGCTGGCTCACTTTCGCAGGATCGCTAAATTCGTCTTCGACAACTGACTGGCGTCCGAACGAGGGGCCCGCTGTCATCGCAGCCATGAAGACCACGACCAGAATGAAAAGACGGAACGACGACTTGTGCATGGTGGCGGTGGGGGAATGAATCTTTCGGTGTGTCACCTATATAGGTGACGCAACCCAAGCTCCTCGCGAGCTCGCTCAGTCACTCGCTCACTTGAGCTTTCCGTCTAGATTCTCCCCCTCCAACGGACTCGGTTGTCCGGGACAGCAAGAACCCAACGGTACCGAACAGTGGGAGCCGCTGCTGCCAACCTGGCGCGCCCATGTCCTTCAGAATCCACGCTTGCCACACGGAGTACAAGGCTGCGTCGAGGCAAAACGCCCAGAACACCCGGTTGGTCTGCGCTTGATCGACGAAGAACGCCCACCGCTGCTCCAGCGAGCCTCCGAGCTCCGGGCGGGCGCCGACCATCCAATACAGCGACACGAGACCCACGACGAGCGACGTCGCGGCGATGACCTTGGTGCCGATGGCGTCGAGCGCGAGCGACGCCGGCACAGGGTCGTCCGTGCCGTCCGTGCCGTCCGTGTCGTTCGGCGTCGACGTGTAGGCGTCGGGTACCATTCTTCGCGCCATGTACCAGGGCGCGAAGAAGTTGGTGAGGAACATGATGCCGGTCCACAAGTTTCTCTTGGTCGAGAAACGAACGGTCTGACCCTTCGGGTCATTGGCCATGAGCGGCAGAAACGACAGCGACCATGCTGACACGAGGTTGAAGAGGCCCTCGTCGACCGGGTGTTCTGCGATAGACGGCACGGGCGTCAGCCCGACGGTTTTCAACCACACGTTCACGTAGAAGAAGTTCTCCGACTCGTGCAGGATCCTCTCGAGATCCGCCGCATTGACGCGAATGCCGGGGTCGCCTGGAAGGGCGTCTGAGAACAGCACCAGCAATATGTACGTCACAGCAAATGCGTACATCGCGCCGGCCTTGACGAGATCCTTCCCGTCGCGCGAACGCAAGTTCTGTGGGTTGGCGCGAGTTCCCAGCTTGCGGATGACGGGAGCGATCGCCGATATCGCGCCGAGCGCCGCCGGTCCCGGCTTACTTGCCGGCTCGACGAGGTCTCGTGCGGAGACGATCTTCCCGTTCCGGAGCTTGTAAAAGCTGACGCCCCTCGAGAACGGCAGCGGCACGAACCCCTCGTTGTCGGACTCGAGCTCGACGTGCCACTCGACGCCGACGTTGTCGGGGTCGCCGGTTGTGATGGCGTCGACGACAAAGACGATGTCGCGCGGCACGAGCTTCTCGATCTTGTCAAAGTAGGCCGATAGCTCGTCGATGCCGACAAACGGCTCGTCGTAGACGGCGAGGTCGTGGTATTCCACGTCTGGGTCGAACAGCTCTAGCAGCGCTGGTATGTCTCGTCGATTGTACCTCTCGTAGTAGGTCTCCACAACTTGGCGCCCGTCGCGCGTCCGGCTACTACTTGCCCCACAGGCAACTCGCCGACGCGCAGTCGGGGTACAGCGCAACGAAAAGCACGGCATTGTATATGAATGAAATATCCTATATATATATAAATCAAAGCCACGATCACTCGCCGCCCTCCATGGCCAACTTTACTGCCAACAGAGCCAAAACGCGACGAGCCCACCGAGTGATCTGCTCGTTGTCGCCCCGTCGGAGCCGCTTCCTCTCCCGCTGCTCCTTCGTCCGCCGCTTCAGCTCCGCCAGCGCCCCGTACACCTCGTCGTCGCTTCCCACGTCCGAACTCGCCTCGTCCGTGCCCTCGCACCGCTCCGCCGGGAGCGGCGCCTCGTCCAGGCTCCGCCTTCGGTACGTCACGCTCTCCTTCGCCTGCGCAAACGTCCGCAGGCTCGCCTCGTACTTGAACCAGAACGGCAGCAGCCCCTTTGGCACCGCGATCTTGTTGAGTCCCGGGCGGGCCTGGTTGTTCTCAAAGTAGACGGTCGTGATCCGAGTCCCAGTCTCCGTGGCCTCGATGAGGCATGCACTGATGTATTCCTTCACCAGGCAGTATTTGGCGGGGCCGTCGCCGCTCGGCAGTCGGCATTGCTTGCATATGGCGTAGCAGCCCCCGTCGGACGGCCGCGTCCAGACGCGCCGCGCGTACTCGTACTTCCTCCCCGACAGGGGCCGGGGGAACCGGCTGATGTACCTGTGCATGCACGACTCGCTGTGCTTCGAGACGCGCAGCTCTCCGGGCGGCGTGTCCCGCTCGCATGCGATACAGCTGTCGTCCCAGAGGCTTCGCGCTTGGTCGTCCAGGTGGAACGGTCGCACGACGGACGGCTCGACGCCGTGGATGTGCGCCACCGTCCGGTACATGTAGTAGTTGTCGCGCAGCAGCCGGCGTTCGGCGGCAACGGTCATGCCCTCCTTGCCGCCGGCCGAGCTCTTCTCCCAGGGCACGTTGGCCGAAACGTCAGGCAGACCGAACAGCGACGCCGGCGACGCACACGCGTGCTCGATGGAGAGCTCGCGCAGGAGCTGCGTGCACGCCTCCTCCCCGACCAAGTCGCCGAACTGCAGCAGGTGCTCGTCCGTGATTATGCGACGAATGGCGTCGGGGCAGTCGCCGTCCAGGCCGATCGATTCGAGTGCCGACGCCGGTCTGTGTGTGGAGGCGGACTTGGGAGCGATGTTGAGGTGCCCCGGGACCACCCCAACACGCGTCTCTATCAGGTTCTTCGCCTGCAGCTGAGCAGCGAGCGCGTATTTATCCAGAAGCGGCACAATCGTCTTATCGTTTGCCGTGACGGACCCGTGGACGTAGTGACGGTGCGCGCCGTGGAGGTCCAGGCTCGCCCGCCGAGGCGAGCACGCGTCCTCCCCCTCCTCCCGTTCCTTCCCCTCGTTTGCATCGCTCGCCGTTCCCGAGACGGTTGCTCCCTTGAGGCTCTGCACCCACGAGTCGACGTAGTCGGACACGGACCGGGAGAAGGACGCCGACGACTCGATGCTCGCCGCCGGCGACAGCGGGCACGCCGTGTCCTCTGGGATAGACCCGTTTGGCGGCGTCCGCGCCTCGGGCAGCGACGCTGCCGTATTTTTCCTCCGCCCGTCGATGATCTTATGTTGACGTGCCGCCCGCTCGTCCGCCCCCGCGGCCTGCAGCTCGGCCAGCGTCAGGCTCTGGCCCGACACGATCCGCGACATCTTCGGCTGGTTCGAGCCCTTCCGCAATCGCAGCGTCCGCGGCGACTGTCCTGGTGTGGAGACCGCCGACGCCGACGGGAGGTCCACGCTCCGCGCCCTCGCCATCGTTCCGGTCCTCTCCGTTCGGTCCTTCTTCGTCTCCTTCTCCCTCCCGCCCCGCTCCAGCCCGACCACCACGCGGCTCCCGTCTGCGCTTCGCGCGTAACGCCGCTTCGTGAACGAGCTGTTCGACAACCGGAAGCTCCGCACGGCCGACGCGTCCGAGCCCCCACCGTGAGAAAGCTGGCTCCCGGCCACGCTGCTCGAGCCGCCCGCGCTCCCGGGCACCCCGAGGAGCTGCTTCCAGTCCACCGAGTCCGCGCTTATCGCCCAAACCGAGTTCGTCACGAACCTGGGCACGAACAGCGAACTGATGACCCGATAGTAGACTGACGACACGGCCCGGTGCGGCGACCTCCGGGGGTTGATCAGCCCGACCAGAGCCGACACGCACGCGACCACGCCCAGCACGTTCCTCCCGATCATTGGCGCGGACAGTGAGTTAAAGACGGGGGCCAGCACGCGGACCAGGACGACCAGATTGACGCTGCGTATCGTCCCGAACGCCGCGGCGAGCAGCGACAGCGAGAGCACCTGGTTCGCGTGGGCCCAATGCTCGGCAAACTGTCCCGCCGAGGGCTTTGCCGAGCTCCGAGGGCCACTGAAGATACGATAGCTGTTCAGTTCGCCCAGCGCTGGCGCGCTCGGACCCGGCACGCTCGACGACATGCGATGATATCGCGGTGGCGAATTCCCGACACTCGAGGTTCCCTCCTGGCGCAGTTCTCGGACCTAGAGCGCCGCTCGCGCGCACATTGGGGAGTCCGTATACTTGTACATGTGGTGCCGAACGCTTCGGCGTCGTAGGTATTTTTTTGTTTCACTCGGTGGCCAGCTCGCACGCCCCGATCGCGACACGAGTGTCGCGACTCTCTCTCGCGACTCTCTCTCGCGACTATCGTTCAAATAAGAAGATCTCACAGCAGCAGCAACAACAGTGCAACAACATAAAACCCCCTCCGCTCCCTTCCCTCCCTCCCCTCACCCCGCCCTAACGCTCTCGTTCGTTCTCGTTCTACAGCAGTAGCTCGGCGACCTGCACGGCGTTCAGCGCCGCGCCCTTCTTGACCTGGTCACCACAGACGAATAAGTCGAGTCCCTTGTTGTCGTCCCGAGAAATATCCTTCCGGACCCTGCCGACCTCGACGTTGTCCTTGTTGCTCGCGCTCAGCGGCGTCGGGAACACGTTCTCCTTCGGGTTGTTGACAACCGTCACGCCCGGGAACGCCGCCAGCAATTCGAGCGCCTTGTCCGCGGTGATGTCCTTCTCGAACTCCAGGTTGATGCTCTCGGCGTGCGCCCGCATCACCGGCACCCGAATGCAGGTCGCGGTGATGCGCACGTCCTTGTTGTTCCAGATCTTGGCCGTCTCCTTGACCATCTTCATCTCCTCCTCGTTGTACAGCGTATCCGTCATCGGCGCGTTGTGCGAGAACAGGTTGAACGCGTACTGGAAGGGGAAAATGTTCATTGTGATGGGCTTGCCCTCGAGCGCCTCGCGGGTCTGCAGCTCGAGCTCCTCCATGGCCGCCTGTCCGGCTCCAGAGGCCGCCTGATAGGTCGACACCACCATACGCTTCACGTTGGCCTCCCGGTGCAGCGGCGTCACGGCCATCAGCGCGATGATCGTCGAGCAGTTGGGATTGGCGACGATACCGCCCTTTCCGTACTTCATACCGGCCATGGCCTCCGGATTAACCTCGGGGATGACCAGCGGCACGCCCTCCGTCATCCGGAAGGCGGACGAGTTGTCCACGACGGTGCAGCCGGCGTCCGAGGCAATCGGGGCGTACTTCTTCGAGATTGAGCCTCCGGCGGAGAAGAGGGCGATGTCCAGGCCGTTGAACGAGTCCTCCTTGAGCTCCTGAACGGTGTAGGTGTTGCCGTCAAAGTCGTAGGTGCGGCCGGCCGAGCGGGCCGAGGCGAGCATGACGATATCCGAGTAGGGGAAATCGCGCTCCTTGAGGACCTGGAGGTGGGGGCGGGGATCGGGGGTACGTGAGCGCGTGTCTCCCGCTTCTGGCGTGTCAATGCGGGAAGGGAAACGGCCCAGCGACGCGTCGAGCGCGCAAGCGAGCGACCATTCGTTTGGAGGAATTCCGGCGACGGACTCCGGCCAACCGCGGGGCGCTCACGCCACGACGGCGCTTGCAACGACCACGACGTGCACACGTACCCTCAGGAACTCCTGTCCGACGGCTCCGGTGACGCCCACAATCGCCACCTTCGGCCCGTCGGCCGTCTTCGCGGCACGGACGACCTGCATCGAGCGCGATGCCCGGCCGTTTTGGCGCGATGCGGCCAACAACGGCGACGCCCTGGCGGTGTGAACTGCACTCGACAGATGCATGATCGGATACAAAAGCAATGGTCGTTGTCGACGACTTTTACTCACTCACACACAAAGGGGCCGGTGATCAGGCATCATCTACTACGCCGTCTCCATCATCATCCACGACCGCCTCCTCTTCCTCTTCCTCTTCCTCTTCCTCTTCCTCTTCCGCTTCCGCTTCCTCGTCACCACTGCTGCCGCTCTGCACGTCGAACCCCCCTCCTCTTCCCTCGACGTCGCTCTCCTCGTCGAGCACGCTCTCGACGTCGTCGCTCAGCGCCTGCAGCGCCCCGCTGAGCATCCCGCCGCCCTCCCCGTAGTCCAGCGCATACCCGCTGATCTCCGGCAGGATCTCCTCGAGCAGCGAGTTCATCACCGAGTTCTCTTTGGACTCGGCCAGCCGCCGCAGCTCGCCCTCCTCGCCGTGCAGCACGTCCAGCGCGCCGGGCAACAGCGTGTCCCCGTCGGCGAAGAACTCGTCGAGCGCATCCAGGTCGGCGACGTCCGAGTCGATGCTCAAACCAGCCTTGGGGTCTGTCAGCGAGAGCAGCTTCCGCGCCGCCTCCACCTCCTCCAGGATCTTCTGCTCGCCCTCCTGCAACGAGTGCTCGCTGTACTCGTTTTCAAAGGCTCTCGTCTTGGCGTTCAGCTCCTCCATGAGCGGGAGGATGGCCTCGCTCGCGCGTATCCACGTCGGGATGCGCATCTCTGTTCCCGGAAGAAGGGGCTCGGCGTTGCGCCAGACGTCGTCCTGCTCGATGTCCTCGAGCAGCTCGCCAAAGGCGCTCGCCACCGCGAATCGATTGTGCGCAGCTTCCAGCCTCGCGTGATGAAGCGTCATGCCCTCGTCGACCGCCCTGTTCATGAGAAAATCCTCCAGTGCGGCCTCCTCTGGCGTCTGCGTGCCCGGTTTCTTGAAGACGCGGGCGGTAGGCAGCGTGGGCGGGACGCCCGCGCGGGACGACGCGGAGAAGGACGAATCGCTGCCTCGATACGTCGGCACCCCTTCCGAGGCCGCCGCCGCGGCCTCCTCCGCCTCGACGTCTCCAAACGGCAGGGAAGACAGGGCGGCGTTGTCAAACAGGGACAGGGAGCCGTCCAGGCCGTCCCACGATTGCATCACCGACGGGGTCGTGCCGCTGTTGTCGTCAGAAGTATCGTCCGCGGAACTGAACGAGCTCCATATCGAGTCGTCGGAATACAACAACGAATCTGATACGAGGAAAATGGTGGAATACTCGAGTAAGGCGAGCAGACGAGCAGGCGAGCAGGCGAGTAGACTCGTCGTAGAGTTTTGCTAGCGCACGGCGATGCGAGCGTCGACGTCATCATCCCGACGACCCTCGACACGAGATCACCCGGCGATACGCGCAGAGGCCACACCGAACGAACCGCAACCAAAACGGAAGCAGCGCCGGGCAACCACCACAAGTTCTTTTCCAGAGTTGTAACGGCGGCCCCGACGTGACGTCCGTCAGGGCACCTGACTGAACTCTGAGAAGTAGAGGTAGAAGTAGAAGTAGAAGTAGAAGTAGAAGACCAAGACCAACAACGTACCGTCTGCCAGCAGGCTGTCCTGCTGCGTGGCCGGGTCCGGCATCAGCCTGGTCAGCTCGTCGAATTCCTTCTGGGTATACTGTTTCGACTGCTTCACAGACTTGGATGACTGCTTGGCCAGCTCCCGCTCCGCCATGTCATCCAACGACCGCACGCACGTCCGAGACGACGACGACGACGACGACGACGCGCCATGCGTACCCCGCCGAGAACGCACCCGAACTCCTCGTGCGGAAATGCAGCAGCGCTGCGAAATTTGCATGGCGTCAATTTCCCGGCGCCCTGCGCTCCCAGCCTGCCCTTCCGACCACAACGAGGTCTATATATCCCGCCTGGTGGTCGTGTCGTCCAGGCGTGATCGCGACGACGACGACGACGACGCGACAAAGGGGGAGAACGAAGAAGAAGAAGAAGAACTTCTATCTACAACTTTACATCTACAACTCTACGTACTGTTGTTGTAGGGAAACACGGCCCGCTGTGGGCTCAACTCGTCGTCCACCCGCCCGCCCGTCAGCCGGTACCCGCTCGCGTCGACGCTCGCACTCACCCCCGCCAACGCCCTCCCC
>Ga0181573_10000928_pt1 | contig 30165 bp, 18 predicted proteins | sample 101ome_25_FD_148643 | JGI IMG/M metagenome (GOLD analysis project Ga0181573, IMG submission 148643) | Coastal salt marsh microbial communities from the Groves Creek Marsh, Skidaway Island, Georgia - 101409BT metaG (spades assembly) | ecosystem: Environmental > Aquatic > Marine > Intertidal zone...
CGCTCGAGCTGCAGGTCCGAGTCGCCGTGGTAGGTGCCGGTGGGGTCAACGCCGTGCTCGTCGCAGATGACCTCCCAGAACTTGGCGCCGATCTGGTTGCCGCACTGGCCGCCCTGGATGTGAACTGTAGGAGAGAGGAGGGGGAGAAGAGGGTAGGAATGGTCGGCGAAAGAGACGGGTGGTGGTTGAGGGCAGGATGCAGCATGTTGGGATGCGGCCCGTTTTGGCCATTTTCCCCAGCGATCAGGCTGGAGTCGCTACCAGGCGCTGCGATGTCTCGTGACCTCAAAAACGCCGTCCATGATTGCTGGAAAGCGCCCGCGAAGCGACGGGGGGTCGGACGAAGCCGCGGGGGACGAAAGTCACCCAGACGGCGGTTCTCCGGATCCCGACGTGGCGGCGAGCTCCGTGCCGACTCCACGGAACCGCGGTCGGACCTCGGACCCACGGAGCGCGGCGGCGCGTCGCGCTGCCGTCTCCTCGGCAAGAACGGTCCGCCGAAAGAAGGCGTGACCACGGCGGCACGCCTGGGAGTCGGGGCTGGCTGCAGGGCCAGCTCGTGGGGCAGAAGGGCCCGACGAGCTCGCAAGGGCGCGGGAGGCTCGCCGCCGCGGCCCGCGCCGTACGAATGGCGGCCGGCGTCGCGCGCCTTTGACGAGCGACGCGCGCGCACGGAAAGGCCCTCCAGCGGCACGCAATCGGGCCCCGCAGCCAGGAAGGCGCCGTTCAGCGTTGCATTTCAGTGCGATCGAGCGTCGGGTTTCGCCACCGCGCCCAATCGCTCCCCAGGATCGCGGGGGCGAGCCGAGGCCCATTAAGGGACGGCCAACGGTCCCTAACCTAGGCTTTTGGGACTCGCCGATCTCGCGCATGCTGAAGGTTGGGTTGCTTCTCTTCGGGGTTGAAGGAAAGACGTCCCACCAGGGGGGTTCGGGGGGGGGGAAGAGCGATGCGGGCACCGTCCTCGTCGCTCCCTCGCGCGTCCTCCAAGGCCCCACGGCGCCCGCCAGCCGCCGCCGCCGCTGCTGCCGGTCACGTCTCGTCTATCCCCCCCAGCTCTCCCCCAGCACCCTGCCTGGAGGCACGCCCGCGGCAACCAAGGCCGTCCGCACAGCCCGGACAAATCCCCGGGACCCGTAGAGATGCGCGCGGACCCGCGCGACGGGCAGTGTGGGAGGGGGGGTCACCTCTCCGCCCACCCCCCCCGCAACAAGGCGTTCGAGCGTGGCCCGCACATCAGCCGCCGTCGGCCGGCCCCGCCGCACCCTCGGGTGCCCCCGCTCCTCGTCCCCTTCCTCGTCCATCTCCTCGGCGTGAAACGACAGCGAGAGACGGCCGGGAGGGTGCCGCGCCGCCGTCGCCTCGAGCTCCTCCCGCCACGCCAGGTCGTTCAATCCCCGCGCGGCGTAGAGGAGACCAACGCGGCGGGGGGGGGAGGGTCCCGAGGGGTCCGGACCCACCCCCTCGTCCTCATCCTCGCCCTCGTCCTCCTCGGCATCGCCCCCGCCCAGCAGCGTCCGCACGGCAGCGAGGCAGGGGGTCACCCCCGCCCCGCCGGCGGCCAGGCTGGGGGTGAGGGGAGGGGAGGGTAGGGAGAGGGAGTCGGAGGGGAGGATTCCGGGGTCCTCCCCAGTGACGCGCGCGGTGGCGCCGGGCCCGAGCCTCGTCGGGCAGGGCGGGGCGGTGGCGACGCGGGTGGGCGTCGCCGGGGGGGACAGCGCCGCTGGTTGATTCATGTCCGGAACAGCCGTTGATTTTGCCTTCGACGACAATGACGACAACGGCGCGGACGAGGGGCCCTCGGCCGCCACCGCCCACCACGGATGGTCGACGGGCCACACCGCGGCCCAGGCCCCGCAGCCACAGGTGGCGCCGCCTGACACGGCGCCTCGACGGCCAAGGCCAATCGCTCGCCCCCCGTACTCTACCTCAGCGAGTGGCGCCCAGGGCATCGCTTGCTCGCACCCAACCCCCCGGCCCCACCCCCCCGCCCTCCGGCGACTCGCAACAGAGGATCCGTCCCGTCCCGCCCCTCTGTGCCCGCGAGGATGTCGTGGCCGCCGCCCACCCGGAGGGTGATCCCCCCCTCCCCCCCACGGGCCCGGCGCAGCCATGCCACCGACGGGTGCCCCGAACCACGTGACTGCACGCCGACGGTCACGAGACCCCGTTGGCGGAGCGCCCGCGGCGACGACGCAACGGACAAGAAGAGGGGGCGATCCCCACCGTCAGCAGGCGTCCGGGCCTCAAGCCACTGACCTGGCCGGAGGCAGAGGCGGTGGGCAGGAGGTCGACCACCCAACCCCTCCACCCCACCGCCCGCCAAGGGGAGTGCGTCCGGGCCGCCCGGCGCTGGCCCCAGCACTCGCAGCTCCAGGGCCCGCAGCGTGGGGCTGGCGTCCCAGGCACGATGCACGACGGCGCCGAGGGGGACTGGCCACGTGGGAGGGGAAGAGGAGGGGGACGATTCTTCGTCCGCCACAGCGACGGGCGACGACGACGAACGGAAGCTCGCCTCGGCGAGCGAGAGGACCCGCCTCGCGGAGGCGCTGAGCCCCACCGCCGCCGGCGGGGCTCGGAAGGCTCTGGACAGCGCCCGACGCACGGTCGCTGAGCGGCGTGTCGCAGGGTGGAGTGGCCGTCACCGGGCGGCGATGGGGTCTCTTTTGGCGGGTCTGCGGGCTTCTGCGACCCTCCGCGAACCTCCAGACCGCACGATTGATCACAGTGAACACAACCCCGACCGCTGGAGGCGAAAGGGGGGCAGGGCCCATCAACAACGGCCTCGTCGGCCACCGACTCAATGGCCACCCCAGAAATCGGTTTAAACCGCCAACTCCCCGGACAACGTTCATCGGGGACGGCAGTTCATTCTCTGCCATGTCAACTGCGGCGCTCTTGCGTGCCGTCCGCGGCGTGGGGGGGCGCCTGTCGTCGGCGTCCTCGGTGCCGACCACGTCCTTTGCGTCTGAGGCTGTCGCGCGCTCGCTGGCTGTCGGTGGGACATCTGGCGCTCACCGCTTCGCGGCTCAAGCTCAGCCTGTCGACGAGGACTGCGTTCCGCTGGGCCACCGCAACAGCAGGCGAACCCTTGGCCCCGGTCGCAGCTGAGCCTCGACCAAGACCCCAGGCGCCCGTCTCGGTCGCTCGCGGCTCCGCGATGCTGAGCCGAACCCGGAGTCGGCAATCCTGAGTCCACCTTCTTGCTGGAGCTCTCGGTTTAGGGCTCGGAGACCTCGCGTCAGGCACACGGGGGGGGGCACCGGCCCCCTCCCACCACGCGCCGATCGTCGGGATGCGTGAGCATCGGCGGTTTCGGTGGTGCTGGCCCCCGCGAACGTCTCGGCCGCCTAGGCCGCCCCCCTCGCGCTCCCCTCCATTTTCCCACTCTGCTGCAGCGGCGGCCTTGCGCGTCGCAGCACCAGGGTCGCCAGCCCTGAGCACCGGCGACCGCGCCTCCACCGTCCAGCCGCCTACGCTGCTGCCCTCGAGCTCCCCTCCCTGAGCTGCCTGCGCCGCGCACCCCGACCGTGTATTTCCCCCCCGTCCCCCACCCCGCAGACTCGACAGCGCCTCGTGTAACATCGGCCTCAACCGTCGTCGCGACCTTGCCCTCCGCACCGACTTCACCCTCACCGATGGCTCCAAGGGTCCGGTCACGCTCGACCAGCTTCTGCGGGGCGCCGGCCGCCGTACCGTCATCCTCGGCCTCCCCGGCGGCAAGGTGTGCGACGAGAGGCACCTTCCCGAGTACCAGGCCAAGGCCGAGGCGCTGCGTAAGCTGGGCGTTGGGCAGATCATCGTGGTGCTGCAAAAGCCCGACGATGTTGTGGCCAAATGGGCAGACTCCCTCGGCATTGGGGGCGGCAGGGAAAAGGCGACCTCCAACTGCGGGATCCGGGCTGTGGCCGACTCGTCGGGGTCCTTCACACGACTGCTGGGGGTCGAGTTCATTCCGCGGCCCGAGGGGGCGGGCGAGCCCTGCCACCACCGGTACACTGCATTGGTGGAGGACGGCATCCTCCTCAAGCTCCACGTCGAGGAAAGCGCCGCCGCCTTTACCCCAGGCACCTGTGGCGTCGCGAAGATGGTCGACACAATCAATACCCTGGTCGCCGACGCGGCGCCCAAGGCGACGAAGAAGTAGGTGGATGCACGATTTTGACGTCAAACCGGAACAGGCCGTGGGGGCCGCTGCCCCGACTTAAACGTCGGCCCCGCGAACCGCTCGACGGCCCGGTGCTCGCACAGGTCGAGCGGCACCGCCAGCGCTGCTTCCTTCCTCGCCCCGGCCTAGTTCCCCAGCTTCCAGTGGCACTTGAAGCGGAGCATCAGCACCTTGACGTTATCAGGGTCGAGGGAGGGTGGCGGAAACCCTTCATCCCTGTCTCACGCCATCTTTCCCATCTCACCCTCTCCTTACCCCCCACCCGGCACGAACGGAGCCGCGTTGGCGGTGGCCGTGAGGGATGGAGATGCCGCGGTGGTCGCGGGCTCCTCGGGCTTGGGGCTCTCCCCCTGGGGCGTCGCGACCGGGGCCTCGGGTGACGCCGGGGCGACTGCGGCGGCCACAGGCTCGGCAGCGCCCGACCCGTCGGCAAGGGGAGCGGCGGCAGCCTCCTCGTTCACCGGCCCAAGCGTGGCGGCGGCGAGTCCCTCTGCAGCGGCGTCAGCCGTCGGCCCCGCAGGCTCGGCGGCAGGCTCGGCCTTTGACCCAAATAGCCGCGCCGACACCCCCCCCACGACGCCCGCCCCCGCCGAGAAGATTCCGCTCGCTATCCCCCCCACCCTCTGCCCCACGCCCGACGAGGCAACTGTCGAGGCTGCCTGTCCCGCGACTGACGTGGCGGCGGCAGCGCCCGACTGCACCACCCCACCAACGGTCGTCGCGGCCTGCCCCGCCGCGCTGCCCACACGAGTCACCACCCGCGCTGCTGTCCCCGTCTCCCCCCCTTGCATTTCGTACACCTTGGAGCCGGCGTGGTGAGCGGCCCCACTCACCGTGTTGAAGACGTTCCCCGCGGTATTGGTGACGACGACGGCAGCTGCGCCCGCGGTGGTGGCGACGGAAACCGCCGCCGCCCCAGCGCGGGCCCGTGTGATGCGGGCTGCCCTTTCGATACCTCGTTGCCGTAGGTAGGGCGCGCTGCCCCACGCCTCGGACTCGACGACCTCAACGACACTGTGGCGCGCAAAAGTGGGGTCCCCGGGCTGGGCGCCACTGTTGACGACGCGCTCGAGGAGCTCTACGATGGACTCGGCCGAGGGGGCATCCCAAAGCGAGGCCGAAACGAGGCCCGACGTCGGCAAAATGAGTCGGCACCGGGGTCCGGTAGGCTCTTGGGCCGCGGCGGCCGCCTGGGCGGCGCCGACATCGAACACGCCGGGGTCCTTGGCCCGCTGATCTCCGCCCTGGAGGGGTAGCATGGGGAGGGAGACGTCGACCTTGCACCCCGACGTCGACGCGCTCCACGGCCTCGCCCAGCCTCGCCGGCGCCCCACGCCCCGCCCGCCCCAACGCTCGCCTTGACCAGGTGGGCCAGCACCATCATGCAAAGCGGCATCTTGGCTGTCGCCTGCTCGATCGTGTGCGTCGCCAGAAAGAGCTTGAACGGGGGGCCGGCAGCTGCCTCGACGGAAGAGCCGGCGTCCGATGCAGGCGGCGACGCCACTGACGCCGGGGCCGGGGGGGAGAGCGTGGGGGGGGGGGGGCCCAGGGGGCCCTCGGTGGCGGCCGGAGGCTCGCTCATCTTGCGAGCGGCTAACGTGCGACGGGACGAGGGAGTTCCTCTACGCCGCTGGAGGAGGTGGAAGCGGCGTCCGCGCGCAGCGAGGGGGACGCAGTTCGTCGACTGCGGACGGGGACAGGGGTTTTGGACCTTCGGAGCTTCGCTCGCTTCCTCGCTCCTATTGCGTCCCTCGTACCGAGGGGAGCTCCTCGTTGCGAGCGGACCAGCTCCCAGGACTCGAAGGAATTGCGAGGACAGTCACGGCGAAGGGGGCGGTTTTTCTTCCCCTGCGCCTCCTGCGGGACACGGACGATCGTCGAGCGCTTGGGAAGGTGGGGAGGAGGTGGACGGGTCGTTTCCCGTCTGCCCGATTCCGCGATGACCTCGGTCGTCGTCGGGCGCCGTCGGCGCGCCCGAGGGGCCGAGCAGCGGCCGCCGCTCGCCGCCTCGCTCACCGCCTCGCTCGGCGCGCGCCTCTGCTGCGTATCGCGCCTGGCGTCGATTGCGCTCCCACTGACGCTGGCACTGGCGTTCGGGGCCAACGCCAAGGCGAGACGCCCGGCGCTTGTGTTGGAGCGTCGGAGTTGGCGGAGACGGCGGCGGGCCCCATCGGCAGCTGCGGCCGGAGCTGAGGGGGCGGCACCATGCGGGGCCGTCCTCTTGCGCCCTCACCGGCGCACGCGGCAGCGCCGCGCAAGCTCTCGCCCCTGCGCGCTCCCGTCGTCTCCCCCGCCTGTTCGACCCACCCGTGTCCCCGCCTTCTCCCGCGTGTCTCCCAGCCGCGCCGCACGCGCCAGGACAGCTTGTTCCTCCGCGTTCGCGAGGCCTGCGAGGAGAACCCCGCGCTGGCCGACCACCTCTCGGCACTCGACGGAGCCGATCCCACTGGTTGCGAATCGGCCACGGGCGCCCATCGTGCGAACTGCGCCCTCCGCTGCGTCTCAGAGGCGTGCTGGACGGAGATATATCTCGAGGATGCGAGGGGCTGGGGGCCACTCGAGGAGGGCGAGCTTGACGGGGCCCGGTCGGGGCGCTTCTACGAGTGCGCTCAGCGAGATTTGCGGAGCGCCGACCGCGCCGAGGAGCTCGCGGCCTGGGGGGCGCTGTAGGAGGGGAACCAGGGCGGGTGGTGCTGGCTAACCATCTCGCCCCTCGACAAGTTGGCGGTTTACCCGCGACACACACAAGAGACCCTGCCTCTTCTCTCTAAACGCCCGCCATGTCCTCGTCGGAGTCCTCCTCCCCCAGGGCCACCTTGAGGAGGGGCCGAAGGTCAGCCCGCTTGCGGGCGAGGGCGAGGCACTCGCCCAGCTTGGCCGAGGCCTCGGCGCCCGGCACATTCGCCAGGGCGACAGCCGTGCGCACGCTGTGTCCATGTTGCTCCGCAAAGAGGTCCCGTTCCTGCGCAGTCGATTCCCCCTTGGCTGTGAACATGAGCATGCTTAGGACGCGGGGCGCGATGCCATCATCGAGGCTCCGGAGAACGTCACGTGGGTGCCGCATCGCCGCCCGGACAATTGCCTGGCCAGCCAGCGCTACCACCTCAAATTGGTTCGTGTGGACGGCCCTTTCGACCTTGAGCCCCGCGCCATAGGCGTCGATCACCTCGGATAGGGGAAGGCGGGACCCGAAGGCGTCAACGAGGGCCATTAGGCACTCGAGGGCAGCCACGCGGCACCCCTGTGCCCTGTCCTCGACCGACACAAAGGCACCAAGGTCGACCCGTTGATGGTGTTTCTCGTCCGAGGCACAGGCGGCGCAGACGAGGCGGCAGACGGGCAAGAGACCAGGGCCGTCTAGGGCGGCGGGCCGGTGCGTTGCCAGGCCGGCGACAAGGCGGAGGGCCTCACGACGGACGTCGAGATGCTCATCCTCGAGCAGAGAGAGGGCAGCCCGGCTGGTGGCATCGACGCGGCTCCACCCCATGCCAGCATGCACCGCAACGTGGCGAAGGGCCGCGACGCCCGCGAGGCGCCGGGGGGCCGCCGCATCCTGGGTCAATGCCGACAGCCTGTCGACTGCGGCATCGGGGGCCATCTCGCCCGCCAGGCCGAGGGCCTCATGGGCCGCGGGTCTCAGGCCCTTCTCTCCGGGCAGATCGAGCGCCGCGCTCACCGCATCAACGACCCGCGCTGCCACCTGGGCGCCGACCTCGGCCTCGTCGGCCTCGGCAGAGATGGCAGCGGCATGGGTGACAGCGATGAGGGAGGCAGCGTCCGAGACGTGGCGGCCCCGTGCCCGCGCTGCATCGGCGCGCCGGCTGCGCAGTGCCCTGAGCGCCGCAGCTGTCGTCGTAAGGAGGATGAAGCGCTGCCCCGGGTCCCGGCCGGGCTCGCCCGCGAGATCGGCCAGGAGCTGCGGCAGCCCCGTTCGGAGCTGAGCAGACAGTAGCACGCCGAGGGCGCGCGCGGCCGTCTCACGGACAGCGGAGTCTTCAGGCTTGCCGGCGCCGTGGCCGTCCCTGGTTGGGGCACGGGCGGCAAGCTCCTGGGGGGGAGGGGCGAGAACGGGAGATCGCGGTCAGTCGTCGTAAAAAAACGGGGTGTGTGCGAACGCGGGAGAGAAGGACCGCCTTTTTCCCTCCCTCCAAACGTCCCTTCTCCTCTCGCCTTGCGCAAAAAGGCCTCGGCCTGGGGGGCGCAGGCAGTCAGCGCCGCACCTGCCTCCCCCGCGACAGCCAGGCGGGCCAAGAGGGCGGCGTTGGGGGAAGCGGCGATAACCTTGACATTGGCCTCGGCAGGAGACGGTGGCTTGCACAGGTCGAGGGCAGCAGCAAGGGCGCGATCAGGCCCCGCGGCAGCAAGGGCGGCGGCCGACGCACGGGCGCACGCATCGCGGGCCGCGGCCGAGGGGCCATGGGCGCCAACGGTGGCTCCGGCAACGGCAAAGGGACCCTCCCGCGCCGCCTTAAGGAGATCTCCGATGACGTCGCTGGCCGTGACGGCTCCGGCGCGGACCATGGAGGCGACAAGGCCAGCAACGCTGCCAACGACGCTGCCCTCAACAAGAGGCGAGGCCACCAGGGCGAGGACGCGCGGCTTAAGGGACGACCAGGCACCTGCCGCCGCTGCTGGCTCGCCATCCACGAGGGCGGCGGCGAGGTCGAGAGCTCCTGCCGCAACCTGAAGGTCAGAATCCGACACCAGCAACTGAAGCCCGGACAGCAGGGGCGCCGCAGCAACAGCCAGGGCATTCGTCGGGCTCACCGCAGGGTACTCGCCGTGGGCGCTCTCAGCGAGGGCCAGTGCAACGTCGAGCGCCGCCAGCAGCACCTGTCGGTCCGTCTGTCTCAGCAGAGCGGGCACCTCCTCCAGAGCGCGATCCCGGACCCGGGTCAGCGCGGCAGGGCTGAGGCCTGCGGCGACGGCTCCGCGCACGATGCTGGCAACAGCGCGACACGCCGTGAGCCGGGTCGACTCTTCGCCCAGGCGGCTGGCAAGGGCGCCCAGCGCCTCGGACACTGTGGCGGGATGGAGCAGCGGGCCCGCTCCCGGGATCGTCAGAAGGGCAGCCAAGGCGTCGACAGCCGAGCGGCGGACCTCAGGGTCAAGGCCGCCCTCGGAGCCCAGGGAGACGCACCGGGCTAGGACGGCACCCAGCGCAGACCGGGCGGCCGACTCGGGCGCCTGCTTCGCGCACGCCACAACTGCCGAGGCGGTGCCGAGGGCCCCGACGGCGGCCGCCCGGCTCCGGCCGGCCGTGGCGGCTGAGACGACGGCAGGGAGGGCAGCGGCGACAGCAACGGCGGAGCCCGGCGGGGGCGTACCTGCGCCTGCACCGGCACCGGTATGGCTCCCGGCTGAGGCGGCCACGGCCCGGAGGAAGCCCAGTGCGGCAATCTGGATGGACTCACGCGCCGGGTCTGGGTCTTGCAGAGCCGCGACAAGGCGGCGGCCCAGCTTCGCGAGCGCAGGAGCCGGGAAGGCGTCAGGGCGGGCGTGCGCGGCAGCAGAGAGGCAGGTCCAGGCGTCGGCCCGGGTCTGGTCCGACTGGGACGGCTCCGCCAGGGGGGCAACGCGAGCGACGAGGGGCACAACGACCGAGGCGAGGGCGGTGTCAAGGGGCGAGGCGATGGCCCCATCTCCCGAGCTGGCAACGACGCCCTCTCGCGCACCGGACCGCGCCTCGCGGAGGGCAGTTGTCAGCGCGGCAAGGGCCGCCCGACGCACCGCCTCCTCCCGCTCGGCAGCGCGGCGAGCAAGGACAGGCCCCGCGCGCTCAAGCACCATGGGAAGGGCCTCAGGGTGAGCGCGCGCCGCGGCCTGGCACACGTGACATGCGGCGCGACGGACACGCCATGAGTCGTCGGGCACGGCCCCATCATCGCTCCAACCGCCGTCCTCCGAGTAGCCGCCGTCGTCATCCCACCCCCCGCGCCCACCGTTCTGCTCCTCTTCACAGTCCGGGCCCTCGCCGAGTGGAGGCGGTGGGGCGTCGTCGTCGTCCCCGGGGCCGTAGAGAGGGTCAAACGAAGCTGCCAACACGGCGGCATCTAGTGCATCGCCCAACCAAGGCGGGGACGCACTGTCCGCTTCCGAGGCGGGCACAGCACGTAGGCTGGCCGCGAGGAGGGTCAAACACTCGCTGGCGGCGGAAAAGTCGTCGTCCTGGCCCAGCTGCGTGGCAGCGCGGGCGTGCAACACAGCGGCAGCGGCTGCGCGCGGGGCCAGAGCCGCCGCTTTCGCGCCCACAACCGGCAGCAGCAGGCTCAGGGCGTGTGCGATCGGGGCCACTGCAGGGCTGCCAAGCGACGGGGCCTCAACCGCCTCGACAATCTGCAGGAGGAGGTCCCCGCTCTCCTGCTCGGGCAGCCGCAGCGCGACGGCGGCGAGGCACACGGCCGCCCGCCGACGGGGTGCTGCCCGGCCCCGACCCAGCGCGCCCACCAACGCCCCAACGAGAGCGCTCGACTGGCCCCTCACAGCGTCAGGAGCGCGCGCCGAGATGCGCTCGATGAGCCCCAGGGCGTCGCTACATATGGCGGCATGGACGGCGGACTCGGACCCATGGTCGAACACGGCGCGGACACACGCCGGTAGCACTGCCGCGGCCACCTTAAGGAGGCGGTCAGGGTGGATGGCTGAAGGACTTGGCAGGGCAAAGAGGTTGGTCAGCGTCTGGACGCTATTGAGCCGCAGCGCGACCCTGTCCTTGCTGGCCTCGGTCATCGCCTTGTTCAGATCGGCGAGGCACTGGACCAAGGCGGGGTGAGAGGGCCTGTCGGCCCCGCTGGCCAGGAGTCGGGGCAGGACCTTTGTGACAAGGGTGCTGACCTCGTTGTTGTGCTGTTCCCCATCGTCCAGCCCTTTCATCACGGCGGGGACCAGCTTTGCCTGCGAGTAGATAGAACGTGGGAAAGGGGCGGGGGGTGGCAGGAGGCCAAAGGGGCGAGGCGAAAGGGGCCGAGAGCGGGAATGGGGCCACGAGCCATCGCAGCGGCGACCGCAGCTGCGGCTGCGGCGGTGGCGGCGGCGGCGGTGGCGGCAGTGGACGCTCTCCACACGACAGCCGCCGCCACTCTCGATCCCCTCCCGGCGGTAGCGGTGGAGTCTTCGGAGGCTGGGGCGGAGGTTCGAGGCCTTGACGATGCCGACGGGACAAGGGTCGGGCGGAAGCAGGAGGGAGGGCGCGGCGGTCTCGCAGCTGCGTAGCGGGATGCGCGCCCTCGCAAACGGCAAAGCTAGATCGCCATCGCACTCCTTCGTCGACGGGAGGGACTCTGCATCGCTGTCTCGCGCCGAAGCCCCGTCGGTATAGCGCGACACGCTGTGCCCCCATCGTGGGCCGCCGCCCACTGCTGCTCTCTCGCCATGTCGTGGCTGGCAGGATGGTAGTTGCTCTCGAGCTCCAAGAGTAGGTCGCGAAGAACCATGAATCTTTGATCGCTGTCGGGGTCCGCCAGGCGCTCCAACATCCGATCAGGCGCACTTCCGCATAGAGCCCGTTGGCTCGTCGTGGTCATCGCCGCGCTCTCACGGGCGTGGGTGGGGGGGTGGAAGGGGGTGGTTTCGTTGCCGTTTTTGGTCTGGGGGGGGGGGGGGGGGGGGCGGGTGGGGTGGGGGGGGGGGGGGGACTGATGAGGTGGCGCTCATCGCGAGCGGGGGCACGAGGAGTAAGCACACCAACCTCAAGCCCGATAAGCGACAACGGACCCACCTGCCATGGACATGGAACCTGGTCAGAACCTCACCCCCTTCAGCAGCTCGGCGTGGCGCGGGGCGTCGGCAAGCCCGCGGAGGTGCCTCGCCGCCCTCCTCATGCGCGGCTCAGCGAGACGAGCGTCGAAGACGGCGAGGGCGGCCACGTGCCGCTCCCGGCGCCGGCCCAGCACGGTACAAAAGGCCCGCAGCCCAAGGTACCGGAGGTGCGTCGAGCTCAGGCGGCCCTGGCTATTGCCGCACCTTTTCCCTTCGCCGGTGCCCTTGCTGTTGCCTTCTCCGCATCGGCAGCCCCGGGCCGCCGCGCGCAGGGCGGCAGGGGCGGCGGCGAGGGCGGCGTCGACAGCGGCGAGGGTGACTCGGGGCCCCGGCGGCTGACGGGGCAGCGCTGCCAGAGCCGCGCAAGTCTTCATCGCCGCCAACAGCAGCGCACGATACACGTTGACACGCGCCTGCAGCGGTCCTTGAAGCAAAGGGTCGACGAGGAGGGGGGGGAGGGCGGCGCCAGGGGCCAAGAAGCCGGCGGCTCGAGTCGCCAGCGCGGCGCGGGCGTCGGCGGCTGCTTCGCTTCCCCCGCCACGACGTCGAGGAGGAACACGGCCGATCCCGCGGGCCAAAGACCCGTCGCCCTTGCCCAGCAGGCGGGCGTAGTCGGCGCTGACGACGAGGGAGCGGACGCCCAATGCAAAGCCGCACCACCGCACGCATGGCTCGCCGTCAGGGCCCGGCTCAGGTGAACGGGCCATCACTCGACTCTCCTCCCACACCGAGGCCCGGGGCGTGGGAAAGTTTGCAAAGGTCTTATCCGGGCGCGTAACGATGCCCTCGGCGGGGAAGCCACGGCTGAGCCGGGCCGCGAGCCACCTCGCGCGACGGGGACAAGACGTTACCACGAGCCAGTCGTCCACCATGCGGAGTATGATGGTGTAGGGATGCAGGGTATCAGTCGAAAGGAGGTCCAAGGGAAAAGAAGGGTCCTCGCCGGGGCCTCTTCCTCGTTCTCCTTCTCCCTCTTTTTGGTGGAGAGGGGCATCCTCGTCAGCAGCAAGGCCCGCGGCAAGGTAGCGACGCTCGCAGTCGCCCACCACCAGTCCACACAGGAGCTGGGAAAGGATGCTACCCTGGGGCAGCCCGCGGGACTTGGTGTACCATCGCCCTCTGCTGTCGCCTCCGGACCGGACGAGACCCTCGCAGACGTGGGCTCTGACCTGAGCCAAGACACCATCGCAGGTGACACGCTCACGGCGTCCCGTGTCGACGAGGACGGTTCCGAGCGGGGCCGACTCAACGACGGACGGTGCACCAGCAGCACCGCGTCGTCGAAGCGCGTCGCCAATCGACTCGAGCGGCTGCCCGTCGGCGCCCTCGGACCGAACCACGAGACGGCGGCCAGCCCATGCCGATCCAGTCCGGGCCGACACGGACGCCGCAAAGACAGTGCGCACCGTCCACGACGGCGGCGGCGGCGGCGGACCCGCCGCCTCGGTCGTCTTGAAGTCGTTCATCCCCAGTGCCCGCTCCACCGCTCGAATGACGGCGTCATGTGATACCCCGTCGAATGCCCTAGAGACGTCGGCCGTGAATACGTGGGGTCGGGCAGGCGGCTTGCCCTCGGACGCCAGACGGGCGTCGCGAGCTTTCCACCGGCGCAGAAACGGACGTAGACGAGCAAGGACGTCCCCCGGCCCCTGCACGGCGCACCCCAGTAGATAAGGCGCGTTAGCGCACCGATGCTTGAGTACGGCATGAGCAGACCGAAGGGCGAGGTTGGCAGGGCGCAGAAATACACCCCGCAGAGCAAATGCGTCCGATCGGGGCAAGTCCTCGACCCTTCCCAGGCGTGTGACCGCCCTGAGCTCTCCCGGCCGGGTCTTTGGGAGGAAACGCAGGGTGCCGTGGGCGAGACGGTGGCGCCGCAGCAGCGCCAGGGCGCTGGCGCGGTCGACGGGAGCCAGCTCGGCGTCCAGGATGCGGCCCTCCGCCGTCGCCCGCATTGCGCCCCACACTGGGCTACGGTAGTAGGCCAGAGCATGGCGCCCCGTGCCTGACTCGACGATGTGGAAGCACGCTCTGATGCTCGGCAGCGCAATCCACGCCAGGAGGAACCAGAGCCACCGGACGGCGTCACGATGGTCCGCAGCTCCCGACGCGCGGCCGCCATAGGGGGGCCGACGCCACGGGAGGCGTGAGGAGGGGAGGGCGGCAGCCTCGTGGGCATCGCCGAGGGTGGTGCGCTGCCACCGGCGGGCGAGAACTAGTCGTGCGACGCAGGCCGCCAAGCGGCGGCGGGCCTTGGCATCTCCGAGCAGCGTCGCTGGGACGGTCCACCTCAGCACAGCCCAAGCGAAACGACCAACACGCTCGGGGGGCGAGGGGCCGGGGCGACCGGGGTCGACGGGGCAGTGGCGCGCCAGTAAGCGGTTCCACGGTAACGTCTCAAACCGCCTTAGCAGCGCCATGACGTGGGGCAACGCGCTCCGGGCACGCGATGGCAGGTGTCGGGGCGGACGCGGCAATGCCCATGGCGGTGGGGCCTTTGTCCTAGCCCCGGCACCGCTAATAGCCCTTTTCAAGTGGTGAGCTGTTGCCGGAGCCGTTCGCGGGGCCAGGGTGGGCACTGCTGGCGAAGTCGAGGTGGAGTCGAGGGCGACCGTCGGGAGCCGGGCCGGGCCTCCACCCAGCACGGTGACGCGGAGGAGGACGGACGCAGCGGCGACTGTCGGGCCGCCGTGACGCGCAAGCAGAGCTGGCAGCGGGTGGTCGAGAGGCAGCCCTGGGGCCGAGTGCGGCGAGCCGTGGGGGATGGAGGAGCCGGGACCCTCGAGGAGAGGCGTCTCAAGGAGGGCACGAAGGGATCGGGCAGCAGATGCCGCGTCGGCGTGCGCAGCCGCAGATCGAAGCCGCCGGGGGGTTGAGTGACAAGAAACAACAGACTCGCCCTCGATCTTGGGCATGTCGGCGTCGGCGGTGGACGGAGGGTCGAGGGCGAGGGCAGTCGCAGCCATCGCGGTGCGCCGGCGGATCAGCCGGCGGAGCCATGGGGGGGGGCGGCGCCGGGCGCGGCGGCGGCACGGGGGGGGAGGTGGGCACAAGGGCGGCTGAGGCGGCGGGCTGGGCAGCTCCGTCGGCGTCGACAGCTCCTCTGCCGTCGATGAACGCGAGCAGGGGGTAGACGAAATGACCACCGACGTTGCGTCCTGGCAGGGAGAAGCGAGGTCAATCCCAGCGCGCGCGAGCCGGTCTCGCCACCGTGCAGGGATGAGGCCAGTCACTGCAGTCCTGGCGGCCCCGTCACCGGCCACTCCCCGTCTGCCGCGCAGGGCCAGAGCCCGTAGCAGAGGCACGACCATGCGCCGAGGCGCAGAACGGCGGTGCTGGCGCGGTGGCAGGCACGGAGCTGGAGTCGAATTGTCCGCATTGTCAGTGGAGGCTGCGCTGGTCTGCAGACGACGCCGAAGCGCCAGCTCGTCGTCTGGCGTCGCATCGGGAGTCGCATCGTCGTCCTCGTCGTCGTCGATGGGGCGGGGGCGTTTGCGGTCCAAGGCACTTGGAGCGGCGGCGCCCGCGGCTTCTCGGGCAGGGGCAGGTGGGGGGGGCGCCGAAGCCGCGGCGCGAGGCGAACGGCACCCTCCCTCGAAGATGGGCTTGAGAAGGCTCGTCCCCGACACCTGGACGTAGACGCGCCGCGACTGCCCGCTCAGAGGGGCGAGGACGGTCCACCGCCGAAGCACGTCTGATGTCACCGTGTCGCCACATGCGACACGCAGACCCCCCCACGCCACGGCTCCCGCTGCAATCTCCTCCATAGCGAGGTTCCGCGGCCAGCGCGCGTTTCTGAGCGGGGCGGCGCCGAGCCTGAGGACATGCTCGTCGTCGCGGCCCGATGGAGTGGACGCCGCAGCGGCCGTCACCAGGTCCATCAGAGAGACACGGGGGTCAGCCGCGGGCCGAGCGTCCGTCCCTGCTATCGGGGGAAGGGGGGGGGGGCGGCCGGGGCCTGTCGGCGGCAGGACGGCCACAGCCTGATCGAGTAGGGCTTTCGTTGCGGGGGGGGACGCGTCGAGGCGCTCTTTCAGGCCGCGGCACTGCGCAGGAGAGTAGGAGACGGCCGCGGCGCGGAGCAGAGCGTCGCGCAGGGTGATCGCGGAACCAGGGCCGTGGACAGCCTCCAGCACCGGACAGCGCTGCGAGATCGGCGGGTGGGGGTGGGGAGGCTGGGGTTCGAGGGCGGGTAGCAGGACGATGACGGTGGCTAGAGCGACGATGCCCCCACTGCCACGGACGGTGATGGCAGGAGCGATTACGCCCCGGCCGTTTCACGGTTTAAGGGGCGGGAGTCGCCAAGTCCATCGGTCGGCGGTACGGCGGTGGGGTCAGACGGCGGCGAGGACACAGGCGGCAGCGACTGAGGTCCGCGGCTGGGCGGCGGGGCGACGACGACGTGACAATGCCGGCGGCGACGTGGGATGTGCTGGCGCTCTTTGCGGGTCAGGACTGACGCACGCGGGCGCGCTCGCCCGACAGATGTTGTCATCTCCGTGCGCCATCGCATAATTTATGCGCGCAACGTCTGGTGAGTGCGGTGCTGAGGGGGCGAGCCTCATGGCCCATCAGCGTCCCCGCGAGTGCCGCCACAGTCGTCGACGTCTTTTGGCGGGCACTCGCGACCGTTCGCTCGCTCGTGGTCAAGCGCGGCCGGTCTCGAGAGAAGCTGATAAACTTAAAAAGCGCGGATCGCTGTTTTTTTGCCGCCGGTCGACCCCGCAGGGCAACAGCCCAGCCCACCGTCGGCCAGCCTCGTCCGCGGCCGTCACTGTCTCAATGACGATATTTTCCCCGACGTCCCACGCAACCTGCGGGCGTTTCGACGGCCTTCGGGCGTTTTCATCGTCTGTATCGCTCAAAAGCGCCCGTCGGAAACCCATCGCCGGAGCCACAGGCTACGAGACGGTGAGCAAAGGAAACGCTGCACTGGCCGTCGGCGACCTGGCTGCGTCCAGCGCCGTGTCGGACGGCGGCGACGAGCGCCGCGTCAGGCGGCATCGTCGCGGGCGGCCGACGTCGTCGCCCAGCTCGCCCCACCCTTTCGGTTGCGCTACGCCCTGTCCACGGCCACACGGGGACATCGTCGGAGCTGGACGAGGACACTACTGACTTTGCACCCGCCCACCGGGCCCTCGTCAGCACCCCACCCTCGTCTGCCGAGCCCGACGAGGTCGACCCTCGCCAGGAGATCAACCCCGCCGCCCCTCTTGTCCCTCCTCTCCTCTTACCCAGGTCGTAGGCATCGAGACGCACGTTCAGCTCGCGTCATCCACAAAGGCGTTTTGCTCTTGCCGGGTCGAGTACGGTAAGCGGCGCTACGAAGAGGGCGGCGATGGCCGCCAGAGGACAGGACCCCCCTCTGCCTGCCCCCTCGCGCCCGTTCGTCCAATCCCGCCAGGCCGATCTCCTCTTCTCCCTCCCCCCCCACCTCCCGCAGGCGCCCCCCCCAACGTCCACCTGTGCCCAGTGTGCGGCGGCCAGCCCGGAGCGTTACCTCAGCTCAACAGCGACGTACCCCGACTGGCGGTGCAGATGGGCCTCGCCCTCGGGAGCGACGTTGCCCTCGTCAGCAAGTTCGACAGGAAACAGTACTACTATGCCGACCTCCCGAAGGGATACCAGATCAGTCAATTCGATGAGCCTCTGTTGTGCGGCGGAAGCGTCGACGTGCCCATGGCTGACGGGACCCTAAAGAAGGTGGGTATCACCCGGGCCCACCTCGAAGAAGATGCCGGGAAGAACATGCACGACGGGGACGGGAGCCTGGCGGGGTCGACCGGGTCGCGAACAGATCTCAATCGCGCTGGGGTGCCGCTGCTCGAGATCGTCACCGAACCCGATCTGCGGTCGGGGGAAGAGGCGGCCGAGTACGGCGCCGAGATTCGCCGCATAGTGCGCGCCCTTGGCGTGAGCAACGGAAACATGCAAGAGGGCAGCCTGCGGTGCGACGTCAATGTATCGGTGCGTGCGGCGGGGTCGGCCGTGCTCGGCACCAAGGTCGAGGTCAAGAACATGAACAGTTTCTCCGCGATGCGCGCTGCCATCGACCACGAGACGAAACGACAGGTCGCGCTGTTGGAGTCGGGCAGGGGAGACGAGATTCGGCAGGAGACACGGCTGTGGGACGAGGGGTCGCTGACGACGAGGGCGATGCGGGCCAAGGAGGGCCTTGCCGACTATCGCTACTTCCCAGAGCCCGACCTGCCCCCGCTGGTGCTCACGCCGGACTTTATCGACGCTTGCCGAGACGCCATGCCCGAGCTCCCCCGCGCGCGCCGCGAGCGCTACGCCGCTCTGGGCCTGCCCCGGGACGACGCTACCTTCCTCACCGAAGACACCGACGCCGGACTCTACTTTGACGCGGTGCTGGCGGCGGGAGCGCCGGCCAAGGGCGCGGCCAACTGGGTCATGGGCGACGTGGCGGGGTGGTGCAAGAGCGAGGGCGTGGCATGGGCCGAGCTGGGCGAGCGCCTGTCTCCGGGTGCTCTGGCCGAGCTTGTCTCGCTCATCGAGGACGACATCCTGTCGGGGAAGATCGGCAAGCAGCTCCTGCCCAGTCTTCTCGACGGCGCGGGCAAGGGGGGGGGGGGCGAGGTCAAGGCCCTCGCCGAACGCGAGGGTTTGATCCAGGAGTCTGACCCGGAGGCCGTCAAGGCCGTTGTGCGCGAGGCCATGGCGGCTAACCCCAAGCAGTTGGAGCAGTACCGCGGGGGAAAGACCAAACTGCGCGGCTTCTTCCAGGGGGCTTGCATGAAGATCTCGGGAGGTACCGTGAATCCGAAGCTCCTGGCGCAGGTGCTGCCGGCCATGCTGGATGGGGAGGAAGAGTAGAGCGCGGTTCGAGGGCGAGAGGGTGGGGTCACGAGAGAACGGCCGCCAAAGAAGCGGGCATAACCCCGGGCCAGCCCCCCATCCCACCACCCGTGATACGATGGTTCTCGCCGCAGAACCCGCGATAGGACCTGCGGGAAGACCCGACGTCGGGGGCCGCCGGCGCCGCAAGGCCATTCACGCGTCGCCGCCAGCTAGATCCGCTAGGTGGCGCCTTGGCGCTATAAATATGCCGTTCATTCGTGGGATGCCGACGCCTGTCCGCGCCGCGGGCCCCAGTTGCTTGGCCCACAACGGACGTCCGCGCCGCGGAAACGAGGCCGTCGCCCGCCCAAGCGCCTCGTCGGCTCCGGCGGCGCCGACCCTTCTGCGCCCCCGCCCCGCCCCCCGCTCCTCCTTCGCCGCCCTCGAGGTCGTCGAGGGCGCCGTTCCTGTCGACTTCCCCGCGGGACACTTCCTTCGCGTCGGCCCCAACGCCGCTCGCGGACCCGTGCCCGAGGCAGCTGACTGCGTCCACTGGCTCGACGGAGACGGCCTGGTGTCGATCGTGCGCTTCGGTGGCGGACGAGTCGAGGACGCGAGTTGTGCCTACGTCGAGACCCAGGGCCTTCTCGACGAAGCGGACGCGGGGGAGCCATTGTTCGGCACCTTCAAGCTACCCCCACAGCCGCGCTTGATACTAGGGGGTCTTCTTCACAAAATTCGCCACTGGGCGAGGGCCGACTCTCCCTACTGGGTGATCCAGCTGAAGAACGCCTCGAACACTGCTCTCGTCGCGCACGCGGGTCGACTCTTCAGTCTTTACGAGGCTGGGTCTCCCTACGAGTTCAAGCTCGAACGTTGTGAGGACGGCGGCGCCACCGTTATGACGACTGTCGGCCCCGCTGACCTCGGCCCCGCGTGGCGCTCTTGGGAGCACACGTTCACGGCGCACCCGCGGCACTGTCCGCGCACCGGACGCTTGGCCTTCACGGGATATGACATGCTTGCTGCGCGATTCTTTTTCGGCGAACTCGACGAGACAGACGGCAAGCTGGTGGCGGCAGGAGTCCGCCCGTTCAAACCTGCTGGCGGAAAAGGAACATTGCTTCACGACTTCGGGTTGACTGAGACCCGAGCCATTTTCTACGAGATGCCGCTGCACCTTGATGTGGTCGCAGCCATGCGCGGAGAGGGCAACCGGATGTTTGGCTTCGACCCGGCGGCACCCTCTTTTATCGGAGTTGTCCGTCGGGAGGACTACTTCAGGGAGGGCGGTGGAGACCTCGACGTGACGTGGATTCCGACCGAAACCGGGTCCGTCTACCACGTGCTCAACGCCTGGGACTGCCCTGAACGCCCCTCGGTGGTTATCTTTGTCGCCGCGCGGTCAGACGAGACGACATTCGGTGGAGTTGGGTACGTCAAGGGAGGGTTTGCGGCGGGCTCGCGGGGCAGGGAGGAGGTTGACGCATACCCCACGAACGAGCTTTGCTATTTGACGCGGTGGGAGGTGGACGGCGAGAGCTGACGTGCCTGGGTGTCGGTGTCGGTTTCTCCACGTGAGCGTTGGCCTGTGCAGCTGCGCCAACCTTGCCCGATCCCCTCTGCCCCCCCATTGACCGTTATCGCAGTGGACCGGCGCGAGGTGCTGAGCTGCGAGCGCGTCTGCGACGTACCCAGCGAGTTCCCCGTGTGCGCGACGGACGGCGTCGAGACGAGGTTCGCCTATTCGGTGCGGTTCAGCGGACGGGAAGTCGACGGGATGCCGACGCTGGATGGCGTCGTCAAGACGGACCTGAGGACGGGCGCGACGACCGTGGCGCCCTTTCCGAACCGCGCCCTCGGCGACTGCGCCTTTGTCCCACGGCCGGGAGGCGTCGACGAGGACGACGGGTGGCTCATAACGACCAGCTTCGACTTGGCGGGCAATGACCCGCGCATCGAGTTGCTCGACGCCCTGCGCCCAGAGGACGGGCCCGTGGCGCGGATCGGTTTGCCCGAGTGGTGGGCCCCGGGTTTGCACTGTCTTTGGGTGCCCGGTCAGGTCCAATGACTACGCAGGGGGCTCGACGATGGCACGATCCACGAAGTGCGAGGCTTGCGGCGGTGTTGTTCCACCGAATGCCAGCACGTCGTTCAAGGGTCGTGACCACAACGCTGCGCTGAACATCTTGCGATGCTTCCGCGAGACTCGGCGCCCTGCCGATCTGTCCCGCGACACCGAGCAACCCCGGCTGACGGTGAAAGCCTTCATGCTTCGGGGTGTCCCCGCAAGCGGGACCAGTGGACATGCAACGTCTATGCTGCACTCGGAGGAGGCTCGACGAGTCCTATCTTATCTCCTCGCCCCGAGTGTCCTAACCCACTCTCGCGGTCCAGGTCGGACCAGAGCTCCTGAAAATGATTGCACCGCCGCTGCAGACCGTCGGAGGCGTCCCTAGGGGCTCCAAGAGCTCGCTAGGTCGATCTCGGCCCTCCGTCGCGGCCCGTGCGGTGCCCCAGTTGCCCTCCTCAGACGCACCCGTCGTGTTGTGGTTCAAGAACGACCTACGCGTTCACGATAACCACGGCCTGATCGCCGTCGCCGAAGCCGCGGCGCGTGACGCCCGCGCTGTCGTGCCCGTCTTCATCGTCGACCACGCCCTCGGCGCCGCGGGCGCGTCCTCTCCCCGCGAGGTCGCCGGGGCCGTCGCCGGTCTTCAGAAGGCGCTGCGGGCGTTGGGTAGCGATCTGGTGATCCTAGTCGGCCCGGTCGACGCCCAGCTGGCAGCCGTCTGCAGGGACACGGAGGCGTCGGCCGTCGTCGCCGAGGATGACGTCGACCACGCGTGGCGTTCAGCCGCCAGCCGCGCGGCGACGGCCGCCGGGGTCCCGCTGATCAAGTGGCGTTCGGAGTTGCGCACTCCTGGGGCGTACGACCAAGACTGGCGAGAGCTAAGCAAGAGGGCGGGTAGGATGCTTGCTCCCCTTCCCGCTCCCGCGTCCCTCCCCCCCCTCCCCGCTGGCCTCGCGGTTGCCGGCTCTGCTGTGCCCCCGACGGCCGCCGAGCTGGAAGCCGCCTGGACTTCGGCGGACTTCGGCCGGCAGCGGTGGGAGCGCGGGTTTGCGGGGCAGGCTCACCTTCCGTACGTGGTTGAGGATGAGGCCGACCCGCGCTGCGCGGCTGACCGGAAGGTGGCTGCGCTGACCGACACGGGCGCCGATGAGGGCGAGGCTGGGGTCCGTGCCGCCCTCGACGCATGGACCCGGGGCGACCTCGACCTGTCCTACCTCGACGATGTCCACGCCCCGGGCCAGGCCTTTGCCTCGGCTTTTAGCCCTGCCCTCGCCGTCGGCACGCTTAGCCCGCGAGAAATCGCTGCTGCTGCGCGGCGGGGTGGCCCCAGCTGGGATGCCGTAGGCGCCCCTGGAGGTCAGCTCCACCCAGCCCGCTGGGCCTTGACCACGGCCGAAGCGGCCGACTTTCACGCCCAGCTGGCGCTGGACGACGCGATGGCCTCCGCCGGGTCCGTGGCCAGACCCCCAGGCCAGCCGGACGGAGGGTGGGCCCGGTCGTGGCGGTGGCGGGGGGGTGGGCTGCTCAGGTATTCCGTCGCCCACCCTCCAGGCTGCTCGGAGGCCTCCCCCTCGACCCGGCCCGCGGTCGTGCTGGTCCACGGATTTGGCGCCAGTGACACGCACTGGCGAGACGGGGAGAGGGAGACGAGGGGGAAGGGAGGAATCGGGCCCCGCTGCTGCGCCGGTCGCCGTCGCCTATCCCCGATCCCCAACCCCCGCAGGCGTTCCAACCTCGCCGGTATCGCCGCCCAGGCCGACGCTGACGTCTACGCTCTCTGCCTGCCCGGCTTCGGGAGGAGCGAGAAGCTGCCCCTCCGCTACACCCAGCACCTCTGGAGTGCCAGTATCGACTGCTTCGTGCGCTCGGTGGTCGGCCGCCGCGTCGTTGTTGGTGGCAACAGCATCGGAGGCTTCTGCGCGGTCAACTGGGCCGCGCAGTCGCCCGAACTCGTCGAAGGGATCGTTCTCTTGAACAGCGCCGGCAAGGTGGACCCGACGCGAGAACGTCATCCTGGCGGGCGGGGGCCTCGCGGAGGTGCGACGGGTCCACCTCGCTGGATGCTAATGGGGGGCGCCGGGCTGTTGTTTGCTGCGCTCCAGCCCAACATCAAGCCGATTCTGTCATACGTCTACCCTGCGGCACCCGACCGCGCAGATGCATGGCTCGCGGACGAAATCGAGCGGGCAAGCGCCGACCCGGGCGCCCTCCAGGTACTGGCCTCGGGATCGGCCCTGCCCCAGCCTGAGACGATCGACTCGCTTCTCCGCGACGTTGGCGCTCCAGTACTCGTGTGTCAGGGCTTACTGGACCCGCTCAATGACTCTCCGGCGCGCGTCGTCGCGCTCCAGGAGGCGCTGGGCGCGCTGGTCCGGGTGGCCAAGATCGAGGGGGGGCATTGCCCCCACGACGAAAAGCCAGACGAAGTCAACGCTGCGGTGGCAGCGTTTGTTCGCGACGTGGTCAAGACGAGAGAGCCCGCTCTGGCGTGAGAATGGGGGCAGTTGAATGATTCGACATTGAGCTCATATTACCTCATATACCCGTACCGTTCCGAGGGCAGCTCCAGGGCGCCCGCAGCAAACCGCGGCTCGGGTCGCCAGAGCGGCCCGAGGCGGGGGTCGCGCGCCAGCGCCTCCATTGTCTCGCCCACACGCGACTCGACGCGCAGGGCGAGGGGCAGCTTATCCGCTCGGGTTGGACCAACGTTGACTACGGCGACAGGAACTCCGCGCTGGCTGGCCGCCTGCACGAGGCGGAAGGAGCTCCACGTCGCAAGGCTCGTGCCCAGGCACAGCACGCCCGTCGCCGAGGACATCAGGTCGTCCGCCGCCCGGGCCGTCGCCGGAGGAACCGAGTCTCCAAAGAAGACGACATCGGGTTTGTTGATCCCTCCACATGACAAACAGGCCGGAGGCGACGTGCGCAGAGCCACGGCCATCTCGACGTCGCCGTCAGGGCGCCGGAGAACCTCGGCGTTTTCGGGGTCAGCGCCGCCCGCTGGCATGAGGCGCCGCGCCGCCTGGTCGGCCAGTTCCGGGTTCTCGCTAAAAAGCCGTTGCTGGAACGCGGGACGCTCCTCCTCATGACCGCATGACATACACTTGACCACGTGCAGGCACCCGTGGAGCTCGACCACGTTTACACTCCCGCCCTTTTGATGCAGACGATCGACATTCTGCGTGATGACCCCCCGGATGATGCCGCGGTCTTCGAGGGCGGCGAGAGCGCGATGGACGCCGGTGGGCTTGGACTGGGCAAAGGCGCCGTAGCCGAGGGCGCTGCGGGCCCAGTAGCGCCGCCGCTTCTCGTCGCTACCAACAAACTGCTGATGCTGCGGAGGAGCAGAGGAGACCGGGGGGGTGAGGGGGTCGGGGGGGGTCTGCTAGTGCAGCATAGACGTGAACGAGCGGGCAGAGTGGGCGGTCGGTCCGTTTGTCATCTGGCTTGCCATCATCGGCTGGAAGCCCGTCTTGTAGGCCCCGTGCACGGGACTCCGGTAGTCGGGAATACCAGAGCTGGTGCTGCATCCGGCGCCTGTGATGACGACGAGGCCTCCCCGGGTCTCGACGGCCATCCGGGCCAGCGCGTCGAGTTGCTGCAAGAGGCGTGTTGGCAGTGACGTGACGTTGGGGGGGGGCAAACGAGGGTCGGAGGGGAGCAGCAGCCGAGGGCAGCTAGGGTGTGCTGACGTTGAGGAGGGTCAGAGGAGGGTCGGGGGGGCGCGGCGGCGGAGGGCGGCGGCGGAGGGCGGCGGCAGGCAGCGCCAACATCCAGCCTTACGTTACGCGCCTGAGGAGTGGCCGGGGCCGCGTCGGGCTCAAGGCTTCCCGACGTGACCCTTGGCGCGGGTGGCGGCTCGCGCACCCCAAGTTCGGCCTTATCCCACTCCGGCGCGAAGGTGCCACTCGGTCGCGGGTTCGCGCGTGCGGTGTGGCGGCGAGGAGCGCCGGCACCGGCGCCGCCCCGGCGGCGTCGGCCACCCACGCCGGCCGCTCCCGCCAGCGCGACTCGCGCGGGGGTCGTCGCGGCCGCCGCGTACCTCAGCATCGCTATCGACATCTCCGGCGCCGTCGGGAACGGGGGGGGCATGGACAGCAGACTTTTTCGATAGGCGTGTCATCGTCGGAGGAGTCGATAGGCGTGTCATCGACGGACAGTCCCCTGCCCCGTCCGTCGTGGCCGCCGCGGCCATCGGCGACGGCGGGCTCGACCCGGGCGGTGAGGCCAACATGGATCCCGCCGGCCGCCTCCCCGCCCCGTCACAAGCCGAAGACTAGCACCCCCTCGTCGATATCGCCGGCGCCCCGTTCGTGCCAACCCGCGTTCGACATCTGCCAGGCCAAGGCGCGCTGGGCCTCTAGGTCGCGAATGCCGGCCCCCGCCGCGGCACGCTCGTGAGGCAGACGGTAGCCGAGGACGCGGGCGAGGGCCGTGGCTTCCTGGGGGGCACGGGCCGTTGCCGCACCGTCGTCCCTGCGCCCGGCGCCTGGCTTGGCCCGGGCCTGGCGAGGCGCCAGCTCACCCCCTGGCCCGAGGAGCTCTTGGGCAAGGGCCCGCAGGGACTCGACCCCGCCCACCACCCGCCCATAGACGGCGGACCCGATGCCATCGCCGTCGCCGCCGTCGCCGTTGTCACCGTCCGAGACGGCAGCCCCACCCACCGCGGCGGCCCGCGCCTCGGCTGCCCGCGCCGCGTCCGATGCTACATGGTCGGGGGGGAGCGCGGCCGACGCCAGCTGGGGTAAGAAGGAGGCCGTGGCCTTTTCCAGCCGCGAGGGAAAGACGAGGACGTGGGTGGACGGCAGCGACGGCCCGCCCCCGCCGTCACTCAGCGCCGCGATGACGCGGTCGCGGTCGTGGGCTGCGCCGGGAGGTGGGGGGTCGACGCGCCCGGCCGCGGCGCGGACGGCGCGCGTGGCGACGTCGAGCGCGCTGATTAGGCCCCCGACCTTGTCCTGCAGGCCGGTCCAGTCGAGGGCCGACCTGGGGTCCTCGTTCTGGGATGCCGCGCGGCATTGGGCCTCAAGATCCGCCGCGCGCCGCTGAAGGGTGAGGACTCCCGCCAAAACCTCGCTGGAGGATGATAGGTAGGCAGGTGAGAGGTTGGGGGTACAGGGAGGGAAGGGAGAGGGTCGGCTGCACCGTGCCAACCCGCAACCCGGGAGGCTAACCCGTCTACGCCGCGAGGCCGTCTGGGACGGTCCGGCGGGGCCAGCAGCGTCGGCAGGCGAACCCACGGTGGCGCCGGGCAGAGCCGGGACGCTAACGATGGGCACAGCGGCGGCGCCGGCGTCGACGCCCGGCCGGCAGGCGCCGGCACCGGCGGTGCCCGGCGCGGAGATGGATGGGCCCCGGGCGGGCGTCGTCGGGGCCAGCACGCTGGCGCGTGGGCGACGGCGATACTTCTCCATATGGCGAGCGGTTTCTGTGGTACTCTGTTGTATGCTACCCTGCGCTCGCCGGAGATGGCGAAGCGTAGACTCGTCCAGCTCATCAAGCGCAGCGGACAAGACGCCGCCGACGCCGCCCCCGCCGCTGGGCGGCGGGCCGGCGGACACCCCGCTCGCAACGCGATCCATGGAAAGTGAGTCCTTTTCCTTCTCCGCGAGGGGGCTGCAGCTCTCCTGATCTATGTCGTCGGCTCCGGCTCAATCCACCTCCTGTCCGCTCCGAGCCTAGTATTTTCCGCAGCCTCGGTCCATCACCGTCCATTGTTCAGCATTTAGAGTACGGAGAATAAAGGTTTCTCCCCGTTGCGTCCTCTCCCGCGGGATCCCTAATCTTTCAGAGAGCGGGAAGTGCTCGCGACGACCGGCCAGCGAGGCCGAGGCCGTCGCCACGCCGCGCGACGCGACAGCTGACGCGGCGTCGCTTCCGCGCCAAACCACCGCGTGGCTCGAGGCCTACCTGCGCCGTTGCGGCGGAGCTCCCCGGGCGCTGCGCGTTGTGGGTGCAGCCAGAAAAAAGTTGATGCAGGATCTCGCAGCCGTGTCCTTCGGCCTCCGCCCTGCGGCCCTGGTCGACTACGCCCCGGTCGACGCCGTTTGGCTCGACGCTCTCGCGCGAGCCTGGGTCGCCGAGGTCCTGGCGTCCTTTCGGGGCGAGCGACTCGGGGGACGGGACGGTAGTGTTGACCGAGGCGGAGCCCCCCGGTGCTCGACCAACCCTCCTCTTTTTTCCCCCCTCTCGCAGGGGCCCCGCCCAGCGCGACCCGGGTGCGTGTGGCGAGGGTCGACGAGTGTGCGCTGATCCTGCGGCCCGACACTCTTGCGCGGCACCTCGAGGCGGGTGGGACCCGTTTCCTTCCCCTCGGCGCCTCCCCGTCGTCCTCCCGCCGCGTCCTCATCGACTCCCCGCCAGAAGTCGCCGCTGCTGTCCGCGATGGGCTTCTCCCGGCCTTGCGGGCTCTGGAGGGTTCCGACGACGTCGTTGACCTCGGTGCCGTCTGTCTTCCCGGACCGACGCTCCTCGGTCTCGCGCTTGGCCTGCCGATCGTCTTTGCTCTTCCCGTGCGCGAGGGTGTGGCAGCGTCGCGATCGACGGGTCACGGCCCGAGCCAGGACGACCTCGCCGCGGCACGACAGGCGCTCGCCACGGGGACGGGCGACCTTCTCGTGTCCGAGGTGCTCTCGGCCGGATGGATCGACATCGGCGACGCCGACGACGACGCGACACCGACTCTCGTCGCCTGTGCTTGCCCGGCGGGGGTCGAGGGCGCCGACGCGGTCCTACGCAGGTGGGTCGATGCCATTGAGAGAGCGCGGGTGGGTTCGGGGGGAGGTGGAAGCTGGTTCGGCCGGCCATGCGTCATGCGTTCGCACATCCACTCGACGGGGACGCCGCTGTTGTAGCATGCGTCTTTCAACCCTGATAATTCGATTCTGTCCAACCAGCCAGTGATAAGTGGTGTTTCGCCTGTCCCAGTGGCCCCAGGGCGGTTAGGGGGGGGAGGATTCGAGGCGTCTGGCGATGGCCGTCCCCTCTGCCCTCTTCAGAAGGTCGGCGCAAGTGGCGGCCGTGTTGCGACGGTGGCGCAGACAAAAGGCAGCGGTGAGGACCTCGACCTGCTCGTCGGTCAGGTCGGCGTGGCCGTTGGGGCCGCGGCGACGAAGCCGATCGAGCCTCGCGTGCCAGAGGATCAGCGAGGCGCAGACGGACACGTTGAGCGACTCGACTAGGCCGTCCATCGGCAGTCGAACCAGCAGGTCCGCCGCATTTAACATGGCGGGGCTGACTCCGTCCTTTTCGTTGCCCACGATGACGGCGGTGGGCACCGTCCAGTCGACCTCGGTGACGCACACAGAGGCGCGTAGTGGCGGGGGACGAGAAGAATTGGCCAGGCTTGAGTCCATGAGCCCCGGTGAGGGGAGGCCCCGGGTGGCCCCAGGAGCCTGTACTGGGGATCCCGGGTCGGGCACGTGCGTCGCAGCGATGCGGTAGCCGGCGGCGCGGAGAGTGGCGAGCTCGGCTGACGCGTCCGTCCCCGAAGTAACGAGGACCCACTTGTCCGTTCCCTGACCGGCCGCGGCCCGGGGACCCTGCTTCATGCTTTTTGTGCCGGGAGGCAGGATGAGGTGGGCGCGGCCGATGCCGAGGGCATCGGCCGTGCGCATCACAGCGGCCACATTCCCGGCGTCTGCAGGGTTCTCAAGAACTGGCACGACGTCAAAGCAGCGCCGCCGGGCAACGGCGCGAAAGCGAGCGAGGCGCTCGGGCGAGATAACGTCGTGGCATGACGAGGCGACGAGCTCGAGGACCTCGGCGGCCGTGGCTGGGGCCTCTCCCTGACGGAGCCCGGGCAGCCGGAAGCCGGGGTCGGTTGTTGTCTGGGCAAGGAGGGGCAAGCGCGCGTCGGGGCGGGCGAGGACGACGTCCGAGGCGGCGCGTGGCGTCCATGAAGGGGGCCTGGGGGGGGGGGGCTGCTGCTCCCTCGCAAGTGGCAGCCACCACTCTTCGGGGAAGCCCGCTGCCGCCCGGAGCTCGAGGTTGAACGGAGGCAGGAGATCGCCGCGAAAGTGGAGTCGCACTAGCGCGCGAAACCATGACCCAGGGTCGGCGTGGTCACGGGCCCCAGCGGCCCAGGCCGGAATCGGGGCGGGGCCGTCCGCTGGAAGGGCCAACGCCTGGGCGTGGAGGCGGGCAATCCACCGCACGCCCGTGGCGCAGTGTCCGACCTCCTCGGGCATCACCACGGTTTCCAGCAGGATTGCCGATTCCTCGTCTCCACCGTTGCGGAGACGTGCGATGGTGCGGGGCAGGGCGTCCAAGCCGCGGGCCTCGTGGACGCAATGCTCGACGGCCAGGCGCGCAGGCAGCGACGATGCCGTGTCGGTGGCGCTCTCCCAAAGCCCGTCGTGCGCGGGGAAATCCCCGTGCTCGGCGCCCATCGCCCGGAGCCGCGCTCGCAGCGCTAAAAAGTGCTCCGTCTCCTCGACGGCCCCCGCGACGATGTCGGTGAAGAAGGCCAGCGGAAGATCATAGTCGGGGTCTCCGCCCCAACGAGCCACGCAGTCCCAGTGGAGATCCACCGCCCACGACTCGATGTGGACGGCGGCGTGGATCATGGCCTGGCGACTTGCAAGGGTCCCGCCCTTGCCGCGCCGAGGCACTCGGCCAGCGGGCACGATGTTGACACTCGTGTCGGGCCGCGCGGGGCGGTCCGGGGGAGCGGGGTCCTTCTCAGGGTCGGAGACCGCGATGCCTCCGCCCGACCACAGGGCTCCGGCCGCGCGCGACCACTCGGCCTTGGTGTCGAGGCTGGGGGGGTTCGGGGGTCGGACTCTTCCTCGCGAACGATGAGGGAAGGGAAGGGGGACGTGAGCCGCGCTCGACCTCCCTGGTCGCTCGCCAGCTGGTCGTGAGAATTTTGACTGCCATCGCCACCAGCGAATCCTCGGCGCACGGCGGCAAGGTGGCCGCCGTCGCCGCCGCCGTACTCGATGCCGTGGTCTGCGTCGCGTCGGGAAGCGGCTTCGTCCGAGCCCCATCGATTGGAACGGTCATTGCTGTCGCCTCGAGCTCCACCTTTCGCGAAAACGTCTCAACTGACGGCCGCCTAAGCGACGGCCGCCTAAGCGACGCCGGCCTCGCGGCCAGCCTCCTCGCCGAGCGAGGGGCGGTCGGGCGATGTCCGTTCGCCTCCCGCTGCACTTTTTCTCGTTTTATCAAGCTCGCTCGGGACTGATTCCCGGCCCGAGCCGAGGCGAACCGAGGGAGTATGAGCCTCGAGCCTCACCCTGTTGCCCCCCCCTCCCCCCTTTCGTCCTCGCTGCCCCCCGACCCCGTCGGCGTCGCCATCATGGTCGGCCGGGACACTTACGATGCGCAGCTCGAGAACGACGACCTATGGCTAACACCGGCC
>Ga0181573_10000931_pt1 | contig 30127 bp, 41 predicted proteins | sample 101ome_25_FD_148643 | JGI IMG/M metagenome (GOLD analysis project Ga0181573, IMG submission 148643) | Coastal salt marsh microbial communities from the Groves Creek Marsh, Skidaway Island, Georgia - 101409BT metaG (spades assembly) | ecosystem: Environmental > Aquatic > Marine > Intertidal zone...
ACGCTAGTGGTCGCGCCCAAATCCGTAACGGCTCAGTGGGAGAAGGAACTGACCCGTTTCGCACCAAAACTCAAGGGCGTCACCATCACGTCCTACACAGCCCTACTCAGCAAAAAGTCACAAGGGCTTTGTCTGACGCAATGGGACCGCGTGGTACTGGACGAAGCCCACCACGTGCGCAACCCGAAGTCCAAGAGTTTTGTGGAGGTCATGCGGCTGCGCTCCAAATCCACGTGGCTCATCACCGGTACGCCAGTTGTCAACAGCCTCAAGGACTTCGCCACGCTCTACGGACTCATCCACCGGGGCAACCTCGTGAACCGCGACAAGACCAAGGAGTTCCTCAACGACCTCAAGCTGTCCGTGCAGCAAGAGTTGGAGAAGATCCGCGACAAGTACGTCCTTCGACGCACCAAGGAACAGGTGGCAGAGCACTGCGAACGCCTGCGACTGCCGTCATGCCACTCGGGCTGCATGGAGGTGCCCATGACCCTGGAAGAGGAGCAGACCTACTTCGAGATCTACAACAAGTTCAAGGACTCGATCAGGGACGCCCAGCGCCGTGGGGCTTCACAGCGAGAAAAGAACATGAAGATTCTCGAGGGCATGCTGCGAGCCCGGCAGACCATGACCAACCGCGACCTCGTCCACGAGATAATGGAGGGCAATTTTGAAACGGGTCAGCTTCCGAGCAAGGTCGTCCAGCTGCTCAAGGACCTCGCCACTCACCCCAATGAGAAGTCAATCATCTTCTGCCAATTCCACGGGGAGATGGACGCTATCAACCAAGCCCTTGGCAATCAGTGCTACCGACTTGACGGGACCTTGGACGGCGACACGAGGACCTTCATCCTGAACCGTTTCAGGAACGACCCCAACCCGGGTGCCATCCTCATCTCGCAGATCGTGGTGGGTGGCGTGGGGCTCAACCTGCAAGAGGCGACCCGAGTCTACCTCATGAGCCCTCAGTGGAACCCGGCTGCCGAGATGCAAGCCATCGGGCGCGTGCACCGGACCGGGCAGACCAAGGAGGTGGTCACCAAGCGCTACGTCGCGACCGTCAGCGACCCCGACCTGCCGAGCATCGACCTCGCCATGGTCTCGCTGCAAGAGAAGAAGGCGGAGGACTACGGGGTCATCACGGACAAGTGCTTCGTGCCCGCGACCCGCACCGAGCGCGAACTCTCCAAAACTTTCTTTCGCCGCTAATTTTTATAATAGCTAATATATAGGAAATGTCAAATTTACTTTTAAATTCCGCCAACAAAGGAAACGCCAATAGTGTGAAGGCACTGTTGTCCACCCCTGGCGTCGATGTCAACAAAGCGGACAGGAACGGAAACACCCCACTTTTTTTGGCATGCTGTAACGGTCACGTGGAGGTGGTGAGGTTGTTGCTGGCTCATCCACGAATTAAAATCAACAAGGAAGACAACGTCGGTGTGACGCCTCTTTACTGTGCGTCCGCCAGGGGTCGAACAGAAATTGTCAAACTTTTACTGGCCCGACCCACGATCTACGTGAATAAAGCGGATGAAGACGGCGAGACGCCTCTGTATCGGGCGGTCGACAATGGTCACACGGAGGTAGTAAGGTTGCTGCTGGCTCACCCGCTCATCAAAGTCAACAAGGCCGCCAAGGATGGTTCAACGCCGCTGTCGATATCCAGAAACCTAACCATCAAAAATCTATTGAAAAAAGCCTTGGGTCTTAAAATTGGCATGAGCAAAATAAACAACAATCAGAAAATGGAACTTCTGAAGCAACTCATCGCGAAGACCGCGTCCAATAAAACCTTTATCGATCCACTCACCCTAGTGAACTATTCCACAAATAATCTCACCCCAACAAACAAAAATAATAAACCTATCAATTCACTAGGAATGATCTTGAACTCCAACAACAAGCCAGTGAAATTTGTGAATGCCGATGTATTGCGAGAGGCTCTTAAAAATAGTGGAAATGGAACTATTAGAGGTATTTTTTATAATAACTGGACTTTGGTCAACGTTTCCAGAAAAGAATACACAAATGTTAAAAAAGAATTTCCCTGATTAGTATAATGGAGCAATTAATTAGTTTCAACATGAAAAAGGCTTACTTCGATTTGGTCGAAGAGAAACTTACCACCGAGCCCTTGGACTACGCATGGGTCACGCAACTCTACGACGAAATCAAATTCAAACTCATCGGGATTTTGAAACCCGATTCGGAACTTCGGAATGACATCGACGAACGGATGGACAGCGAGTTGTTCGAGCAGATGATCCGTTACAAGGCGTTTGATTACCGAGATCTTCGGCAACTTGTGAACTACGTCTTTGATAAGATACTCCGTCTCTGTGCCCCGGTCAGGGACCCGGACGTCAAGGCAATGCTGGACGAACTCAACGAAATGATGGACAACGGCGAACCCATGCCCAAGGTCTTGACCAAGTACATCGAGTATGCGAATGAAGGTCTTGATATGATTTATGACGATTTAAACGTTGTGCTTGATGGGTTGTAAATGGACGTCCATGATTTTCTAAAAAAGCGCTACGATGCCTTCTATGACTTACTTGAAAGGGACTGTAGGGAAAAGGGTTGGGACATTTCATTTGACGCGACAAAACTCTTTCACGACATTCACCAAATAAATGGTCACGATGGAATAGGTATTTCTCAGTATCCAAAAGTATCTGGTGAAGAAATCGAGATGGATGAAGGGTGGCGACTGATATTCGACCACGGATACGTGGACAACAAAAGCACTCCTGTGAGCAGTGATGGTGACGAGACGATTGATGTATATTTCAAGGGAATATTCTACAATCCCAATCAGGTCGAGTATCCATTCACGTACAAGGCAATGTATTTCTGGAATCACGCACCGGCAGAAATGGATACAGAAGAAGAAGATTTCAACTATCCCAAGGGTGTCCCGGAAGAGGTCATAGAGCAATTCATAGAGATCATGCACGAAAAGGCACGGTGGGGAGTTTAAACAAAAGACAAGTTACCAAACTAGGATGAAGACCGAGTTCTTGGATGAATGCCTGGAACTCTCTTCGCTATCCAATATGATGCACAAACATGGCGCGGTGGTCGTATTGAATGGCGAAATAGTAGGAAGGGGGTACAACTATTATGAACCTTATCACAACACTATAAGTGTTCACTCGGAAGCGGCGGCGATCATGGATGCCCGAAAACGCATCACCCGAAAGGACTTTAAGAAAGCGTGGATGCTCGTGGTTAGGGCAAATAGGAGCGGTGAACTGAAATTGTCCAAGCCTTGTCAAAAGTGTAGGAAAATTTGCGAGGAGTACAAATTAAGCAGAATATTATACTCTACATAAGTAGTAAGTAACATGAACACATTGTTCAATGTATGGGTGATTCCAACGAAGCACAAGAGTATTTCACAAAAATTAAATATAATTAATCCTCCTTATATTCCTATTGCCACCAAAGTGGAAGAGAAGTTACTTCCCAGATATCGCGACATGTTTGACGCACATACCATGATCACCGATATAGGACCTTCCGTCAAATTCATGCTCACTCACGATGGTGAACGCAGACTTGCCCGGGACTGCAAGGTTTTTGGTGACATGGAGGGGTCGCTGGTCTTGCACGAAGTTCAACAAGAAATTGACGAGGAAGATTTTTTGATGATGTTTCCGGAAACCGCCAAGATGTCAATGGTTCAGGAAGACCTTGAAGGCATGCTGTGCTTTTCGAGGCGAAGTATTGAATATCCATTCCCCTATGAATTGTTCGTTCCGGGAGACTATAATTTTTTATGAACATAAGTCAGGGAAATGAGGAAATTGCTGTCATCGACGAATGAGTTGGTGAATGACGACTCGGGATATACACTATTGTCCCTGTTCGGCGTGAATTTGGCTACAACAGTTGGATACATCTTTAGACCAAAAGATTGGATAATACCAAAACCTGCCGTTGTAACCAATGTCTTGTTTTGTCTTTTTCTTTTCTTGAATGCGCTAGGGCTGATGGGGTCGGGGTTCAAGATGCTGGGAAAGGACAGTTCCGAAAAGTTATTTGACGTTTCGGACAATCCGGTCAGTGATTTGATGATCGGTATTCTGGCCACCGTGCTGGTTCAGTCTTCATCCACGACCACTTCAATCATCGTGGGCATGGTGGGTGCCAATGAGTTGTCCGTGACCAATGCCATCTACATGATCATGGGCGCCAACATAGGGACTTCGGTCACCAACACCATTGTTTCGCTTGCCCACATGACCGACGGCGACGAGTACGAACGTGCGTTTTCTGCCGCGACCATTCACGACCTATTCAATTACCTCTCGGTGTTGGTCCTCTTTCCCCTCGAATGGGCATTCCACCCACTGCAGTTGATGACCGGCGAGATGGTCAAGGATGTCGCGGAGTGCACCGGCGAATGTGAAGCGTGGGAAGGTCCAGTCAAGAGATACATCACACCCTTCTCGAAGGGTCTCATGGGCGTCTTCGAGGACGATTGGGGAATGAATGAAAATGCTGTCGGGTGGTTGAGCATCGGTCTCTCGTTGATTATGACCTTCAATGTCCTTTTCATGATTTCCAAGAGCATGTCCTACGTGATGGAAGGAAAGCCGACGGAACTTCTTCAGAAATCTTTGGATTTCAACAATTACCTGACCATCCTGATGGGTCTCGGTTTCACCATATTGGTTCAGTCTTCGTCTATCACCACCTCGGTGCTCACTCCGCTATGCGCTACAGACATGGTGAAGTTGGAACAAATGTTTCCACTGACTGTGGGTGCCAATCTGGGGACGACCGTGACGGGTCTTCTCGCGTCCACCACGGCAGTGTCAAATGCCAAGTCGGCTCTTCAGGTTGCCCTCTGTCACATGTTCTTCAACGTATTTGGAACGATTATCTGGTACATTCCTCCACCATTGCGCGAGGCACCGATCTGGGGAGCCAAGAAGTTGGGTGAACTTGCCAAGGAATACAAATATTTCCCATTCGCCTACATCGGCACGGCGTTTGTCGGTCTCCCATTGGCTGTCTATGGCATTAGCACGGCTATCTAAAAAAGTGCTAAAGTTCAGCGCTTAAAGAAAAATATCTAAAAATATCTAGATGGAAACGCTCCAATTTCTCAAAGTTCATTACGATGCTTTTCACCTGTCCCTCAAACAGGAGTGTGAAAAACATGGTATCGAAATAAAGTTCCGAGAAGACTTTTCGGGGGACATAGAGCAGGTGAATCAGATCGAGGGGTGGTGTCCCGATTTTTACGGCAAGAACTTTGAGAGTGGGCGTTTCCGTCTCGTGACAGAATATGGATGGCGAAAAACTGAATTTCCAATGGAAGCGGAAATCAAGGGGGTGATCCGCGCGGGGTATCAGACATGGACCTTTGCATATAAATATGCAGACTACTTGGAACCTTTATTCGAAACGAATGCCCCTTTGATGACTAATATAAAAAGCGACTTTGTAATCTTTTTAAAGAAATTGGTCCAAGAATAATAAATGTCTGGAACCCTGTTCAATTTATGGGTGGTCCCGACTCGGCACAAAGAACTTTCGCAGCGATACAATACCACGATGCCGATGCACGTCCCTATTTCGAGGGCAATCACCGAAGATAAAGTGGAGTCACTGACATTAATGATTCCAAGGAGAACCGTCATCAAAGACTGTGGGAATAAGATAAAAATGATGATGAACATGGACCACGAGTATGCACTTGGCTATGACTGCAAGGTATTTGACTATAGGTCTGTATTGGTGATGTATGAAATTATGGGTGAAGTGGCACCTTCCGACATATCCACGATGTTTCCTGAAATGTCACCCATCGAGGAAGAGTTAGAAGCCACGTTGTGTTTGTCTATGAGGTCACTCGAATATCCTTTTGGATGGGAAATTATAGAATTGTAGAGTAGGTCCCGTCAATGTAGTAGACCTTTTTGAACCCGAATGACGCAATCTTTTCGGCTCCGGCACGTGATCTCTGACCCGTGTTGCAGTACGTTAATATTCCGTCATTCTTGTCGAACTTCTTGAGACGTTCCGCTGAAATCACATTAACGGGCATGTGAACCGCACCGGGGTAGTGTCCAAAGTCCCACTCGAACTTGCTTCGGACATCCACGACGTGCTTGATTTCACCCGACTTGATCATCTTCTTTGCTCTGGTTGCACTGATGAGTTGTGTGCCAGACAACGAATAGTACCGGAGTGCCGCGAAACCAGTATAGAGAGCCCCTGCAATACCAGTCCACAAGTAGAACGTCGCGTCATTCATCTTTATTTTATAGGTCATTTTAATTATAGACAATGTGGAAGTATGCCAGAAGTTCATTCGGCTACATAGCTTCTGGTATCGCCAGTGGAACCGCTGCTGCTGTGTTTCTCTCGTGGGTTCCTTCGTTTCAGGCCAAGTTGGTACACGCGCTCATTCAAGAACCTTCGTTTCCGATGGAAGTTCTTACTTCATTTATCGTCTACAAGGTCATAGGAAATGTGTTCACAGGACTCCGTGTGGGCCTGGTTTCCTATGCCATCGCTCTCACCACACAAGAAGCCAAGTCGACCGCGATCATGAAAACCTATCTAATGCCATATGATTATTTTATTAAAAATTCATTTCATGACACAATCGAATTGATAAACAATGACATAGAGACTGTGGTTGAAAGTTTCACAGCAATTACAAATTATACATTGAGGTCTATTATTCAAGTAAGTTTTACAATGTATCTTTTGAGTAGAAAATCTGTTCATCTCATGGCCGCAACTATGATTTGTAGTGTAATGCATATAGGTATACAACATTTGTTTACCGAAATTGTTCATATGCCAAACATTATACCAATACAAAAACATAAAAAATATCAAGAAGAATATATTCGCGATTATATAGAAAAAATAGAAATTTATAGAACTTATCATAAAGAAGAATTAGTATTAGACAAATGGTTAGAAAATCAAAACACAATTATGCAATATAGAAAAAAACAGTCTTACACATTTGGTTCATTGGTAGCTTTAAATTTTACTTCAGGTTCAATGATGATTGGTTTGTTAATTCTTTATGGAAAAGAACATGAAACTATTCATGAATTTGTAGTATATGCACTAACAATATTTCAAATATTTGAACAATCCGTAGATGTTATAAAGGATGTCAAAGGCAAGGAATTGAAGCGAGAGAAGGTCTATGATTTTCTCGATACGCCGGTCAGAGACGAATGGGGATTTTTAATAAACGAAAAGCCCGACATCCACATCAAAAATGTCTCATTCGGGTATCATGAGGACACAAAGATCATATCAAATTTCAACATGAAAATACCCTATGGAAAACATGTGGGATTTCACGGAATGTCCGGAGCCGGAAAGAGCACATTGCTAAAATTGCTTATGGGATTATATAAACCATGGCAGGGTGAAATCAAGTGGCACGATGTCAGTCTCAGGGATCATGATCGCGAGTGGTTTTACAGGTACGGAATCGCTTACGTTCCGCAGGAACCTGTATTGTTCAAGGACGAACCCATCGTGGATCATTACATCACCACCGACATTCCGAGATCGGGACCAATGTCGGGTGGTCAAAAGCAGAGGGCGGCGTTGGCCTATGCGATCTCGAAAGAACCCTTGGTGTTGTTCCTGGACGAACCCACGTGCCACCAAGATCAAGAAAATACTGACAAGATCGTAGACATGTTAAAGAACTTTAGGGGAACGATCATTGCCATAAGTCACGATCGCATCTTCTTAAACAGATTCTGCGATATTACAAAACAGATAAGACGATGAACATCCTAATCACAGGCGGTGCCGGATTTATGGGCAGTCATGTCACCAATCATCTTGTGAAGAGTTATCCTGACTACAACTTTGTGGTATTGGACAAGTTGGACTACTGCGCGAGCATGCACAATCTCGTGGAAGTCATGGAATGTCGCAACTTCAAGTTTCTCATGGGGGACATCACCAACGTGGACTTTGTGAACTACATCATGGAAAATGACAATATCAATGTGGTGATGCACTTTGCCGCTCAAACCCACGTGGACAATAGTTTCGGTAATAGTTTCGACTTCACCTATAATAACATCTATGGAACCCATGTCCTTTTGGAGAGTGCCAAGAACAATCCGAATCTGAAACGGTTCATCCACGTGAGCACCGATGAGGTCTATGGTGAGACGCCGATGGGCGCACAAAGTGGCTATACCGAAGGTCAGATTTTGAATCCAACTAATCCCTACAGTGCCACCAAGGCTGCTGCCGAGATGCTCGTCACTGCATACGCTCACAGTTACAATTTACCGATCATCATCACCCGTGGAAACAATGTCTACGGTCCGGGTCAGTTTCCAGAGAAGTTGATTCCCAAGTTTTGCATGCGAGCCATGAGGGGTGAAAAGTTGCCTGTCCACGGTGAAGGCAAGGCGGTGAGATCCTACCTCTACATCGATGATGTGGTGGAAGCCTTCGACATCATCTTGCACATGGGCAAGGCGGGTGAGACCTATAACATCGGAACCAAAAAGGAGCGGTCGGTGATGGACGTCGCAGAAGAAATATGCAATGTCTTTGGACTGAATAAGGAAGAGACCATCCAGTTCGTGGAGGATCGTCCCTTCAATGATTGTCGCTACTTCATCGAGGATGCCAAGTTGGCTGCTCTCGGTTGGACTGAAAAAACTACTTGGACGGAGGGGATCAAAAAGACCCTCGCGTTTTACCGCGACGCCGCTAGTATCTGGTGGAAGAAATCTTTGGTCAATACTGCCTTAGACCTTTAAAAGTCCAGCCTCGATGGCAAGCAGGCGGTCGGGACCCCGTGACGTGGGACCGCCCATCAGGAACGAGTGAACTCTGGCGTAACCCCACTGCTGAGGCGTGGCTCCCGGGCGATGTCCCGTCCTCCAGGCAGCCAGACCCTTATCATAGACCTGCTTGATGATTTCCAGAGGTACTCCGGTCACCTTGGCTTTGTTCTCCAGCGAGTAGGCACCAGGGTAAGCCTTGTAGAACTTCTTTGTCCACGTGGACGTTTTGGTCTTCATGCCAATGTCAGTCTTGAATGGCGCGTAGGTCTTTTTCTCAATCTTCTTGAAGCGGGTCACAACATCCTCCTTGGTCTTTAACCCACGGAAGTACTTGAGGGGTGTGTAGATCTTCTTGTCGCCCTTGACTTCCTTTAACACTTTGGTGATCTCCTTGTCGGATAACATCCCTGCTATACGTTGCGATTTTATCCAGCAAATGTTTTACTTCTTAGTTGTTAGTAACTCGTGATGAGTGAGTGTGGTGCAATGACCCGGGCAGGAACATCTTGCCGAAGAAGAAAGGCACAAGGAAAAGAACATTGTCCCTTGCACGCTGGCATGTCCGAATGTGCCATATGTCTGAACAACATAACCGCGAGGAGTGAACGAAATGCGCGAACCCTGCCGTGCAATCATAAATTTCACACAGCGTGCATCAATCGCTGGAAGCGCCAAGGAAACTACACCTGTCCGGTGTGTCGCCGGGACTTTGATATTCCAGAGTATAACATCACGGTCATTATAGAGGCACGAAGCACAAGGGAAAGGATGGTCACGACCAATCTTCGGAGCAGTCAGATGGTGGGAAGAAATCTCGCCGAGACCTTTGATCTCCCCAGGGACAATGAAATTGAATACATGACCGAAATTGTGGTCGATGCCGAAAATATGGAAGAACTGAGGTCTGCGCTGATAAACGACCTCGGAATTGACCTCAACGAAATAAATATGAACGTAGATAGTAGTAATGGGTCCGAAACTTCTCCCTAGGTCTGGCTACGAGCCCAAATACAGAGGTGAGGAATGGTCCAGGGACGCTATGGTTCAAGCCACGCACAATTGTTACTCCTACTTTCTGGACGACCTTCGTGTGTATCCCCGTGCAGGAAAGCCACAGCCAGGTCTGTATGCGATGGGTGCTGGATACAATAATGCGGTGACCTGCGAGTCCGTGAAGAGGCGCGTGTTGGCGGACAATCCAAGGCACGTCATCACATGGTCTCTGGAAAAGGCCAAGGACAAATGTCCCAAAGGTCACTACAAGGGATTTCTGGCGGTAAACAGCTGGGGTCAGGACTATCACTTCTATCGCCAAGATTCCGACGGAACTTGGTCACACAAACCTGGTGGAACGGCGGTGTCCAGAACGGACGCGAGCAGAAAGCGCATCTACAATCCAGTGACCGCGGATCGCATGTATGGAAAGAGAGGCGGGATCGACTATGACAAGCCATGCACATTTTTCTGTGTAAAGAAATCACTCAAGACCGTGAGTTCAGGTAACTTCATCACTCCGACGTCGGTCCTCAAGAATCCAAGAAAAAACCTCAACAAGTAATAGTATGATTAACTTGACCCCATTGAATGGCGTTGATCAGGACCCCATCCCGTCTGCGGACGTGCGAACGAGTATGATCACTTCCATGCACAAGACCATGACTCCCCTGAACGCTGCCTTCTTTCAGCAGGCTAACTTGGAACGCATCCAGGCGATGCTCCGGAATCAGTTCAGGAACGAGACCGGTCTTTCCATCGACCGACAGAATCCCCGCGATGTGATGACCTTCATGCGCTACGTCTATATCAACAACTCGATGAACCCCTATGGCAACATCGCTGCCCAGATGACTCGCATGAATCAGCAGGTCGTGGACAAGATGCTTCCCCAGGTTCGCGAGGGCGTCTCTTCATACATTCTCTACGTCCGTGACGCTTCGACCAATTACGTACCCAACTCTCTGCCCGTCAATACCACATTGGCAGGTAAAAGTCTTCCGATCAACAACCGCATCGGGATGGGTGGACCCTATTAAATATTTGTCACCAAATACTACTTAGTATGATAATAGGATGGAAAAGACATTTCCTATCGAAAGTTCCTCAAGAAAGACCTTGTATAATCGTTCTTGATGACCTTCCCGAAAAGAAAGAAATACAAAAATGCCACAACCGAAAGGTTTGCAAAGCTATATGTCTTAATGGAAATCCATGCAAACACAAACCACAGACCGGTCTCGAGTTTTGTAAAAGACATTTAAAGATTTATGACCTATAAAAGATAAATATGTTTGTGGACATACAACTTGGCGACGGCGTCATTCTCGCCGAAATGATCGACGAGAAAGAAACTTCAGTGTTGGTGAAATGTCTAGAAGAGACAGACAACCAAGGACATTACTCATTCAGAAATCCAGTCTGGATAAGCAAGGAACACATAATAAGTTCTTATTCGGCTGTCAGGGATATGGATTCACTTGGCTACGAAGAGGTGAGTGACAATCTTTTCATATCAAATGACGCTTCGGATGAAGATTTTGTCCCATCGGAGGACGAAGAGGACGACAACGACGACGACACTTCACTTTGTTCCGACGATTCTTTAAACTAATTGGCCTACGTTGTTATGGTATTACAAAAAATGGTTGGAGGTGCACGAGAAATGGAAGCTGCAACTCGAGCATGATGGGGTTTCCGGTTGTGTTTTGTCGCTCGCACAACAATATGTCTCCCTTGAAATTTTTCATGCCATGGTTGATAAGAGGTTACGCCCATACACACTATGATCGTGACGTATTTCTGTGGTATAGAGTAAAAATGTTCGTTCGCATCATGTTTCTTGAACTCCAACCAGCCATAACAAACGTAGGCGATGTCGTAAAAACATATTTTGATAGAATAAGATTTCCAAAAAAGAAAAAGAAAATGTGTGTGGTGTGCTACGAAAACAAGAGACCTGTGAAGATAAATTGCAAGCACAACGTCTGTGTCTCTTGTTTGAATAACATCGTGTATTTAAGCAGTAACTATGCATTTAAATGCCCCATGTGTTCGAAAGTTTTACTTGGGGAATTATCGACTCAATAGCAGATTTAGATATTGTTGGAAGAATAACATTATCCTGTGGCAATTCATAAGGAGGTGTTAATGGATTAGTTTTTATATAAGAAAATTTATGCGGAAGTAATGTAGGTATAAATATTTTATTTTCAATTTGTTCTTTTAAACTTGGATACTTTTCTAGTAATTTTTTTTCATTATCAGTGCGTTTTCTTGGTGGAACTTCATGTGTAATTTCACCAAAACCTCCCACGTAACGTATATCATCCTGTCTCCTGGTTTTAGGTTGTCTGAATCTTACAAGGATCACAATGTCCATGTTTCTTATACTTTAGATGGAAGAAAATTTATCATGAAGTTCAAAGGCATTTTTGTATGTTTATCTTGCCATTTTTTAATATTACCAATTTCATCCATAAATTGAGTATCGGTTTCTATTTTATTTTTTTCAATTTTCTCCAATAATTGTGTACGTTCTTGAATTGCCTCATTTCTAAAAATTTCAATTTGCTCTAATAGTTGTTTACGTTCTTCATCACGCTGCAGTGCCAATTCCTTGGCATCTTGTGCTATCTGTCGAAATTTCTTCTTCGTTGCAGAGTCACGTGCCATTTGTGCCTTTCTTGTTGCCTCAGCTTCCACGGCAATACTTTTCATAACTGTATTTTTTAAAGCTTGTGTTTGTTTTAAAGAATAAGCAATTGCCTCATTTTTCGCATCTATTTTATTTTTTTCAATTTGCTCTGATAGTTTTTTACGTTCTGCAATTGTCTCAATTCTCATCTTTTCAATTTGATTGAATAGTTGTTTACGTTCTTCATCACTCTTCAGTGCCAAATCCCTGGAATCTTGTGCTATCTGTTCAAATTTCTTCTTCGTTTCAATGTCGCTTGCTTCTTGTGCCTTTCTTCTTGCCTCAGCTTCCACGGCAATAGCATTATTAACTCTGTTTTCTAAAGCTTGTGTTTGTGATATAGAATGAGCAATTGCCGCTTCTTTCGCAGCTTGTGATTGAACTCCAGCATAAAGAATTGCCTCATTTTTCGCAGCTAAACGTGCTGCTTCAGTAGCTCTTATAGCCGTCGCGTCGTCGTACCCACTCCCTATGCTCGGCCCTATGCTCCCCAGCAGCGAGGTTGTAAAAAGACTGCCCCACATATTCTATTAATTAGATTGACTTTTTTTTCAACGTACCTGGACCCTTGCTTCTATCTATAATGATATTAACCGGATGCCCTCCTTGTGAGTAAAATGATTGTTCGTCCGATAGTCAGCAGATTCCTTATCTGTGATATCATCGCCTCCGGCGGTTCTGGCGCCTCGGCGCAGGGTTTGGTCTGGGTATTTGCATTCTGCTTTGAATATTTTCAGTGTTTGGTCTGGGTATTTGCATTCTGCTTTGAATATTAGCAGGGTTCGGACTGGGTGTTTGCATTCTGCTTTGAATATTTTCAGTGTTTGGTCTGGGTATTTGCATAGTTTGCATTCTTCTTTGAATATTACCAAGCCTTGAATTAATATTATTAATTTTAGATGTATTTAAATCTTGCATTTCATTAATTTCATTAATTTTAGATGTATTTAAAGTTTGCATTGTATTAATTTCATTAATTTTAGATGTAAGTTCATTAACTTTAGATTCACTTTCTCTAATTTTAGGTACCCAAAGGTCGTAAATACCTGGTGCTTTATTTCTCAACTCAAGTCTTTGTGCATATTGTCTCATATAGTGTATCATTGAATTATATCTATTTCTTGTCCGTGTATCTTGCGCTTCGTTACGTGCTTGTACCGCTGCTGGCATTAGTCTATCATAAATGTCTTTTATTTCTGCGTTTCCTGCATTGAGGACGGAGGATTCCTTATTTGCGATTTCTTGTCCTCTGCTTAGGTATGCATTGACTTGATCGGTGTTCATATTTATTAATTAGATTGATTTTTTTTCAAAGTACCTGGAGCCTTACTTCTATCTACAATGATATTAATCGGATGTCCTCCTGGACTATAAAATGACTGCTCGTCTGATGTGATCACTATGTCACCCGTAGGTAGTGGTGCACGTTTTTTGACTGCTTCAATGAGTTTAGTGTAATTTTTGAAATTACTTAACTCCGCCGATTGTAGGATTATCTTTCTCTTTGTGCTATCGGGAAGATCGTCCCAGTCTGGTACGAAAAATTTCCACCTTTCCTGTTCCTTTTCTACTTCAAAAGCCTTATTTTGTTTTTCTTCAAGTGCCTTGATTTCTTCAATTTGTTTAGGATCTAAACCTTCTTTAATAAAAAGTGTAGATATTAATGTTATAAATGAAACCAGAGCAATTAAATACATCTTGATATTAATGAACAAAATGTTCTACACTAAACTTTGGACGAACCAAACTTTTCACTTTGTCTTCCACACCACCGAGGTTCCACACATGGACTGGGTGGCGTTCAAAGAAGATGTGAGAAATTGCTTCAATAAGGAGCAGTTTAATTTTTTATTTGATTTTTCAGATGTCAAGGTGGTTCAAGTTGCAACCATCCCACGACTAATATGGGAGTTCAGTTCCCTTATGCGCGAGTTGAAACCCAAGACCGAAAGACAGGTCATCCGATCGGCGATCGTGACCAACCCGACGTTCTTCACATTCAAGTTCATCGAGAGCATCATCTGGATGTACAGGAATGTGAGGCCCATCAGCGTCGTCAGGACGTTACCAGAAGCGTATGATTTTCTCGGGTAATACTAATATGGATCTTCGCACAGACTCCGAAGTTCACTATCTTTACATTGAAGGAACATCAAACGTTTCCACGAGACAGTTCCAAGAGATTTACCGTAATATCTACCAGGTGGATCTGGTTTATGCCGAGGCGACTGTTTTCACTGGGGGTAACTCGATCGTCTATGACATCGAGGAACTCCGTTCACCTTTCACCGACAGTGCCGTGACGGCAGGCGCAGACAGTTCCAAGATCCGCGGCTTCTTTGCCACCATTCCTCCCAATGGCGTGGCGGCTGGTTCGGTTCGATACTTCCAAGAGAATACCGATTTCAAGTACAGTGTTCAGTACAAGAATCCAGTGAGCTTCGATAAACTCACCATTCGTGTATTGGACAGTGCTGGTTCTACTGGCACGGCAGCGGGCCACAAGATTCTCCTAAGGATCCACATGGGGAATCCCAATATAAAACCTCAGATGCCCGTGGACTGGCGTGACGAAAATGAACAACTCTTCGTGCCAGACTCCTTAGGTCTGCTTGGGAACTAAAACGATCGGACGCGGTTTAGAAGCCTTCTGACGAAGGTTGGGCGCCACATCGTCCTTGCGGAACTTGCTAGTCACCTTGAGCATAAATGAATTTTCGTTCAACCCCTGGAAATTGATGGGCGTTCCGTCCGTCTTCCTCCATCTCACAGTAACCCTGGACAACTGCGAAATAGGAGGATAGTAGTCAACTGCATAGATGTAGTCACTCGTCTCGGAAAAGTGTTTGATGGCACCCGAACTGACGTCCAATACGATGGGACCGAAATTGTTTTGAGAAGCCGACGTGCTGAATGAGTTGGTCTCAATCTTTTGTGCCTGCTGCATGCGACTTGTATTTAGTTCGGCGACATCTAAAAAGATGTAGTTGTCTGCTGTGAGATCCACCAATTGGTCGGACTTTAGGAATGTCGTGTTCTGGTAACGGTCGTTGTTGGCGTAGAGATTGAACGTCGTGGGTGGCGTTTGATTTGCTACCGAAGCGGAAGTCCCAGCTGACGTGCTCGTGAATCCCATCAGGGTTGCCAGCGTTGATGACAAGGTCAATGTGAAGTTTCCACTCGGATCCGTCGTGGGTCGCGAAAGTAGGTATTTACCTTCATTGGACAAGTAGGTCACTGACACGTTCGTAACCGGTTCGATGGCATTCTGAACTTCTGCCGCCAGACCATTTGCTGAGTAGAAACCATTCGGAAGCGAGAAGGTACTCCCGTCCAGCGATATCACGTTGGCTCCATCTGGAAGATTCTGAATGACGTTCGGCACGGAAGCCTGAACCAATTCCACTCGCGTGACGTCATGAATGGGATTGGTCAGATGCATGGTGTAAGAATTACCCGAGGGATACAGAGTCGTGTCCCTGAGATTCGAGTTGACCACGAGGTAATGCGTCTCCATGTTATTACTATTTAATCAGATTTTACTTGACCTTAAAAAGCGTATCCCATCCATAGGGAAGTGCCCCTGGGATGAATGACAATATCCAGGTGATAAAGTACACTAACCAAATGATACCCATAGGAACATCAGCAGTTGAAATTATACTCCCAGCAAATGAACTAAATTGTCCTCCAGACTTGTAAAATTCTATAATATTTTGCAAAAGGTCCATATTTCCTCTCGGAGAACCCATGATAATATCCACAAAGGAACCTATCATTATTCCAATATATGCAGATTGCCATACCATCCAAGGTTCTTTTGTATTTTTGTTGTGGCCGACCAACAATGCATATACAGCACTTGATACAATGAACGAAACCAGCATGTTAATCCCTGGATTTCTTCCGATCGCCATGGCTGGAACCACCGAAAGAAGAAGTGTCACAAATCCCCCTGTAAGTGTCCACCAACCTAAAACAGTACCATAATTAATAAAAAATGCAAGACATACAGGGAATAACAACATTCCTAATATTGTTGCCCCTGGGATTGGAAATAGTGTTGAAAGTAAACCAAAGAAACAACCAATACAAAGTGAAAATATGAATGCAACCTTTCGCTTGGTGATGTTTTTTGGGTCTGCAACGTCATCGTCAATATGCCATAGAGCAAATGATATTGCAGCGATACTCATTGCTACAAGTGGAGGTGTGCCGAGAGGTGCCAGAATAAATGTAAAGGCCATGGTCATTAACATGAGATTTTTCCAAGATAAAAGTTTATCAATCGGCTGAACCATGTTCACTAATACCAGGGACTAAAATATTTTCATATAATAAGATGGCCGAAGAAGGGATCATACGTATAGTGTCTGGTCTTGGGTTATTGGCATTATCACAACTGATACCATACGATAATCCCCAAAAAGATGAAGGCGTTAGAGCCTTCTATTTTATCATTTATGGTTTGCTTGCATCTATAGGACTATTCTTACTTACAATGACGATGGGAGATGTTACACTTTTCTGGGTTTCGTTTCCACCATTTGTGGTAATTGTCCCTTTAGGAACATTGTGGTTAATAAAAAGAATCGCAGAACGAAGCAATGATAACAATTTCAAAAATGAAGCCAAATCATATGATGATAAATTCAAAAATTATTTCACGTCATGGTGGGATTTGATAAAAAATATTTTTTTGGATATTTGGTCACTTCCTCTCAATATCTGGTCCCTTTTCATATACTATGCTGTCGAATTTTTAAAAATTATAAAAATGCCATTTGATGCGGTCTATGACGGTTTGGTTAGTGTATCTGGCTCTATGGGAGATAGTATAAATGCTTCATTTGACGGAATGAAAAACGGTCTTAAAGAAGTTAGACGATATTTCAAAGTACTATTTGTTGATGCCTTGTGGGAGTTTGTGTCTCTGGGCGGACAAATATGTTGCAGCGTACTACCCCCTCCTTTTAACAAAAGCACGAAATGTGAAAAACAAACAAATTGCATGTCCAAAACAAACCGTGAAAATGTTCGTGAAAAGATTATAAAGGATGCCGAAGCAGAAGCAAGAGGAATTATAGCTAAGGCAGAAGAAGCGGCCGAAGGTATTGTAAAAGCGGCAGAAGGAGCGGCCGAAGGTATTAAAGAACTGGCACGAGGTGTGGCTAGACAAATTGAAAGAGAAGCCAAACTTGCAGGAGAGGCTATCGTAAAATTAGCACGGGGAGATGCTAATGGAGTTATATTAGCCGCAAATACGTTTTATGATGGTAGAATTGCTGATGCAAATGCTTACTACTCATTTTGGACGGGTCAGGCTAATACTGCATGGGGCATCGCGAAAACGGCGGCGGACTTGGCTAGAGCCGAAGCGGCAGGAATAATTGGTCGGGCCGAGAGTGAAGCTAGAGGTATTCTCAATGCTGCATCAAGAGGCGATTTTAGTGGCATTATTGGTTACACAACAAATGCGCCTCAGATAATAAAGGGGTTTAATAATTACATGTTAATGAGAGCTGCCTCGGGTGACAGATTTGCGCAACGGATGGTATTCTATAGTAATAAGTCGACACAATATCGAGCGTTGGGCGATACGATAATTAATGATTTGAAATCCGGGGATCCCAAGGCAGTTGGAAGATCCTTGATACGTGTGGGAAATACAGCATGGGAAGGAGCACAAGAATTTGGAAATGAAATGAAGAAATCAGGAGAATGGCTTGGTGAGGGTGCAAAGGACTTCGCAGAGGATGTGGGGGGTGGGATTTCGTCGGGCGCGACGGCTGTCTGGAATTTTGTTACTAAGTGATGTACGTCTAAAGAAAAATATAACTCGAGTTGGGACCTTAAAGAAGGGTGTGGGAATCTATACATGGCAGTGGACACAAAAGGCCCTCCGCCTCGGAGTAAATCCCAAACGGACCAAGGGTGTACTGGCACAAGAGGTAATCAAGGTCGATCCAAAAGCTGTTACCAAGGGACCTGGAGGTTTCCTTTTTGTCAGTAAAAAATACTACTAAGAAAAATTATTAGCCTACTATAGATGATAACTGCTTTAGCACTTTTAATAGTACCACTTTTGACCGATGACAGAACATTCATCAATGTTTCTGCCGTGATATTCGGAATGTTATTGGGTATGATCGAAATGAACGAAGGGATAAATTTTCTAGGACTAATCGGATTTTCCAGGATGGTTCTATTTGGTTTACTCTACCTTATGTTTGCTTATCACATTGCTTATGGTGAAAATATGTTAGATTTACTCAAACCAAATACACAGACGGTGATACATGGGTTTAATACAACATCAAAAGTAACTAAAGAAAAATTAAAAAACTTGATTGGTCATGATATTGTATTTCTCAACGATTTTGAGGGAAACATCCTTTATCGTGTTGATGTTTTCGACAAAAATGAAGCAAATAAAGTTGCTAAATTTATTTCATCTAAATCTTTTTTAAATAACTTTAATGAAGTGTCTGATGTTTTAAATCCGGTTATAAACTCTAGATTTTTTGGTTCCTTATTTACATTTTTGTACACGTGTTCAAGAATGTATTTTTATGTTGTGAATACATTTTTTGTTGAACCAATTAGAAAATCAATTCAGATAAGTTTTAACGTTTTGAAAGGAATTTTTGTATTTATAGCTCGATCAATAGAAACCGCATGGGAAATTATTATCTCTCCTCTAAAGAGACTTAATGATACCATAGAAGCATTTTCTAACTGGGGTTTAAAAAATTTTTCAGATTACATGGTATTGTGGATAACAAATTCCACAATGTATTTCTTTTTCCAAATTCAAGAAATGCTTAATGATTTTACAGGAAAATTTGGTGTTCTCAAAGACGCGCTACGTCTAGATATAATACCATTGAATAGATCAGAAAATTATATTTTCGCATAGTAGAATGGACGCCCAAGACGTCATAAAAATCATTGCAGTCTTTATCATACTTCTTGGAAACTACATGGATCCACATAATGAAATAAATTTATTTATAATCCGATTTAAATCACAGTGGTTACTTAAAGCAATTATTTCACTTTTGGTGGTTTTCCTTTTAAATTTGATTTTTAAAAATGATTCACAAAATGAAGAAATTATAAATGAAATAAAAGAATATGACCCTAAAAAATGGACCGAAAGTTTTCCTAGCATATGGGAAAAAATTAAAGAATTTTTAACAGAGTTTTTCGATGGAATATTAAAAAGTGTCGAAGAATGGGCAATAAACGCTAGTAATTCAATTACAAATTTCTTTAATAACATAGGAATTTGGTTTTTAAATCTGGGTACGTGGTTTGTCAATTTTTTTGGTGATATTGGAAACAATTTAAAGACCACTGCAGACGATTTTAGTAATTGGATTACAACAAAATCTACTGAATTTGTTAAGTATTATGTTTTGGGTTTTTTTATTTTCATAGCTGAAGTTGTGCGAGATTTTGTCATAGGGTTTTTTACAAAAGTTTTAACTATACCAGGTTCTATCATAAAAGGTATCGTATACAGTGCATTTCCAAACGATGCAATAAAGGCTATAAATTTTATATCAGCTGGATATTTTGATAAAGCTGTTAATGAAGTAGCTAACTTGGTCAATGGAACATTTAAGCCTGTAAGTGATGAATTAAATAAAGGATTTGAACTTATTGATTTCGAAGACTACTATTAAGGCTTCCACGCAAGGAACCACGGCAGGATCAACATCCCCAATGCCAAGATCACGAGGTCAATTTTAAGCACCTTGTTCTTGATATCGGGACACCAGTTCTTGTACTTCTGGATCTGCTCGCTGTCCTTGGGCTTGGCCCACCAGTAGAACAAAGCCAGGTAGGTCGGTCCGAGGTTTCGCTGACACTGATACCAGTGATCGTACCACGCCAACACGATGTACGGGAAGTACAAAAGACCCAACAGCACCCACTTGTTCTTCGGCGGAAGATACCAATACCCACCTGCCAACGCCAACGTAAACCAGATACACTTCCAGTTAGCCACGGGCTGCGTCTTGTCACACTCCTTGTGATCGTGTTCTTCCATTTATAATACTACCATATTATAATATGCTCATCCAAGGCAAAATACCAGAGTCCTATGAAATGACCATCCTTCGAAACCACTACAAGAGCAACGGGAAACCCACGGCCGACCACACATGGACCGAGGACGTCAAGGAACCCACCATAAAAAATGCCATAGATGCGCTGAGGAGTTCGTCCATTATTCACGACACCCTTTTGGAAAACTACCCTGGTTCGACCATCCGCTCGGTGCCATCCATAGACGAGGTGTTTGTCAGCGTGTCGCCCTTGGACGCCAAGGCCAGTGATCGGGTGCTCGTGGACTGTCACTACGACGCGCCTTACAAGTTCATCGAAGGCCCGAGCAAGTTGGTGAGAATCATTCTGGCACTGAACGATAACTCGACCGTATTCACACAGGTCGGCGACAAGACCAGCAAGTTGTCCACCGGAGATTTCAACGGCATCGAATACAATAGGGACTATCACTGCGTCCGTGGAACCATCCCGAGCGGCAAGACCCGCCTCATGCTCAAATTGCACTACCTCGTCGTGCCCGATGGAACTCCAGAAATTTTCAGTCAGTGGTCTATATTCATAAACTGGCTGTGGACCAAGGTGACCCGCTTTCTGATGCGCAACTCGGCCAACCCCACCAATCCTCTTCAATATCTTCTGGCTTACATTATTCAATTCGCACGATTCTTCTATAATAAGATTTGGTACTTCATCGTTCTGTTCATAGCTGCGTGGTATTTAAAGAAAAGATTCTATAGATGAATACCAAAAATATGCAAACCTTAGTTGTTCAGAAGATGCATTCTGATGCTATGTTACCGACACGGGGCACAGAACTTTCCGCGGGCTATGATCTCTATGCCTGCTCGGACTGCGTGGTCCACGAGGGTAAGAGGTTCGTGGTTCCCACGGGGATTCGAGTCAAGATTCCCGAAGGATGCTACGCCCGCATCGCCAGTCGCTCGGGACTGACCGTAAAGCACGGAATCGAGGTGGGTGCTGGTGTCATCGACAGGGACTATGAGGGTGAAATTCGGGTCGTTCTTTTCAACCATGGAAACCGCCCGTTTCACATTAAGCAGGGTTATCGCATCGCTCAGATGATTCTGGAGCGTTATGAGCATTGTGACCTTGTTGAGGACCCGGATCTGTATCCACAAATTCCCATTCAGGATCCTCCGGTGGCTCCCGACCCGTCAGAAATCCCAGACCCTCAGTTCAAACCAGACCTGATTGATCACGCGAGGAATCAAGGTCTCGGACCTAGGAGCGTGGGAGGTTTCGGTTCCACTGGGGTTTAAACAAAAAAACACTATATTAGTTAAATGACGTTCTTTCCTGCACTTTATGGCAAAGATGCCAAAGGAAAGACTCGCATTTGGCAAGTCGAGGTCGTCAATGGAATGATTAGACGAACCACAGGTCTTATCGATGGTAAAAGATCTGTGACGGAACGCCCTCCCGATGCCAAACGCAAGACTCCCATTGAAGAGCAAGCCGCTCAGATGTGGCGAAAACAAGTCAAGTTGGGGTACATGGACAATATTCAATTGAGATCCGAAGTTGTACTGAGACCCATGCTACTCTACTCGTTCAGTTCAAGATCCTATGGGATCGACGGCGACATTCGCTTCCAGCCCAAGTTGGATGGTGTCAGGATGCTTGCCGGCTTTTCGGGTGGTGGACTCTTGCTTCAGTCCAGGAATGAACAGAGGATTGAACATTTGTCCCACCTGGAGAAGGCACTGGAAGGAAAGTTGGAGGAGGGTGAGTTCTTGGACGGTGAACTCTTCTGCAAGGACTTGGATTTCGAACAGATCACCAGTGCTGCACGTGGCTCGGAAAGTCCCTACGCACCCAAGTTGGAGTTTCACTGCTTTGACTACTTTCGACTCAGTAAGTTGGAGATGCCCTTCGTGGAACGCTACGAGAGGCTCAAGGAAATCATCAAGTCAATCAAACATCCCATGATTAAGATAGTCCCGTCCTATCAAGGAACAGCCAAGGATGCTGACAAGTATCACGATAAGTTCGTCGCAGAGGGTCACGAGGGCGTAGTGGTGCGCGTGGCCGAAAGTCCCTACTTGCTGAATAAGCGGTCATCCCAGTGCATCAAGTACAAGAAGATGATGACCGAGGAATTTGAAATCGTGGGTGCCGAGGAGGCGGAAGGCAAAGACCGCGGGACGCCCATCTGGATCTGCGAGACAAAGGACGGAGACACATTCAAGGCTCGACCCAAAGGAACCATGGAGAGCCGAAGGGAGTTGTGGAAGAACCGAGGGAAGTTGATGGGTGAAATGCTCACCGTTCAATTTCAGGGACTCACTCAAGACGGTGTTCCTCGCTTCCCCGTGGCACTCGCCGTAAGAAATTATGAGTAATACTAATATAATGGTTTCACCAGAACAATTACATAGCCTCAGATTGTCGCGACCAAACCTCATGTTGATTCACGTGGGTTCACAAAAGCATTTTCAGAATTGTAGACTTCCGAACTCGATCAATTTTCCCATGGCGGAGTTTGATCGCATCAATGCGGTTCTTGCTGGTGAAAATGACCCCCAGCGGATTGAAAAGAGATCCTACGAAGAGAAGGTGCTTCGGGAGCGATCTGATCGCCTGTTGTTGGCACGGGCTGGGGTGATCACAGCAACCGACGATGCCAACAGTGCTCGGATAGCAGAGAACAGTGCCAGAATTGCTTTTGAACAAGTGAGACCTTTGAGGAACATCGAGCCCATGGAATTTGCCGAGAAGTCAAAGAAATTGGAAGAAGTGACCAAGTTGAAGATCAACAAAGAAACTGATTTAGAAAGGGCTGTCAGGATGTATGACGCCGAGGTCGCCAGACAGAATGAGCCCATCGTGATGCCGACGACGAAGCCGGAGACGCCAAGTGAACCACCCCAAAAAACTGAAAAGGTAACTTACATGGATGTGGAAAATAAAGGGGAAGGACTTTTCTCTGGAACCGGCCGAACGTTCCCAGGCTTCGACCAAGCCATTGTGCTCTACGGAAACAACAAACAGTCACTGGTTGCCAAGATGGCCAAGGTCCACATGAATCAATATGGTTTCACCAATATATTTGTTCTTGAAGATGGTTTGGAAGGGTGGAGGGACAAGGGTCTTCCAGTGGAGGGCGACTGTGATGTGATGTTAATTAGAGAATACATTCGTTAGTAAGATAAATGTCAGAAATCCGTGTTGAGAAGCATGGGTTCGTACGTCTTGTCGATACAATGCCTAGGGAGGATCTTGATCACGCCATAGTTCAAGCAGCCCGAGTGTCGTATGGAGAAGGCACCAAGAGTGTTCGGAGTGATCGTGGTCTGATTCGCTACCTGCTCCGTCACGCCCACACGACCCCATTTGAAATGGTCGACTTCAAGTTTCACATAAAGATGCCCATCTTTCTGGCTCGGCAGCACATGCGTCATCGGACCGCCAGCATCAATGAGATTTCGGGTAGATATTCGCAGCTGCCAGAAGAGTTTCACGTCCCCACAGAGTTCCGTGGTCAGTCCAAGGTGAACCACCAGGGGTCAGAGGGAGTGTTGGATTCTCCCGAGTCCATGGTGCTCCTAAGGGACCAGAAGGCTTCATGCGAACAGGCATTCGAGGTCTATCAAAGACTCTTGGATCATGGAGTTGCCCGAGAGACGGCGCGGGAACACCTGCCTCTGTCGACCTACACCGAGTTCTACTGGAAGATCAATCTACACAATCTTCTTCACTATCTGCGTCTCAGGATGGACAGTCATGCCCAACCAGAGATTCAGTTGTACGCCAAGGCGATATACGATCTGGTGAAGCCATTGGTTCCAGCGGTAGCCGAAGCCTATGAGGACTACATTCTTGGGTCCGTGACCCTTTCTAAATTGGACCTTGCGAAAATAAAGCAAAATCTTCTTGAGGGGAAACATGAACCCTATCCTTCACAGAGTGAGGAACTAGAGTTTTTAGAGAAGCTCCGCGTTCTTGGGGTCGTCTAGACTTGTTCGGTGGCTTGTATCGCTCACCGGGAGCAAGTTCTCTGGGTTCGTAGATCTTGGGTGGAGTGATTACCGGTTTTGGTTTAGGTTCTTTGTTTACAATGACTTGTTCCTCAGTTTCTTTTTCCTGCGAAGAGGCTGAAATAATTGTTTGAATCTTTTTCCACGTTTCTTCATCAAGTTCTCCGCCGCCCAATTCATCTTCGCGGAACCCGTAAGAAAGGTAGATCGCCATGCGTTCTTCAAATGTCTTTCCTTCGAGTTCCACAATGAGCTGCTGACATTGTTTGTTTGTTATGACATGGTGTTTATGCAAAGCCATACCACATCCTTCCACAGGACAAGGTGGATAGTAGCGTCGCGCATTGGTTTCACAACGCTTGTGACAAAATTCGTCTCGGTCACTCAAGTGGACATCAAGTTTATCAAGTATATTTTTATTACATATTGAACATTTTGTGAATGGAATTAGGTTGCGACGACACTCCTGATGAACGTGATGACCACAACGAACTTTGGCTTTGCAGACAAATGAAATATCTTCACCGCAGATGCTACACATTCTAAATATCTACCACACCTTTTCTTTAACGCTTCATCACGGTACCACACATCCTGCAGGTGATGAATATGGTCATCGGCTCGTCTGCGGATCGCGTCTGCTTCTCCACGTATGTGGTCTTCATGGACTTGCACTTGCCACACTTGAACATCCCGTCTTCGTATTCCTCGGGCCTCTTCTCGATCACCTCCTTCTTGGGTTCATGATACCAAAGATCCCATATCTCCTTGGTGTCGAAGGTGTTTGGCTTGAGTTCGCCGTTCTTGATCCTGTCCAAAAACTTGGATTTGTCGTTGTTGCGAATTGCGTAGATCAGTGATCGCATCCGACTCGCGTAGAGGCGCTTGAACTCTGGATTCTTCCAGTTTGCTCGCGTGTCGTTCTCGCTGATGACCGTGGCGTTTTTGAAAGGCTTCGGCACCTCGACCATGTAGTCGCTCAGGTTCGATGAGATGTGTTCTGAGATTTTGGCGTGCTCGGCTTTGAGTTCATCGTTCGCATGTTTCTTGTCCAGCACCGATGCCCTTTCTGCACGCGTCCAGCACTCATTGGAGTTGATGAAGATGTCTCGCTGTATCTGGACCATCTTGGTCATCGTGTCCCTGCGAACTTGTGTGAGTTTCTCGCGTATCTTGTCCATCTTGTCGAGACGACGCATATTCAGAAGGTGTAAAAGCCTCTTGAGGATGCGCTTCCTCTTGGGGATGTCAGGAAGGTCGAGGTATTCTTCTTCCTGACCGATGAAAATCTTGGGCTTGAAGGAAGGTCGACGAATGAAGTAGCGTTCAAGTTTTTGGTTGATCATGGACAAACCCTTCATCTCATTCTCCATCTCTTCGATGTCTTTCTTGACCAAAGTGAGAAGTCGGTTGAGTCGTGCCTGATCCAGAAGTCTTTTGCTGACCTTTTTGATGGGTGGCGCGAAGGTTTCACCAACCATCTTGTTCTTGATCTCTAAAAGGCGTTCCTGCTTCTCCACCAGTGGTGTCTTGCGCTTGACTATTCCGCTGTCGGTAACATCGAAAATGTAGTTGCGTTTTGCGAGGTACTCCGTCCAAACCTTTGAGTTGAACTTTTGTAGCTCCTTCAGGTTTTCGTTCACGTCGCCGGGTTTCATTTGCTTGATGCACCAGTTCTTGGCGCCTTTGCTGAGGTGAGTGGCCAGCGCATCCGCCTTGCTCTCGCTCACCAACCCAGAGTCGATGAGCGCGGTCGTCGCGAGTGCGATGGATTTGGTCTCCATTGTGTCGGATGTCCATTCGGACATCGTCCTGTCCCTGAATAATTATTTCAACTTCTTCACTTGTAGGGTTTGGGAGTTGCGATTTCGCTTCACTTCATTGGGATCGCCTTTACCGCGAGCACCCGCAGGACCTTTTTGACTGTAGGTCTTCTGATGGAGATTCCAAAATTGTTGCGAACCCACTCTGAAGTTCTGATGGATCTTTGCCTTGTACCAGAACACACAGTCCTCGATCCGGTTGGACTTACTGGTGTTATCCAAAACCAAAACCTCATAATTTTCTGTGCACGCCGTCATCACTTGGTTGAACATATCGAAGTTGGGGAAAATCCCGAAGAATGCCTTGTATAATTTTTCTCTGTTCTGGATGACATTTTCTCGCGCAATGAATACATAGTCCACGTTGGCACGGAGGTCCGGACTGAGGTCCATGCAGTACTGCATCGTCAACATGAAAAAGATCTTCCAGTGACGACCATTCATAAAGCACTGCCGAATGCAGGAATCTTTTAGGAATTTTCTATCATACATACAATCGTCCATCAATATGAAGGCTCCTATGTCCCTGGACGTCAATTCCTTCTTCCCTGGTGGCAGCTTCATGTTCACCATCTTCCTCTGTCTGTCAATGACCCTCTCTACAATATCCTTGTCATACTCACCATAGATGAACAAGTCCGGAATGAACTGCTGATACCAGTGGTTGCCTTCCTCGGTCGCCGACATCACCACGCCCGCCGGGAGATGCTTTTTGTGATAGAGAATGTCCGTCACCAAGGTAGACTTTCCTGTACCTCTTTTCCCTATAAACACACATACCTTGTCATCACCCATTGAAGCGGGATTGAATTTTTTGAGTTGAATGTTCATATCTATTAGTCGCGTGCATTTTTTGAAATCTTTTTTTAACACATCATATTAGGATGCGGCTTGCCGTCACAGGATACCAAGACACCTTTCTTACCGGAGACCCACAACAGAGTTTTTATCAAAAGGTGTTTACGAAACGTGCTGGATACACGACCGAGAACATTCGCTTGGCATTTGATTCTGATATTGGATATAATAAAACATCAATATGCACAATCGACAATGATACGTGTGATATCATCACAGCCTTTATTGTAAATTTCAGATTTCAAAAATCACAAACGGTTCCACAAGATGCGGGGCATGCCTTCATAGAACGTGCAGAACTGATAGTCGGTGGACAGACCATCGTGAGTCTGACTGGAGAATACTTGGCGGTTGTGTCTGATATCTCTGACAAACAGAGAACGAGAAATAGCAATGACACCATGTTGAGACGCAACGCGACGCCCATAAGTTATGGAACGACGGCGGTCGCGAATCAATTCTTGGTTGAAATACCATTTTTCGGAAAGGGATACAAAAATTCATTTCCTTTACTGGCTCTGAACAGGCACACAATCGAGGTCAAGATAACACTTCGGACGCAAGCAGAGTTAGGAGATTTACCAGTACCTGATGTCGTGCTCGATCTACAGGCCATCTATCTTAACGATGAACATCGCCAATTTTTTCTTGGAAAACAATTGGACTATGTCATAACACAAACACAACTTGCCCGAGTCACATTAGGTGACCTAAATCAAATTCGCTTCAAAACTGAATTTGAAAATCCCGTCAAGGAATTCGTCTTGGTTGTGCAAAATGACTCTGGAACCAGAGGTGTTTTCGACTATAGTTCAGCCGCAAGTGCAATTTATGTGAGTTATTCCAACGATCAGGTGACCCGATGGCGACTATTCTTCAACGGTCAAGTCTATTTTGACATAGATCAAATGACAATGAGAGCCATTCAACCCTATAATTATTACAGTCAGACGCCAAGTTATAAGACGAACGTATTTAAAGTGGGCGAAGGAACCGTCAACATGAGTCGAATATCCAGTCAGATTTTCGAACTAACTCTTGTTGATAATAGCATATCGCGTAAAGCAAGACTCTACGCGGTAAACTATAACATTTTCCGCTGCCAAGGCGGACTCGGTGGAACATTATTTTCCTAATCAAGCTTGATCTCACGACGTTTCTTGTCAGACGTTCGCATCTTGAAGAACAGACGAAGCACACCATCCACGTAACTCGCCTTGTAACCCTCATCCGATACATCCACGTAACTGGGCAAATCGAATGAGGCACTTCGGTTCTCGCCGTAGCCGATGGTCACCTCGTGGTCGTCCGAAGAAAGCATGATGTGAATGTTGTCCTTGCCCACCCCGGGCAGGTGCATCTCAATCTCGAAACCCTCGTCCGTGGTGTGGGTACGCTTGTATAGATATCTGTCAGCCATTTTAGTATTAAACTGCTTCTCCATGTTGGGAAGCTCATTCAGAACCTTGGACGTCGTGTCCAGAAGGTCATAAAGATCGCCATGCCGAAGAAAAGGTAAAAAAGCCATTGTACTTTATCTTGGAATCTTTTCTTTAATTATCTTCCACTCCTCCCAGTTGGGGGATCTGGTGTCAGCAACACAGACCTCAGCGATCAAGCGCATCGGTGTGGGATACACTGAATATACTTTGGCGTACGGAAAGAATGAATACAAGTGACTCATGTGAGGCGTGTGCTTGATGTCCAAATCCTCCACGTCACACTCCCAGCCAAGTGAATGCAGTGGATCGACCTCATACTGCTTTCCGATCTTCCCGTATGGCTTGAAATTCACGACATTGTATAATTTCCCAAGATTGTCTGGATCAGGAACGCTCGTGTGATTCGTCGAGATGGTGATGTGTGGGATGTGTCTGAACTTGTAGACCTTGGTCAGAAGACGATGATTCAGTGGCACCAGCCAGACAGAATAACCATACATTACTATATATGCAGGATCTTTCTTTAAGCCAGAAGGTGGGTGTGGCCATTGCCATCGCTCCGACCGTATTGATGTTGGGACCCGTGCCTCTCGTTCTGGCTTCAGGAGATTTCCTCATGCGTCAAATAATTAAACATAAAGTCCAAGATAACAATGTGAAGTTCAAGCCCAGGTAGCCTCTTATGGAGTGGATTGCCTGGGTAATTTCACATTGTTCTCCGGTAGCTCAGTTGGATAGAAGCGTGGGACTGTTAATCCCAAGGTCGTGGGTTCGAGCCCCACCCAGAGAATTTTTGTTGATCTGTAAAAAATTACTTGTCAACAAAGTACCTGCGGGCCAGATAGAAACCGACCGCGACGATGAGACCGCTGGCAGCCAGTCCCGCCAAACTGCGAGATCCATCCTTGGACATGAAGTTGGGGATGTAGACCGCCAACTTTGCCTGGACATCGGGGTAGAAAACCAGACCGACCAGGACCGCGACGATCAGTGCCTCATACTGCTCCTTGCTGAGACCAAGAGGATACTTCTTCTCCTCGACCACCGGAACAGGAGCCGGAGCGGGTGCCGGAGGAGGCGTGGCGGGAGGCTGAGGTGCCTGCTGCTGAGCCATGAGCATCTCGTGGGGAGCCACGGATGCCTGAGGTGGGATCACGGTGTGCATGTCCGTTGACATGTGATTGTTCATGGGCTCCTCGTACTCGAGATCCGAGATGGGTGTGGAAAATGCCATACTGCTCATCTGCATCGGTTTATCTTGCTGTTGAGCGTCATTATTTTTTCGCTCCAAAGCTGACCTTTGTGCCTCGTACCCAGTATCCCTTTCGGTCTGAGAACCTGGTTTGGGAACATTGAGACCCGTCCCAGCGCCATTATCTGGAATATTGGGGCTGTAGGTCAAAGGCGTACCACCCCCTCC
>Ga0181573_10000933_pt1 | contig 30111 bp, 12 predicted proteins | sample 101ome_25_FD_148643 | JGI IMG/M metagenome (GOLD analysis project Ga0181573, IMG submission 148643) | Coastal salt marsh microbial communities from the Groves Creek Marsh, Skidaway Island, Georgia - 101409BT metaG (spades assembly) | ecosystem: Environmental > Aquatic > Marine > Intertidal zone...
CGGCTGCGGCGGGCGCGCTTGGTCGGGGGGGGGGTTTCGGCGGGTTCTGGAGGTCCTCCTGGGGGTGCGCTGCGGTGGTGTGAAGTGGGCGGGGACAGGGGTTGGAAGCGGCGCGGGCGACGACGGGGCCACGGGCGCGCCGGCGGCCACGGCGATGGAGGCGTCATGGGGCGGGCGCGGCGGCGCGGCGGCGAGGCCGCGACGACGAGTACGTCGTCCTTGACGCAGCTCGCGACAGAAAACAGCCCGTCCAGCCAGGGCGATCCACACGCCGTCTATCGAATCGAACGCACGGACGCAGCCCGAGGACCACAGCAGAGACGGCCCCGAGGGCCGCAGCAGCGGGCGGCGGCACGGCCAGGGGGTCGGCCCGTTCCCGGTTCGTAAGGCTCGCCTGGACATCGCGCTCCCCTGTCCTCGCCAAGTCCGCAGACTCTCCCGTGCCCTACGTCGGACATCGCTTGAGGGTCTCTGGGTCATCAACCCGGCGAAAGTTGGGCGGGGGAGGCCACGCCTTGCTTCGCCTTCCGCTCCCGTCGGCGCCACCGCCCCTTCACTGCCTCCCGCGCCTCCCGCCAGGCGAGTGACATGGGCAGCCCGCCCCCACCGAAGCGCCTCTGCCGCCGAGTCAGTCGCCACGCCCGGCCACCCCAAACGCAATATCCGTGTCGTTTCTGCGTTTCCGGTTGTGCCGAACGGGTGATACGGGGTAGAACGTGCCGAAATCGCACACTAATCGCCGCGTATCCTTCTCCTTTCGGTCTCTGTCACCCTGCCACGGCCGCCACCGCTGTGGACGCCTAGGCGGTCCGCAGACGCCTTGGCTTCCCCCCTCCATCCGCCGGTGCGTAGACCCCGGCCCACCCCACCTTCGCTTCGGGTCAACCCTTCAATTCCTTTCTTCATTCTCGACAGAGGCGCCGCTTTCCCACGTCACCGCAGCGCATGGCGCGCGACTGCAAGCAGGCGGTCGTCAACGGCGCCGGAGTCGGGGCGGCGCTTGGCGTCTCGGTCGGTACCGTCTGGGGCGGGTGGGAGGCCCTTCGGTTGCCAGTACCTTTTCTCTATCGCCTCCGTCACGTGGGGCAGACTGGCGTGCAAAGCGCTGCTATGTTCGGATTGTGTCTGGGGGCAGGAGCACTGATCCACTGTGGGCGGTCGTGAGCGCACCGGGTCAGCGCACGACGGCTTGCGGTCCCCAGAGAGAGAGAGAGAGAGAGAGAGAGAGAGAGAGAGAGAGAGAGAGAGGATGGCGACGATGGTGGCGAGGAGGGAGACGGGAGGCGCGCTTTCGGGGGTCCTGCCGTCGACGGTGTGGATAGTGTCGTGCCGCGACGGAGCGGCGGGGGCAGCCAAGGCGGGTGCGACGGCGCGGCGGCTCGCCCTCGCCCTTGGAGGAAAAGTTGAAACGGGAGACGGGGGCGACGACGACGATAACCTGCCCATTGCGGGCGCCGCCGTTCTGTCGAACCGCTACTACACGACTCGACTGACGCTGCGGTTTGGGTCAGCGGACGCCGCCATCGCCGCCGTCGGCGACCGCCGCGCCTCTCCTCCGGGCGCCCTCGTCGTCGTGGCAGGCCCCGCCGAGGCGGCGGCCTCGCTGCCCAGAGCTCTCAAGGCGCTGGCAGGGCTGGGAGATGCGCGAGTGGCCCTCGTCGACTGGGGGGAGAACGAGAACAAGGGGACTGGGGGGGGAGACGAAAACGGGGGTACGCCGACCGTCTGCGCTGGCTGCGGCGGATTCCACCTCGCCGCCCCCGGGTGGGGCGGGGCCGCGTGCACGGCGGTGGGACTGTCGGCGTCGGCGCTCGATGCCGACGCCGAGGTCGTCACGACCTGCCTGCAGGATTCCGACAGGGACGCGGCGCTGGCGGCCGCCGCCGAGGCCGCCAACGCCGAACCGTGCGGCGTCGCGCGGGTCCGGGCCGCGCTCGAGGCTTGCTGTTGGGTGGGGTTGCGGGCTGCCGAGTTGAATCCGACGGCGGGGTATGCGGCGCGGCCGGACGACGACGAGGACAACGACGACGGTCCTGACTCCGCCGACGTGGCAGGATTCAAGGCGCTTTTGGCCGACCTCGGTCGGCACTGCTCACGGCTGGACATGGCGGGCTCCCGCGGGGACGGGGATGGCGGGTTCGGCGACGACGACACCGCCCGCCGCGACGCCGCCGAGGCTCTGGCGACGCGGCTCCTCTCCGTGTTTGGAGGAGACGGAGACGAAGACGTCATCGACGGCGGGTCGAGCGGGACCTGCGGGGAGGGGTGTGGGGGGGAGGACGGGGCCGCGCCCGCCGGGGGTTAAAGAGAGAGAAGGGGAGAGAGGGACTGCTCTTCGTCGATTGCGCGTCCTGGCTCTTCTACCTCCCTCAATCCCCGCACCGGTCCTCCATCGCGTCGGCAAAGCTGGGGTCGGCGGCGTTGTTGGCGACCATCTCCCCCAACCGATCCGCCGCCGACGCCCACACTGTCACCCCGTCCTCCTCCGCCTCGTCCCCCGATGCTTCTGGATCGGGACAGTCCGCCGCCCCGTCGCAAAAGGCCTTGAACAAGGCCTGCAGGGTCGCCGCGGGGTCGTCGTTGGAGGCCCCCGGCACCAACCGCAGCTCGACCTCTGGCGCCTCGACGTCGGTCCGCCCCGTGACGTCGTTCAGGGGCGCGACAAGCACGTACAGCGAACCGGCCCGGTCCCCCTTCTTCTCCGCCCCTTCTCCCTCTCTTCCTCCCTCTTCTCCCATTTTCACGGCGTGGAGGGTCACGCGGTGCAGGGGGGCGCCGCGGCCCGAGGGGGACGGAGAAACCGCACCCTGTTTCCCCTGGTGGAGAAAGCGCCGTGTGGTGACGTGGACGACGCCCGGGGTCGGGGCCTCGCGGTCCATGACCAAGGAGACGTCAGGGAAAGTGCCCAGCACGCGCTCCTCGGGGTCCGCAAAGTGGGGGGTCCCGTCGTTGGACCACGACATCCACGCGTCCATTCCTTGAGCGGCGACGACCTCGGCCTTGGTGTCCACGGCGGAGGGTGCAGGCTCGCTGCCGACGGGATCGAGAAGGCGTTCGGTCGATTGGGTGGGTGAAGGACACGTTGTCGGTCAGGACGATCAGCTGCGGCCGAGGGAGCGGCGTGGCGCTCGCTTGGGGCCGAGGGGCTGCCGGGGACGCGGAGCGGCGGCGGCGGCGGCAGGGTCCACGATCCCGGCCTCGTAAAGACTCAACTTCCTGTCTCGTCGAGGTTTTCAGAGGCTGAAGTAGGTGAGGTATCGCTTGAACCTCGCTGGGAGGGCAGGAGTTCCCCGGTAAACGACCGTCATGACTCAAAGAGCAGCCTTGGTCGCCCCTGTTCGATTTCGCGCTTCCCTCTGCGGAGCACGCGCGCAGAGACCCGCGGCGCGGGAAGCCGAGAGCGCAACGCAGGCGAGACGATGGACGGCTCGCGCGGCCGAACCTTCAGGGCGGCGCGGAGGCGCCGCTCGCCGCCGCCGTTGCAGCGCCGTTCGGCCGCGACGCTCCGCCCACCGCCCCCGGCGTCGTGGCTCGCTCACCCTCGAGCGACGATGATCGCCAATTGGACCGGCCGAGACCACTATCCGGTTGTCTCCGTCCTCAGTACTTTCGTTTCCTCGTCCTGTCGTCGCCCGCGGCCCCTTCGACCCCCCTCCCTCCGCGCCGCCGCGTGTCGTGTGCGGTCGCCCCCCACCGAACCCCCCTCGACCTCCTTCCCTCTTCCCCCAGGAAGAAGCGCGCGACGATGAGCACATCTGCCGGCTCCGGCCATCCCCCCCTTGGCGGGGAGGCAGCGCCGGTCCCCGTCGCGGGCTCCTTGGGCCGCCCGCCCCCGACGCCCGGGAACGCTGCCATCCCGGAGGCCGAGCCCGACGTCAACCCCCACATCCCCCAGTACATGTCGAAACAGCCTTGGTACTTGGACCAGTCGGCGCCCAAGGGCCCCACTGGCATGTCCCACCACCGCGACTGGCGCGCCGCCGCGCGCGACTCCGTCGAGGCTCGGCCCGTCCGCCGCGTCGTGGGGGCCCGCACCACTCGATACCGCAAGGGGGCGTGCGAGAACTGCGGTTCCATGACCCATGGCAAGGTCGACTGCCTCGAGCGCCCCCGCGCACCGCAAAGCCGTGCGCAGTTCGCCGATCCCAGTTCAGGGCGGCTCATGGGGGCCGACGAGGAGGTTTCTCTGCCCAAGTTCGCGACGTACGACGGGAAACGCGATCGGCACGCGGCGGTCGACGTCGAGGGGGCTTACAAGAGAGCCGCCGAGCAATACGAGAGAAGACAGGAGCTCGTCATGGCCGCCGCGGAGAGGCGCGCAGCCGTGAAGGGCGCCGGGGCAGGGCCGTCGACCAGCGCGGTGGGCGCACTCGACGCGGACCCTGCCGCCACGGCCGCCGCCGACGGCGCAGCCCCCGACGGCGCAGCTCCCGACGGCGCGGCTCCCGGTGCAGCTGGCGGGTTGTCCTTCGCCCGTGTCGAGAAGCGCGTTCGAGCGGGCGGCGGCGCTGGGGCCGGCGGATCCGTCCGCAATCTCCGCATTCGAGAAGACACGGCCAAATATCTCATCAATCTAGACTTGGACAGCGCTCACTACGATCCGAAGAGTCGCTCAATGCGACAGGACCCGCGCGCGGACCCAGCGGGCGACGCTCCAGTGGGTGTCCGCGGGAGCGGAGGCGGCCGTCGGGAGGTCGGCGACGGTCCCCGAGGAGATGGGGTGTTTCGCGGCGAGAACGCCGAGCGGGGCACAGGGGAGTACGCCGAGTGGTTGGCGTTGCAGGCGCAGGCGCAGGGGGCCTACGCGCGGGGCAGCGACATGCACGCCACCGCTGCGCCCAGTCAGGCGGAGCTGATGCGGAGAGCTTACCTGGAGCGGAAGGCTAATCTTGTCCAGAGAGAGAGGGAACGAACGTTGGGGGCCTACGGGGCCGACGCTGCCGCCCAAGAGGCCGCCGCCGCGGGCGGCAGTGGGGCCAAACCCCTCGACGCCGACGACGCCGACGCAGCGGTCGAGGGGTGGGTCGAGTACGATGGGGCGGGGAGGGTCCTGGGCGCTGGGCCATCTGCCGGTCCCGCCGCTGCGTCCGCGATTGCCGCCGCCGCGTTGACCCGGTACGACGAGGACGTCCACCCCGGCAGCCATAGGAGTTGTTATGGATCGTGGTATCGCCCCAACGCCGCCGACGCCGTGACCGAGTCGGGCGCTCTGCACCCCACGGAAGCCCATCCCATCCACGGCGTCGGAGAGTGGGGCTATGCATGCTGCCGGCAGACGGTCCGAAACGCGTATTGCACGGGGGAGGCGGGGCGGAGGGCCGAGACGGAGCGGAGACGGCGGGAGATGGACAACATCGCGCGGGTCGAAGCGAAGCGGGCCGAGCGGGCCGAGCGGGAGACCATGGCCGGGGGAGGCGCCGACGCCGCCGTCGGCGGCGGCGGCGCCGTCGCTCCCCACCGCGCTGACCAGGCCCTGTGGGGCGGCGCGTCAGGCACCGGGCCGGGTGACATCGACGCTGTCGTTGGCGCTGCCACCGCATCTGGGGTCGACCTCGACGCACAGAAACTCGAAGCAGCCCTCGCACGGGAGGACGCCCGGCGGCGCTGCGGTGGGATCGACGTCGACGACGGCAACGGCGACGGAGACAAGAAGGGAGAGCGCAACTCCAAGCGTCCGAAGTACTGTTCTCTTCGGGGAGACGCGGGGCGGACCACGGCAGAGGACATGGAAGCGTATCGACTCCGTCGGGTCCGGCCGGACGACCCGATGGCGCGGGGGGGGGCGGCTGGGGCGGGCGACGACAGGGCGGGTAGGCTCGCGGGGGAGGCGGCCAAGCGGGCGGCCTTTGGGGGGAGCGGGAGCGGGAGCGAATACGAGGAGGCGGGGCAGAAGAGCGCTGACAAGGGGGAGGGGCGGGAGGGCAAGGGCGGGTGGGACTACGTTTGATCGAACGATAATCAACCAAGGATACACAGGATAAGGTCGGTGGTTCGGGCAGTGGAGGACGGCGCCTGCGCCCCGGCAGTCTTTTTGCCGGTGTCGGCGCCGACGCCGACGCCGGCCGGCGCCGTCTCTCCTCCCCGCCCCCCTCCCTCCTCTCCCTCCCCTCGTCTCCCTTACCATCCTCCCATCAACCGCGTCACGGCGTGCAAGTCGCGCAGCGCCCGCACGAGACCTCCCGTTGTCAACCCGCTGTCCAATGCGGCGACGGCCCGTTCGTGCATCGCCGCCATCTCGGCCCCTCCCTCCCTCCACCCCCCCTCCCCGTCGCCCATGCACGCCTTCAGGGAGGCTGCGAACTCCTCACGATACACGGCCCGCGCGAGGGCCCGCTGCCCGGTCCCCGCCCTGAGGGCCGCCGCGATGGCCTCGGCGCCAATTCCGGCTCCGGAGGAGGCGGCCTCGGCTTTGCAGCGGCGCAGAGCGAGGGCGAGGGCGCGTCCGGGGTCGTCGCGGTCGGGGTCGGGGGGGCCGTCGACCCAGCAAGTCAAACAGGTGCGGGGCCGAGCGGGGCCACCCTTCCAGGTACGGACCTCGTGGAGAATTCGGTCGGATTCGAAGAGAACGGCGACGTTCATGGTGGGCTCCTGGTTGGTGGTTGGGTGCTCGATCGAGAGAAAAGGGGAGTGGGCAGCGGGCCGTCTGCGCAACGGCGCGTGCGCGACCAGCGGCGGCGCGGACTGCGCAAGCGGCGCGTGCGCGACCCGGCTCATCAAGTGAAGAGATTCGAGTGATTGCGTATCTCGTCACGGACGTCACAACATTCAGTCACTCATGAGGACAAGTCATCGCCGGGGCGCAGGCGGGGCGGCGGCGGCGGCGACGGCGACCGCGGCGGCGGCGGCGGCGGCGCGGCATCCCGTTCTTCAACTCGCCACGACGACCGGGGCCTCCAACCAAGGCCGCAGGACCAGCTCCCCTCCATCGCCCTGCCGTCGATCCGCCGTCAGGTATGATATCAACGTGAGGCGTCTCCGGCAGGGAGGTCCCGGGTTGTCCACGTGAAGGGGAAAGGCCCCTCCCCGGTTGCGCTGAACCTTGAGCGCAGCTCCGCCCTCAGACGCGGAGCGTGGGGGGAGGTTGTCGGGGAGACCGTTGGGGCCGGCGGGTCCCCCTCCTCCCTCTCCCCCACGATGGACCTCGGAGAGGATCTCAATGAGACGCGTCGACCGAAACAGTGACGCGAGGGCGGGATACAGTCGCTCGGCGTCGTCGGGGTCGAGCGTCGGGTCCGTCGACGGCGACGGCTCGGCCCCGGCGTCGACCACGGCCACGGCGCCCAGGCCCGTGTCGTCGCCCCCGCCGACGGTCGCCGTCGCCATGGCCCCCCGAAAGAGTCCATGGAGGTCGGCCTCGGTCACCCCGGCCTTCTCCGCCGTCCGGGACGACTGCCCGTCCAGCGCCGTGAACCGGGTCAGGTTGGGCAGGAGCCGCGAGGCGTCGTCCAGAGCCTCGACCTCGGTCCTGAGTCGCGTTGCCCACGGGAGACTCCACAGAGCGGGGAGAACGCAGAAGCCGCGGGTGCGGAGGGAGGCGCGGGCCTTCTTTGCGCGTGTTCGAGGGTGGGATGGGGGGTGGGGAAGGGAGGCTGGGGGGTGAGGGCGGGGGAAGCAGGGCGGCGGGGCGGCGGGGCGGCGGGGCAGCGGGGCGGCTGAGCGGAGGGCCGGCGAGGCGGCTGGGCGGGGAGCGACGAGGGCGGCCCACCGAGGGGGCGAGGACCCCGTCGGCGGCGTGGTCGAGGCCGGCGCAGGCGCGGAACGGGAGGACGCCGGCGCTGGCCGGTGGGGTCTCGGTCGGCGCCGGCGTGCGGGGTGGGCGTGGTTGATCTCTCAGTGCACCTCTCAGAGTCTGAGCGGACTCGGCGCCTCACCTCGTCGAATGATGCGGCTATAGCGTCCCAGTCCTCCCACTCGGGTGTCGGGGCGGCCGCAGGAGGAGCGGGGCGGTCGGCCGTCGGCGGCCCCTCCCGGCAGTCGTCGTTGGCGAGAGACCCCGTCTTGCTCTCCGCGGTCCGCGGCCCCCTCATGAGGCCGAGCGCTCCCTTTCAGTGTCACGCTCCCTTTTCGTTCTAGTCGCGAGCGGGACTGACAGGCGGAGAAGGAAAAACGAGGGACACCCCCGGTCGAGGCGGGAGGGCATTGGCGTGCGATAGGCTCTAGCGGAGCTCGGCCTCGAATGCGTTGAGAGACGCCTATGCGGAGCGCTGCGACAGCGCAGCAATAGGCCGGATGGGATCCGTTGTCGCGTCTCTTCACCCACGTGGCCACGAGGGAGGGGCGGCGACTGCCTCCGCCGGGCATGGCGGGCGCGGCAGGCGCATGCCTTTGTCGCTCTCTCTGGAGCGTCGATCAAGCCGTGCGATCGCTGGGAGAGCCAAGTCCAACCCATATCCTCTCAAGACGCCCCCCGAGGCCGCGGCCGCGGTGGAGGCCGCGGCCGCTACGGCGCGCGCCAGGTGCCTCGTCTGCCGCCGGCGCCGGGCCGACGATGGCGCCGACGCCGCCTCGCCCTCGGGCATCGGATTGAACGCCGCGGCCGGGGACGGCGCCATCGCGAAAGCACGCGCGTGGTGGCTGTTCGGCGTTGGCCAACGGAGGCAAAACCGGCGTGGCGCTGGGGGAGCGTCTGCCGTCGACCCTGCCGGGGGTCCGGCGGCGGCGTCCGACCAGGTTTCGCTGGTTATTCGGGCGGTGTACGGGCGAGCGGGAGGGAGCGGGCCAGACCGAGTGACGCAGCCCCGTCGCCCGGTTTCCCAACCTTCCCCCCCCTGCACATCGACCCCATCTCCGCCACAGGGACCAGGACATCGCCGACCCCGCTCCTGTTCCCCTGGGCTCCGTCGCTCGACGCAGCCGCAAGGAACGCGGGGAAGACGATGAGGGAGGCGGGATCGAGGCAGAGGATGACGACATCGCACTCCCCGACCCCGCTCGGGCTCCCCTCGGCGCCGCGTCGTCGTCGGCCGCTGCGCGTCGGGCCGCCTCGGCGTCGGCGAGACGATCGGGGAGGGCCAAGCGATCGCGGCGCGAGCGCGAGCGGGAGGTCGCCCACGAGACGACGGTGAAGTCGACTGCGCCGATGCCAGCTCCCCCCCTTCCTTCTCCTCGGGCGAGAGAGGAGGCAACCCCGCGACAAGGCGCCCTCTTGCCGTCGCCACCGTCCACCCCGGCGGCGAAACGCCCCGCTGTCGGCGGTCCCGTCGGGGGCGTTGGCGGGGTCTCATCGCTCACCCCCCTCCGCCGCCTCGACCCCGACCGCTCGGCAGACCTGGAGGCGGCGCTGCTGGCAATCGAGGCCAACGTCGCCCGACGGGTCGTCGCTGCGCGCCGGGCCGTCCCGCCCGCCCCGCGCGCCTGCGACGACGATGCGGCTGCGCTGCGGGCGACCGTCGGGCGGCACGGGGCGGGGATCGAGGCGCGGGTGGGGGTGTCACTCGGGTTTGTGCGCAACGGCGCGGCGGCCCGAGCGAGGAGGGCGGCGGGGCGGTGAGGGAGGCGAAGAAGCTCGTCTGAGGGGTTTGGTGGTGGGGCGCCCGGCCATGACCCTACCTTACCCCTCGTTCGTGTCGAGTCCTCATCTCCGTGCCCCTCGAGCGCGCCGACGACTTTGCCCGTGGTCGCGTCCCAGATCCGCGCCGTGCCGTCCTCGGACCCCGTCGCCAACCGCCTCCCGTCCGGCGACCAAGCCAAGCTGCAGACCCTACCTCGGTGCCCCAGGAGCTGCATGGTGGCGACCGCGTCGACCGGGGCCCGGACGACGCCGTCGGCGGTGCCCGCGTCCTGCGGGCGGAGGGGAGAGGAAAACCGGCCGGTCTCATCCAGCCGAGGCTACCCGTGGGCGACCATTCCGTTCGGAAGGTGCCCCTCGGGCAGCCCACCGTGGCGACCCGCGGCCCTGGTGTCAGTCGGCGCCGGTCGCGTCGGGCTCGCCCTCCCCGCCCGCTTTGCCGCGGTCCGACGGACGCCCGTGGCACCGACGTCGATTGAAATGGACACAATAGGTTCGAAAACGCTACACACGCACGTCTCGGGTGTTCGCACGCGCAGAACGGGTCGCTCGTTTCCTCTCCGTCGTCGCTCGCCCTCTGTTCCAGGCGGGCCGCGCGGGCGCGGGCCTGGGCGCGGGTGACGACGGGAGGGTCGACGAAGACAGCGCTGTCGGACGTGACGATGGGCGGAGCTCTGGGTGGAGTGACCAGGCCGCGGGGGTGGGGGGGGGGCCTCGGGGCGCCTCGGCGCCGGCCCACACGGGATAGAGGTCGAGGCGAGGTCTAGTTCCGTCGTCCTCTCCGGCGGGATATCATCGAGCCCCTCGTCGTCCGCATGGTCTATTGTCGTCTCTCCGGCGAGTGGACGCCGCGATCGCGCCGCGGCGCCGCCAGCGTGTGGGCGGCCGCGATGGCGAAGCCCTCCCCGACCGCACCGCCGTCCCCTTCCCGGCCCCAGTTGTCCACCGGAGGGAGTCTCCTGGTGGACGCGGCGCGCGGGGATCTCCGACGAGGACAGCGTCGAGCTCCCGCAGCGCGCCTCCCGGGAGGGAGCGCGGCAAGGTCGACCGCCGAAGCGGCGAAAGCTGACCGTCGAGAACGGGCGGCCGGGCAGGGACGGCGTGTCCGTCTCCCGTCGCCTCCCCGTCCGCCAACGGTCACTCCCACCCAGCGGCGGTCAGAAATCTCAATTTCGTCCTTCCTCGTCTTCCCCGAAGCCGGTTCGGACCGACCTTTTAGGCGAGCGGGGGGTGTTTCCGCAAGGCGCCCGGCCACCGCTCCTCTCTCCCGGCTATCCAACGCGCTTCCGCGCCGCTTCTCGCCCGATTCGGAGACTTTGCAGTCGTTCAGTTTCCGACGCGGGCAGGGGGTCGCGAGAGAGCGCGGTGGAGAGCCGAGAGAGAGCAAAAAGACGGTGGCCGTCCGTTCTGCGTCGTCCTTCGATGCGGCCGCCCCCCCAAGGCCCCCGTCGCGACCCTAGCGACCCTACCCGCCCCGTTCGACGCCTCCCCGAGCTGCCCGCCGACGAAAGCGCCGATCGGAGAACCTGTCGCCCGTCGCACTGGCCGTCGAGCCGCCGCCCCGCCGGCCTGTGGTCCACCGCCCCACCCCCCCCCGCCCCGGCTCTCTCTCCCTCGCAGCCCTCCCTCCCCCGACGCCGAGGGGGGCCAGAGTCACGCCCACGCCGGGCCCGAGGGCCCCCGGGCTACCACAGCTGCGTCACACCCCGCCGCCCGCCCGACCCGACGGGCGTCGCCAAGTCCGACCACACCGTCTTCGTCGACCCTCCCACCATGGCCGTCACCCGGTCCCAGACCAGGCCCAGCGAGGCCCGCGGGGCCCGCCCGGATCCCGAGGCGAGCGACGACGCAAGGGGAACGAGCGTCCCCTTCCGCGCGTGCAAACGCCGATGCGGCGCGTGTACCGTGGTTGCGAGCGTATCACATCGACAACAACCGGCGTCGGCGCCGCGGGCGACGATCGGATCGCGGCACGGCGCGGGGGGAGGGCGAGCCCGACCGGCGCCGACGGGCCGCCGCGGCTGGATACGACCGGCTTTTTCCCCTCTTCCCTCCGCCCGCAGGACGCGGACACCGCCGACGGCGTCGACGAGGGCGAGCAAGCGCCACCCGATGCCGACGATGCACGACGGGGGCGACAGAAGCGGCAGTTCCAGGAGCGAAAGAAGGAAAACGAGCATCTTAAGGAAACCGTCGACAAGGTGAGCCTCTCCGGGCGTCTTCGAGACAAGGAGAGGCTCCTCCCTGAGATTCTCCGGATGGTGGAGCTGGTGAGCAAGGCGGCACAGCGAGGGAGTCTCGTGTTCCTTGCCTTGCTCAATTGGTGTTTGGCGCACGATGTGGACATCCCGCCGTTGACGCAGCCCCTCATCTATCGGTGCTTCAAACATGGAACTCCACATGCGAACACGGATTCTTTCCCGCCGGACTTTGTCGCTTGGTTGGAAGCCAATTTCCCGGTCCCGGTCCCGGACGACGACGCGTACACGAGTCAGGTGACTAAGTACGCATCGAACGCGTTCCTGGTCAACATCAAGAACAGCCTCTTCATGACGTTTGACCGACGTCAGAAGGGGATTCTCTTCCGGTGGTTGGACGACAACGGATTCCGGGCACGCTCCAAGGGGGAACGGTTTCGGCTGGTCCACGCCATCCAATGTGCGATCAACGGTCGGCCTTGCGACACGGGGGTACCCGACGACGCACAGGAGCTCGTGGGAGAGCACCGCTCCATCCTCGGACCGCCTCCCGAGGGTGTATCCGACGACTGGCTGCGGGACAATCCCTCGAACGTCTTCAAATACTTCCACCACATCCTCCAGGACATGGAGGACCCGATCGGGCGTCAGAGGCGCTCACTTCGGACGTGGGTCAAGAAACAAGATGCGTTCCAGGGGAGCTCGATCGAGGAGCAAGAGCGAGCCGTGCGCGCCATCCAGAGTGCGATCAACGGGCATCTGTGGGACGGACGAGCCAGCTCCTCCTGCGGCGACCGACATGGTCGCGGAACACCAAGCCATCCTGGACCCGCCCCAGATGGAGGGCGTGACACCGGAGTGGCTGGCCGAAGGATCGCCCGAGCGGCAACGATTCGACGCACATCTCCAACGTCTCAGTGACATGGGATGTGGCGACGGCGCGCGCCGATTCTCCCTCGCCCCCATCGCGGCGTTGGGAAGTCGATTCATCACCATCGACATTCGCGTTCTGCACGACATGATGCGACACGCCGGGCTCACAAACGCACCGATGAAGGCCTTCTATGACCTCAAGGACGCAGAGTTCCGCGCCGCCTTCGACCTCACGAGGCTCGAGACCGGGCCGAAGTCGTTCAGTCACCTCATCGAGACGGACGGTGTGTCCATGTGCGTCCATCTCAAACGCGAAATGACACCTGAGGAGAAAGCGAACGCGAAGGGGACACGGCGCCAGCCACCGCCACCGAAGCGCGCCCGCCCGCAGGATCCGGCTCCCGCGCCACCTCCCCCCGGACAACGCAGAGTTGGGGGCGATCCCGGTCGCGTCAACATGATGTACGCCGTCGAGAGCCTCGAAGACGGGTCTGAGAAGAAGCACGTCCTGACGCGGCGCTCATACTACTCCTGGGGCGGGATCGATCAACACAATGCGCGCGCGGCGTCCTGGAGACTGGCGGTGGCGGTCGAGGAGGGCGTCTACGCCCGGCACATCCCCCGGACGGCCAGCCTCCCAGAACTCGTTGCGTTCCTTGACGACTACGCGTCCGTCTACGATCCTCTCTGGGCAAACCGGCTTCAGCGGTGTTGGGGACAAGCGCGCTTCCGCGTCGACGGACTCGAGCGGAAGACGCTCGATCGGTTCGTCCGCGGCATGCGAGGCGACAGCGAGCTCCCGCCGCTCTTCGGGTACGGCGCCGGGAGATTTGCTCCCACGGGGCGTGACGAGAGGGCGGTCCCGACCACGGCGGTCGCGAAGGCCTGTGCGCGCTAATTGAAGGTCACAATGATCAACGAGTTCCGAACGAGCCAGATGTGTCACGCATGTGAGAATCAGACCGCTTCTTCGCGCGGTGGAGACGCTGGAATTCCATCCAGGAGGCCCTGGAATTCCACTTTCGACCCGTGCATCTTGCTGAGCTTCCATACCCACTGCTTGAGGAGCGCGACGTTCTCGGAAGGAACCTTCCGAGACACGACGTGGGAGGGCGCCGGAGAGACGCCGCCGTCATGGTTTGAAGGATTATTCGGCCGTCCCTCGCCCCCCCCCGGCCCCGAGACCTCGTCTTGCCGATTGGAAGACCAAAAGCGTCCTCCTCACCCTCCCTCGCGCCCCTCTATAGGCGAGGGATCCGCGGGGGACCCAATCGCCGCCGCGGTCGACTCGACGCGCCGCACTGCCCCGTCTTTGCGATTCTCGGAGGCAACGACAATGTTGAACGCGCCGAGGGCACGGCGCGCCGCCGCGGGGCGTTGTAGCGACGCGAGGCGCGGGCGGCCGACTTTGGGGCCCTTCGCCGAGACACAGGACGCGCTGCGCGCCGTCAGTTGATCGCTCGGGGTTGAACGTAACCTTATAAATTTGCGGGAGAAGCAAAAATACCTCGCGTGCTGGGACGGGGCGCGGGGGGCTGTCGCAGATCGGGCCTGGTACCCCCGCCTCTCCGAGGACGATCGAACCCGGCTCTTTCCCCGTCGCCGACGCTCTTAGTCTCTAAGATTCCGTCGGAAGAGTCGCGGCGCCGTCTTGACGTCAGAGTCGGCGGGAACGCCCCCGACGCGCCCGCAACCACGACAACGAAAACCATGGGCCCCTCGCTCTCGATGGACGACCCGCGTGTCCGCCCTCCCGCGTGTCCGCGCGCCCCCCCGTCGAACGATCGATTCTTCCCGTGCCGCCCGATCCCACTCACCGCCCTTGCTTGTTTGTTCGTCCCCCCCCTCTTGCAGGGGACTTGGGACCGAGCTCTCCCCCCCACTTCCGGCGTCGACCCACCCAGCCGGGATGCGGTCCGCCCCCGCGCTCGCCCTGGTGGCGCTCGCGGGACTCGCCCAGGGCGTCTTGGCCCGGGGCGTGTACAACTACACGAACGACAAGTGGCGCCTCGTCGCGTCTGCCGACAACACCGTCCGCAGGCTCGACGGGACCTTCTACGACGGTGGCGATGAGATCAACGAGGCAGGCGGCGTCCTCCTCTACCCGGGCGAAGATCTGGAGAACGCCATCGAGGTCCAGGGCACCGGGAGCTCAGCCCCTGACCTCGCGTGCATGGCGTCCGACTTCAAGCTTGAGGACACGACTTGGTCCGGCTTGGGACTGACTGCCCTGGACGCGCCCCTCCCCGACGGTATCATCGACATCTCGAGCCGCGGGACCGCGGGCATGTTCGAGCCCTTCGTCTCGGCCTTTGGCTTCCACGGCAACCAGATCGTCTCGGACGACGTGGAGCCGACCACCGACGTCTACACCCCTTCCTTCGGTGATTTCGACGATGGTTCCACGACGCTGGACAAGGCGGGCAACTGCAACGGCAGCACCGGCGAATGCGACTTTTCCTCCGGCAGCGTCTGGGCGAACACGGGCTTCGAAGACGGCGCGCTTTCGTCTCCGACGGTCGGTGGCTCCGTCGGCGCGCGCTCGGGGCTCATCCCCGCCGCCGGCCTGGCTGTCGACCAGAGCGACGGGAGCGCGCTGGCCGGCGTCGACGCCACGGTCGTGATCGTTTGCTTCCCGACGGACGGCCAAAACCGTCGCGAGCTTCACTCCTTCACCCTCGCGGTGCGCGCCAAGGCCGCAGCGACGCCGACGTTCACCGTGGTGGCGGCCCAGGACGACGAGGTCCGGTCGGGCGACAGGCTCCTCAACCAAGACGAGGTTGTCGCCAAGGTCACCCTGTACCCCGGCGAGACGGTCCCCGCGCTCAAGGTGAACGTGTCCTCGGCTGCCGCGGGCATGACGACGGACGAAACCGACTACGCCACGATCGAGTGCCACCTGTCGGCCGAGCTCGACGGCCTCTTTGGCGCCGAGGACGGAGGCGCCGACTGCGACGCCGGCGTCGACTTCGACTACACGGCCGCCGACGGATCTACGCCCGCCGTGGTGTCGTCGGCAACGTGCGGCACGTTCGACGCCACGGACGCCTCGACCAAGCTGGTCACGGCGACGACGGGCTACTTCGTCTGCACCGTCCTGAACGTCGTCGCCGACTCCGAGACCACGCTGGCCGAGGGAATGCAGGTCAAGGTCCCCGTCGAGATCCTCATCTCGGACGCCGTCTTCTCCTTCGTGGCCGTCGGCTCGGACGCCGCCGTCGCGGACGAGGTGGTCGACGGCGTCACCGGGTCCAACTGGTCCGACATCGTCGAGGGCACCCTCTCGAACAACGACATCGTGCTGTACCCCGGCATGGATCTCGACCTCGTCGACGTGCGCGTCGAGATTCCCGCCGACCTCCCCGAGGACGCCGACTTCCAAGTCACTTGCTTCGCCGTCGACGACGAAACAAAGGAGGAAGTCACCGCGGGATCCGACGCCCTCCTCTCGAGCTACAGCCAGGGCTCGGCCGCCTCGGCCAACCCGACCGCCGGGCAGGTCACCCTCGTGGCCCCCAACACGGAGTTCACCTTCAACCGCAAGAGCTTCGAGGCCGCCTACAAGCCTCAGCTCATCAACCTCATCTGCCGCGCCGGGCCCGCGGCTGGGCCCGCGGCTGCGGGCCGCGGCGGCAAGCTCGCGATCGCCCTCAGGTACGACGACTCGGCCATCGACTTTGCGATCGGGGGGTCCGAGACCTCCGCCCTGACCGAGCTCGAGCTCTTGCCGGGCCAGGAAATCGGTCTCGCCGACCTCATCGTGGGCGAGGCCACCGCAGACCACGCGCCAACCGTCGCGTGCACCTTGTGGGAGTCCAACGCCGCGGAGACCGCATGGGACGAGATTGACGAAGTCACGGGTTTCGCGCCCTGCGACTTCGCCGAGTTCGACGACAGCGACGCCGACAACTGCGGCGCCGACGGCAATGTGGATTCCTCCGACCTGGACTTCGCCTTTGACGCGATGGCCCTGGAGGAGGACGCCGACAGCTCCCTGACGCGCCTCCTCGTCTGCCGCGCCACGGCGGGCGACTACATCGGGGCCGGCGGCGTCCTCGAGGTCGTCCTGACGACGGCCGACGACGTCCTGACCTTCACCAACAACAACAGCAGCGGCGCCTACACCATCCTCGACGCGGACGGTGAGGCAATCGCCGACGACGGTCTCATCGAGTCTCTGGCGGTCTTCCCCGGTCAGGTGGGGAACGGAAGCGACAACATCGTTTTCGGCGTCAACTACGACGACGGCACCGAGGTCGGCATCCGGATCATCGGAGGCGCTGATTCTGACGACGACGAGGCCTACGTCCAGTGCCGTTGCCTGCCCGGATCCGTGGACGCCTGCGAAGCTCTCTTCGAGGACGACACCGGCAATCCTTGGGACGGGACCGTGCAGGACGGCTCCGACTACGCGACTCTCACGAGCACAGGCGTCGGAACCGAAGAGTTCGTCTTCAACACGTTCGTCGCCGCTTCGTCTCTCTTTGGATCCCAGGAGACGGTTGACATGGACGTGCTGTGCCGTGTGGTCGTCGTCGCGGACGCTGACGGTTTTGCCACAGGTGCGGCCATTTCTGCCGTCTACGGCGCCGTCGGCGGGACCTTCACGCTGACGTACCTCGTCGACGACACCCGCCTCGTGTTTTCGCCCACCGTGGCGGGACGGGTGCGCGACACCACGGGCGCGCTCCTGGACAACACCGACGTCGCGGGCGCCTTCGCCGTCTACCTGGAGGAGACCATCCCGAAGCTCACCGTCACCTTCGACGGCTCGGACGGCGGCGTCGTAGGCGAAGACCTCGACGCTCACGACACCTCGAGCTTTGACAACGACATTGTGTGCGTTCCGATCGGCGACTACTACGGGGCCGCGAGAAACTGGTGGATGGCAGCCCCTGATGACGAGTACACTGTCGCAACAACGACCGACATCAGCGCCGGGACCGAGATCACGGAGTTAGATAACACGGATCTGAATTATGTGAAGACGGGCCAAGGATACGATGACTTCAAGACTACTGGGATCATCCTCGACTCCGACGCAACGCTGCAGATTTGGTGCCGCGTGTCCAGTGCGAACGCTGCCTCGGACGTACGCGTCGGCTACGGCGGACTCGTCGACATCCTCGTGAAGCCCCGCCCCGACGACGTCGGCGACGTCATCACGATCAAGGCCGTCGAGGGCTACGAGGTCCTCAAGCCGGACGGGACGGCCTACAGCCCCGGCGACGAGATCACCGCCATCGGGCTCTACCCCGGCGACCCCCTGCCCTCGTTCGAGGTTCAGGTCGACGCGTCGGGCGCCAGCTTCATCGGCACGGAGGGCGGCGCCAAGACGCTCTCGATCGCCACCGCCGACTTGAACACTGTCAGCATCGGCACCCTTGAAGTGGGAGACGTCCTGGAACTCGACGTTGGTACTGGATGCGACGCGTCTGGCATCGGGCCCGAGCTTGGCCTCAACGCCAGTGGAAAACCGTCCATCTTGATCACGAAGGTCACGCTCGATTCCGACTTCCCCGACCTGGACATTTATGTGCCCTCTAGCTCTTTCTCATCCACCAACCTGATTTCGACCTCCGTGATCGAGTTCCAGGTCGTCGACCCCGGCTCCGGCTGCGCGATTGGCGATGTGGTGTGCATCTCTACTGACAGCGACTGCGATGATGCTGCGGACCTCGTCTTCGAGGTGGAGTCGCTGACGGAGCCCGGCGAAATCGTCGCGGGCTCTCTCACGCCGGTCATCGACGAAATCGCGTACTCCTGCGACTATCAGTCCAACGACGCGGCGGTCGGAGGTCTCGTTGCTGTTGACGATGACGGTTACATGCGCGCCCCCGGGATCAAGTCGAAAGGCGCGGTGGCGGCTCTCGAGCTTGTCTCTGAGACGAACCCCGGAAACTTTGGAAACGGCGAGTACCGCGCCGTCGGCGGCTCGGGGGCGGGTCTCATCGTCACAGCCGACAACACTGGCTGCGGCACTTTCGACAACGACCTCTCCACGGGGAACTTTTGCGTGCACGACTGGGACGAGGAGGACTACGACGAGTGGCCCAAGGCCGGCCAGAACTACGCCGTCGGCGACAAGGTGGCCATCACGGACGCCAACGGCAACGTCGCCGTCCTGCTTGTCACCGGTCTCCTCACCGCCTCGCAGACGTCGGTCAGTGACGTCTATGACACGTACTGGTACTTTGCTGCGGGAGGTTTTCAGGCTTCCTACGAGGGGTACGGATTCCTCTACAGTCAAACCGACATCGCCTACTCCATCACCGACGGGATCATGAGCAGTGTCGGCAACATCAGTGGAGCTTCCTCCGACCCGGCGTACAATGAACATCAATGCGATTACGGTTGCCTGGCCGCTGCGCGCGTCGTCCTGGAGCGTTCGGCAAACGGGTCCGACGTGGGCAAGTACAGGTGCACAATCACGGGCGTCTCCGTCTGGGGTACCTACGACAACGACTGTTCCAGCTGTCCGCAGACCGAGGGCACCTTGGTGGGCACCTTCGCGGAGTTCTCGGTGACGGTGCTCGCCAACACGCCCTTCAACCGGGAGGATTCGGCCGTGGCCATCACGGCGGCGGCGGACGCCACCGTCATGGACAAGGACGGCATCTACTACGCCGACGGCGACGCCATCGACAACGGCCTGACCCTGTACGTCGGTCAGCTCCTCGACGCCGCGACCCTCGAGCTCACGGTGTCGGACTTTGAGCTGACGCACGAAGGCCTCGACATGGGCGGCGAGACGCACGGCCGGGCCCGCTACCGGTGCTTCCCGTCGTACCCCACCCCGGGCGGCGCCTGGACCCTCAACGACTGCAACACGGCGGAGGCCGCGCTGGTCGAGTACGCCGAGAAGCTCGCGGCCTACAACGCGGGGGAGCTGGCCGACGAGCCCAAGGCGCCCTCCCCCGCCACCGAGAAATGCTTCTCGATGGCCGCTTACTCCGATCACGCCCACCTCGTCACCTTGGACGATGGATTTGTCACGGGCGGCGACACGACCGAACTCGGGTCCGCTTTCGGAAAAAACTGGAGGATCTTCAGCGGCGTCCGCGACCAGTTCGCAGCCGTCGGCCTCGGCTGGCAGTTTGTCGAGATCACGTTTGACGGATCGGACGACGGCTGCACGGGCGGCACGTGCTCCAAGCCGATCGACCTGTCGCAGATGTTCGGACTCGGCATGGTGACGCCCCGCCTCGCGTCCCTCGGCTTCAAGATCGTGTGCGACCCCGTGGCCGGCGGAAACACGGCCGAGGACTACGACGGGGTTACCCCCTCGTACGATCAGGTCAACGACCCCGCCAACCTCTCTTCGACCATCCTGACCAAGCAGGCGACGGGTTACTACGCCAACACCTCCTCCGCTCCGGGTGGAGCTCTCGTCGCCTCGGTGTCGTACGTCGGCCAAGAGATCGAGTTCAACGTCTCAGACGACTCGAACGAAGACGCCGGCGTCTTTTCCACGAGCGGCGGGTTCGACAACACCGTTGCCACCTTGCCCGATGTCGTTCTCGACGACGCGGAGCCCGTCACGGACGCCGACCGGTTCAACGCCATCTACACGAACGACTCGCCGCCCGTGTACAGCGGACTGCGGTGGGCGGGCGGTGGGACGCTCGACGATGCTTTCATCACCGACACCACGGAGACCGGCGTTCCCTCCCTCCACGCCTCCTTCGAGTACGCCTCGGGCCGCATTCCCATCACCGCGGGCTGCGACGCCTCCGACGCGGAGACGCTGGGCAACTGGAATGTCGACATCGGCACCTTTTCCTCCGTTAACAACGATCTTCGGTGCGACTGCTCGGGCCTCACAACGTCGACTTGCATCCAGGGCAGGGCGCGCGTCGACCCCGACGACTCTCCGGACAGCGACGTCATCGTCCCGATTGTGCTGACTTCCCTTTTGACCAATGCTGACACGCTCTACGTCGGCACTGGCCTGAATGACCCTGGATGTGTAAATCTAACGGGTGGAACCTCGGGGGCTACGGCAACGTTTGACTCTTTGACTGCCAACCTTTTGACCGTTACTGGTCGCACTGGAACCTTCCAGCTGGGCGAAACTATCAACTGTGTCGATGGTGGCAACGTTGGTCAAGGAAGTGCTACCGTCCAATGCCTCGCGGCCGCCGTCGGAATCAGCTGCGTAGCCGATGGCGACAACTTCAGCTCGTCCAACGATCCTGTTTTTGGACCGAACGTCCCCGCGGGCTCCTACGACCTCAGCTACGAGTGTGTTGACCCTCTTACCGAAGTGGTCGACAACACCAATACCGCTGTGGGAGACCTCGACATCTACGGGTCGAGCGTTCTCTCGCTGAATTCGAATGGCAGTTTCTCGAGCACTCAGCTGGACAGCAGTCTCGACGTCATCTTCGAGGGGCTGTACCTCTCCGAGTCGGGTGTCGCGACCATCTCGGACGGGGACGGCACGGGGCTCACCGTCAACCTCACTGTCGACACGAACCGCAATCTGTACGCCGTCGTCGACTCGCCTGGGTCGGGGTACGCCCTCTCCGAGACGATCACGATTGACTTCCCGGCCGACTGGCTTGTCCTCGACAGCCTTGACGTGGTCACGAGCGTCGACTTCACGCTCGACACGGACAACGTGGGCTGCGGCCTGGTCGTGCCCGCCCTGTCCCCCGGCGTGTACGTCGTGGCGGCCCCCCCCTCGGTGGACGTCAGGATTGTGCCCACGGCCCTCCCGACGGTGACGCTCGCCGGCGCGGCGGTCGACTCCGCCACCGGCGAGGCCATGAAGGTCGGGGTCCAAATCCAGACGACGACGGTGCCCGTCTTCGACGGCGCGTCGGCCGACCTCGGGGCCAGCAACGCCGAGACGGACGCCGTCCCTCTCATGGTCGTCGGGGCCGACGCCGGGCTGGACCTCACGCTGGAGCTCGGCGGCCTCGTCGGCGACGACGAGGACCTCTACGGGCCCGACGGCACCCTCGAGTTCACGTGCCTCTCCAGCCACCCCACGCTGCTGCCCGACAAGTACCCGAGCGTGGTCAAGGGCGAGACGGCCAGCGCCGCCCTCACGTACGCCGCCGTCACGGGCTCCGTCTTCCACCTCTCCGGTGGAGAGCCGACCACCGTCGTCGTCTCGTGCGGACCGACGCGCAGCCTCGGCGCCAACCTGGCCCAGGCCTTCATGACGGCCTACTTCCGCGTCCACGTCTCTCCGGCGCTCGTCCTCCGCGGCACGGATGGCTTCGCCCTCGACGCCCTCGACACGTCCATCAGCGCCGAGGACGTCTGCGTCAACGACGTCGGCGCGACCGCGTCCACGCCCTGCCGCACCCTCCGCGCCTTCGAGGGCGAGGACGTGGGCAAGGTCGCCGACGTCGTCGCTCTGCTCGCGTCGGGAGTCAACTCGGTCGTCACGATCGCGTGCGTCGACAGCAACGGCGCCCTCGGGTTTGGCGCCATCGCCGACCCCATCACCGGGGAGGCGGTGGTCGGGGGCTCTCCCCTCGTGGGCGACGCCGTCGGCGCCGTGACCCTCGGCGTCGCCGCCGACGGGGCCGGGGCCGACGTCCTCCCCGGCGCCGAGCGCGTCGGTACGGTGACGTGCACGGCTACCGGAGCCGAGGACGACGACACCCTCGACACCTTCGCGGCCGTGTACGACGGGTCGGCCAAGTTCCAGGCCTCGTTCGACTACGCCATCGTGGGCCGCGCCCTCGTGGCCCCCGACGTCGACGACCGCTTCGAGCAGTTTGCCGAGTTCGACGTGACCATCGACAACAACGCCGGCGACGACGTGACGCTCGCTTGCACCGTCAGCCCCGCGACGGGTCCCGTCGTCGTCGAGAGCACGACGAGCAACGAGGTCACCGTCAGCCCGGCCGAGGGCGTCGACGTCACGGCCAACGTGCTCGTCACCGTCACGTGCGGGCCCGAGGAACTCGAGGACGGCTCGGGGACGGTCAACGGGGACGGCTGGTCCGCCGCCGACACCGTGTCCTTCTCCTTCACGGTCAAGCCGGTCAAGCTCGTCGCCTCGGTCTCGAGCTCGACCCTCTACGAGCAGTTTGGCGACACCAGCAACCACGTGTCCATCTCGACCAACGCTCTCGTCGACGGCAACGCCCCCGGGGACGACGTGGCGGTCGTCTGCGCCATCGACTCGGGCGCGGGCATCTTCACCCTCGAGGCCGAGGGCGGCCTGATCAGCTCGATCAACGAGGACTCGGACACGGCCGTCGCCATCGCATCCGTCGACACGGACGCCGTCGGCTACGTCGACGTCCTCGCCGGCCAGGTCAAGACGGTCACCATCACGTGCACGCCAGACGTCGCCGTCGGTGGCCTGACGGCGACGGCGGCGGACGCCGTCACCTTCACGGTGCCAGTCACCGGCATCGCCCCTCGCATGACGGGCGCCGCCGGCGCCGTCATCGCGGCGCCCATCGAGCTGCTCGAGGGCGACCTCCCGTCGTCCATCACCGTGGGCCTCACCGCCGCGCCCGCGGCCGGGTCCACCGTCGACTTCGAGTGCAACAACACCGACTACTTTGACGTCGCCGTGACGTCGAAGACGATCGACGACGTGGTCTACGACGACGTCGCCGCCTCGACGTCGACCGCGCAGGGCGCGGCCCTCGTCTTCGCCCCGTCGACGGCCCCGGTCGCCAACCGCGAGATCGACGCCCCGGTGACGGTCGAGCTCGAGTGCAAGGTCATCCTCAGCGCGGGCGGCCTGAAGAACGGCGACAGCGTCGCCATCCAGCTCACCTATTTCCCTGCCGCCCTCTCGGCGGTGGGCGGCTCGGGCGCCACGGGCCTCGTCGGCGCGGCCCTCGCCCCCGACGCCGAGGCGTACGACGCGACGGACGGCGGGGCCGTCGTCTCGGTGTTCGAGGGCGCCGCGCTGACGGGATCCCTCGTCACGGTCTTGCCCAACGTCAGCCTCCCGGAGGAGACCACGGCCGTGTGCAACTCGTCCCTCCCCGACGTCGTCGCCTCGCTCTCGGCCTTCACCATCCCCGCCGGGACCGCTGGCGCCAGCGTGACGTCGCTCTCGGGTGTGGCCGGGTCGGTCGCCGTCGACACGATCGTGTGGTTCACGTGCACGCTGACGACGCCCGTCCTCGACGCCGACGCCTCCGACAGCTCCGTCACCTGGACGGTGCTCGACACCACGGCGGACGACGGCTTCGGCTTTGGGATCCTCGTCAGGGCCAACTACCTCGCCGAGACCTCGGGCGACTCGCTCTCCCTCGCCGAGGGGGAGGGATCGGCGGACACCTTCACCCTCGCCCCCGGCGCGGGCTTCCTGACGTCCCCGGCCACGACGGTGGAGGTCGATTGCTCGTCGGACAACGAGGCGGTCGTGCCGTCGATCGTCGGCGTCTCGGTCGACGCCGACGGGGTTGCCGTCAAGGTCCTCGCCGACGGCGTCGTCGCCGGCCCCGTCGTCTCCGACACGGTCGTCACCCTCACTTGCGCCCCGGTCGAGGACGCCGGCGGCCTCGAGGTCACCAGCGAGGTCACGGTGGCGGTCGCGGTCGCGGCCCGGACGCTCAAGGCCGTCGGCGGCACAGCCGCCTTCAACGCGGCCGGCGTCGACCTCGAGGACCAGTTCCTCGACGCCGGCGACTCTCCGGTCGCCGGCCTCGTTTCCCTCAGCCCCGTGGCCGTCGAGGGCGTCGCCGTCGGCAGTGGGACGCTCGCCAAGCTCGTCGTCAACTTCGCCCCCGACGACGCGTCCGTCGTCGTCGCGTGCGCGAGCTCGGACGAGACCGTCCTCGCCAGCCCCGCGGACGTCGAGCTCACGGCGGCCAACTCGGGCGGCTCGGTCGTCTTCGGCGTCCCGGGCCCCGTCTCCCAGCGGACTGACGTGTCCATCACCTGCTCGACCGGCGACTCCGCCGACGCCGCCGCCTTCCTGTCGACGGCCTTCGTCGTGACCGTGGAGCCCAACTCCATCGTCTTCTACGCCGCGGGCGCCGAAGTCCCCACGACGTCGATCTCGATCGACGAGATCGTGACCCCGGACGAGGACGCTCTCCGGGTCGGTCTCGCGGCGGTGCCCACGGCTCCCGTCGAGATCTCGTGCGTCGCAGGCGACAGTTCGGTCGTCGGCCTCTACGAGGACGTCGCGCCCACCCCCGCGCCGACCACGACGGCCGAGCCCACCCCCGCCGAGACCGACGCCGACGGCAACCCCGTCTCCTCTCCCGCCCCCACGACCCCCGCCCCCACGACCCCCGCCCCCGTGGACACCCCCGTCACCTTCGTGACGGAGCTCGACAGCACCACGGCCGTCCCCGTCAGGGCCGTCGCCGTCAGGCTTTCGGAGGAGGTGGGCAACGTGGCCGAGGCCACGACGGTCGTCGTGACGTGCGCGCCCACGGCCGACGCCGGGGGCCTCACGACGGCCGACGCGTCCTCCGTGTTCGTCACTGTCGTCCCCATCGCGCTCCAGGTCATCGGTGGTCCCGCCGCCATCTCGTCGACCTTCGGCTCCCTCGAGGACGAGGTCCTTTCGGGCGGCGGACCGGCCGTCGCCGTGGGCACCCTCGACCGCGCCGAGCCGGCGGGCAACCTGGTCAGGATGGTCGTCGCCCCCGGCTCTAAGGTCACGGCGGACCTCAACCTGACGTGCTCGTCGGACAACTCGATCATGCCCAAGATCACCGACATCACCATGAAGGCGGGGGCGACCGAGGCGCTGTTTGTCCTCCCGGCCGCCCGGCTCGCCACCCAAAACACCAGGGTCACGTACACCTGCGCCTCGGTCGACGGCGTCGGCATGTCGACGGACGAAACGGTCGTCTTCGAGGTCCTGGTCTGGGCGCGTCAGCTCGCCCTCCTCACGGGCGCCGACTCCGTGGCGTCGGACGACTGGACGGCCCTCGACGCCGCTCCCGCGCCCCTCCCGGACGTCGTGCTGCGTGCGTTCGCGGGCGTCGAGGTCGCTAACATCGCCGACATCCGCCTCATCGCGTTCCCCGAGCGCGACGTCGACATCGTCTGCGAGACCAGCGTGGACGAGGCCGAGGCTTCCGCGGTCGTCGGTGGCGCTATTGCGCCTGTCGACGGTCTCCAGCCCGTTTACCCCTTCCGCCACCACGAGGTGCGCGTCTCGGCCAACGAGCGCGCCGGCGCCGTCGACGCCGACGTCGTGGCGCGCGTCCCCGCGGCCGGCGAACCCGTCCACGTGGGCGTCGAATTCTCCTCCTCGGTCGCCGGCGACGTCCTCGTCACGTGCCACGTGCCATGCCCCAGCTCCGGTTACTCGGCCGCCACCTCGGTGTCCTTCACGGTGTCGGTCGAGGCCGTCGGCCTGGTCCCCGTCGTCGGCGATCAGGGCGACGTCTACGTCGCTCCGTCGCCGGCGGCGCCCCTCGGGACGCCCCTGTCCGAGGGCACCCGGATCAACGGACAGGTCATCGTCGCCGACGACGATCTGCCCGCGGGCACCCTGCAGATCCGTCCGACGGCGAACGTGTCGGCGGCCACCGCGACGTGCGTCTCGTCCGACGCCTCCCTCGTGAGCTTCTCGGCGTCCACGGCCGACGACGACACGGTCGTTACCCTCGTCAACGGGCTCGCGGCCACCGACCTGCCGGCCCTCTACGTCGACGCGTCGGTCGACGAGGACACCGAGGTCGCCGTCACGTGCACCGTTTCCACCGATGGCACGTTCTTCGACGGCGCCGTGGTCGCCTTCACCTTCCTCGTTCGCCCGCCCCAGATCTTCGCGGCGGACGCCGCGGACGTGCCCACGACGGCCTTTGCCCTCTACTCGGGCGTGCGTTACAACGGCGGCGTCGTCAACCTCGACGGCGACGGTCGGACCAGCGTGGCGACGTGCACCTCGCCCTCGGCCGACCCCGTCTTTGTCGGCGAGTACGTCCTCGTCGGCCCCGCTAGCTTCTCGGCTCCGGATGGCTCCACCGCCGTCGTCATTGTCCCCGACGGCGACGACGCCGAGCCCCTCCGCCTCCCCGTGCTGACGAGCGCCGGCGACACGATCGACTACTCGTGCGACGGCGGCATCGCCACCGCCGCGTTCAACGTGACGCTCGGCGACCCCAGGGGCGACTCGTCCATCACCGACGCCGACTTCTACGTCGCGTGGGACATCTCGGCTGGCTTCTGCCAGACGCTCTCGGACGCCCAGACCAACGCCCTCATCGTTTGGGTGCGCGAGACCGTCGCCGGCTTTGCCGACGTGGGCGTCGAGGACGTCTACTTTGACGGCACGACCGTGTACGTCAAGGCTGCCGACGAGGACGACGAGGCCCGCATCCTGGCCGCGGCCGAGGCCCAGGGCTCCAACGTCATGCTCCTGGCCGTCGCCGGGGCCTGGCCCACGGCCTCGGTCACGTACCCCGACCTCGCCGGCGTCTGCACGCCCGCCGTCTCCGTCGAAAACTTTGTCGAGGGCAGCAAGGGCGGCGTCACCCCGACGCCCGCCCCGGGGCCCGCCCCGGGCTCGGCCGCCGGCTCGGCGGCCGCCGCCGCCCTCGTCCTCGCGGGCGCCCTCGCGCTCCTCGCCTAGACGGAGCCCGGGCAGCCGACAAGTTAGTCGAGGTTAGGAAGTTCCATTTGGCGGCGCGAGGAGGGTCCCCCTCCTCCCGCCTCGCGCTGGTCTTCCTCCTCTAGCCTTCCTCCTTAGCCTTCCTCCTCCTTAGCCTTCCTCCTCCTTAGCCTTCCTCCTCCTTAGCTAGCCTTCCTCCTCCTTAGCTAGCCTTCCTCCTCCTTAGCTAGCCTTCCTCCTCCTTAGCTAGCCTTCCTCCTCCTTAGCCTTCCTCCTCCTTAGCCTTCCGTCTATGGACGGCTTCTAGTTTTTGACGGTTTCCCCCCTCGAGCCCGTCGCCGCAGCTTCGGTTCGTCCAGTGAGGTGCTGTGATGCGGCATCGGCGCGAAACCCCTAGTCTCCCTCCGTGTCGCCCGCGATTCCACCCCCCGCTACGCGCGTCGTGCCTTGCCCGCGCTACCCGCCAGCCCCACCGCGCGTCGTGACGTTCTCGACGACCCAGCGTGGCCCCGCCGCCCGACGCAGCGAGACGCGCACCGGTTTTCTTCCCCTTCTCGCGCCGCCCACCGCCGCCCCGTCCGAGTTGGCTCTAATTACCGGTCCACGGGATTATCCCCCGTCTCGGACCCACGATGCCGTTCTCAAGCAGTGTCAAGGGGGATCGCACGCCCCGAACCCCCGTTTGTTCTCGACTCGTTCAGGCCGGTTCCTTCCCGTCGTTTGATGCCATTACGCGAGGAGAGGTCGTTACATCGAATGCCGCGAGGCGCGCGGAGCGAGGCGGCCGAGCCGACGGGCCCGGAAAGTTCTTTCGCCCCCCCTCCTCCTCGCGCTCCTCCCTCTCGTCCCACCGGTTCGCAGGTTTCAATCGTCGCGGCTGTCCTCTTTGTATCGTGGGGACTGCTTCCCCGCGCGGCGGCGACCCCTTCCCCGGACGACCCCGGGCCGAGCCTCACTCCCGCCGAGCTCGCCGAGTGCGACGCGGCGCTCTCTGCCTACCGGAGCCGCGAGATCTGGCGTGTGCCTTTGAACGGGCGCTTCGATGTCGAGACCCCGGAGACGAGCCCGAACGATTCCCCCCTGGCCTTTTTCCTCCACGTCCCGCGAACGTCGGGCCGCAACACGAGCCAGTGCCTCCTTCGCTCGGCTGTCCCCCTGGCGCGGCACTGCGCAAACTCGTACGACGCGCTTCGCCTCCGCCCGGCTCATCGACGGGATGAAGCCGCCTCACCGGACGCTTCTGCGTCGACGCCGACGTGCGACTTTGCTCAGTCGCACGACGACCTCTCGGGCCTGGTCGACGCCCTCGCCGAGGCGGGGGGGCGCGAGGTGTCCCTTCTCACCGTCTTGCGCGACCCCCTGACGCGCGTTGTCTCAGCCTACGACATGGCCGTGAGGCTGGCTGTCGGGGCGGTGTCATCGCAGAGGCGCGCGTCGTCCATCGCCGACGCCTCTGCCCTGCGGGGCGACGCCGCCGACGCCGGGAGAGAGCACGAGGAGACAGAGGCGGGCGGGGGCGTCGGCTTGGGCGGCCCGCTCCGTCTGGCCGACCTCGTCGATCGCTTGCGGCGGCCGTCGGGAGTTGTCGTCCGCGGCGGGCAGTACTCGTCCAACACCACGGACATCTGGCCCTGGAGCCTCCTCGTGCCGTGGACCCGGGAGGAGATTGGCGCGCGCTTTCTCGAGGATCCCGAGGCTGTTTCGGGCCGACCCGCCGCCGAGTACATCGCGTGGCGGGCAGGACGCAGCTCTTCTCCCTTCATCGGCGCCCTGATCAGTGACGCGGTCCCCTCCGACCGCTTGTCGCCACGGACCGAGGCGGCAACGGCTCTCGCAGCCCGGGGGACCCTCGACTGGGACCCCGACGCCGCCCCCGAGGTCTGGCCGACGCTCGACGAATTCTTGCGTTCCGACCTCGCCGACGAGGTCTTGCACAACAACCAGACCTTTCAACTGCTTGGACTCACGACTCAGTCGACGTTTCCGGAGGCGGCCACGCTGCGTCGGTGCGCGCGCGAGAGCATCCCTCACGGCGACGCCCTGTTGGCCGACGCGCTCCAACTGCTTGGCGGCGCTGCGGGGGTCGGCGTCTTCGAGCGCCGAGCTGAGACGATCGCGGCCCTCGCTCTAGCTCTGAACGCAAAACTCGACCGCAGGCAGAGCGCTGATCTCGACGTCACTCTTGGACAGCGGTTTGAAGTTTGCGCTCTCGGGGCCGGCGTGACGCAGCAGGAAGCCGACGAGCACTCGTTTCCCAGCTTTTTCGGTGCTGTTCCAGTCGCCCTCGCCCTCGGCGGAGCGCCTGCGGCAGCGTCGTCCTTCGATCCGAGTCTTTTCCGGGGACCCTCCAAGGAGGCTCGTCGCGCGCTCCATGGCGACCCGTCCTCCAAGGACGACGAGAACCACGGTCTCCGCGACGCGCTGGCTCTGCGGAACCGACTGGACCTCCGCCTCCACGCTGAGGCGAACCGCCTTCTCGACGCCGCGATGTCGCGAGTGAACGCCCTTGCGGCACGGGAAGGTCGTGAATCGCGTCTTCTTCCCGACATGACCGACGAGGAGGCCCTTCAAGTCGTCGCCGCGCTCGAGGACGCCCTCGATCACCGCCGCAGCTCCACGAAGGAAGCCATTCTCGACGGCGAGGAGAGCAGCCCCGCTGCTGTGGTCGGCTCGGAGTAGCACAGGAGAGAGAGGGAGAGGGGAAGCGGTCGCGCGGGACGGCGCGCGACGGCAGGCAACCGAGGGAGACGACGCCGCCTCGGGTGGGGGGCTTTCCCCCCCCCCCCCCCCCCCCCCCCCCCCCCCCCCCCCCCCCCCCCCCCCCCCCCCCCCCCCCCCCCCCCCCCCCCCCCCCCCCCCCCCCCCCCCCCCCCCCCCCTTGCCGGGAGGCGCCGCCCCCGCGTCGACCCCTGGAACCCCCCCGACCTCGAATGGGACAGCGCGCACGTGTCCCGGTGGGTCCTGTCCTTCTACCTCCTGACTTGTCTGTTCCAGACGATCGGGCTCTTCACCGTGAACGCGCC
>Ga0181573_10000936_pt1 | contig 30082 bp, 15 predicted proteins | sample 101ome_25_FD_148643 | JGI IMG/M metagenome (GOLD analysis project Ga0181573, IMG submission 148643) | Coastal salt marsh microbial communities from the Groves Creek Marsh, Skidaway Island, Georgia - 101409BT metaG (spades assembly) | ecosystem: Environmental > Aquatic > Marine > Intertidal zone...
CGCCGTCGCCGCCCGGATCTCGGCGCGGCTCGGACGGGGGAGGGACCGCGCGGCGTCGCGCCAGGGGCCAGGGGGGGGGTCGGAAAGGGCGCCCCCAGGGGGAGGAGGAACGAGGGGGGGGGGCGGTGGGGTAGGGAGGGGGGGCGACGGCGACGACGTCGACGAGGCGTGGGGCGGCGGCACAGGGGCCGCAAGGCGGGGGGGCGGGGGCGCGGCGGCCACCGGGGCCGTAACCGGGGCCGGGGCCAGGGGGGGGGAGCGCGGCCCCGGCGGCCGATAGGGCGCGGGCGCAGGCGGTGGCGCGGAGGGAAACGCAAGTTCTCGAAACCGCAACAAGGCCCCGACTGCGCTGAGCGTCCCCGTGGCCTCGGCAGCCCGTGCGGCAAGCAGCGGTGCTGCACCGGCGGCCGCTGCCACAGCCGGCCCGGGAGGGGGGCGCGGCGGTGGCAGGGCGGCGCGGAGGGCGACCAGGCGAAGGAGGGTCGGCTCAGGGGGACGGGGCGCCTCTGCCCCCACCCCCATCGCCGCGACGGGCTCGGCGAGGGACAGGGCGAGGGCGTCGCCCGCCCAGGCGGGCGGGGGTGCCGCTGCGTCGGGCGCCGCCCGCGCCGACACCTCGGCCCCGCATGCCACCAGGTCACGACCCGCCACGGGCGCCGCCGGGGCAGAGGCGCCTGGGGCCGCCCCCCCTGCGCCCCCCGCGGGACCCCCCCGCGGCACCACCAGCGCCACCGAGGGCAGCCGCACAACCAGCTCGGCGGGATCCTCGGCGCCGCTCGTGTCGATCAGGACGATGGTCACGTCCGTCGCAGTGGCGTCGGCCGCAAGAAGGGCGTCGCGTGCTGCCCTCGTCGCCGCCCCGCCCAACGCCGCCGCCCCCGTCGCCTGGGTTGCCGCACGACCCGCCGCGCCGAGGGTCGACGCCGCTCCAGCCAGCGCCCATTCCGTCCACCCTGCCGCCTCGGGGCCCCCCGAGGCCGTCGCCGCATCGCCACCCGACAGCGCCGATGCCGTCGCCGTCGGCTGCTTCGCCGCCGCGGGGGGGAGCGCCCCAGCCCCCAGCGTCATCGAGAGACCCTCGAGGTGGATGTGCACGGGGCGGCCGAGCCGCCGCGCTGACCCGGCCGCTCCGTCCCCCTTGTCGCCCGTCACGGCGCCCCACGGCACGTCCAGGACGAGGCGCGCGGCGCGGCAGGCCACAAGGTCGAGCCGCGGCGACGGTCCGCTGGGCCCATCAGACCGCGGCAGGACGAGAGCGCTCAGCGCCGCCGCGTCGAGCTCGACGTTGACCAACTCGAGGCGACCGCGCTTCAAGCCAGCTCGGAGACCGGAGCCGCCGCTCTCTGCGGAGAGGTGGGTGGGGGGGTTGTCGGCGGTGGCGACAGCAACGCTTGGCAGCAGGCACGGGCTCGAACGTGGAGCTCGCCTCCCTTCTCCCCGCGTGATGACTTCAGGAACCGGCTCAGGAGCCGCTGGAGTGAGTACGTAAGTATAGTCTCCATTTGAGCGCGTGAGCGGCAACGGTCGAGCGCAGAAGGCGCTAGGCAGGAACGACAGCGGACACGTCGGCGCGCTGCCCGGCCGAGGCTGGACAGACGCCACCGCGCCCGGCCGAGGCGCGGTACGACGTGGAGCGCGCGAAGTGGCTGGCGAATTGCGATGCGAGCTTGGTGTGGGGGTGGGGCGTGGGGATTGGCTTTTGCCCTAACACTCGAGCCCGACCCCGATGGCCTCGGCCTCGGCCCGGCGGGGACGCAGGCAAGGCCGAACAATACGAACGACGTCGTCTCACGACGACCCCGGCGCAACTGCACGCCCACCCGCCTCAGAACAGCCCTTTCCCCTCTTCCCCCAGGAGGCGCTCCGGCCCCCAGATGGCCAGGTAGGTCCGTCCATAACCCCGGTCTCTGAGCTTGACGAGCCCCCCTAGGCGCGATGGCACGTTCCGGGCCTCCCTCCGCGGGTACTCGACCACGACAAAGGCGTCGGCCCTGCCACGGGCGTCGCGGGTCAGGAGCGCCGGCGCGGCACGGTCGATCCGGTCGAACATCGCGACGAAGCTGACGCGACCACCGGGGTTGATGCCGTCTCCGTAGGGGGGACAGGCCGAGAGGAAGCGGAAGGGGCCGGCGAGGCCAAGCCGGTCCAAAAAGGGGGTGGCGGCCAACAGGCCGCTGGCGGCCTCTTCTTCTGCGGCGGCCGCGGCCGCAGCGCGGTCGAGGATGTCATCCACGTTCCCGGTCACCACCCGCGCCCGGGCCGCCCCCCGCCCCGCGGGGCTGGCCTCTGCGTCAACCCCCCCCGACCCCGACCCCCCCCCGCCACGGGCCGCTGGCATCAGCCCCCCTTCCACCATCACCCACGGCAGGGAGGCCAGATTGGGCCCCAGGCAGTCTGTCACTACCCAGGGATCCAGCTCGACGAAGGTGCTTGAGGCGGCGCCCCTCGACAGGGCCTCGATGCCGATGCTTCCCGTGCCGGCGTAGAGATCGAGCCAACGGGATCCCTCGGGGAGGAGGCCGCGGCCGCCGTCACCAGTGGCTGCACGGACACGGCGAGCGGCGGCGCCCGCCACGGCATCGGACTCCGACCACCGCTCCCGTACGTCATCGCTCTCGTTCTCGTCATCGTCATCGTACTCGTTGTCGTGCTCGTCGTCGTCCGCCGCTGAGAGCCACGCCGCGAGGTCATCGTCGAGCGCCGGCGGGGCCGTCATGGCCGCCGCCGCTGCTGCCGCTGCCGCCGCCGCGAAGGCCGACGTCGGCGCCGCCACCGGGGCTTCGTCCAATTCCGCCTCAGCTCCCCGGGCCACGGCCGACAGGAGCATGTCGAAGGCGGCGCTCCTCACCTTCTCCATCATTGGCCGGGTCCGCTCATCGCGCGGTGACACCAAACGCCGGCCGGCTGCCGCCCCGCCAACGATCCGCAGCCGCTTGTGAGTCCCGTGGACTCGGGTGCCCGTGGCCAGCTCGGCCGCCTTGTCCTTGCGGCGGCGGCGCCGTGACTCTTCCCGCAGCCGACGGCCCTCGGTCTGGTGCTTCGATAGGGCCCTCAGCTCGCGGTCGGGGAGCTGCCGCGCCAGAAGCGCAGCCGCACCAAGCGCCGTTGACGCCCCACGGCTGCCGTCATCGTCATCGTTGTCGTCATCGTCGTCGTCCACCAAGTCCGCAGCCGATCTAACGCCGGCGCCGCGGAGGGCCCGGTCCCGCAGGCTCTCTGGAAAGAGCCCATCCCCCAGCTCCTCCCCGAGCCGCTCGGCCTCAGCCTCGGCCGCCTCCTCGCGGGCCCACGCGGATGACCCAGACCCAGACCTCCCGCCCAGGCGACCTCGGGCGAGGCCGAGGGCTGAGGCGTCATCGTCGTCGTCGATCCAGTCACCCCAAACGTCATCCGCGTCAGCCTCGCCCGTCGCATCGTCGACGCCGGCAACGGCCCAGCCCTCGCCGATCCACTCGATCCCGTCGCCCGTCCCACGCGCGCCGGTACCACCACCCCACGCGCTGGGGCCGGCAGCATCGTCGTCGTCTTCGTCACTGCCATCGTCATCGTCACCATCGGCGTCGATCGACCATTCTGCAGGCACCTGGAGCCCCATGTTCCCGTCGACCCCCAGCGCCTTGAGCGACGCAGGCTCGACGGAAATCTCGCCACGCATCGCGGCTTCAATCGCCGCTGGGGTCCAGCCGCCGCCATCCACGTCGAAGAGGACCTCCTCTGTCTCGGACCCCCCGGGCGTGTCGTCAATGTCAGTCCGACGGCCTCGGCGTGCGGCGGGTGGGGACAGGGCGGCGCGCTGCGGTAGTTTCGGTAGCGTTTCGGTCGATAATGGAAGATTCAAGAGCTTAAGACACTCGATGGCGAGGTTGCACATCCTGCAGATGCTTCGCTCGCCTGCGCGCGATGACCAGCAACGCGTCGCTGGCCGCCAAGGCCGGCCGCCGTTTGCCGTGGCCGGACGGACGCCGCGATTGTCACGGCCGCATTCAGGCGGCTGGCGGAAGCCATCGAAGTGCTTTGTCGCGGTACGGGAGATGGACTCGGAGGAGGGGGGAATTAGCGGGAGTTTGCCGCCACCTCGTCACGCGCCCGCCACCACGCCGCGAGCCCCGCCCCCAATAGACTATGCGTACAAGCCGACAGAGCACAGGGCACGGCGGCGGCTGGGCCAAGGTGTGCGAGGGCGAGAACGGCGCCCAGGGTCGAGTTCTGGGGTCGGAGAGAGGGAATCAGGAGATCAGGAGTGGGCCTCGGCCGGGTCGTGGAGACAGCGAGAGCCCGTGCCGTGCCATGCGCCCCCCACCCCCCGTCGAACCCTCGCCTGCATCCCGACCTCGATGGCGTAGGTTCGTTCGGCTGCGGCGTCGACCGGTCCGACAAGGCGCCGGAGCGGTGCGAGCGCTGACGCATCGCAAGGACCCCGGTCGCCCATCGCGCGCGCAAGCAATCCTCCCAGCATAAAGCCGCCGCCGTGCAACGTCAGCAGGGCGGCCCCGAGCCGCGTTCCAAGCGGCAGCGATGCCACCATCGTAGCGACACGGACGATGGCCTCGCCCGCCGCGCCCCACGACCCCGCAACGAGGGCCGCGAGGCCGGGCCTCGACGCCACCTCGGCCACAGCGCCCGCCCGTGCTGCCGCCGCCGCCGCCGGTCCCAACAGGTTCCGGGCTCCCGGCGACGCCGCCACCGATGCGCCCACCAGAAGCGCAACGGCGGCCGTCGCCAGACCCGGGCACAGGGCGCCCGCAGCGCGCGTCACCTGCCGGGGCGCCGACCCCGCAAAGAGCGACCCAAGGGCCACCGGGGCCGCCACCATCCGCACCACGTCGGCCAGCAGCGCAGCCCCGTCGACAGGCACGAGCGACCCCGCCAGCGCGCCCGTCAATAGAGGAGTGAGGATGGTCGCCAACACCGTGGACGCGGCCGTCAGCGACACCGAGAGCGCCACATCGCCGCCGCCCAGGAGGGTGATGACGTTGGAGGCGGTGCCGCCGGGGCAGCACGCGACAAGGACGACTCCCGCCGCGGTGGGCGCCGGCAGCAGCGTCAGCGCGGCCGCTGCCGCCCCCAGCAGGGGCATCACACCAAATTGGAGCGAGCACCCGAGGGCCACACGTGCAGGACGTTTCACCACCGAGGCGAAGGATGAGGGAGGTAGCGTGGTTCCCATGCAGAGCATGACACAACCAAGGGTCCAGGGCACAGCAGGGCCCTTGAACCACGCCAGGAGATCGGGGCGGAGGAGGCCAACCAGTGCGCCGATCGCCGTCCACAGGGGGAAGAGGCGGGCGAAGGCGTCGCCGGCGGCGGCGAGCCGATCGAGACCTGGCCCGGATGAGGGCGAAGACACGGCCGCAATGGCAACACAGCGACGCCTGCGGTCGAGACGACGCGGCGTCCCTGAGAGGAGCTCCGAGGACAGCGAGAAAGAGCTGTTTTCCTGAGAAGAGACGCGAGGAGCACTAGGTGAAGCCGAGGCTCGGCGAGGCAGCGTTGACGACGCAGCAAGCGCTGCGGGGACGGCGCTCCCCGCGGCACAACGACGCGTGGGGCACGCGAAGCCCGGAAATTTCCGCGAGGCCATCAAAATTGGGCTCCTGCTCCTGCAAGGAAAGGCCAGAGTGCAGGCCAAGGGCGACGCTGAATCACGTGGACTCCTCTGCCACCATCCATGAAGACAGTCCTTTCGACGCCTCGCGAGTCTCGCCCGCCTCTCGAGAGAATCGGGCGGTCAACGTGGCGCTCTTACCCCGCCCCTCGGGGCCGAAAAGAGAGCTGGCGAGCTAGAGGACGCTCCAAGGCCGTTGCAGGTGCACAGCTGCCGTTCGGCGATCACGACTGTCGCCGTCTCCCTCGCCCCAGGTTGACGGTTGGAAGCAGACCCAAGGCGCCGGCGTGCCCCGCGCGGCGGGGATTGCCCGAAGCGTCAAGGCCCTCGGACTGGCGGGGTGCGCCGTTGCCATCGGGTACGGGTTGTGGGACAACGCCGGTCGCACACAGCAACGCCGCGCCGCCGAGCGCGAGCGCGCGGGGCAAAAGTAGGTAGAAGGGAGGAGAGCGGCGCGGCGATTCGAACCCCATTCCGTGACTCCCTCGTCGTGCCGTCGCCGTCGCCTCATCCGTACGCGGTCGAGGGCCGGCTGCCGGGACCTGCCCCGGCACGAGCCACCCCGGGACGCGGAGGCGTCGTCTTGAACGGCGTCGTGCGGGGGTCACCTGGCCACCGCGCCTGGGGGCCGAGACGGCCCGTGCCCTTGGCGGGAGCGGGAGACCGGCCTGCGACGGCGAGGCCAGAGACGGAGAGGCCCGAGCCGCCCCCCGTCGCGGCCCCGCCGCCGCCCACGTCAGCGCCGAGCCGCCGGGACCCCGCCCCAGTTGGGCCTGCCGTGCCCGGCCGGGGGTTCCTCCCCCCCGTGGCGCGGACCCCTGCCATCGACCGCGGCCCCGCCGTACTCGGCCGGGCCAGCGCCTGTCGCGTCGCCCCCGCGCCGCCCCCGGCGCCCGTTCCGGCGCCAAGGTAGGTCCGGCGCGCCGCCGCCGCCGCCCACCCCGCCCCCGCTGCCCCCCCCGCCACCCCTGCTCGGCCGGGCGCCGCCGGGGTCGTCGGTGGGCCTCCCGCCCCGCCCCCATCGGCACCCCCCCCCATCAGGGTCGTGGCCCGCGACGCCATGCTCTCGCGCGCCGAGGCCGCCCGTCGGGCCCGGAGTTCCGCGATTTTCCGCAGGCGGTTGGCCTGGTCGGGGGTCTGGTCGGGTCTGGTCAGGGTCCGATCGGGGGTCCGGTCGGGGGCGACGCCCGGCCCGCCGAGCCCATTCCCCCCGCCCGTGCCGAGGGCGGCGACGAGGGCGGCGGTGTTCCTCGGGCCACCGCGAATGGGCGATCCGAGGAGGACGTCGGAGGCATCCACCTCGGTGGGGGGGCGGACCCCGGCGGCGGCAGCGGCGGCGACGGCGGCGCCTCGCGCCGGCGGCGGACCCGCCCGCCACCCCCGCCCTCCACCGGCGGCGCCAGCGGCTGGCGCGGGCGGCAGAGGCCGCGCCGGAGAGCTCGGCGCCGCGGGCGGCTGCCCGGGCCGCTGCCTCAGCCCCGGTCCTCTTCCCACCGCCGTCTCGAACCCACCGAATCCTTCGTCGGCCCCCTGAGGGCCCGCCCCTCTCCCGCCCCGCCCTCCCCCTGGGCCGCCCTCCGCGCCCCCCACCGGGGCCCCCGGAGCCGGCAGATACACTGCCCGGTTGGACCGGCGCGCCGCGTCCACCTGGCTGTGGGCTATTTCCCTCAGCACCGCGGCGTCGTCGATAGACTCCGTGAGTCCCAGGTGCTCGGTTCTGGCGGGCAGGGGGGGGGTGTCAGTGGGAGGGGTGTCCCCGCCGGCCTCAGCCCCGCCGCGGGACGTCGGCGCCCCTTCTCCCACCTCCGACGACTCGGTGCCGCCATAGGCGCGGGGATCGTATCCAGCCCGGGAAGTCGCCCCGGCCGCGGGGAGCGGGGGCGGGGGCGGGGGGGGCGCTGAGGGGAGGGCAACGACAGGGAAATGACGCCGCGGGGCCGGCAGAGGAAGGGGTCGCTCCGGGGTGGAGGGCTCCGCCGGCGGCTGGCCCGGCCGCTGCCTCGAGCCCGCGGGGGAGCGGGACGCGTCGACGACGTGAGCAATCACGGGAGGTGCGGCACGGAGCGGCGTCCCTGGACGAGGCGAGGCCGGGGCCAGAGCCGGAGCTGGCGGCGGAGATGCCCGCCCCGGCGACCGCGCCCACCCGCCGTCCGCCCCGCCCCCTCCGCCCCCCGCCGCCGCACTCCCCCCGACCAGCCTCCCCCCCCCCAGCGCCCGCGCGTGGCGCAGCTGCGACGCCAGCGCGGCGTTCGAGGCCCGCAGGCTCGACGCGCCTCGCTCCTCCTGGGCGGCTCGGTCCAGCGCGGCCTCGACGGCCCCCGCCTCGTCCTGCAGCCTCCGACGGAGCTCCCGGTTGGCAGTCTTGAAGTAGGCGCAATCCCTGCCCACCTGCTCGGCCTGGTCCCGGTAAAGACGAAGAAGTTTCCGGAGATCGGCGACCCGGAGGCGTCCGAGACCATCGGTGGGATCTTCACTGACGGCGGTGTCGTCCACAGCAGCCGCGGCGCCGTGGGGTCCAGGCGATGTGGGCCCGCGGCCCGCGGCGCCCGGCGCTGTCAGGAGCGCGTGGACGTTCTCCGCGTGGCGCCGCTCAAGCTCGGTGACGTCACGGCGGTGCCGGTCCTCGGCGGCACGAAGAGTGTCCCGGAGCGCAGCGGCCTCGCTCGTCGCGTCATGGAGCCGCGCCTCAGCAGCCCCCACCGACGTCTCCGCCGCCCGCCGCGCGACCCTGGCGCGCGCCTCGGAGCGGACGAGCAGATCGGCAGCGGCCCGCGCGGCCTCGATGGGAGCGCCCGAGGAGTCAGCGTGGCCCACCAGGCGGGACTGCAGCTCGGACCAGGCCCGCTCGGCCTCGCCACCCCGCGCCATCGCCGCAGCGCGCTCGCGGTCGACCCAGGCCCGCTCTGCCTCCAGGGCGTCCAGCCGATCAGACAGCTCGTCCAGCGCGGCCGCGTCCTCCGCCTCGAGGAAATCGCCTCTTTCCAACCGCCCGATGATCTCGGCCCGCGCCAGCAGTGCCGCCTCCTCGCGGGCTCCAAGGGCGACGCGGGCGTCCGCCGTACTCGCCCTCGGCCCCGCCGACGCCCCCGCGGAGCCCCGACGCAGCGCGAGCGCCGCCCCCTCATCCCGCAGACGCTCAGCCTCGGCGGCGAGCTCTCCGGCCTTGGACTCGAGCTGACGCCGCGCAGCGTCGCGACGGGCCCGCAGGGCGTCGCGGAGGGCAACAGCCCTCTCGCTGTCCTCGGCAACCTCGCGCGCCCGCGAGGCGAGGTTGTCGGCAGCAGCCTCGGCCTCGTCGCGCCCCGCCGCCGCCTCGACCGCCTCCCGCAGCCACCTCGCAAAGGCAGGGGAGGCGAGGAAGCCGAGGCTCCCGCCGTCTCCGGAGGCGGGGCGAGCGGGGCTCTTCTCGTTGGCTCGGGCGATGGCAGCCGCAGCGGCCTCTTGCGCCTCGCGCGCCGCGGCGTCGGCGGCCGCCGCCCGGCGCTCAGTCGCCGCGAGCGCCTCGCGCGCCACCTCGGCCGCCCGCGCCGCCTCCTCCTCGCCCACCCGCGCCGACTCGAGCTGTTCGCGTAACGCCTCGGCGTCTCCCGGGGACAGCCACGTCCCGGCCCCAACCGCGTCGCCGACAGGCGGCGACGTAGCCGAAGTCACCCGCTCTGCCCTTGCCTCTGCAGCCTCCGCCCTGTGTCTTGCTGTCTCCACCTCGGCCTCCAGCCGCGCCACGTCGTTCCTTAGCGCCGCCATCTCCTCCATGCGTTCGGCGAAGATGGCCTCGTCGCGAGCGAGGTCGTCCGTCGCCTCCATCAGCCGCTCGCGCAGCGATGCTGCCTCTACCTCGAGCGCCGCAGCCCGGTCACGCGCTGCCGTCGTCTCAGCCGCCGCTTCGGCTGCGGGCCCCACCGAGTCGCCCAGGCGACGTAGGAGATCCGCGTTGTCGTCACGCAGGTCGCGCAGCTCGCGCAATAATTCGGCGACGCGAGCCTCGGCCTCGGGTTCAGGCGCGACATTCCCGCCTGACGCCACCACCGCATGGGCCGCCCGCAAACGACCGACGAGGAGATCGGCCGCCTCGCTTCCCAGTGCCGCTACCAGCCCCTCGGGAAGCGGCGTCCCTATCGGATCGTCAAGGTGTCGCCGGAGCCCATCGAGCTGCCGCGAGTTGGCCGCACTCCGGATCCGCCCCGCCGAGGCTGCATCGAGAGCGTCGAGCGCCGCGCGGGCCTCGCGGTTGACTGTCGGTCGGTTGCGGATTGACATCGCCCGTTGCGCATATTTCAACGTGTTCAGGGTCTCGTCCATGTCCTGAGAGGAACTGCTGACGCACGCTACCATGACGGTGCGGCTATTTCCGCCCAGGGCCTCCTGCAGGAGCCGCGTCAGCTTGGCCTGCCGATACGGGATGTGGGGCATGGCGCCGGGGGGGCGGTCGCCGCTGTTGGGCGTGGCGCCGGAGGATGCGCCGCCCGCCGATGCAGCGCGGGCCCGACGGCGCGCCTCGTCCGACAGGGCGGAGATGACGTTGCCGAGGGCGAGAAGGCCCTGGTTGATAGCAACGGACTCACGGAACCGGACCCCAACGGCCTGCGTCCGCTTTTGCCGCTCGGACCCTGCAAGGTCGACCAGGGTGAGCCGCGCCGTAGTCGTCGTCGTGGCCGGCGCAGCCGCGCCGTCGTCGCCACCGCCGCCGGAGGAGACCGCGGTGGCAGTCCGGCGCCGCACCTGCACGGTAAAGATGGCGTGCGACCGCGACGAGTGCGCATTGATGTGCGTCGCGCCCGTCGTGCGCGCGACGCAGCCGTCAGCCAGGGCGGCCAGGAGCTCCTCCCGCGTTGCCGCAGGCCGCCGTGTTGCCCCCGCCACCACCACTTTGCCCGCCGCGTCCTCCCGGACCGTCACCCCATCTGCACGGCTGCCCCGCGGCGCCAGTAGGTCCGTCACCGCCTCGTGGTGCACCTCAAGAAACGTGCAAGACACGTCGGTCTCGGCCCCGTCCCCAGCAGCGCGCCGGGCGGAGATTTCTGCAAAGAGCGCGTCGACCGCCCGCGGCACGATGCCTGCCGACGCCGGCAGGGGATCATCCCCCCTCGTCCGGAATGCGGCGGCCTGCCCGGGAAGATCGACCCCGATGCCCATGGTGTGGGTCTTGCCGCTACCCGTCTGACCGTAGGCAAAGACGGTGCCATTGACGCCGTCGAGCGCGGCGCGGACGAGGCGACCGACGTCGAGGACGCCGTAGACATCGTCCTGGGAGGTTTCGGGGGGTAACACCTTGGACAGGCCGAAAGTGCGGTCGGCGCCGACAAGGAGCTCTTTGCCGCCCGGGTCGCACACAACGCACGAGACGTCGCCATCGGCCCTCTCTCGTGCGAGGAGGGGACGGACGCGGACGGCGACTGTCACCGTCTCGTCCACGCCGGCCACGGATGAGATGCGAGGACCCCGCTGCGAGGGAGAGGAGACCCCGAGGAGACGGTAGAGGTCGGCGCGAGCAAGACGGGAGCCGGCCGAGCGCGGCAGGGAGCGCTGGGCATTGCCGACAGGAACGGCGATTCTTCAGGGACTCTTCTCGCCGGTGGGACGGGCGTGAGAGGTACACGAGACATATCTCTTCTGCTCAGCAACCCCGCGCGGGCCCGCGGGCTCGCTGGCGTCTCCGCGGCCCCGAGCGGGTTCGAAGACAAGCTTGGGCTAACTCTCGAGCTCTCTGTTCTCTCACCCCGCCCCTCCCTGATCCGAGTCGACGCGAGCGCGGCACGGCGCGAGTCGTGATCCTCCAGATGGCCAAGAAGAACGCCGCTGGCCCCGGGGGCGGGCAGCCGGCCCTGACGGCGGCCGCAACTGGAGACGGGCGCTCTTCGGCGAGCTAACGACCGGATACGACGCCGGGGCGCTCGCAATCGATCAAATTCGATCATATGCCGCCGCTTTGGTCCGCATGTGCGACAGTTACCCCCCCCCACGTGCCCCACCGAGCGCGACAGCCACCCGACCCCCCTGTTCTGCCGATGAATGACAGGCCCGCTCACCGTCCTCGCCGTCGTCCACCTGGGGCAGGTCCGGCACTTGGCTCGGGCTACCTCTCCTCGCCGTCCTGATCGTCTTCCGCGTCCTCAATGCCCTGGCCCTCAGAACGTCCTTCGCACCGGACGAGCACTGGCAGGGCCCCGAGGTGGCCTATTGGACCATCTACGGTGCCGCGGGCGGCGGTCACCTCACGTGGGAGTGGCAGGCCTCTCCCCCCCTCCGGTCCTCCCTCCACCCTCTCCTCCTGTCCGCGCCGCTGTGGGCTCTGCAGCGACTCGGGCTCGACCAGGCCATGCCGGCGCTCGTCCGCACCGCGCCCAAGGTGGTCCACGGGGCGCTGGCAGGGCTGACCGACTGGGGCGTCGCCGCCCTCGCTGCGCGGTGGCTTGGCCCCTCGGCTGCGGCCTGGACTCTCTTGGCTCAGGTCGCGGGATGGTTCAATGGATACGCCCTGGTCCGGACCTTGGCAGGAGGGCTGGAGGCGGCTCTGATCGTGGCCGCCCTCCTTGCATGGGATGAGCCGGTGCGATGCCTTCTGGGTGCCTCGGCCGAAGCGGCCGCAGGTGCGTCAAGCGCATTCCGTCAGTCCCTCTCGGCGGCTCTTGCCGCGCTGTCGATCGTCGTCCGGCCCACGGCCGTCGTCCCCTGGTTCGTTCTTGGCCTCGCCTTCCTGCTCTGCGCGGGGCCACGCCGCGCGCTGAGCATCGCGGCGACAGCGGCCGGCCCCGGTGCCGGCCTCGGCTTCGGCCTCGCCGCCGTCGCCGACCGGCTCTTCTTCGGCCGGTGGGTCCCGCCCCTGGCGGGATTCGTGTCATTTAACCTCCTCACCGACGGAGCGTCCCGCTACGGCTTGCATCACCCGCTTTGGTACGCCGTGGAGGGACAGCTGGGGGTCTTGACGTCCCTCGCCCTTCCCGTTGCCCTTGCCATCCTGCCCCTCTCCGCGTCGGTGCCCAAGGACGGCGCCCTCCGCCACCTCGGCCGGGCCCGGCGCCTCTTTGCCCTCTGGGCCGCGTCCCTCGCCGCGCTCTCTCTGGTGGGACACAAGGAGCACCGCTTCCTCCTCGGTCCCCTGACGCTGCTGGCGCCTGTTGCGGGGCTTGGACTGGCGCGCATGCGCGGATGGAAAGGAGGAAAGGCGTGGGTGGCGGCTGTCCTCGCCATACAGGCGGCCACACTCGTCTACCTCGGCTCCGCCCACCAGGCGGGCCCCGACGCCGCACTCCAGCACCTCGCGGAGCTGGTCCAGGCCAGGCGGGTCACTCCACAGGGCGGAGCCTACTTTCTGATGCCTTGCCACGCGACGTCGTGGCGCGCCTCGCTGCACGGTCTAGTGCCCTGGACCGTCCCAATCGGTTTTCCTGACTGCACCCCGCCTGACGCCCGCCGTGCCGCCCTCCGCGCGGCGGGCAAGCCCCACCTCGCGACGCCTGAGCCCTCCTTCTCGTGGCCCCCGTCGCCCCGCCTGCCCATCCGGGAGAGGGCTTGGGAAAACTGCCTCGGGATCGAGCCGGGGTGGACCGAGGCCACCCTCGCCCCAGGCGTCCCCGGCCCTCAGCCGAGCCCCTGGTCAGGCGTTGAGGGCCTGCTGGGCAATGAGGCCGCCCAAGCGACGGAGGAGGACCGGATCCTGGGAAGACCCAGAGCGTTTCTGCACTGTCTGCAGTCCTTCAACGCCCTCCCCGACGTTCTTTACGTCTACGACGACGTTCGAATCACGCGGAGCCTCCACCCGGCGTCCGTGCTCGCTTCCCTCGGCGCGGACGCTCACGTGGCCCCGTCGCAGGACCAGCCCATTGTCGTTGGCCTGGCTGCAACGACCGACGTTACTGACAAAAACCTCGACCGGTACACCGAGTGCGGCCGCTTCCACCACAGCCACGTCGACACGCATCACGGCGCTGTCCGCGCGATTCGGGCCCTGTGCCGGTCAAGCGGGGACGACCCCATGAACGACTACGAAACCTTCATCGGAGCCGACGGGTCCGTCCGGGTCCGGCCCAAGAAAGACCTCGGAAGGCCCCCGCGGCCCTTACCGCGGGCCCCGGACTCGGAGGCGCACAAGCAGAAGGGGAAACCCCTTCCGAAGGTGGGGAGCAAGCCGCGGGAGGCATGACCGCGGTGACATGACGTGACGAGCGGGTGGGAGGGGGGTGGGGGGGTGAGATCTTGCACTTGACAACTGAAAAAACGCACGCACTCACACGCACCATCAGAATCGGGGCCGGACCAGCCGCCCCTCCCCCTCTCCCCCCCCGTCCCACCCCCGCTTGACCCCCCCCGGGGGCGCAGAGGGCCACGCGACGAAGCGGAGGAGGGCGTCGAGGACCAGCTCTGGGTCGGGCACAGCGCCCCGGTACTCGGCCGCCCGTGGGAGCAGATGGAGGAGCTGACCCAGAGGGCCGGGGACGAGAGGTTCCGAGGGGGGCGCCGTGGGCGGGGGCGGTGGGGGGGGAGGGGGGGGCGCTGCAGCGGGCACCGGGGCGGCAGGCAGGGGAGGGGCAGGCGCGGCGGGCGTGGGGAGGCCTGCGGTCACGGCCTGGGCCGTGACGCCGCCGCTCTCTCCCTCAAGAGTGAGGAGGACGGAGACAGGGGGCACGACTCCCAGCACCCGCCGAAAGTGGAGACGTTCGGCGCCCGAGCATGGCCAAACCCCGAAGCGCCGGTACCGCGCCAGCACCGCCACCGTCTCGCTCGCGTCGCCCGGCGTGGCAAGGCCCGCCGCCTGCAGCGCGGCCCTCTTGCGCCCTTCCACCTCGAGCACGTCCGTCCCGTTGCCCATAGTCACCTCAAGCCCCACGCGCACGTCCCACAACGCCGCGGCAGCTTCGGGAGGCGGAGACTCGAGCGCCCGCTCGAGCAGCGCCCGTGCGTTGGTCGCGTCACCCTGGCCCAGCAGCCAATCACTGTAGGTCCGCACGAAGCCCGGCTGCCCCAAGAAGCGCTTGGCACCGAACTCGAATACATTCCGCACCGCCTTGGCGTTGCGGTCGTGGTGCCATTCCATCAACGCGGCAGCGGCGTAGACGGTCCACGGGCACCGATCCCACTTGATGGCACGGGCGGCGAAGAGCTTGCGTGCCTGCTGCGGGCCCACTCCGCGCCGCAGGAAATGCATGTATGCAATGTAGATGGCCCCCACCCCCTCTGGCGTCGCTCTGCCGCTAGACAGTAACGCTCCCACAGTGTCGGTGTGCCCTCGTGTGCCCGCCGAGGCCCGTTCGGCAGCGTCGGCCGCGTCCGCAGGGTCATCGCCGCCGCCCGGGCCAGCCGCAGTAGGCTGCAGCTCGTCTACAAGCTCTTCATAGCACTCCCTCGCCCCCTTGAGGTCCCCGCTCGTCTCCAGCAAATCGGCCTCGGCTAATCTCAAGAACAGGGCCGTGGGGCAGGCCGTCTGCCCACGTCTCAACGCCTCAAGCGCGGCGGCATGGCCCAGCCCTCCTTCGTGCAGGTGCCAGCCCACGAGGGACCACCAAACCTCAGGGTGGAGGCGGAACTCGAGCTGTGGTAGGGTCGGGTCGAAGGCGGTCGAGTCGAAGGGGTGGGGGGGAGAATCTTGAGGGGGACGGGGTCGGGCGGGGTCGTCGACGGGGTTCGGGCAGGGGCGGAGGGGTCGGATGTCGCCGGCCGACGATGAGCCGCCGGACCGGGTCCGGTGACGGGAGCGCTCCGAGTGGCAGGGGCCGACGAAGGCGCCCCTCTCTCGGCGGAGTCTCTCTCTCGAGACGGCGCGTTGCAGTGCTCTCTCCCGCGGGACGACGATGGGTGACGCGACACTCGATGACGACGACAACCATGCAACGCTCGACACTCGCCAGCGCCTGTTCGTAAGCCAGGGACACCCGGCTCGACAGGTCCTCCCGCCCGAGCCGCTGCCGGTTGCCCTTCTCCCACGCCGCCACCCTCGTCCATGCGGCCAGAGCGTCGGCTCTACCGAGGCCCGGGGGGCGCGCCAGGACGGCATCGCTCCCACCTTCCCACCCTGACACCCCCGCCCCGCCCCCCACCCCCCCACTGGCCCCCTCCACCCCCGGCGAAGCCTGCACCGCCCCCCACACCCTCCGCCGCTCCGCCAGCGCCATCCGGCACAGATTAACTTCCGGCAGCCGCTCCTCGACGTGCTTTCTCGCGATCTCTGCCGTCGGACACGCCGCCATTTCGAACTTTTCGTATGCGGGCCACAGCTCGTCCAGGGCCTCCTGTGGCACCGCCAGCGCCCTTCGGTAAGCCTCGCGAACGGCCTCGGTCTGGGCAGCAGCCTCCTGGCCTGCGGCGCCAGAGCCGCCGAAGACGGCCCTGTGGGCGGCGGTCCCAACCTCGAGGCGGCGCAAAAACGCGATGTAATTCTTCCACAGGGGACCAGACGACGGGAGACCGCCGAGACGGGCGCACACGAACTCGTGGGCCTGCCTGACCTGGACGAGGCCGGCGGGGTCCCTCTCGGCGGTCGGGTCAGCGGGGTCAGTCGCGTCGGCGGGGTCCTTCACCGGACTTCCGTCGGGCAGGACGCCATTGAGCCGCCCTACGAACGCTAAGTAAGACGCGTACAGGGCGGGGTCGGGGCACTGCAGGAGGCACCGGGCGTACACGGCCTTGGCCGCCTTGGTTGCCGCCGCCCGCGCCGCGATGGCGGACGGTGTCGCGTCGTCTGCCTCCTTTCCGTTCTTCGATACCCCCAATCCGGGCGGAGCGGCGTCGTCCGGGGCCGGGTCGGCGACGAGGGCCGCAAGGTCTATCCAGGCCCGGGCGCATGTGGGAAAGAGGGTGCACCGCTCCTCAGCGGCGGCAATCCGGGCCGCCCTGAGCTCGGGGGAAGGGTCGGCCTCGGCGAGGGAGTCGACCAGAAGCGTCCACGCCACAGCGTCGAAGCGATCGGTCTCCAGGCGTCGCTTGGCCTCGCGGAGCCGCGCGACAACGGGGACCGCGGCCGTGACGCGAGGGGCGGGCCAACAGGTGAGGCGGTAAGCGCGGAGACGCCTAGCCTCTCGCGCGTCGAGGTCAGCCTCGAGGGCAAAACGAGGGCCGGGCTCTCCAGCAGGGTCCCGAAGCAGAGCAGGGCGCGTGTCGTCGCAGTCAGCGCCGCCGTCGGCAGGCCCGGCCTTGGCCTCGGGCTCGGCAGCGGCGTCCTCTCCGGCGCCCTCAGCGTCGGGCGGCGTCATATCGCCCACCCCTTCCGTGGAGGTGGGCGCGGGATCCTCGCCGTCGACGCGCCCGTCCTTCGCTGAGGGCTCCTTTTCCTCCCGCGGGGCATCGACCGCCGCCGCCGAAGACGGCGGCATGTCGGTGACCGGCGGCGCGTCGGCATCGGCCAATAAGCTACCACCGGATGTCGCCATGTCTCGTTTCAAGCGGTGCGGCCTTTCCCTTGTGCCAGGGGAGAGGAAGAGGCCGAAATCTGAACATGGAGAAGGTCTCCTCGCCCGTCCGCCCATGCGCCCATGGGCTCGACCCCGCTGACGACCAGGGGCACTCGCCTAGTTCCGCCATCCCGTGTGTATTCTGTGGCAGTCATGGCCGAGGGAAACACGCGAGTGATTACCAACCGAAGCAGCGGCCGGCTTTGCAGTGGACGATCGACGGCCGCCGCCGCTCCGGCTCCTCCGCCGCGCCGAATCGACAGTACATCGTGATACTCGCAGCGTGAATCTCGATAAGAATCGAACTGATTCGCGCGACCCCTTCCGGTACTTACTGACGTCGCCCCGACCCCCAACCCGTCGCTACCCCCGCTGCCTCCACCCGTACCGCAGCGCTCGCCGCGACCTCCTCCAGTCCCTCGAGGCCGACGCGAAGGCCAAGTGGAGCGCCGCCCGGGTCTTCGAGGCGGACGCCCCCGCCGATGGAGCCGCCGCTGCGCCCTCCGGCGGAGCGGATGCGAACGGTCTCGAGGAGGGCAAGTTCTTCGGAACCTTTCCCTACCCGTATATGAACGGCCTCCTCCACCTCGGCCACGCCTTCTCACTGTCGAAACTCGAGTTCGCCGCGGCCTACCGCCGCCTCCGTGGTCATCGGGTCCTCTTCCCACAGGCCTGGCACTGCACGGGCATGCCAATCCAGGCGGCGGCCACACGCTTGGGGCGCGAGATGGACACGTACGGCGTGCCGCCTGACTTTGCCCCGTTGCGCGAGGCGGCGGCCAAGGAGGCCGCCCGCAAGGAGGCCGAGGAGGCGGAGCGGGAGGCCAAGGCCGCCCTCGAGGGCAAGGGCAAGGCCAAAGGGAAGAAGTCCAAGGCGGTCGCCAAGGGCGGAGGAGCGACGGTGACGCAGTGGGAGTTGATGGGCATGTCTGGAGTGCCTGAGGCGGATGTGCCACGCTTCCGTGACGCAACCGCCTGGCTCGGTTACTTCCCCCCGCTCGGTCGTCGCGACATCGCTCGCTTGGGGTGTGGCGTCGATTGGCGGCGCAGCTTCATCACGACGGACGCCAACCCGGCGTACGACGCCTTTGTGCGGTGGCAGATGAACCGGCTGCGCAGAGCAGGGCTGGTGGTGCAGGACAAGAGGTACGCCGTGTGGAGTCCACTCGACGGACAGCCATGCGCCGACCACGACCGCGCCACAGGGGAAGGGGTGGGACCGCAAGAGTACACTCTGGTAAAGATGCGGTGCGTGGCGCTCGAGGGCGTTGCACCCAACGCGGCGCCGTCCGACGACCACCCTCACCCGGCCGAGGCAAGGCTGGCCCACGCCCTGGCGGCCAGCGGTGACTCCTCGATTGACCTCTCCAAGGTCTATCTGCTGTGTGCGACGCTGCGCCCTGAGACGATGCCTGGGCAGACCAACTGCTGGGTCCTGCCTGAGGGTGAGTATGCAGCCGTGGCGGGCCCCGATGGGTCGACGTTTATTCTCGCCGCCCGCGCTGCGCGGAACCTGTCGCACCAAGACGGTCTGGTGATTGGGGCCGGGGCCGGGATCGTCAATTGGACGTGTGGTGGAGATGGGCCGACCCCAGCCGTGCTCGGGTCGTCACTCATCGGCCTCGCGCTCGACGCCCCGGGCACCGCTGGTGTCGGGTGGGCCGGCGAGGCGACGGAGGGGACGCCCAACCGCGTCGTTCGGGCCCTGCCCCTTCTGACCATCTCGATGAACAAGGGCACAGGTGTAGTGACGTCGGTGCCGTCGGACTCGCCCGACGACCACCGTGCCCTCCTCGACCTCCTCGAGAAGCCCGCCCTGCGCGCCAAGCATGGCGTCCGCGATGCGTGGGTGCAGAACCCATCGGCCGCCGCCGATGCGGATGGCACCGTGCCGATGCTCACCCCCGTGCCCATCATCGACGTACCCGGCCTTGGGACCCTCGCGGCGCCCAGCGAGTGCGAGCGCCTCGGCATCACGTCGCAGAACGATCGTGTCAAGCTTGACGAGGCCAAAGGAACGTGCTACCTGCGGGGATTCGACACGGGCGTCCTGATTGCAGGACCCTTCAGCGGCAGGGCTGTCAAGGACGCCAAGTCTGATGCCCGGGCAAAGCTGATCACTGACTCGGAGGGTGTCCCCTACGCGGAGCCGGAGGGCCCTGTAACGTCGCGGTCGGGCGACGAATGTGTTGTGGCCCTCACAGACCAGTGGTATCTCCTCTACGGCTCCACTGCGTGGCGCGCCCAGGCCGAGCGGTGTCTCTCTGCCATGGAAACCTACCACGCCGAGGTCGGGGCGGCCTTTGCCCACTCGCTCGGGTGGCTCAAGCAGTGGGCATGCTCCCGGTCCTTCGGCCTCGGCACCCGGTTGCCCTTTGACCCTGACTTCCTCGTCGAGTCGTTGTCCGACTCGACCGCCTATATGGCCTATTACACTATCGCACACCTCGTGCAGGGGGACGCCGAACGCACCTTGGGAAGAGAGGCGGAGGGCCTGACATATGGGTGCCCGGTCCCCCCCACCGATCGCGCAACGGCGGGTGTCGGCCCAGCCGACGCCCGGCCCAACGAGACGTCCCCGCTGGGCGTGGATCCGGCGATGCTAGACGACGCCTTCTGGGATTTCTGCTTCGGAGACGACGGAGATGGTGGCGACGACCTCGCCCTTGTTGGGGCCTCGACCTCACCAGCTGCCGCCATAGCTGCGTCGGCAGACCCTGCCGCCACCCTCGCTTCCCTCCATGCCGTTGCGGCACGGTGCCGCCGCGAGTTCCGATTCTGGTACCCTATGGATCTTCGCGTCTCCGGCAAGGACCTCATTCAGAACCACCTCTCCTTCTGCCTTTACAACCACGTTGCCCTGTGGGCCGCACCCGACTTCGCCCCCGCGACGGCCAATGGGACCGCCGGAACAGTCGACCTGCCCGACCCTGCCGCGCTCGCCGGTGCCGCCAGCTCCAAGGCCCTAGCAGGCCGGCCTGACCGGTGGCCCAGGGCCATGCGGTGCAACGGGCACCTGCTTCTCGACGCGGAGAAGATGTCGAAGTCCAAGGGAAACTTCTTGACTCTCGGCGATGCGATCGACGAGTGGGGGGCCGACGCGACACGGCTGGCCCTGGCCGACGCCGGAGACGGCATTGACGACGCCAACCTGGAGCGGGCCGTGGCCAACATGGCGGTGCTTCGCCTCACGAAAGAGCTCGGGTGGCTGACGGAAATCATCACTGAGCCCCACCGGACGGCCCCAGGGGCTGTTGATACTGCGACGGGTGCCACTGTCCCTGACGAGCCTCGTTCGGCAGCTGCGGCCTTCTTCGACCGCGCCTTTGCCGCCGCCATGTGCGCTTGCGTGTCCGCCGCCGAGCGGGCATACGACGCTTGCCTGTTCCGAGAAGCGGTGAAGTCGAGCGTGTATGACCTGCAGAGCGCCCGAGACGCCTACCGGAGCGCGCTTGCGTCGCTCTCGGCCGGAGGCCCATCCCCCGTCCTGCCCCTACGCCCCCTTGTTGAGCGCTACGCCGATCTCGCTTGCCGTCTGGCCTGCCCGATCGTGCCCCATTGGTCGGAGCACGTGTGGGGGACTGTGCTCAAGCGCGTTGGCCTTGCCGTCCGCGCCGGCTGGCCCCGTGGTCCTGCGGCAGTTGGGGCGCCCGACCCTGCCGCCGTCGCTGCCTCCAGCTTCCTTGAGGCGACGACTTCGTCGTGGCGCGGCACCATCGCCAAATTGGAAAAGCCCAAGAAGGGTGGACCCCAGCGCGTGACCGGAGGTGTCGTCTTCGCTGCCGACGGCTACCACGGGTGGCGCGCCGCCGCCCTTGCCGGCCTCGCCGCCGCCTGGCCCTGGCCCTCCGCCACGGCCGACGATGCAGCTGCCCTCGCCGACCTCTGCAAGTCCGTCTCGGTGCAGGCGGCCACTCACGAGGGCCTCTCATCCATGCCCGAGAAGAAGCGCGTAGGGGTGGCCATGGCATTTGTCAAGCATCAGGCGAGCCTCGCCTCGGCTGCTTGCGCTGCCCTGGGCGGAGTCAACGACGCCGACGCCCGCGCTGCGGGGGCTGCCCAGCTTTCGGCTGTGCCCGTCTTCTCCGAGGGAGATCTGCTGCGCGAGACCGACGCGTACGTTCGCGCGACCCTCGCCGCTGGAGAGTCAGCGGGCATTGCGAGCTTGCGCGTCGTCGTTGTGGGCGAGGGGGGGGGTGTCGTCGATGGCGACGATGCCCTGCTGTCGCTGCCGGGTGCCGCCGAGGCCGCGGCCGCCGCGCTGCCGGGGGCACCCACAGTGGCTTGGGAGACGGAAGATGCGGGAAAGTAGAGGGTGAAGGAGAGAAAGAGATCGCGGGAGACACGGGCAGGCGGTGTAGACGGACCGCCTCAAGGTGAGTTGTCGATCGTCGGCCTTCCTCGATATAACACCTCGCTCGTTCCCTCAAGCGACAGCTTCTCCCTCTTCCTCGGGGGCGACTATCCGGGGCCGCCCGTCGTCCCCCCATAGGACCCGTCCGTCGGCCAGGGCCCCAACGCATGCGGGGAGGAGCCGATGCTCCTCCTGGAGAACCAGAGCGGCGACGTCATCGGGGGTGGCGTCGGGGGGCAACCTGCAAACAAGGGCAGGGCAAATGAGGGCCCAAGGTCAGCAAAGGTCGGGATTAACCGAGTGGGCGAGGTGCCGCGGCGCGGGAGAAGAGACGCGCCGGCCGAGGGGCCGCTGAGCCTCTCCGCCACGCCACCGCGCCACCGTGCCGCCTCCGAGAACGGTCGCTGCGACTTGCCGCAACGCCGTCTGATCCAGAACGAAGCCCCGATCGAACTCCTCGTCGACGAAGTGCACAGTGGGCCCGCTGTACCGCACGTTGGACGCAACCACCGCTTCGTGAACGGCGGAGCCGTGCATCCCCTTCCCGCCAAACGAGGGCAGGAGGGCGGGGTGCACGTTGACCATGCGACGTGCGAAGGCGCGGACAAGGGGGGGGGGAATGAGGCGGAGGTATCCGGCGAGGACGACGATGTCGATGGGGGGGATGGAGGAGGAACCGTCTCCTTCGACCAGGAGGGAAGCCACGGAGTCCCCATCAGCGGGGGCGGCCACGACAAGGCCCGGCGCGGGGGGCGTGCCCGACTTGGGCGGGGGGAAGCGAACGACGGGGACACCAAGGGAGCGCGCGTAGTCGGCTCCGCCGCACGTGGGTACGTTGGTGACAACGACGGCGACGCGAGCTTTGACGCGGCCTTCGCGGCAGGCGGCGTCGAGGGCCCGGAGGTTTGAACCGCCACCTGAGACAAATACGGCGAGGGCAGGGAGGCCGTCGCCGTTTGGTCGAGGGGCGGAGGAGGTGAAGGATACTTCGGAGCCCGTCGCGGAAGAGAAGACGCAAGAGGGACGGCGACGACGTCCAGTAGTGCACGGGGACCGCCCTTCGACGCAGCACGAGGGGGCGGCCGGCGACGTAGCGACGACAGGCGCGAGGCGGGTCGCGGCGGATCGACGCCACGGGAAAAGGCGCGTCGCGTGCATCCCCAGAAAATTCGTCATCGTGTGTGATAACGCGGACACGCGCCCTGTCCGTTCCTCTCGGTCGCGGCGTTGCTCCCCGAAGACAGACTGATGGTGAGCTACCGAGTTTCCCACTCGAGCCCTTAACTCACGAGATTGAGGTCCCTCTTCCAGCGCCGAGTTAACAGATCTCCGAAACTCCCGCTCTCGAAGTGGGACGTTGTCCCATCGCGCCGTCTTCCCCCTCGACCGGGCCGCCGCGCCGACGGCCTCGGCCGCCACTGTCTACGGCCGCCGCTGACGGCAGCGCAGCCGCCAACGCGGACCGCAGCTCCAACCCCAAAGAGCGATGAGCCGGCGAGCAGATACGGAGGAGGAGCAGGACCACTACGACGTTCTCGGTCTGTCCTCCAACGCGGACGCGGCCGCCGTGCGGGCGGCGTTCCACGCCGCCGCCCGACGCCTCCATCCAGGCGAGCGCAGCAACGACGGGGGGAGGGGGGGGCAGGGACGCGCCCCCCACGTCGCGGTCGCCGACGAGCGTCCCGGATCGACTTCTCGCCTAGCCGTTTCCTCCTCTCCCCGCAGACAAGCGCCGCTCTCCGACGGAAATCGCAGCCGGCTGCCTTGATGACCCCCATGGCCCCACCGGCGCCCCCGAAGCGTCCGCCGCAGCCGCCGCCGCCGCCGCTGCCGCCGCCGCCGACGCCGACGCCGCCGCCGCCGCCCTTCGCCGCGCCAAAGCGGCCTATGACTGTCTCCGTGACCCGGTAACGCGACGGACCCACGACGCCGCTCGACTCCGCCGCGCCACCGCCGCTGAGGCCCTGGTCGCCGACACGGTGAGGTGGACGGACGCCGTCCCGCCGCCGGGGGGGGGAGCGGACGACCCTCCCTCCGGCTCCCCTCCCCCCCCTTCCTCCCTCTGGGTGCCCTGCCGGTGCGGAGACGGATTCGAGCTCGAGGCGGAGGGGGCCCCGGGGGGGGCGTCGGGGGGGGGGGGGGGGGGGCCCCCGGGGGGGGGGGCCCCGGCCCACGTAGGAGGGGGGCGCCGCGGTCGGGGGTGGTCGGGGGGGATAAATTCGTCCTTGTCGTCCCGCACGAACGGGAAGGGTCCGTCCTCATCGCCGACGCCATCGCGTCGTCCGTCTCTCCCTCCCTCTCTCGCTCTCCCGCTCTCCTCCTTTCCTCTCCCGCTCTCCCGCCCGTTCCTTCCCCCTCCCGCTCTCCCTCAGGCACCGCGGCCGTTGTCCCGGCCGCGCTCGCTCCCTCCAGCCCCGCCGCCGCCGCGCACCGCGCCATTCCAACCGCGCTTTTCTCCCTCCACCCCCCTCTCCCCCGCGGCGGCGGCAGCGGCTCCCCCCCTGTCGTCATCGGCCAGCGGAGGCGGAGGGGAGTGACGGCGGGGCGAGGCGAGGCGTGCGGGGCCGCAGGGCCGCCGGCGCGCTCCCGCGGTGCCCGCGTCCATCTGCATCCAACTCGCCCCGTCGTCGTCGTCAGAAGCGCAGCTCGCCGCTCGGCGCGCTCCCGCCGCCCGATCTCGGCCTCGACGGCGTCGCGCCCCGCGCCGGCCGCCCAAGCCGCGGCGGGCTCCCGCGACGCGAGGGCGGCCAGAGCGTGAACGCGGCTCAGCGGCGCGTGGGCTAGACGGCGGGCCGCGACAGCAGCCTTCGAGGTTCCCGGAGGCGGCGGGTAATCGGTGTCGTCGGGGAGCGGGGGGCGCGACGCTGCGATGTCGCCGTCGATGTCACCGTCCGAGTCGAGCGACGGCGCCGAGGCCGTCGCGCTGTGGGAAGACACGTCGCTTCCACCGAAGACAACGGAGGGGGGGGGGCTGGGGAGTTCCGTAGGTTGTCGAGTCTCGTCCGCCCGAGGGACCTGCGGCGGCGGAGAAGGAGCCATGATCTTGCTGCTGGCTCCACGCCGCTGTCGCCGGCGCTGACCCCGGCCGGCCGGGCCGGGGGTGCGGTCCGGCGACCGCGGAGCTCCCCGCTCGTGCGAGCGGCACGCGGTGTCGCGATGCCGCGAGCCGAGCGGGAGGGCGAACGAAAGAGCAAGGGACCCAGCTCAGTCATCGCCCAACCCTCTCGCCACGGACCCTCCCACCGCCTCTCAACACGTCTGGTTCACCACCCAGCGCGACGAACCCCCACCAGCCCCCCCTACCCCTAAGTCGCCCCTGCCTCCGCCTCCAACTCCGCGAACGCCTCCCGGATCTCCCGATTCAGTCCGGTCAGCGTCGCCCGCACCGCCTCCTCCCCCGCCTTGGGATCCTCGAACTTCTGCCCGGCCACCCGGTGGAGCAGCGGGCCCAGCCGCTGCCGGATCGTCGCCCACGTCACCCTGGCCTCACTCGCGGACGTCCTCTCCACGGCGCCCACGGCGCACTCGTGCAGCGTCATGATATTTCTGAGCATTTCGACGCTCTTGTAGAGGGGGCAGTAGGCATCGTAGGCGGTGTAGCTGTTTTGTTGCAAAAAGTCTTCCTTGAGCAGACGCGCTGTCTCCAGCACCACCTTGTCCCCCTCGGCCAACGCGTCCTTGCCGACGAGCTGAGGGGGTCGAGTGACGGACGGCGCGGAGGGTTGGTGAGAATGAATTGTGTGGATAAATGGTATGGATGGTGGTATCGATGATACCGATATATGGTTCGATGGATGGATGGGGGGAGAGAGACAGGTAGATGGAGATGGATGTATAGAGACGGATGAACAAGGAATCCCCGGTTCTACTCGCCTGCACGATCTCGTTAAGCTCGTCTTCCTTCTGCAAGACTTCGCGGCACGCCTGGCGCACGGCGGGGAACCCCGCATCGAACTTTTGATAGAATGGCTCAAGGTGGTCTCCGTACTTGGAGTAGGAGATGAGCCAGTTAACGCTTGGAAAGTGCTTCCGCTGTGCCAACTTCTTGTCGAGGCCCCAAAACACTTGCACGATGCTCAGCGTGGCGCTCGTGACCGGGTCGGAGAAATCCCCACCAGGAGGGCTCACGGCGCCCACGACCGTAACGCTTCCCTCGCGCTTCGGGCTCCCGAGGCACGACACCCGCCCCGCCCGCTCATAGAACGAAGCGAGGCGGGCACCCAAGTAAGCAGGATACCCTGAGTCGGCGGGCATCTCGGCCAATCTGCCCGAGATCTCACGAAGGGCTTCCGCCCACCGTGACGTCGAGTCGCCCATCATCGACACGTTCAGCCCCATGTCTCTGAAATACTCGGATAACGTGATGCCCGTGTAGATGCTCGCCTCGCGGGCCGCCACGGGCATGTTACTTGTGTTGGCGACGAGGGTGGTGCGCTTCATGATTGATTCTTGTCTGGGGCAAGAGAGGGAGGGAGGGAGGGATGGATGGATGAATACATGGATACATGGACGGATGGAACCCAGAAACAGAGTCCGAAAGAAAAAGACAAAACGCGCCTGCCGTCCGGCGTCGTCATAGTCAGCTCCGGAAAGTCCTTCAACACCTCGGCCATCTCGTTCCCGCGTTCCCCACACCCGACATAAACAATAACATCCGAATTTGAGTACTTCGAAAGGGCCTGGGAAATGACTGTCTTCCCGCACCCAAAGGCCCCAGGCACGCAGCAAGTTCCACCGAGAACGGACGGAAAGAGGGTGTCGAGAACACGCTGACCGGTGATGAGCGGGGTGTTGGCCCGCAGCTTCTCGGCGCTTGGCCGAGGCTGTCGGACCGGCCAGAGCTGTTTCATGGAGTAGGTCTTGCGCTCTCCCTGGAACTCGAGCTCGATGAGGCGCTCGTCGATCGTGTAGTCGCCGGCGGGGGCGGCCCACGTCACCGTGCCGCGAGCGCCGGGCGGCAACATGATCTTGTGACTGTCCATCAAACTGTTTTCATGCACAGCGCCGTACACATCTCCGCCGCCCAAGCGGTCTCCGGTTCTCAACGTGGTAGAGGGAGCGTACTCCCAGAGCTTGCTGTTGTCGAGAGCCGGCACGGCGACACCACGAGGGATGAAGCAGTCCCCAGCGAGCTCAGCGATGGCCCGGAGCGGGCGCTGGATGCCGTCAAACATAGTCCCCAAGACGCCCGGAGCAAGTTCCAACGAGAGTGGCTGCCGGGACCGCTGCACGGGATCGCCGACGATTAGACCGGACGTGTCCTCGTACACTTGAATGGTGGCGGTGTCGGCCTGGAGGCGGATAATCTCGCCAATGAGGTTACCCGACCCGACCCGCACGAGTTCGTACATCGCCGCCCCGCCCATGCCTTCGGCGACGACAACCGGGCCCGAGACCTTGTGAACGCGGCCGAAGCTCGACTCTGGGTCGAACCGGTCGTGATGACGATCTTTGCTGCCGACCATGGCGGCGGAGACCTGGGCCTGGGCAGCGGCCCTTGGCAGGGGGCACCGGGGACGTGGCCTCACGCAGCAGGTGCGGCCCTTGGCTCCGCCGACGGGAGGAGGCCCACGACAAGGGCTGCGAAGGGGGAGGCGGGGGGAGGGGGGGAGGGATATGGGCATTAGTTCAAGCACGGTGTGGCCTCGAGCGACGAGAGGCGCGCCGGGGCTGCGAGAGAAGGCGGCCTAGAGCGTTCCCTGAGGTCGCTCGCAGGCACGGGGGAATCGACTCCGGACGCCTCCGCGGGGAGTCCAGCCAGACAACAGACGGAAGCATCATGATTGATCCGTTTTCACGGAAGGGCGCTAAGTGAGAGCGACACGAAGACGACGAGAGGGCGGGCGCAGCACCGGGGGTCCACGGCCGACCCCTCCCTGCTTACTCGCCCCTCGGTTGATCCGCGATGTGGGCTTGAAACGACCGCTACGCGACAGTGAACGTGACGTTGGGCTTCACGCACTCTCCACTGCTGAGGAACGACGGGAAAGGGGCGACGCTGAGAACCATCTCGTCGACTCGCTCGCTCTCCATGTTCGCCCGCTGACGCCGACGCCGCTACCGCCCCCCCTTGATGGGCCGCCTGCCCGTCCCCTTGATCGCCTTCTTCTTCGCCTTGAGTGCGGCCTTTTTTTCTGCCCGCCGCAGCCGCGGGTTTATCTGGCCGTCGGCGTTGTACAGGGCACGGTTCTGCCGGTCGGCCTCGGACCCCCCCCCACCACGCGTCCCCCGCTCCCGCGCAACGAGGGCGTCGAGGCCCTCGCCATCGTCATCGTCGTCGTCGTCATCGTCGTCACCGCCGCCGGACTCGCCGTCGCCATTGCCAGACCTGCCGACGTCGTCCTGCGACATCGCCACGTCCTCGTCCCCGTCCACCCCCCCCCGGAGGTCGGCGTCGACCGCCCCCGACGTCCCCGTCTCAGCCCAGCCAACCCCCCCATCCCCGTCACCCCCGTCTCCGCCCCTCGTCCCCGCCGAAGAGCGGGCGGCATCGGCGGCGGTAGGCAACACGTCCAAGACAAGACCGCGCTCGCTGGCCGCCACCGCATCGAGGTCGAACTCGGCCGCGGCGACCGCGACGAGGCTCGCGTTGGCGAGCTCATCGTCGGGTCTCTCTCTGACGGGAGGAGCGGTAAAGTAGGGGATCTTACCGCCGCACCAGTCTCCCAGCACGAGCCTCGCGGCGCCCTCGAGGTCCGGGGCCCCGCCGGGTCCGAGACGACCACGCGCCCTGGCGACGTGGGAGAGGAACGAAACGTCCGAGTCGAACTTGGGAATGCGGTAGACGCGCATCAGATGCTTGACGGTCACTCGTCTGAGGATCTCCTGGACGGGCGCGACGGGGTCCGCGAGCTTTTCGACCCGGACGGCATTGCGCAGAGCGGCGGCAGCGGCGAGGCGCGCAGCGTCGTCCCTCCCTCCCTCTCCCCCCTCCGCCCCTCCGGCCGTCCGGAAGACAACCCCGGGGGAGTCGATCAGCCGGACAGTCTTGTCGAGAGCGACCTCCTGCAGACCGCGGGTGATCCCCGGGGCGTTGCCGACGGACGCGGCACGGGTCCGCTTCAGCGAATTGACCAGGCTGGACTTGCCGACCTGGGGGGGGGGGGGGGGGGGGGGGGGGAGGCGGGGAGGCCCGGGGCGTCGCCCGCCCGGGCCGAGAGAGCGACGCCTCCGTCGGAGTGCGCATGCAGCGCCCGCACCACGCGTAGAGCCACCTCGACGAAGTGGAGCCAAGCCGACTCGCGTTGGGCAGCCCCACGATACCGACAGTGATCGTCGTCTTGGTCTTGTGACTACGCGCGTAATTTTTTAACAATTGAAGAAGAGTGTCGGCCCCCAGACACCCTCCGCTCGCGCCGACGCCGCTGCCGTCGCCTCCAAGGCCAGCGGCCCGGCCGGCGCCCGCGCGGCCGCCACGATCTCCGCGGCCCGATCCATAAGAGGAGGAGCCCGTCTGGCACCGGAAGGCGACGCAGGGGATTTCGGCGCGGAAGTAGCGGAGCCAGGCCTGGGGTTTGGTGGGGTGAGAGTGAGGGCTGGCGTGGATGGCACGGATGACACGGACAGCGTATACGGATGGGATGGTGCGGTGGATATGAATGAACGGACAAGCAGATGGATACACGGATGGAGGTCCAGAAAGGGCGATGGAATCACAGGGCAGGCGTTCTTTGCGCTCGCCTCGACATTCTCCCGCGGCACCAAATCGATCTTGTTCAACACCAACACGACGCGCTTGTCTGGCCCCGCGTCCCTGACCGCTTTTTCGACCGCCGGCGCGCGACACGCCAGCGGATCCCGAGCGTCGAGGACCTGCAGCACGACGTCGGACAATTCCGCCAAACGGCGAAAGTCGCGCAGGAATGCTCTACGGCTCCCATCGTTGTCGTCGGCGTTTTCATTGGCACCGAGGCCGCGAGCGCCGGGTCGATTGGCTACAGCGGCGCCGCGGGCACCAGCCTCGCCGGCCTCGTGGCGGAGGCCGCGGCGTTCGGCCGAGGTCACGAGGGCGGCGAGGTCGTCGCCTCTGCTGCCATCTTCGTCACCCCCACCAGCCGCCGCCGCCTCGGCCGCCTCGCGCGCCCGCTCCCGCTGCCTTCTCCGCAGCTCGGCTCTGCGCTCAGTTACGTGTGCCGCCTGCGGGGGGAGAGGGGGGAGGAAATGGATGGAGCGGAGAATGAATTAATGAATGGATGGAAGGAGGGTTTGATGGATGGATGGATGGATACGTGGATTTAGGGGTTGATGGATAGATGCGCTGAGGTTCGAGGGCGAGCTCTCCCTCTGCTCGCCTGCAGCTGCATCTCCTGAATCAACTGTTCCCGCATGGGCCAGTTGGCGGGCACCCCGGGGTCGTTGGCCAGCTCTTTCTTTCGCTGGATGGCTTCGCGCTGGCCATGGCCTTTCTCTTTCGCGGCCTTGTTGGCGACCTGGGGGGCGGGGACAGGAGGGAGGGGAGGTGTGGCAGGACGATGGGGATGGTGCAGACGGTGACGATCGTACGGAAGGAGGTAGCGGTGGAGGGACGAAGGGACGGACGGAGACGGACGCACGATGGAACCCGCCTTGGCCTTTTTCTTAAGGTGCGTCGACACCTTCTTCTGGATTTTGTACTTCTGTTTCAGGGTCGCTGCAGGGGGGTGAAGGGGGCGGAGATGAGGGGAACCGGTCGCAGGTGGTAGGCCCCGAGAGCGCTTGTGAGCTCGAATGTGATGGAGAGGTCGGAAAATGGCGAGAGGCGAG
>Ga0181573_10000937_pt1 | contig 30082 bp, 18 predicted proteins | sample 101ome_25_FD_148643 | JGI IMG/M metagenome (GOLD analysis project Ga0181573, IMG submission 148643) | Coastal salt marsh microbial communities from the Groves Creek Marsh, Skidaway Island, Georgia - 101409BT metaG (spades assembly) | ecosystem: Environmental > Aquatic > Marine > Intertidal zone...
TGGAGCGCGCGGGGGGCGAGGGTGGGGGTGGGGGGACGGGGAGGGAGCGGGGGAGTTTCGACGGGCGGGTGGACGCGCAGCTGATGCAGTTGTATCGGGCGACGGGGGAGGACGGCGGCGGGGAAGACGGTGGAGACGGTGGAGACGGCAGGTTGGCGTGGCTCGGGGCGTGGCGCGTGAGGGCGGCGCGGGCTTGGCGGGAAACGGTGGATGGCGCGAGCGCTGGGTACTTGGGTACCTGGGTGCGGTGGGCGTTGCAGCATTCGGGGTCGTTCAGTCGGTTGCATTTGGCGCTGTTTTACATGTTTGGCATGTATTACGACGTGCCGAAGCGGATACTCGGGGTGCGGTATATCGGGTATGGGGATGGGCACGGGGGGCCGGGCGGGGCGGGGGGCGGGCGGGCGCTGGGGAGGCTCTATCAGGGCCTCGGGGTGCTGCTGCTGGTCCAGGCCCTGTCGCCGATTGTTCGGTCGATGGTGGAGGTCGCGACACGACACGACGGCGAAGAAGAAGACGATCGAGATGGAGAAACGGGTGAACACGAGCCGTTGCCGTCGCTGTCGTCGTGTTCACTCGTGTTTGTCGACTACACGGGCGCGCCGGTCGACTGGGGCGCAGCGGCGGCGCACCGGCAAGAGCTCACGGCCACGGGGTGCAAATCGCATACTTGTCCGCTGTGTTTGTCTTCAACGCACGTGCCGACCGCGACGCCGTGTGGACACGTCTTTTGCTGGACGTGCATCGCCGAGTGGTGCGAGACCAAGCCCGAATGCCCGCTCTGCCGGTCGTTGAGCGAATGCCCCCAGCTCGTGCCCATCCGAAACGGCTTTTCCTAGTAATACACCTCCTCCTCACCGCGCGAGCATCCACGACGCAATCTCCCGGGCGACGCGGTCGCATCCCGGCTCTTTGGTCAGCACGTGCCACATATCGTTCACCCACCGCACCGTCATGTCCTCGCTCGCGCTCAACGCCACCAGCGCCTTGCTCCCCTCCGGATCCACCATCGTGTCCCGCTCGCTGTGAAACAGCAGCACCCGCTGCCCCTCGAGCACCCCGCCGGCTCGCAACGCCGCCATCAGCCGATCGCACGCCGTGATGTACTCGTAGGCGCTCCGCACCCGCGTGTACGCGTCTTGACTCGTCCGCGGGTCCCGGTCCCAGATCTCTTGGATCTCGGGGTGCACCTCGTTCTTCTCCGTCGCCACCAGCGGCGCCGTAGGCACCAGGTACGACAGCAGCCTCGCGATCGGCAGCATGTACTTGTTCGGGCTTCTCCTCGAGATTTTCTCCAGCGAGATCATCGGCGCCATCAGAATCAGCCCGCCGCGCTTGAACAGCGCCGGGTCTCGCATGACGCAGTTCAACGCGATGCAGCCGCCGAGGGAGAGCCCCGCGATGTAGACTTTGGCGGACGCCCGCTCGGTCGCCGGCAACGTGTCGATGACGTGGCGGGTGTACTGCAGCACGTCGTCCACGTAGTCGTCGAATTTGTCAACGTACCAGCGGATGTTGTAGAGCGCGTCGCTCCTGCCGCAGCCTTGGTTGTCGATGCCGCAGACGTCGATGCCTTGTTGGTTGAAGTACGCTGCCCAGGAGTTTTCGTACATTGGCTGGGCGCCCGGCGACGGGATGTGGAGGAGTTCTACGAGGGGGTGCGCGGTGGCGGGTGCGCGGTGAGTCGTCGAGTGATAGGAGTGCGGGGTCTGCGAAGGGGCGCGGCGGCCGTCGGAGACATGGGACGCACCAAACTCGAGGTGCGCTCCGTGGCCGTGTACCAGGACCAGAATCCGCCGAGGGTCCTTCTTCGTGTTCGACGACGACGACGACGACGACTTTGACGACTCCTCAGCAGCCCAATACATCGTGCGCAGGGTCAGACCCTGCTTGTTGATTAACGATCCTTCCTTAGGAACGCGACCCATGGCGAGAACGTCGATCGAGTGAGAGAGAGGAAACGAATGAACTGGCGTCGTTCACGACGATCGCTGGGCTACAAGCCACAAGCCTGGCGAAGAGCCAGGGACGACGTCGCGACCACCCAGCGCTCGCGCCGGTCTGTGTCTGGCACCTGCCTGCCTGGATGGCCGGGCGGTCTCCCCACGCCCGCCGGAGTGGCCCGCCCCGTCGGAGCGCCCGGGACGGTCCTTCTATACCCTTCTATACCTGCTGCTCCCCCCCCAGCACATCAATACCCCACCAGTGAGGCCGCCTTGCCCCCGACGTCAGGGGGTCGGATCATCGGAGAGGCCCCAGCACATGGGGCTCGCCTAGTCTCTCTGCAACGAGGCCGCTCGTTTCCACTTGTTTTTCGTGTGAGTCTCGAGACTTGTCGTCGGAGATCATCAACCATGCTGTCTTCTCTACGCCAAGCCAAGTCGTCGCTGTCCCTGCTGGCGAGGAGCCTGAGCACGAGCTCAATCGTTCGCAATGAGCTCGCCACATCCAAGGACAGCGCATTTCTGCGGTTCGGGAATCCCGTCCCCGAGAGCCAGGTCGGTATGAACCAGTGGCTGAACAGGCTTCCGGAGACCCAGGTACGTGGACGATGGACGGTCGGGCGGTGACGAAATTCTCGTCCAGACGCAGACCCCGTTCTCTCTTCTCTTTCCCTCGCCCGACGCCCTCCCACTCACTCGCCTACCCTCGTACCCTCCGCGCGCAGACGACGCGCCTTTCGAACGGCATGCGGGTCATCTCGGAGCACATCCCGTCGGCCTCGACGTCCACCGTGGGCGTGTGGATCGACGCGGGGTCGCGCTACGAGACAGACTCGACCAACGGGACTGCCCATTTCCTCGAGCACATGGCGTTCAAGGGGACGCAGAAGCGGAGCGTGAAGGATCTCGAGGTGGAGATTGAGAACATCGGGGGGCATCTGAACGCGTATACCTCTCGCGAGCAGACGTGTTACTTTGCCAAGGTGCAGAACGGGCACGTGGGCCAGGCGGTCGATATCCTGAGCGATATTCTCCAGAACTCCAAGCTGGAGGAGTCGGCGATCGAGCGCGAGCGGGACGTGATTCTGCGGGAGATGCAGGAGATCGAGGGCATGCCGGAGGAGGTGGTGTTCGACCACTTGCACGCCACCGCCTTCCAGCACAGTCCGCTCGGCCGTACCATCCTGGGGCCGGCCGATAACGTCAGGGGCATCACGCGTCAGAACCTCGTGGACTACATCTCGACCAACTACACGGCGGACAGGATGGTCATCGCCGCGTCTGGCGGGCTCGACCACGCCGCGCTGGTCAAGGCCGCCGAGGCACACTTCAGCAAGCTTCCGGAGAAGGGCGTGAGCACGGCGGAGCTCGTCAAGAACGAGCCGGCCTTCTTCACCGGCTCGGAGGTGCGTATGCGGGACCCCGATCAGCCGCTCGTGCACCTCGCCATCGCGTTCGAGGGCGCGTCGTGGACCGACCCGGACAGCATTCCGCTGATGGTCATGCAGACGATGCTGGGCACGTGGGATAAGAACGCGGCGAGCGGAAGGAACGGGGGCAGCAAGTTGACAGAGCTGGTGGCCACGAACAAACTGGCCGAGAGCATCATGGCGTTCAACACCAACTACCACGACACCGGCCTGTTTGGCGTCTACGCCACGGCAGACCCCGAGAAGTCCAACCTCGAGGACCTGTGCTGGGGGATCATGAGGCACACGACGGGCATGTGCTACAACGTGAGCGACGCGGACGTGGCGAGGGCCAAGAACCAGCTCAAGGCCAGCATCCTGTACTCGCAGGACGGCACGACCGGTGCCGCGGAGGACCTGGGAAGGAGCCTGCTGGTGTACGGAAGGAGGATCCCGAGGGCCGAGCTGTTTGCGAGGATTGACGCCGTCGACGCCGAGACGATCAAGGCGGTGGCCAACAAATTCGTGTTCGATCAGGATATCGCCGTGGCGACCCTGGGAAACACCCAGTTCATGCCGGACTACACGTGGCTGCGAAGGAGGACGTACATGCTTAGGTATTAGTGTTAAAGTGAACCGAGACTACTCGACGTGCGTATACATATAGGTATATATATAGGTATATATATAGGTACGGTCAGCATCGGCGCGAGGTCGTGCGACTGACGAACTCGAGCGGATCAGCAGCAGCAGAGCCAGAGCGATCATCCCACGCCGATGACTGTCTCGCACCAGCACCCGCAGCCCCAGGCGTTTCTCGCGCTGCTGGAGCGGAACGTGTCGATCAAGATCGTGTCGTCGTCATGGTGTCCGACGATGGACATCGTCGTGCTCGTGACGGCCGACGGGCAGTTGCAGCTGTTCCGGCTCAACTGGGAGCGGCTGTGGAGTCTCGAGACCAAGCAGACGGGGTCGAGTATCACGAGTTTGGAGTGGAGCCCGCTTGGAAAGCACGTGGCGTACGGCGACGAGGACGGGAACGTGGTCGTGTTGGCTGCAGAGGACGGGAGCGAGGTTTTGCGTCGGCGGGTGTTTCGCGGCGAGCGCGCGGCGGTCGTCGGACTGAGCTGGACGGTGCGTCGCGTCGATCCAGAGGGGGCGGGAGAGAGCATCGGCATCGGCATCGGCATCGGCATCGGCATCGGCGGCACTGTCGGCAGCGGGACGAACCGCCGGCGGTCTTTGAGGCTGTTGGATGCGGCACAGGAGCGCACGCAGTCGCACGGGTTCAGCGCGTGCATCGGCACGGACTCGTTGACGCATACGCACTGTGTGACGCCGGCGTCGCACGCGAGTCACGAGGTCAGGAGCGAGTGGGAGAAGCGGCTGGCGAGGCGGGGGTTGGGGGCAGGGGCCGGCGAGGCGGGGTCGTCGCTGAGCTTGTTGTGCGCCGTGAATGCGCGGGGGGACGGGGTGGTGTGCGGGGAAGGACTCTTGCCGCTGCTGTCGTTTCGATTGTTTGACGGGGAACCGACCTCACGGGAAGAAACCGACCCCAGCGGCAGCGCCCCCGCGGGCGCCGGCGTCGATAGGCTTGCGTGTATGCGGATGGCGCGGTCGACCGAGGCGATGTACGTCGGTTGGAAGGACGCATCGGGGCTTCACGTGTCGAGGATCGACACGTCGGTGATTCGGCGGGAGGCGACGATGATCCGCGACATCAACTGCATGCTTTCCGAGACGCTCAAGGACCTGCGGTCGGTGTACGAGGTGATGGGCAACGTGCGTGCGCACGTGGAAGAGGTGGAGGCGGCGCGGGAAGAGCACTTGGACGACATGCGGGGCATCCTGGGGGGCACGAGAGACCCGGAGAAGGATATATACGACTTTTTGGTCCGCGGGGCGTACTCGCTGGAGCTCAAGGCGTTTGTCGGGAAGGAGGGCCCGCTCAAGACGACCGCACGTCGTGTCGACGCGGCCATGTCGTGCATGTACCACGACATTGTCTTCCACCTGCAGCCGTGCCTGGAGCGGATCGCGTTCCGACTGGGCGACGTGCGTGGGTACGCGATGACGCCGTCCGGGTCGCGGGTGCTGGGCCTGCGCCCCGAGGCGGTGGGGAGGGCAGAGCGGCGGGCGCTGGATTTCGTCGGAATATCCGAGCACGTTCGCGAGCTGGTGCTCAAGGCGGCGTCGGGGTACCGCAACTTCTACGCGCTCATGTCGATGCTGCAGCACCGGGAGATGGGAGAGCAGTATCCGAGCCTGCCGAGAAGCGCCATGCAGGAGGTGGAGGAGCTGATCGCGACGCGGTTCCACACGGCCGAGTTGGAGGCGGCCGTGGGGAGCATCATCGATATAGGCGCGCGAGAGGACGACCAGACGGCGCGGGCGAAGGAGCAGGAGCAGGAGCAGGCGAAGAAAACGGACTACGGCGGCGGCCACCGGGGGGACGACGACGAGCAGCTGCTGGAGGCCGTGTCCGAGTCCGCATGCGATCTGCGCACATCGGTACCGGCAGGACCGCCGAACGAATCGCCACGCCACGGCCGCCAGGATGCGCGGGTGGGCGACGAAGCGGCCGAGGATGCCGCCGCTCTCGAGCACCTCATGGGCGGCCTGGAGCGATGGCTGGACGGGGGCGTTTCCGCGGATCACGTGCAGGCGCTCGAGGACGCGATGCGGTGTGATGCGGAAGGGCACGGCTCTGCACTCGACGCGTTCAAGTCGCTCCTGCTCGACATCATCGCCTGTCCGACAAAGGCCCTGTCGTCCCACGCACGGTGCACGCACCGCTGGAAGATCCTCGATCGTCCGTGCTCGTTTTCGATGGAGATCGACCAGTCCGACGACCTGCACGTGCTGAGTGTCTCGGGATCCACGTTTTTGGACGTGCGACTGGACGCATCGAGGGAGGACGCCGTCGCAGACGTCCGCGGCGGACGTCTCCCGGACGACGAGCGGATCACGTCGTGCACTATGTACGAGAAGTCTGACGCCATCCTGCTGACGGCCGTGTCGGACGCGGGGTCCCGCATCGCCATGGTGTCCGACGACGCCACCGTGCGGCTCGAATCTTCGGGCCCTCTCGACGAGGTGGCGGCCGGAATCGGGCGCGTCGACTTGGCGAGTTGCCGGAGCCGGAGCGTGCCGAGCATGAACGTGACGGCGTTTGCAGCGGGCGTGGAGCGGGGCGTGGCGTTGGCGCTGTACGCTCCCGTGAATGCCATCGCGATCTACGACCTGGAGGAGGACGACGAAGAGGATGGGGACGAGGACGGCGGCGGGAGCGACGACGAGAACGTTGCCATGGCGTAGGTGGGGGTAGAGCCAAAGCGTTTGCTCTGGTCCGCGCTGAATCTGTATGTCTTCTTACCTGTCGATTCATCCCATGAAGAGCTAGCTTGATAGAACAAGCATCGTACTACGAGGGAGCGGCAGCGCGGAAGAACTCCTCCCGATCTTCCAAACGAACAAGAGCAGCCGGGATGCCGTCGACGTCGTCGGGCGGGACCCCGCTCCTGTCCTCGCAGTTCGGCATCCTCATGCACGTCCTGGGCTCGTTTCTCATCGTCTATGGGCAGACGATCGTGAAAGTTTCGCACCTGATTGCCGAGACGAGCAAGGACGGCGTGTCGTGGCGGCGGCCGGACGGGACGATTCGCCCGGTGATCTATGCCGCGGGCTCGAAGCTCTATGCGGTCACCGGATGGGCGCTGTTCGCGATAGGAAACCTGCTGCGATTCGTGAGCATGCGGTATGGCTCGCAGACGGTCCTGTCGGGGCTGTCATCGCTCCAGTTCATCGTCATCCCGATGGCCAGTTACCACCTGCTGGGCGTCACTTCCGACACGTCGACGTACGTCGGGATCGGCATTCTTCTCGTGGGGAACGTGTTGATCCTCGTGCACGGGCCGGGCAACGACGCCGTCTTCACGATCGACCAGCTGCGGGCGCAGTGGTTCAAGGCTTCGATGAAGCAGTTCTTGTTCGGGATCGGGTTCGTGATGGCGAGTATGCACATCCTGTGGCGGTTGGTGCACCACTGGCGGCGAAAGGCCGAGGCCAAGGTGCGGGTGGAGCAGAAGAAGGCGCTGCGGAGGAAGCGCAGTCTGAGCGGGAGCGGCAGCTTTGGGAGCCTCGATGGGCTCGACTCGAGCGTCGGCGATTCGATACGTCTTTCGCCGACGGGGATGGGGACGGGGACGGGGACGGGGGAGGGGGGTGACCTTGCGACTATCGCGCACGACCCGAGTGTGGCCCGGATGTTTGCCGCGGCGGTGCTGTTCTCTGCCGTGTCGGCGTTTGTCGGGGCATGGAGCGTGCTGTTCTCAAAGTCGCTGACGTACATCTTCGGCGACCTCTTCGGGGGCGATGCGGCGGGCGCTGTGTTATGGGATGGATACACGTGGCTGGTGGTCGGGGCGTTTGTCTTGAGCGCTGGGTTCTGGGTCCGGCAGACGAACAAGGGCCTGAAGCTGTATCCGGCGACGCTCATCATGCCGTTGCTTCAGGCGTTCTGGCTCGCCATGTCCATCCTTCAGGGAGCAATCTACTTTGACGAGACACAAGGGCTGAGCTCGCGCGAGCTCACGTGGTTGGTGGTCGGGCTGGTGCTGGCGATCGCCGGGGCGCTGTTGATGGTGGGTGATGAAATGAGACTCGTCCGCACGCCCTGACTGACTGACCGACTGACTGACTGACTGACTGACTGACTGACTCTACGCGCTTCGCTCGCTCGCCAGGGGTTGGCAGGGTTCTTCGGGGAGGGGAGGATGGGTTCGGGGGGCGGAGGACGGGGCTGGCAGGGCGACGACGTCGAGTCGAGCATGAGATCCGCGCTGCGGGTGAACAGTCCGAGCTTGGGGGTGGTGGGGACCACTGCGAGTCTGAGTGAGTTGCTGGCGACCGAGCGGGTCGCGCGCGACCGGCGGCGATGATGATGTTGATGTTGAGGACGTGTATCTTTTCTCACGACAGAGGCCCAGCGTCCGAGTGGCCGATTCCTCTCGGGATCACGGAACACGCACAGAGAAAGCGTAAGCGTACATATATACCATCACGGGTGGGTAGAAGGATCCCCACACCTCTGCGTGCGTTGTTCGCGGTGTCGAACGAAGGAATTATTCGTCGAAATCCATACCTTCTGGATTCCGTGCGGCCCCTGGGCGAGTCTTCCTCGTTTGCTCGCGTGACTGACCCATATCGGCAGGGGTCTTGAATCGAGGGAAGGACACGCGTGGGGTACGTCGTCGTCGAGCCGTCGACATCGGCCTGGCGCGAGATGAGCCTGGGCGTGGCGGACAGCCCGTCGCAGTTGTACCGGACTGCGTCCCTGGATCAATCCGTGTCCTCGATCGGTACGAATTCGGCGAATGGGAGCAATAACAACCTCGCGGGTATCCCCGCCGTCCTCGCCTCGTCGTCGAGGACGTTGCCGGTGTCGGTCATCGGAACGCAGCGGTCTGGCAACAGGAACAGGCCGCAATCGTCGTCCTCGCAAGAGAAAGGGCCGCGGAACTCGCACTCGAATAGCAATATGATGCATATCCTCGAGGCGAACCGGCGACGGGAGCAGAACAGCAGGTCGAACGCGAGGGCGGATGCCCTCGAGTCGTTCCTGGCGAGTCTCCGGGCCAAGAACATGATCGACGTGGACCAACCTGGGTTTGTCGAGAGTATGCGGGAGCATTTCGAGCTGCTGCCGTCACGGTATGCGACGAACGTCAACACGACGTCGCTCGACGTCCTCAACCACAAGCGGCTGCTGGACTCGGCGAGGTCCGACCCGTCGGCAGTGAGCTTCCAGGTTCGGAGCGTAGACGTAATGGGGTTGCACAGCGTGAAAAGCTTTGGGAGCCTCGGGAGCTCGCAGGCGAACTCGTACTCGCACCTGCGAGCGATCGGCGAGGCGGCGATGGGGCTGCACTCCCAGTCGCAGCGGTCGCTGCCCCGGCCTGCGTTCGGTTCGTCGCCGAACTTGGCGGGGCTCGTCGACGATTTAGATGAAGAGTATAGCGACGGCGGACAGGGGGCAGGAGGCCGGGATCGGACGAGCAGGGACCTGCGGAATTACGTGTTTTACGAGGTCACGATCGCGTCGGTCGATCAGAGCAAGCTGTTGATGCGGCTGAGCGAGAGTCTGGGAGATATCGGGTTGAACATTTGCGAGGCGCATGCGTTCAACACGAAGGACCGGTTCGTGCTCGACGTGTTCGTGGTGAACGGTTGGAACGATCCGGGTGGCGTGGACGCGTTGGAGGACGTGCTGAGCATGCGGTTGCAGGAGCTGCCGATGCCCGGGGATAGCCTTCGAAAGGGTGGAAATGAGGATACCAGCCCTGGAAAGGGCGAGAAGGCCGACATACAGCAGATGACGCAGATGATGGCACAGTCGACCGTCGACGACGACTGGGAGATTGATCCGTCCGACATCGTGTTTCAGGAGAAGATCGCGAGCGGGGCGTTCGGGGATCTCTTCAAGGGGGTGTTTTGCGGTCAGGACGTGGCCATCAAGATTCTGCGGGGCGTGCAGGACAACTCGGTGCAGTACCAAGAGTTTCTCCAAGAGGTGGCCATCATGCGCAAGGTGCGGCATCGGAACGTCGTGCAGTTCATCGGGGCGTGCACGAAAAAGCCGCATTTGTGTATTGTGTTCGAGTACATGAAGGGCGGGTCGGTGTACGATCGGCTGCGGAGCGAGAAGGGCGCGTTTTCGATCGTGGAGGTGCTTCGGGTGGCGGCCGAGGTGAGCCGCGGGATGAACTACCTGCACCAGCGGAAGATTCTGCACCGCGACCTCAAGGCGGCCAACCTGCTGATCGACGAGCACGGCACGGTGAAGATCGCGGACTTCGGGGTGGCCAGGCTGCTCGACACCGAGGGAGTGATGACCGCCGAGACCGGGACGTACCGTTGGATGGCTCCCGAGATTATCGAGCACAAGGCGTACGATCAGAAGGCGGACGTGTACTCGTTCGGGATCGTTCTTTGGGAGTTGCTGACGGGGAGCGTTCCGTACCAGGATCGGACGCCCCTGCAGGCGGCGGTCGGCGTGGTGCAGAACGGGCTCCGGCCGGACATCCCGCCCTCGACCCCGGCCGGCATCGCGGACATCATGCGCCTCTGCTGGCAGCGGGAGCCATCGGTGCGTCCGTCGTTCGAGACGCTGAAGAAAAAGTTCGAGGATATGTACGACAAGGCGTTGGCGCAGGCCGTCGAGGCGGGGAGCAAGAGCGCCAAGAAGGGCGGCGGGGGGATCTTCGGGCGGCTCAAGGGCTCGGGCAAGGCATAGATTTTTTACACGATGAATGAATATTTTTACGTATGAGAGAGTAATGAGCGTATTTCATTTCAAATTGTCGTCATCGTCGTCGTCATGCGCATCCGCATTTGCAAAGAGGTCCTTGAGGCGCAACGCGGCGGCGCTCTCCGTGCGCGCCATGCCGCGCGACTGGAACGACGTGGACTGGCTGAAACTCCTGCTAAGCCCGCCCAAGCTGGACTCGGAGCCCTGGGACATCGACCGGTTGGTCGTCTGCCGGCTGAGCGACCGAGCCGTCGCCGAGGTCTGGATGCCGGCTGTTTCCACGGATCCAGCCGCCAGCTCGCTGTCCCTGCTGAAGTTGGAAAACGTGATGCGGCGAGAGGCGTGCGCGCCTCCGTCGTTGCTCACCGTGACTTGGCCGGCCTGCCCCGGTGCTGGCGGCTCTTCGATGACCTCCATGTCGGCGGTCGTCCGCCGCTGGTTGAACATGGACATGTCGGTGCTCTGCCGCTGCAAAGACTTCCGGGAGACCAAGCCCAGCGTGCCGTCGTTGTTCATCATGATCTCTTCCTCCGCGTCCCCGTCTTCCGAGCTGCCGCTGCCGCCAAGATCAAGGTCCAGCATCTGGAAGTTGCCAAACAGCCCGCCAGCTTCGGCGTCTGCGCTCGTATTGCTGGTGCCCACGTTTTGCGGCTCGTGCATCACGGCGAACGACGCAGACTTCTTCAGCGAGTTTTGCAGCGTTGGGAAGCGCATGCCCGCCGATCCAGGCACCGCCACGACTTCCGTACCGGACGTCCGCCTGAACGTCGGCCGTGCCGTGCTGGGACTCCCGTACCTCTCTCTCTCGTATCGATCATAGCCAGAAAGCATGCCGCCACCGGGGCTCGAGCCCGCGCCACCGAGGCCCGCATCCCACGACGGGCTGAACCCCGCGTGCGATTGGCTGTGCGCCAGCTGGCGGCCGGGCTCGGCGCCACGCGGGATCGGGATAACCTCCGCCGTTGATGTCACGAATTGATCCCGTTGGAACGGTTCGCTTCCCGCGCCAAAGTTGGACAGGGAGTCGCTGCGGTAGGAGAGCTCGCCAAAGACCTTCCTGTGCGCCGCCCTGCCCTTGCCGCTCTTCTTCGAGCTGGCGACCGAGACGGTGTCATCCGCGACGAGGTCGTCGCCCCGATATTCCCGGATCTTGTACCTGGCCCGCTTGAAGAGCTCCACCCCCAAGTCCGGCAAACGCAGGATCACGTACATGACCAGACCGGCCAGGATGCCGTACGCGACCGAGTAGGTCAGCGGCATGACGATGATCGTCAGAAAAGCAGGGATCGAGTCCTTCGGCTCGTCCCACGGGATGTGGTCGGCGTGCGCCATGAGCATTATCCCCACGAGGATCAGCGCCGAGCCCGTGGCATAGGCGGGAATGGACGAGAGGATGGGGCTGAAGAACAGCGCAACGAAGAAGAAGAACGACACGACCAGCGAAACGATGCCCGTCCTGCCGCCCTCTTCGATGCCGGCCGCGCTCTCCAGGTAGACGCCAACCGGCGAGATCCCGACCATGCTGCTCACGATGATGCCGACCCCGTCCGACAAAAACGCCCACTGCTGTCCTTTGAACTCCTTATTGTGCGACACAAACTGCTGGTACGGATTGGGCTCGACGCCGTCGTTCGCCTCCTTGATCGCCTCCTTCTTCTCCTTGATCTCGTCGTGGTCGTCCACCCCGTAGTAGTCCATCTCCATCTGCGAGTCCAAAAGTAGCGCCATCGACAGCAGGATTCCCGTAGTGTCCAATATGTCGATATATAGGAACGTAAACAGCACGAACCAGAATTGACCTTTTGAGACGCCAGACCAGTCCCATTGGAGGCCCGACCCGTCCAGCGACGGTGCAGCCACGACTCGCTCGAAGTTCTGCAACCGCAGCTCACCCCCTGGGATCGGCGATCCGGCGCCGAGATAGCTCGCGGCATGTCCTGGAATCCATGCGATGACTGTTACGAACAGCACGCCCCAGAACAGCGCGCCCTTGACCCGCCACGCCAGGAGCAGCGACGACAGGATCCCGCCCGCGATACCCAGCCACATCGTCGGGGACCGCATCTCTCGGCCTTCGCACGCGAAAACCTGCGCAGAAGACTGTTCCAATAGCTCGGCCGACATGTTGAAAGTGCCCAGTCCCGTCGACGACTCAAAGCCGTCGACATTCGGTTGTTCCGGTCCTAGAAAGACCTGGGCCAGACTCACGTTCGAGGTGTACACATACCTCCTTTCCGATCGACTGCACCCTCCCAGTGTTGTCAACGTCGTCCCATCGAAGGCAATCACCCCCAGCGATCGCAGCCCGGTGTAGGCGAGCAACAGCCCCATGCCGACCGACCCGGAAAACGCGATGCTCGTCGGCATGTGCTTCATGACGAGCCCCCGCACGCCCGTGAGCGACAGAACAATAAATATCCAGCCCTCTATGAAAATTGCCACCAGCGCCTGCCCGTACGTCAGCACATCCTGGCCGACCACCTGGTATGCAAAGTAGACGTTGATACCGATGCCCGGCGCCAACCCCATCGGCAGATTGGCGAAGAACCCGATCATAAAGCTCGCAATCAGCGACGCGACCGCCGTTGCCGTGGTAACACTCCTCCTGAAATTCAGGATACAGTCGACGGCCTCGCCATTTCCCGACACGTATAGGCAGTCCTTCCCAAACAGCTTGTACAGGTCTGGGTCGCAGAGGGATTCCGCATCGCACGTCCCTCCAGTCGTCGAGATAATCTGCGGATTCACCGTCAACGTGTAGACAATCATCAGAAAGCTGATCAACCCGGCGTGCAGCTCCTTGCCCAGCCGCGCCTGCCGATCGCGGAACGTGAAGAACCTCCCGATCCACGACCGATCCCCCCAGGCGTTCATCTTATTCAAGCGACTCGAGAAGAACTGCGTCACCGCCTCGATTCCCTCCCACCCTGCGGAGTACCGTGCGGAGGGAAGCCGCCACGAATTCAGGACAGAACGACGCCTGTCGAGACTCGAGGACGACGAGTTTCGGTTGCGGGAGGCCGGTCGAATCCACTGCCACGCCCAGGAGCCACTGGTCTCGGTGTTTTCATCGGCGGTCGCGGTTGACTGACGACGTCCCATCTCTTCATCAGTAGGGATCCGGCCGGAACCCAGAACTGGACTCTCGCGAGCGTCATTTGGCCCGAACGATTCGGGTGGCATCCTGGTGGTTTTTCGTCTCGAGCGTGTTGTATCGTGTCAACCCGCGCCCGAGAACACGTACCGCCAGGCGTACGGACAGCAGAAGGACAGAAGAAGAACCTGGTGAAGGTTTGAAGGTAACTGGTGAAACTTCTCCGAGAGGAGAGCTTGAAAATCGGGGGTGGGTTACCGAGACGTGTCTATAGTAGTAGTCCTAGTCCTCGTACACACGACACTCGTCGGCGCTCGGGTCCTCGGCACACACCTCGTCCTGCATGGTCCTCCCCACCGCGCTTCCACAGAAGTGCGCCAGCGTGTCCTCGAGCGCCTGCGGGTCGTACTCCCCGGTAATCACGCACTCGCCGAGCGCACCCTTCAACAGAATCAATCGAATCGTCCCGTCCTGCACCTTCTTATCCACCGCCATGTAGGACTTGAACTCGTCGACCGTCATCTCCTTGGGCGGCACGACCGGCAGCCGGCTCCGGCGGATCAAGTCCTGCACACGCTGGTCCAGCTCCTCCGTGATCCACCCCAGCCGCCGCGACATGTCCGACGCCATGATAATACCCGTACCCACCGCCTCGCCGTGCAACCACGTCCCGTAGCCGGACGCGGCCTCGATGGCATGTCCGAACGTGTGTCCCAGGTTGAGCGTCGCGCGCACGCCACCCTCCTTCTCGTCCGCAGCGACCACCTCCGCTTTGTTCCAACAGCTCCGCTGAATCGCATACGTGAACGCCTTGGGGTCCCTCTCGAGCAGCCTGTCGATGTTCTCCTCCAGCCACACGAACAACTCGGCGTCCCGGATCAGCCCGTACTTGATAATCTCGCTGATTCCCGACGCCAGCTCCCTATCCGGGAGCGAGTTGAGCGAGTCTGTATCAATCAATACGCACTGAGGCTGATAAAACGCCCCGATCATGTTCTTTCCGAGCGGATGGTTCACCCCCGTCTTGCCCCCCACCGAGCTGTCCACCTGGGCCATCACGGTCGTCGGAACCTGCACAAAGTTCACCCCACGCTGATACGAAGCGGCAGCAAATCCGGTCATATCGCCCACCACCCCACCGCCCAGCGCCACGAACGTCGTCCTCCGGTCCATCCGGCACTCGAGTGCCTTGTCCCAGATCATCGACAGCACGTCCACGGTCTTATACTGCTCTCCGTCCGGCAGCTTCACCACTTCCACTTTGATCGTCCCATCTGCCTCGATTGCTGACTTGCACCGCTCGAGATACAGCGGCGCGATGGTCTCGTTCGTGACGATGAGCGCCGTCTTGCCGGTAATATGCTTCCGCAGGAGGGACTGGTCGTCGTCCAGGATGTTCTGGCCGATGTAGATCGGGTAGGAACGCTCTCCAAAGTCGACCGTCTCGATCTGCATGGCGCGCGTGGTGCTCAACGCGCGCCGGGCCAGCGGTGGTCCCCGAATCGGCCCGTGAGCCCAATTCGGCGTCGTTGCCGGCGTCGTTGCCGTCGTCGTTACGGTCGTCCGGCGCGCTACGCACGTGCTGCGCAGCAGACAGGACATGGTATGTGTCTGTGTCGTTGCGGAACGCGACCGAGACGCGAGATCGGGATAAAAACTGGTCAGTTTGATTAGCTCGCGGTACCCACCACGGCCATTCATCCATCCACCTCCCTGGTCGACCGTCGTCGTCTACGTGCTTCGAGGCCTTCGAGATGTCGCTTCCACATGCACGCCGATGCGCGTGTGGGACCGGGGCTGAGCCTATACCCGTCGCCTCGTCTGCGTCTTCGAGCCGTCCTCGTAGTAGCACACACACGCCGGCGAGGGCCACAGTCGGAGTCGCAACAACACAGCGAGGCTCGGACACTGCCCGGCGGCGGATGGTCGCGACGTGCGCGCTGGATCCGAGCTCGACCCAGGAGCTGATCATCGGCGGGGCGGTCGTGTCGTCGGTCGCCGCGGCCCTTATTCTGGGCTTTCAGAAGGAGAAGGAGGTGTGCACGAGTTGTAATGGGAGCGGTGGAGTAGTTTGTTTTGCTTGCGAAGGTACTGGGATTATGGAGCGGACGGATAGTCCCGAGGTGGAGAAGGAGATCCGGCGGGCCAACCTCGGTCGCAATGCTGGGAGGCTCGAGTGCCGGGCGTGCAAGGGGGTGGGCAGGCTGCTGTGCAAAAAGTGCGACGGGTCTGGATATTGCTAGTTCTATGTTAGTCAACCAATGAATGATGAATCAATCACTGTCAGTCGATCGATCAATCGATCGAGCGAGCGACCAAGAAGAGTCAACGACGGGTCTATCTATCGACGATGGCCGCCCCGAGGCAGGCCGTCGCCGCGATGCCCGCCGGCGCCGTCGCGTCGTTCGAGGGCCTGTCGGATCTTGCCGATCAGGAAGGCTTTCGGGTTGCGGATCTTGCTGGAATCCTCTCGCTCGAACTCGTCCAAGACAATCATGTTGGTGCGTTCGTCGAGCTGGAGCATGAGGTTGACGACGTGCTCGTTGAAGTGGTCCACGACGATTCTGCCCAGCCACTTGGGGTTGCCCATCACGGCGTCGATCCTGTTCTGAAGTCGGGGGGAAAGGTTGCCGGCGGGGCCCGGGAGGAAGACCTGGGAGGTTGGGACGGCGTATGCTGTGGGCGGGGCGGCGTACGCCAGCGCGGTCGGGGGCTGTGCGTATCCGCCACCTCCGTAGGGAGCAGAGCCGCCGCGCGCAGGCTGGTTTGGGTTTTCGAAGAGCGGGTTGCCGTACGTCGTCGATTGCGGCGGCAAGTTTGAAACCACGGGCGCCGCACCCAGAGCCGACGGCATTGACGTGACCATCGACGGCGCATCCTCGCGTCTCGGGTATTTGGATGCCGCTTCGACAAACAACCTGTTGACGGTCAAGACATCGTCCGCGGAAAGTTTCATGCGCTCGACCGTCTCGTTCACGGCCCGAACCGAATTGGGGGCGTCAAGACCCGCCAGCAAGAGCCAGGAGTTATCGTCCAAGACGCTCACGAGTTTATTCTCCTCCTGGTCCCAAAGTTGCTGCATGCGGAGCGCGGCAGCAGGGTGCACGTACTTTGCCCAGTCGCTCAGCCCGTTGAGCTCGTCGACGCGCACGCCCCACTGCACCTGCTCAAGTGCAAAGTGCTTTGGCTCGGGCTGGGGCTGATGCGACTGTTGCGACTGTTGAGGCTGGTGAGGGGGCCCCCGGGCGTACGGCTGTTCTCTCGGGTCGTACCCCTGATTTTGGAACGGAGGCTGCTGCGGCGGTGGCTGGTGCTGATGCTGGAAAGGCGCTGGCAGCTGATTATGCCCGTCGAATCCACCGCCTGCGTGTTGCGCGGCTCGCAGCGACGTCGGCACGTACGAATAGTGCGGATCGTAAATATCCGGATGCGGATTCCGGTGCTCTCGCACCGGCTTCTTGTCACGACCGTGGTGATCGCGACCGTGGTGATTGCGACCGTGGTGATCGCGACCACCGCCCTCCCCCGGTACGCGATCCAGACTGTACCTGCCGCTCTCCAGTCCGCGATCCATATCCCGCATATGCGACACGAAGAACGCCGCCATGTTGCGCACGTCCGCCACGTTCTTCTTCGCAAACGCCTTCAACATGAACGCCTGCACCGCAGGCGGCTTGGCGGCCAGCGTCCCCAACACCTTGCCGTCCAGATCCCCCTCCCGGAGGTGCCTCCTGGCGGTCAAGTCACTGAGAATATCCCGGGCCTCTGGCGCCAAGTCCTCGACCGCGGCATTCACCTTCATGATCCCAGGGCCGCCGTCCCGGCCCGCCGACCTCTCCTCCTTCGCGCGACGAATCATCGACGACAGGTACGCCGAGATCTTCCGCACCTTTGAGGTCCGCACGGAATGATCCAGCTGCTTCATAATCTCCGTCGCCTCGGCCTGCGACAGGGAACGGAGCTGCTCCAGGACCGCGTCGTCGAGCGTCGACGGCGGCAGCTTCGTAAAGTCCAGGATGACTGCCAGGCGCCGCTTTGTGCCGGCGTCAATGTTCGCAAATCGCTCCGCGTTGAGCGCGTTCTCAATCTTGACCAACGGATCCGCGCCCTTGGCGGTGTCTTGCCCGTCCGGTCCGGACGCGGACCGAGCTCGCTTGGCGTCCGGCCCCTGCTGGCCGTCTGCCGCTGGCTGGGCTCCAGCAGCCTTAGGCGAATCAATTTCGCCCGCTTCCCCGGCCTCCACGCCCGCCGCACCGGCACCCTCGACCCCCGCCCCATCATCCGCACTCGTTCCCTTCTTCCCGACAGCCTGCCGCGTCTTGGTCACCGCGGGTCGCTTCTTCCCAGCGAGTTTCCCCGCAATTTTCCCGTTTGTTGCTTTCTCGGCCGCGTCGCCGCCGTCGTCCCCTGGCTCTGCATCCGAATCCGACGCCTTCCTCTTGCGCGTGGCATCGTCGGTCTCTGCCCCGGCCTCAGAGAGACGTTGAACGAGGTCGGCCTTCTTCCCCGTAGTTGCCAATCCACGATTCGTCAGCTCTTCCTTGAGCTTCACGACCGTAAGCTTATTCCAGTCCATTCGTGGGTATGTATGTATTTATGTATGGCGAGGTCGCGTCGAATTGGCCGTGGAGAAGGTCTGCGACAGAAAGGCCCCCTCCGATCGGAGGGGGCCAGAGGACCGGCGGGTGGGCCAAGGCCGGCGTGGGAGGCAGCGGCAACGCCGAAGCCGACCGGGCTTCCGAGGCTCAGTCGTGCGGACGGTTCCTCCGGAAGCTTGTCAGACGCATCCGCAACGTGTTCTTCCGCGAGTATGTGCTCCAGCAGAGCTCTGTCCTCGGTCCACCCCGCCTGGCCCTCCCCCCGCCCCCGGGGCCCGATGCCCGTCGACGACGGAGCGAATTTTCGCCAATCGCACGGACAATGCGCATTGTGTATAATCTGATCTCCATTCACATTCACGATGGTTACAAGTATGACCGCTGGTACGTCAAATGAGCCGTCCTTTGCACCGCCGCGCATGGCATCTCGATAGTAGCAAGTGAAATCCCACTTGCTCCTGGCGTGGTTATCTCCCGTTCTGTCTCCGGACATAGCACATTGGGGCTTCTATCCGGATGTATGACGCGGGCGGACGCGCCGGGCGTTCTGCGCTTGGTTCGCAGGCGGAGCGAATGCTACGCTCTAGAAGCACCGGCTCCGTCTAGAAGGCGTCTCTCGCTCTGTCGCTCACACACTCTCCTCCCTCCCGCCCCCTTCCTTTTTTTGCAGGACCTGGTGCCTGAAGAACTCGACGCTGCGTGCTTCTCGCCGCACGGCCCGTTCGCCCCTCGTCGTCCGCGCGGCGAAGGAGCTGCACTTCAACGCCAACGGGGAGGCGTTGAAGAAGATGCAGTCGGGCGTGGACAAGCTTGCCTCTGTGGTGGGTGTCACGCTCGGGCCGAAGGGACGTAACGTCGTGCTCGAGTCGAAGTACGGCTCTCCGAAGATTGTCAACGACGGTGTGACGGTGGCTCGCGAGGTCGAGCTGGAGGACCCGGTCGAGAACATCGGTGCCATGCTCGTCCGTCAGGCTGCGTCGAAGACGAACGATCTTGCCGGAGACGGGACCACCACGGCCACCATCCTGTCGGCTGCCATGATTGCCGAGGGCATGAAGATCGTCATGTCGGGGGTCAACCCGGTGCAGCTCATTCGCGGTATGGAGAAGACCGTCGAGTTCCTCGTCAAAGAGCTGAAGGAGATCTCCACCGATGTGTCGGACGAGGCGCTGGCCGATGTTGCGACGGTTTCGGCGGGAGGCAATGAGAAGGTCGGAGAGCTGATTCAGAGCGCGATGGCGCGCGTGGGTCGCCAGGGCGTGGTCACCATGGAGGAGAGCAAGACGGCCGAGGATTCGCTCACGGTGGTCGAGGGTATGCAGTTCGATCGGGGCTACATCTCGCCGTACTTTGTCACCGACCCGGAGAGGATGGTCGCCGAGTACGACAACTGCAAGATCCTCATGGTGGACAAGAAGATCTCCACGGCGAGGGATATGATCGGCATTCTGGAGGGGGCGATCCGTGGTGGATACCCGCTGCTGATCATGGCCGAGGATATCGAGCAGGAGGCACTCGCGACGCTGGTCGTGAACAAGCTGAGGGGGACGCTCAAGGTGGTGGCCGTCAAGGCGCCCGGGTTTGGCGAGCGTAAGACGAGCTACCTCGAGGATATCGCCATTCTGACGGGCGGACAGATGGTGAAGGAGGAGCTGGGTATCAACCTGGAGACGGCGGACGAGAGCGTCCTGGGAACCGCGGCCAAGGTGCTGGTGTTCAAGGAGAGCGTCACGATCGTCGGAGATGGGTCCTCCCAGGCCGATGTTGAGGCAAGGGTGAAGCAGATCAAGAACCTCTGCGCGAACACGGAGCAGGAGTACGAGAAGGAGAAGCTGAACGAGCGTATCGCGAGGCTGAGCGGCGGAGTTGCGGTGATTCAGGTCGGCGCCCAGACCGAGACGGAGCTGAAGGAGAAGAAGCTGCGTGTGGAGGATGCGCTGAACGCCACCAAGGCTGCCGTCGAGGAGGGTATTGTGACCGGAGGAGGCTGCACGCTGCTGCGCCTCGCCGGAAAGGTGGACCGCTTCAAGGACACGCTGACCAACGACGAGCAGAAGATGGGCGCGGACGTTGTCAGGCGCGCGCTGCCGTACTCCCTTAAGCTGATTGCAGAGAATGCCGGAGACAACGGATCCGTTGTCATGCAGAGGGTGCTGGAGGCCAAGTCGGACAACTTTGGATACAACGCGGCCACCGGCGAGTTCTGCGACTTGCTCGAGGCCGGAATCATCGACCCGACCAAGGTCATCCGCTGCGCGTTGGAGAACTCGACGTCCGTCGCCAGGACGTTCCTGATGAGCGACGTCGTTGTGACCCAGATCCCGGAGCCGGAGGCTGCTGCGGCGGGCGGTGGCGACATGGGCGGCATGGGCGGATACTAAGTCGGACCTTCGGAACCCCAATCCACTCCTTTATCGCACTCAAATAGCTCGTAGCAAACATTCTTCTTTTTGAAACCCACTCATTACACGATCTACATCTCAAACTGCGGAAGGGTGTTGGGGTCGACCGTTGGCGCCCCGTGCGGGGCGGGCCGCGGCAGGGAGAGGGAGATGTTCAGGCTTGGCGCGCTGCCGATGCCACCGCCGACGCCCCCGCCGTCAACCTCGAAGGGGCCGGCGAGTTCGGGATGCGCCTTCAGGACCTTGTCGACCTCCTCCTGCATGAACTTGACCAGCCCCTCGCCGAGCTCCGGGATGTGTGCCACCCGCTTCTCTCCCTGCGTGTGGTACAGCCTGGCGTTCTCGGCGATGCGACGGATGTTCTCCATGAATTCGTCCAGAGACCTGTACTTGTTCTTATCCGCCCTGCCCTTGATGGTCTGGATGCAAATCTCCCGCTCCTTGGGCACGTAGACGTTGTAGTCGAGGTAGAAGCCCTTCGGGACGGGCGAGTAGAAGGTGAAATAGTACGTGTCGTATCCCATCTTCTTGAACTTCTCGCCCTCGACCTTCGCCTTCTCCAGGAATCCTTTGATGACCTTGTTGAGCGGCGCGTACGGGTTGAGGGACTTGGACTTCGTCGGCTTGAGCTCGGCGTCCCAGTCGATGAGCTCGTAGTCGAACGACTGCTGGCGAGACACAGCGCGCCGCGACGTGGTACGCTGCGGCTTATACTCCATATCGTCATCCCAGTCTTCGTCGTCGTCCAACGACGCGCTGCGCTTGCGGGCGACGCGGCCGCTCCTCGACGGCTGGCGCTGCATGGACCCCGCGGCCTTGATGGGTAGCTTGATGGACATCGATGGTTTCCTCGAAACCTTGCGGCCAAAGCCGGCATCTGCGTCCATATCGTCACCACGCGCGTCGTAATCCTCGTCTTCCATGTCGTCGTCGACGTCCAGGTCTTTGTAGTTGATCTTGCGAGACCTGGCACGGCGAATGCCGAGCTCGCCACCCGCGGCGCCGTCGCCGTCGCTGAACTCGTCAAAGTCAAACTCCGGAAGAACTTCAACGGGCTTTGGCTTCGGCTTCGGCTTCGGGCGCGGCCTGGGCGCCGCGGGTTTCTTGGGCTTGGGCTTGGGCTTGGGTCTCGGGGCCGGCGCGACGTAGTCGGGGTGGGTCGGGTCGAGCTCTGGCGCGTAGTCCTCCTCCTCGTCGATGATATCCTCTTCAGAGTCGACGTCCCATTCTTCCTCGCCCATCTCATCTTCCGCGTACCCCTTGACCTTCTTGCTGCGACGGCTCGGTCGGTTGGCCGAGATGGTCCGGTCTCCCATCTCCAGCATCTCCTCGAGGTCGTCGAGCTCAAAGTCCTCGACAGAGATGCGACCACGCCTGCCGCGTCCACGGCCTCTGCTCGCCGCGCCACCGCCCCGAGAGGCCGCCGGAGCAGCACCGCCGCGGCCTCCGCGAGACCCGCGGCCGCCTCGCCCGCCGCGACTGCCCCTTCCGCCGCGCGATCCACGACCGCGGGAGAAACCCTTGCTCTTCGCGGACGAATAGCTGAGTTTCCTTGTGGCAAACGGATCAAACCGCTCTCCGCGGATCACACGTTTGCTAAAGTCAAACGCGTTCATCGACCCGTCGGCCTTCGGGTAGAGCGAGCCGAGCATGTACGGCCGGTCGCGACCCCCGTACGTGATCTCTTTGATGAGCTCCTCGCCGACAAGATTGCCGCTGGCGTCGAATTTCTGCCTGTAGACCTCCCTCCGGATGCGCTTGGTCTTGCCCGGTATGAGCTTGACGCCCTCGAGGCCGGTGGTGGCATTCGGGTCTTTGTCCTTGCTGGCGTCCTTGTCGGTGGTGCCCGACTTTTTGTCCGCGGCCTTGGAAGAGGAGGGCCCCGGCCCGTCGATCAGGCCGGCAGCGCGCATCTCCTCCAGATGCTTCTCCTCGTCCTCGGATTCCTCGCCCTCCTTGTCCTTGTCCTTGTCCTCGTCGTCGCTGGCGTCCTCGAGCTCAGCGCGCAGCTCAGCCTCCAGGTCGTCCTGCGCTCCCAGGTCGTCGTCGGCCGTGTCGTCCAGGAAGCTGATCTGCTTGGCGTAAATCTCCTGCGCCTTCTCCCGGTACCGCTTCTGCAACTCGATGATCGTCATGCGCTTTTGACGCACGTACCTGCCGAGCCCGAACGCCTCGCCCTCGGTTCCCTCGGCCATGTTGGCAAATTGGCGAACCAGATCGATCCGGGTCCAGCGGTGGAGCGGGATGATCTCTTCTTCGGTGAGTCCAAACTCCATCAACTTCTGCTTGGCCTCCTGGGTGGTCATCCGGCGCAGGTCGGCGTCCGTGCCCTGCACTTTGCTGCCCTTCGGTTTCTGTCCGGGCTGCTGGGGGTCGACGCCTGTGCTCTTGTGCCTGACGTCCCGAATGAACGAGTAGCCGATGCCCCTTCCAGTAGGATCTCCAGGGCCGTGCAGCCTCATCAAGGCCTTGGCCTCGCGCTGCGCCGAGACGAACGAGTCCGACAGGGACCATGGGGCCGTCTGAAGGCCGTGCTCGACGGCTTTTGCCGCCAACTGGATCTCGTCGCTGTCCTCCAGCATCTCGGCAGCCATGCGCAGCTTCTCCGGGACGACGCCACCGAAGGACTCGTTCATGATGATCCCGCGCTGTTTGAGCCTCGCCTGCGCTGCGGCGGTCGCTTCGGTCACGCACGCTTCCTCGGGCGTCACCATCTTTCGCAGCTCGATTTCGGTCGGGATCCGCCCGCCCAGCTCCAGGGTGTAGAGCTCGTCCTCCTCCCAGGGCTTGCGGCCCCCCTTGATGGCCACCTTGCGCGCGAGGCGCAGCTTTAGCTCCTTGAAGAACATGCGAATCATGTTGGGCGGCCTCGTCGTGAACATCTCGGAAGTCTTCTTCAGGCTGACGACGGGCACCTCGTTCGGGGGCGCCCGCCCCTCGATGACTGCCTGCGTCTTCTCCTTCTCGATGCGCTGCTCCTCCTTGCGCAGGGTGCGCATGACGTAGACGAAGATACGCCTCTCGTGCAGCTCCTTCAGGCGCCTTGTGTTGGGCGGGTTGATACGGTGGTAGGGTAGCTCCTGGCCGCAGACGATGGTTCCGTTGATCTCGCGCACCCGCATTGTCCCCGCCATGGACCGGGTCACCAAAAAGTCGGTATCCTTGGTGTCGTACGGGACTGCGGGGCACGTCGAAAGGCCGGTCTCGAAGGCCAACTGGTGGGATCCGGGGGCGACTTGCCCCAGGAAGGGCGACTCGTCTCCCTCGCCCAGCGCCGCCACGCTGCCCGTCTTCCACTTGGCCTTCGAGCTCGCCAGGGACAGGTACGCTTGGTCGGAAGGTGTCTTCTTCCTGTAGTAGGTTGAAAGCTTAGCGCCCATTCCGGCGTGGTTGAGCAGCATGGGAAACTCCTCCATGTGCTCCACGAGGTAGATGCTGCCAGACGAGCCGGCCATCAGCTCGTGGCGCTCCGTGAAGACAAAGGGAGGCCGGAGCAGGTTGGCGCCGGCGACTACCGGCGCTTGCTGTGCGTCCTTTGTCTTGAACCAATCGAGCTCTTGGAACACCACGGTGATGATCAGCTGGCCGGCCTTCTGTCCCTTGAAGACGGCGTCGGTGAGCAAGGCCGACGCCGGAATCTCCGTAGGGGGGTTGCCCGGCAGAAAGAACGACGGCTTGATTCCAGACTTGTTCATCGTCTCGACGTCCCTGGAGTAGGCCTTCATGCTCGCCATCTGCTCCCACATCGACTCGACCTTGGTGGACGCGAGGTCGGCCGACGAGACCAAAATACGCTTGATGACCTCCGGGAACAGCGTGCACATGACCACCGTCAGGAACCCTGGCTTGCTCCCCGTGAGCAGCGGCGGGACCAGGGGAGCCAGGATCGACCTGGGCTTGTGCCAGTGGACCGCCCGGTTGTAGTTCCCACGGGGCGTGAAAATGTTCACCGGGATGGTCCACAGCTGGAGCGCAAACTTCGAGTGGTGGATGGCCCGCCCCTTGATACCCTTCCGCTTCGGCGCGGCGAAGTAAACGTCGTCCTTGCTAATGTTGACGGCCTGGAGCAGCTCCATGGGGTCGTCCATGTCCTCAAGGTCTGGGATGACAGACGGCTTGGTCGGCGCCATGATGATGGCGCTCGAGTTGTTTGCCACGTTGGGCGCCAGCGTCGTGTTGTTCTCTTCTTCGTCATCCCTGTCTTCTTCGAGCACCAGGTTAGGATCGTTCATGTCGAAGAAGAACCTGGCGTTCTGGCCCTTGCTCCACGACTTGACGACCGGAATCGACCGGTGGTTGCGGTGGTGCTTGTTGTTGTTCGGGTGGGCATCGCCCTCGCCGCCCTCGCCCTCGCCCTCGCCGCCACCCGCCTCAACATCTGCGCCACCCCCTTGCGGGTCGCGCCCTCCGGCGCGGATGAACTGGCGCAGGAATGGTGCCGACCCGAGGACGTTGTTTGCAGTCCCGATGATCGACGGCCCCATATCCGCCTCGATCTCCTGGTCCCGCTCCTGCGCGGACTTCGCCGACGTGGAGGGGTCATGATACACCGCGTACATCGGGTCTTCGACCGCGGCGCGCAGCCGGTCCGCCCCATCGCCCCCGTCGTCCTCCTGGCTGCCGTCGGCGCCAATCTCGGACACGACGCACGACGGGCCGGAAAGAATACGACGAGCATTTTGCCTCGACATGTACTCCCATTCCCGCTGATAGACAGGCTCGAATACGTACTCCGGAATCTGCGGAAAGAGCCCGGTATCCTCGTGTGCCGCCGTGGCAGCCTCCCCGTACAACCCGTCCTCGTCCTCCGACTGCACATCCGTCTGGGCTTCCTGTTTGTCCTGGTCCGCCTGTGCCTTCCCTGAGTCCTCTTCCCGCGCCTCCTTTTGCTCTTGATCAACGTCGGCCGGGAACCAAACCTTGCCACGCCGCCTAAACTTGACGTCCGCCTCGCACCGTTTCCGGTCTGCCAGCAGGAACGCCTCATCGCTCCCCTCCTTCTCCTTGTCCAGCCGTTCTTTGTCGACTTTGACCGCCGGACGAGCCTTCGCCTTTGCCGTCTTCTTCGTTGTCTTAACGATCGTCGCCCCGTCGGCTCGCTCGAACTGCTCGAGCTCGTCGGCGCCGACGTCCGCCACGACCAACGTCGACCTGAACAGGTGCGAAAAGTCCAAAAGCGCGTCCCCCTCTGCTGTCATTCCCAGAACCGGAAGAATGATGGCCTGCTTCCTCGCTTCTTCGGCCTGATTCACTCTCGTGATCTTCAGCCGCGGCGGGTGTGCGACGGCCGTCGTCGCTGTCGTTGCCGTCGTCGCGGTCGTCGCCCGCACCTCGCCATCGCCCTCGTCCTCGTCGTAATCCTCCAGCTCAGCTTCCATCATGTCTTCGAGTCCGCCTTCGAGGTCGTCCTCGATCAGCTCGTCCTCGTCCATAAAGTCCACCGCGCCCTCCTGTTTCCCAGCCTGGTCGTCCTCGTCGTAATCATCGCCTTCCGCAGCCGCGCCAGCATCCGCCTCCCCAACACCGAGGTCGAACACGCCCTTCTGTTGCTTGGTTAGGTTGGCCAGCTGACGGAGGGCGTCCTGTGTGCGTAGAAAGAGAGCGCGAGTGAGAATTCTTCATCGGATGCGACGATGAGCGGAGAATTCGTGCGTACCTGGTCCAACAAGAGCTCGTCTGCTCCGGCAGCATCGCCCTCGCCCACGTTCCCGAAGAGGAATCCCAGGCCGAGCGTGCCCTGGTCGTCTTCGTCGGCGGCCATTTGCCTTTCGTTTTGCAGTGTTTCACAGGGCCACCCCTCGAAACTCGATAACCCACCGGGCGGGTCATCGTGGCGCGCAAGCAGGCAGAGCCACAGGCACAGGGACAGGCACAGGGACAGACACAGGGACAGACACAGGGACAGGCACAGGCACATGCAAAGGCAGCATCATGACTCGGCGGCACCTTGGCCCAGCCGGTTTCGCTCGTTCGTTCGCCCCTACACGTGGTGTGCTCGGCGGGCGTGGGAACGTGCGAATCGGAAGTCCTCAACTTACTATTCGGACAGTAACTTGTCAATTTGTTCTTTGCTCTTGTTCCGGCACATGTTCCTCCACTTATCTTTGAGGTCGATCTGCGTGCGTCGGGACAGGGCCTGTGGGTGTTCCCTGTGGATCTTGGCCCAGCGACCGGGCCCGTGCGTGACGACGCCCATCTTCAGGGCACGCTCCTCCTCCTCAGTCCACGGGACGTTTGCGCGACGCCTGCATGATTTTTTGGAACGCCCTTGGGCGTCGCTGCCCTCCGATTCGGTCGAAATGGTCAGCGAGTCGGAGGGTCCACTGCTGCCCATCCGGGCCATGCCGGGGAGCGTGCCGCCGACGGGTTCGGGCTTGACATCACCCGGGGCCCACAAGTTCGTGACTTCCGCCTGGATGCCGGCTGTACCGACGTTCGACAGCGGCACGGGTCCCGCCGCTGCGCTCAACACTTCGCGGTAGACGGGGTTCTCGGGGACAATCTGCGAGTGGTCGTGGTGGTCGCTGCAGTGAGAGGAGGAAGGTCCGTGGGAACGGCGACGGGCAAATCAACGAGGCAACGGGTCAACGGGTTGACGCACGTGGTACCGGCCGGCAATGTGGTCGTCGACGATTCGTTCCAGCGTGGTCCTGGTCGTCCCGAGGGCGTCGAGCGCCCGCTCACAGTACGTCATGATCCGTTTGTTGATCGTATTTCGGCATGCAATCGACCAGATGGCTGATCTGAAAGGGTCCTGGCGGTCCTCGGCCGCGCGAAGGCACTCATCTCGTGACTGCACGTGGGCGGGGCGCACATGGACGAATACCTGTTCAGAGATGTAGGCTTTCAATTCGTCGCATCCAATCAGCGGATTGCCCGTCCACAGATCGTACACGAGGCAGAGCTTGGTGTCGAGCAGGAGTCGGTTGTCGGGGCAGACCATCGAGGCGATCTGCTTGTGGCGTTCGACCTCGGCGGGCGGCCCGCCGGCCAACGATGACAACCAGCTTTTGGCCAGAGACTCGATGGTCTCCAAGCTGTACATGGTGGTCAAATCGAGGACCGCCCCTTCCCTTTCCAACGTGCGAAGCAGGAAGCTGATCTTGACGTAGTAGGCAACCGTGGGGGAGGGGAACGCCGCGCCGCTGAGAATTTCGAGGACGGCCTGTGGCGGGGGAGGGTATGGATGGGGTGGGGCTGGTTAGGTACGCGGTGAGGCGCCTGTGGCGCAGCAGGTCGACGAGGGTTGGCCGCGGGGTCCATCTCGTTTCTCGGGAATGCGCGTGCCCTTCGGCTTGTCAACTCGGCCTGAACTGAAGAAGAAGACGTAGCTCGCGACGGCAGTCACGTACGTTGCGAGATACACGTAGACCAAGCGTGATCAAGTGCTCCAGCGCCAGCAGCGAGCACAGCTCTGCGGAAATGTCTGCCATGTGCTAAATTCGGACTTTTTTCTCGTCAAGACGACTCGGATCGGCGTCCGCTCGGCGCATTTGGCCGTCGACAACCTAAGCAATTAGCTAGTGGCGCGGGACGACCCGACAGACCTTGAACACCAAGGAACTTTCCCTTCTGAACGTTCTGAAGCTTCCAAGGAAAGAGGAGGAGAGAGGGAAAGAGGAGGAAAATCCTCTGTCTGTCTGTCTGTCTGTCTGTCTGTCTGTCTGTCTGTCTGTCTGTCTGTCTGTCTGTCTGTCTGTCTGTCTGTCTATTTACGCAGCAGCGTCCCCCTCGGCGGGAGCGGCGACGACGACCGGCGCAGCCGCGTTCCCGTTCTCGGCTTCGTTGTGCGCGACCCCGTGCTTGAGCGCCACAGCGTGCAGGATGCTCGTGATAAACAGCAAACCAAACAAGGCCCAGGCAACGGCGACGCCGACGCCGAACGAGCACGAGATCGACCACCCATAATCGCTGCAGCTGTTCGTATAGGCGGACAGACTGGAGTTGGCGGCGCCGGTGCAACAAGCCGCAGCGACCAGCATCAGGATCCACGACACGGTGTCGATCCCGAGCTTTCCAGAGTTGACGCCACGGGAGGTGGCCTGTCCTCCGAGCGCGACACACCCGAGGATGGACGACGTCAGGGTCAACAAAAAGTCGAGCACGCCCATCACGATGGCAAGGATGACGTACCACGGCGTGCTGAAACTCGTTTCGATGACAATTGTTCCCCCATTGTTCCCCACGATCGTCACGTAATCGGCGCTGACGTAACCGAAGAAGCCAATCACGAACAGGCAGAGGATGCAGGACAAGATGTCCAGGCCCTGAGGGGTCGAACGGTTTGTCGTCGGTGAGTTGCAGGGCGGGGGACGGGGGACGGGACGAATCGGTCGTCCACCGGAACCGTCGGTCACGTTGTGGGGTCCCTATTCAGCATCAAGCCAGTAGGACCAATCGCAAGCATCATACGCACCAACGCCACGCCAGAGCAAGTAGCAGCGGTAGATTTACCCATGTAGTAGTCTTGGGATTTTTCAGATTTTCGGTTTCGAGGACTTGGGGTTGGGTTTGTCGCTACCAACGAATCGAAGGAGGCGAAGAGAAGGAGGGAAAGTGTCGCAGTATGTGAATCACGGTACGAAAATTTCTGCCGGCTGACTGACGGACCACCCCCACGACCGACTCACGCAGTCGCAGCCTACTCGTCTCCCTCGCCACCCGCCTTCCCTCCCCCGCAGCAGCACGAGCAGCAGCTCGCCAGGTGAATCACGCAACCAACGGCCAGCAGGCCCACGGCACTCCACATGAGAATAATGCTGATGCCCCAGGCACACGCAATGCCGAAGTCGTCGCACGTATCGGTCAACTGGCTGATTTTCACACCCTCCAGTTCGACCTGCGCAGCGATCGCGACGGCAACGAACAGGGCGAGGGCCAACAGTTCAAGCACCAGGCGCACGGTGGAGAGGGTACCGGTGATGACGCGCCCACAGCAGCCGAAGCAGCCGAGCAGGCTCGTGACGAACAGGAGCAGCAAGTTGATGGCCCCCACGCTGACGGCAAAGTACACCTGGCGAACGAGCGAAGCGCGCAGCGCGAGTGAGAGCGTCAGGGCGAGCGTCAGGGCGAGCGTCAGGGCGAGCAAAGGGCGCACGGGCGCACGTCCGTCAACTACCCACCGTCCAGCTGCTCGTGAATAGGAACGTCGTCTCATTGATGACGTAGGCGGAGAAGCCCATGATGACACCAGCGCAGCAGAGTGCGAGGACGGAGATGATGAAGCTGAGAGGGGTGCAGCCCATGGTGTCGAAAGGAAGTTTCGCGGCAGCGCACGACGGAGTGCTGGGACGGCTGGGACGACCGGGCCAACGACTGATCACGATA